>Ga0210044_10000048_pt1 | contig 156973 bp, 110 predicted proteins | sample CryGey13umfilter_2_FD_183959 | JGI IMG/M metagenome (GOLD analysis project Ga0210044, IMG submission 183959) | Groundwater microbial communities from aquifer in Utah, USA - Crystal Geyser 4/9/14 3 um filter (SPAdes) (version 2) | ecosystem: Environmental > Aquatic > Deep subsurface >... | reverse complement strand
TCGGGAAACCATGGGCAGCCTGAAAGTGTTTTCGCAGATGCTGTGGGCGGAACTGACGCACACCGTCGTAGATCCCGGCCGGCTTCGCGCCTTGCTAGAGCGGCGCATCCAGATTCGATTCGATACCGGTTAGACCCCAAGCGCCGTACGTGCCCCGGTCCGCCGTGCCGCCGCCCTCGCCAAACCAAAGCCTAGCCCAGCACGAGCCCCTCCCGAGGCTCGCGGATGAGATTTTCCCCCAGCGACCGTACCCCGTCCAATAGGGCTCGCGGACGCCAGTCACCCGCCCCGACGGCGCCGCAGAGGCGCCGGTTCGTCGGCCCTGTGAAGAATGTCTCAGGCTGGCCGTAGACATTCCCGTACGTTATACTTTGGGTATGTATTTCGCTGGCGCGTTTGAGGCGCTTGAAGAGGCTCGCGTTCGCTATCTCGTCGTCGGTGGCGTGGCGGTCGTGCTGCACGGGTTCGTGCGGGCGACGGGCGACCTGGATATCTTCGTCGATCTCGAGCGGGAAAACGTTGAGCGCTTTCTGTCGGTCGTCAAGGCGCAAGGGTATCTACCGAAGCCTCCCGTTCCGCTCGAAGACTTCGCTGATCCGGAAAAGCGCCGTTCGTGGGTCGAAGAAAAGGGGATGCTCGTTTTTTCGCTTTTTCACCAGGAGCGCCAACACGAACTCGTGGACGTCTTCGTCGTCGAGCGAATTCCGTTCGAGGAAGCTTACGCGCGGCGCAAGATCGTGAACGCGGACGGCATCACGGTGAGCTTGGTCTCGCTCCGGGATCTCATCACACTGAAGCGCTTGGCGGGACGTCCCCAGGACCGTGAAGACCTGAAGGCTCTCGAAAGCAAGTTGGAGAGGGAGAACGGGTGAACCCGCTTTCGAAGCCTGATCGCAGCATCCTCCAGATTTACTCGCCGAAAGCGCAGCGGCAGTTTGCCTCTTGGTCGGCGGCGACTCGCTTGAGGTGGCTCGATGAGATCAATAGGCTTTATTGGGCCGCGTACAGGGGAGAAATCGCCGCTGCCTGCGTCGTTCGCGAGCCGCGGCCGAAGCCGTGAGGGGATTGCGCTGTCAAGGGCGTGGGTCTTGACAAATCAAGTCCGCGGGCTATACTAGCGAAGACGGACGCTCGTAGCGATAACGGCAAACTCGCCGCAAGGCGGGGGCGCAAAGCCAAGGACCCCGGTCACGGGGCCGCCCGGCCACCGAACACGATGAACACAATCACTTTAGCGGTCACTGTTCGTTCTGGCTCGGCCTCGGCTTGCAATCTTCGGGATAGAGGGGTAAGATTGTTGGCGAGGTCGGGCTCTATTTTGGGGGGGGGAGTTTTGAGCCGGAACTGTCGAGTCACCGGATGGGCCGGGCATGTCCTTGCGTTCGCGGGGTTCCTGGCTGTTTCTATTTTCGCCTTCGCGCTCCCCGCCCGCGCCGAAAACGAAACCTTCACGCGCGCCGGCTCGCTTGCCGTCGTCCGCGGTTTTTCCGGTCTCGAGATGAGAGACGCCGCGAACCGTCCGGTCGCGCCCTCCGAACTCGCGCGCGGAATCCGCAGCGGGGTTCGCGCCGAATCCGAACGCGCCGCGTCGCTTTCGAAACTTCCGGGCCTGCGCGCGCTCTTCGCCTACCTCGACCGCCTCGATGAACTCGCGCCGAAGCTGCGCACTCCGGGACGCGAGCGCGGTCAGGCCGCGTTCGCGATCGCCACCTTCGACCCGAAGCCGCCTAAACTGCTCTCTTTCGCGGTGCGCGTGAGCGCGCTGCCGTCGCGCACGACTTCGGCCGTCGCGCTCAACCCCCTTCAATTCTCACTCACGCCCGGACGCGTCCGCGTTCTCCCGCTTCTGCTTTGATCCTCCGCAGGTACACCCCGTACCAAAGCCGGTCTAAATCTTGGTACGGCCCCCGTCGGTGGGGGCGCCCGAAAGGGCAGGACCTACGCAGTACCGTGGAGGCGGGACACCGTACCCAAAACGCAACACGCGCGTCACACCTGAAGCGGCGTTTCCCTTGATGCTTCCTGGTGACGAACCGCGCCCCTGAGGGGGCACGGGCGGGTCCGGCCGGTCTAAATGATGCCGAACGCTGATAGAAAAGACTTTTTTACGCGCGTGCGCCGGGACGCGGGAACTGCCCGCGGCGCCGCGGCGCCCGCCGTTCTAGGGTTGCTCGCCGCCCTCGCCGCTCTAGCCCTGGGGCCGGCGCTCGCGTTCGGCGCGCCGGCCGGTCCGGGAAAGGGTCCCGGCGCCCGGTCCGCCCGCGCCGTGGGCCGGGCCGCCTCGGCGACCGACCGGGAGGCCGCGCGGCGGCGCTCCCGGGCCGAGGAGCTCGGGTCCCGCCGCGACCGCGCCGCGGTCCCGGAGCTGATCCAGGCTCTGCGCGATCCGAGCCCGGCCGTCCGGGCGCAGGCCGCCGACAGTCTGGGCTTGCTGCGCGATCCGCGCGCCGAGGGGGCCCTGGCCGAGACGCTTCGGAGCGATCCCGAGCCCAGCGTGCGGCAGGCCGCTGCGCTGGCGCTCGGTTATCTCGGCGGGACGACCGCCGAGGAGGCCCTCTTGTCGGCCTTGGGCGACGCGGACTCCCGGGTGAGCGGCGCCTGCGTGCAGGTCCTGGGACGGATCGGCGGGGCGCGCGCGAGAGAGCGGCTCGCCGAGCGGCTCGCCTCGGCGGACGCCAGGGAGCGGGCCGGAGCCTGCGCGGCTTTGGGGCGGCTGGGCGCCCGGGAGGCCGCCGGCTCCTGCGCGGCGCTTTTGCGGCACGGGAGGCCTTCCGTCCGGGCCGCGGCCGCCGAGGGGCTGGGCCGCATGGGCGGCGCTCAGGCCGAGTCCGCGCTGCGCGCGGCCGGCGCGTCCGAGAAGGACCCGCGGGCGAAGCGGGCGATCCGCCGGGCGCTCGAGCGGATCGCCGAGGAGAGGCAAGGCGCCGGGATGCGCTAGAGGCGCCGCCGCGATTTGATGAAACACCGGACGCGGGAATCGAGCCGGAGGCGGAGGGGGGGCTGGATCGCCGGGGCCCTGCTCCCGGCGTTGCTCTGCCTGCTGCCGCGCGCGGCGCTGGGCGCCGCCGCTTCGGTGAGCGCGGGAGACACCCGGTTCTCCAACGGCAGCCGGGTCGTCTATCACAAGGGCTACGGCTACTGGGCCTTCTACTCGAACGGCAGCGAGTTCGTCTACCGCTTCTCTCCCGACGGCGTGAACTTCACGACGGCCGAGACCGAAGTGGTCCAAGACGAGTCGGGAGGCCAAAACCCGGGGGAGATGGGCTCCGTCTATCACCTCGAGGTGACCAGCCGCGTGTTCGTCCTCGTCGGCGACGGGGACCCCCCGATCTCCCCGCCGGGCACCCCCTACAACAAGCTCTTCCTCAAGCGCGGCACGCTGCAGCCGGACGGGACGATCAGTTGGGGCTCCCTGTTCGAGCGCGGCCTGAACTGCAGCATGAACTCCTGGCCCGGACAGCACCGGGCCGGGATGTCCGGCGGGATCGCGCTGCTGGGCACGAGCGAGTCGGGCTCGATCAGCTACGCGGCCGGCGGATGGAGCTGCGAGGTGTCCGGCGGCAACTGTAGACAAGGTCGGGACTACTTCGGGTTCATCGGACAGACGGGCGCCAGCGCCGGGGGGACCTTTTCCGGCGCCACGACCGTCTGTGGCGCCGACAACAATAAAGATAGTCCGAACCCGACCCAGGTGTTCGCCGGCGTCGTCGCGGTCAACGACGGAGGCACGTGGAAGACGATCGTCGCCTACCGCGACGATAAGGATTCCGCGCGCTGGTTCTTCGACCTCTACAACGGGGCCACGTACGAGGTGCAGGAGATGCAGTTCAATACCGTGGACACCAACTTCAATACCGAGGGCTACGGAGTGTCGATGGTCTCCGAGCCGAACTCCTCGGTGGTTCACGTCGCCTACGTGGACGGCTTGGGAAACCTCGTTTACGCGCGCCGCGCGTCCGCCGGAAACTGGCCCGTCAAGAACGTCCTCATAGACGACGCCGGCGGGACGGCCACGGAAACGAACGCCGTGAAGCATCCCGCGATCGCCTTCCTCGAGAACGGCGCGAGCGACGAGATCGTCGTCGTGTACGTCATGCCCAACGGCGACCTGAAATACGCCCGCGGCTCGACGAGCATCAACTCCCCGGCGGGATGGACCTACACGACGTGGAAGACCGGCGCCGGCCACTCCTGGCCTACGATGCCCCGCATGGTGACGGTCCCCGATCCGATACCGGTCGCGTACACGGTCGGGGGTAACGTGGTCTTCGACCGGATCATCACCTCGAGCAATCCCGACCCGACCGTCAGCGCGATCACTCCGGATACGGTCGGCGCGGGCGCCGGGATCGTCGACGCCTCGGTCGACACCACCTACGACATCGAGCTTTCGGGAACGGGCTTCATCCAGACGCCCGGCGTCTCCTTCCAGCGTGGAGGGGCGACGCTTGGCGGGGTGACGGTGACGAGCGTGACCTGGATCGCCGACGCCACGAAGGTCCGCGTCCATTTCTCGGTGGACCAGACCGTCCCGCCGGGCCCCTTCGACCTCGAGGTGGTGAACCCCGACGCGCGCTCGGGACTCAAGGTGGGCGTCGGCACCATCACCGTGCCCTCGGGCGAGCTCACCAACCCGGTCGAGCCGCTCGTCTACACGACCGGCATCTCCCAGATCAATGGGACGGCTTCCTATAATCCGCTTCAGAAGCCGGTCTCGACCGGCACGGCCCAGGTGAAGCTCACCTTGGTCACGGACCCCGATGGGCCCGACGACGGGAAGTTCTTCACCGGCGCCGGCTGGAGCCCGGCCGAGACCTGGCTTAACTCGTCGCCCGATCCGGACAACGCGACCTGGAAGTACACCGGGTGGACGGCTCTCTACCAGGAGGACGGACACGAGTACCGGATCGACGTGCGCGGCAGGACGGAGGACCGCGGCTTCGGACAGCCCGGCAACCCCTCGATCTTCACCGTGGACAAGGTGCCTCCCTCGGTCGCGTTCGTAGCGCCGGCGGCCAACTCCTCCCAGAGCAACTCCTTCTCCGCCATTGCCGGCACGGCGATCGACCTCAACGGAAGCGGCCTCGACCGCGTCTGGTTCTTCGCCGCCGACACGGTCGGCACCGGCTCGGCCGGCGACGACGTCTACTGGACCGGCGCCGCGTGGGACACGGGCAACCCGGGAGTCGTGAGCTGGGTCGAGTTCAACGAGAGCCCGTTCAACGAGCCCGACAACGACGGGGCCAAGAGCTTCGACGTCCTCAACGTGGAGTTGACCTGGCCGTCGTTCGAGGACGGCAAGAAATACCGGGTCCAGCTCCGCTCGAGCGACGACCTCTCCCAGGAGAACGCGCCCTCGGCCACCGAGCGCGAGTTCTTCTACGACATCAGCCGGCCGACGGTGACGTTGCTGGCTCCGGTGCTGCCGTTGGGAGAGCAGTCGGCCGGGTCGCCCTGGAAGAACCAGCTCCCGACGATCACCGGCACGATCGAGGACAACGTCGCCGACACGATCATCGGCAAGCGCTTCATCAAGCTCAAGATCGTCGAGCAGGGCGGCACGCCGCTCTGGGACTGGCATACCTTGACTTTTGCCCCGTCGGTCGCCCTGGCGAGCTGGTCGATCGACGTCTCGACGACCCCCTACCAGAACGGCTTCTGGTACCAGGTGCTGGTCTACGCCGAGGACGCCGCGGGCAACAAGCACGGCACGCAGCTCGCGCCCGCGACGAGCGGCTACTTCCGGTTCGACGGCGGCCCCGCGTCCGGGGACGAGCCGACCGCGACGCTCGAGTCCCCGGCGAGCCCGGCCGAGGGCTCCGCGATCAACACGCTGCCGGTGCTGACCGGCACGGCCGTGGACCCCACCTCGGGCGCCGACCTCGTCGAGTACCGGCTCAAGGACGACATCACCGGCGAGTACTGGGACCCCGACGGGGGCGGGGGCTTGGGCGCTTGGAGCTCGACCCCCGGCATCGACACGACCTGGTTCGCCGCGACGATGACCGTGACCGGCGGGCAGCCCACCGATCCGAGCACGTGGGAGCTCACCGGCGTCACGTACAACTCCGGCAAACGCTTCAAGCTGTTCTACCGCGCCCGGGACCGTGCGGCCAACTACACGGCGAACTGGTCGACGCGCACGTTCCGCTACGACAACCAGGCCCCGATCACGCAGGTGACGATCCCGGACTCCGCGTCCCCCGATCACTTCAAGTCGGCGTCCGAGATCCAGCAGATCCAGGGCACGTACGACGACCCGGGTTTCTCGGGCGTGAGCGACCTGCGGGTCCGGATCCAGCGCGCCACCGACAACCTTTATTGGGACTACGCGGGCAACTGGGTCGCGTTCTCGGAGGCCATCCAGACCCCGGCGGGGGGCGCGTTCAGCCAGGACACGAACTTCCTGGACGCGGACCTAAACGACGGGACCAGCTACTACGTCTTCGCGTTCTCCCACGACGCGGCGACGAACGTGGAGACCGTCGCGGTCAAGGCCACGTTCTTCTTCGACGGGCAGAAGCCGGTCGCCAAGCCGGTCTATCCCGCGGGGGACCGGCTCAACTCGCTCCCCACGGTCTCGGGAACCGTCAGCGATCCGAGCCCCACTTCGCCCTCTCCCGGCGAGATCACCCTCGTCGAGACGCAGCTCGAGCGCCAGTCCGACAACTTCCACTGGGACGGCGGGAACTGGGTCAGCGACATCCCGGGCACGGTCTGGCGCAACGCCTGGCAGGCGGACTTCGGCGCCTTCGGACCGCCGCAGAGCGGGACCTTCACCTGGACCTATCCGAACGCCACCTTCCCCGACCCGCTCATCGCCGGGACCTTGGTCAACGGGGAGACCTACCGGTTCCGCGCGAGGGCGACCGACAAGGCCGGCAACGTGCAGACCGCCTTCTTCACGAACACCTGGGTCCACGACGTGAGCAGCCCCGTCGTCAAGATCACGATCCCGAACGCGACGCCCACGACGAGCATCTCCTCGGTGGACGGGACGGCGCTGGACCCGGCGCCGGGGCTCATCCAGGAGGTGCGGGTCTGGTACCGGCACGTGGACGGCTCGTGCGCCTCGCCCTGCACGGGCAACGAGCAGTGGTGGGATCCTGCGACCGGGCAGTTCAACCTTGTGGGCTCGGCGCCGCCGGCCGCCGCCTACGCGAGCGCGGCGGTGACGGGCGTCGACTGGACGTTTACGGGCGACTCGACCCCGACCTTCTCCAACAACCAGTCCTACCAGATCTTCGCGCGCGGCGTGGACGTCTCCTCGAACACGAGCCCGTTCCCGGGTCTCGGCAGCCCGGCGGACCGCACCGCCGGCGGGCTGGCCAAGGCGGCGGGCGCCTCGGGCGCGGGCACCTTCATCTTCTTCGAGTTCCGCCAGCCGCCGCCCGAGTCGGACATCGCGATCCCGGCGACGGACGGCAATTTCTATCCGATCGCGGGAGGCTCCGCGCTCAACTCCGTGAACGGGTCGCAGACCAACGGGACGACCGTGCAGATCCGGATCACGAACGTGACGACCCAGCCCGACCAGGTCTATACGTGGGGGCTCGGGCCCGGCTGGCAGTCGACCTCCACGTGGCTCGGCGGCTGCAGCGATACCGACTATACGCCGGGCGAGGCGACCTGCGGCTTCCACGGCGTGGACAGCCTCTCGTGGTCGAAAGACCTGACGGGGATCTGGCCCGCGGGCACGAACGACTTCCGGCTGGAGGTCCGCGGCATCCAGGGCACGCTCGTGGAGACTCCTCCGTTCGCGCAGAGGACGTTCGTGGTGGACGGCCAAAACCCCTCCGCCTCGGTGACGAACCCCGACGCGTCCGGGGGCGCGCGATCGGGGCAGGTGCGCTTCACGACCGCGACGGCCTCCGACGTTAGCCCGGGCCTGCTCGACTTCGCGACCGCCAAGTTCCAGATTTTCCTTTCCTCGGACACGGGCACGCGCTGGAACGGCTCGGCCTGGGTCACGTCCGCGTCCGAACTCCTGGCGGCTTCGCCGGAGGGCGGGGGGAACTTCCAGTACAGCGACGCCTCTCTACAGGCCGACACGGTGTTCGAGGACGGGGTCCGCTATACCGTCGAGTTCCGCATCGCGGACCGGGCCGGGAACACCACGATCACGAACCGCGAGTTCCGCTACGACCTCGGGACGCCGAGCGGCGGGATCTCGGTCCCCTCCGCGGACCTGAGCACGAACAGCCTCACCCAGCTCTCGGGCGCCTTCACGGACCCGGACCCGAACCTGGGCGACAACCCCGGCGACACGGAGCCCTCCGGCGTGGCCCAGGTCGAGGTGCTGCTCAAGGCGCGGGGCTCGTTCAACGCGACCTGGCTCGGGACCTACGGCGGCAGCATCGCCGACTGGGATGACTCGGCCTCCAAGTACGACGAGTCCCATTGGATCGACGCCGCCGTCTGGCAGACTTCGTGGAGCATCGTGCTGCCCTCCCTGTTGCCGGTCAACAATCACAAGTTCTCGGCCTGGATCCGCGTCACCGACAACGCCGGCAACCAGTCCGGGACGCCGTCCACGGTCGAGCTCGACGCGAACCAGAACGCGGGCGGCTCTCCAGCCCACACCTTCACCTTCGACGCGACGGACCCGCTCACCGACACGACGATCCCGCTCGCCGGCGAGTCCCTCCCCGGCGGGCTCGAGACGATCGCCGGGACCGCGGACGACGCGGGCGTGGAGCCGAGCGGGATCCTCGAGGTCCGCATGAAGCTCGGCCGATCGGACGGCTCGTATTGGCACTTCGTCTCGAACAACTGGACCGCGACGGCGAACGACAACTTCGGCGTTACGGGAACCGACTCGTGGAGCAAGCCGCTCTCGGCCTCGGCCGTCCAGAACGGCTACCGCTACGACGTCATCGCCTTCGCCAGGGACAACGCGGGGAATAACCTCACGGGAGCGATCTCCTCTACGAGCACCTTCGTCGTCGACTTCACCTCGCCGACCTCGAAAGTCTCATTCCCGGGCACCGGGGGATTCGCGGGCGCCGGAGCCATCGCGATCCAGGGTACCGCCGACGACCGGTACTGCGCGATCGTCGCCGGCTCCTGCCCCGGCGCCGGCGGCCGAGACCACCAGAGCGGGATCGAGGCCTCCGTCGTGAACGCCTCCAGCGTCGCGATCGCGCTCGAGCGCGTCTTGGACGGCTTCTACTGGAACGGCCTGTCTTTCGCCGACACGAGCGGTTCCCCGGCCTGGTCGACGGCGACCTACGTCGGAGACTCGAGCGGCACGTTCAGCTATTTCCTCCCGGCGGGAGCGCTCTCCGACTTGGCGACGTACCGGATATCCTCTCGCGTGTTCCGCGACCGGGCCGGCGACCGGCAGCTCGTCTTTACGACGAACACGTTCTCGGCGGACTTCTCCCCGCCGGCTTCCGTCGTCACCGATCCCGCTCACAACTCGACCAAGGAGTCGATCGCGACCATACTCGGTACCGCTCAGGACGTCGGCGCTGCGGGCATCTCGAGCGTCTACGTCGCCTACTACAGCGAGACGCTCGACCAATGGTGGAGCAAGTCGGCGAAGACGTTCAGTCTCGCCAATCCTGTCAGCCAAACCCCTCCCGACGAGCCCGACGGGTCGTCGGACTATTGGGTCGAGGCGAGCACCAATAATCTCACTCCGGTAAACTGGAGCGCTACGGGAGCTTCGACCCCCACGTTCGTGTCGGACAGCTTCTACCATGTGCTCGTGGCCGCCGCGGACAAGGGACTCAACCGCGAGGCGCGACCCGCGACGCCCGCCGCCGACACGAGCCGCATCCGCTTCCAGTTCATCGCGCCGATCCCGCGCTCGGGGATCATCCTCCCCCAGTCGGGGGACCACTTCCAATCGGCCGCGGTGAGCCTGACCGGCACGGCCAACGACGTCGCGACGGGCGAGGAGCTCCGCATCAAGGACATCACGGGCGGGACGCATCTCGCGTGGGACCGGACCTTGTTCCCGCTGGCGGGCTCCTGGAAGTCGACCACGGCCTTCAACGGCTTCAACGCGGCCGAGTACACGGACACCGCGACGCCGAACGACGACACCTGGCAATACACGAGGATCGGCGCGGCGGACTGGATCGAGAACGGGACGTTCCGCAAGTTCCGCCTCGAGGCCCGGGCGCTGGGCACGCCGACCGAGAGCCCGGCGCAGTCCGTCGAGTTCTTCGTCGACGACGTCGTCCCGCAGGCCGGGATCACCCTCCCGGACCGGAGCTACCACAGGCAGTTGCCGATGCTCTCGGGCACGGCGACCGACAACGCCGATCCGGAGCCGAGCTCCCAGAAAGGCGTCTACTTCAGAGTGAAGCGCAACTCCGACGGCTGGTATTGGGACTTCACGCTGGGTCAGTTCGTCTCGACGGCGGTGAACTGCATCTCGGGGACCGACGCCACCTGCGCGGTCGCGGCGGGCGGCGGCGGCTCGTACTCGGCGACGCACGCCAAGTTCGCGGACGGGACGGCGTTCGTCAACGATCAGCTCTACGTGGTCGAGCTCGTCGTCAAGGACAAGGCCGGCAACGCCTTCACCGCCTCGCGCAGCTTCACCTGGGACTTGGACGCCCCGGCCGCCCAGATCGACGAGCCGAGCGGTATCGGGGCGATCAACTCCCTTTCGACGCTGACCGGGACGGCCGACGACGACTTCTCGATCTACGCGACGAGCGTCTCACTGCGGTCCATCCCCAAGGACAAGTGCTTCAACCCCGGCACCGGCTCATTCAACAAGGCCTGCCCCTATTGGCTCGGCACCTCCTCGAGCCCGGTCACAGCCTTGCGGCAGCAGTGGTCCTTCACGCACGCCGGACTGAACTCGGCCCTGAGCCTCGCGAACACGCACTACACCTTGCTCGCCCGGTCAATCGACGCCGCGGGCAACGAGGACGCGGTCTTCTTCGCGGGCGCGGCCTCGCGGACCTTCCTCTTCGACGACAAGTCGCCCACGACCGCGATGACCTTCCCTGCCGACGGGGGGGGCTACAAGAGCAGCGCCGTCGGAGGCATCGCCAACCCGATCGCGGGGTCTGCGGACGAGGTGAACCTGCCTTGGGGCGCCGGCCTGCGCCGTGTCGAGCTGCGGATCGGCTACTTCCTCGCGGGCGACGACACCTATTACTGGCTGCCTGGGCCGCAGCTTTGGTCCTCGGGGACCCTGGCCAACGGCGGCTATTTCGACACCGGCGCGGACCCCTTGGGGGCGGGGTCGATCTCCTGGGACTACGACGTGCCCGTCGCCTGGACGGCCTCGGACCGGCTCTACACCGTCGAGTCGCGGGCGGAGGACGACAGCTACCTCGCCGACGGCACGGCCTCGGGCAACGTCGGCGTTCCCCAGACGGCGGGCGTGGACGTCCGGAGCTTCGTGGTGGACGACAGCCTGCCGACGGTCGCGTTGACCGCGCCGACGACCGGGTACCTCCCCGCGCTGACGCTGATCGCCGGAACGGCGAACGGAGACCTCTCAGGATTGGACCGGATCGAACTGCGCATCCGTCGCGTCGGCGGAGGGGCCGACGAGGATTGGACCGGCTCCTCGTGGACCGCGCTGAACATTCACTACTCGACCGCGGCGTTCACGCCGGGAAGCGGGAACATCCCGTGGACCTACGACGATTTGGCCGGCGCCTTCCAGAACGCGCAGGATTATCGGCTCTACCTCCGCGTTACGGACCTTTCCGGGAACCAGCGCATCGCTCCGGCCGGGGGGGACTTCACCTTCCGCCTCGATGACGCCCCGCCGACCGCCGCGCTGACCCGCCCCCCGGACCCGAGCATCGCGCTCAGCCCGCCCCCGTATTCGAACGCGCTCGCCTCGACGCGGCAGTTGACAATAATCTCGGGCACCGCGACCGAGCCGGGCGGATTGCCGTCGGGTATTTCTCAGACCTGGGTCGCGATCGCTTCGGGATCCGGCTCGGGGGCGATGTGGTACAGCACGATCACGGCGCAGTTCAGCGTCGGCCCGCAACTCGCGATCCACTGGGCGACGACCGTCGTCAACGGCAGCCCGTGGTCGTGGAACGAGCCCGCGATGACGAACCTCCTCGCAAACGGCAATGTCTATACGGTCTTCATGCGGGTCTTAGACGGGGCGGGGAACTCGATCGGGGACGTTTTGAACTTCAACAGCGCGGGCGCGATCTCGGAACCGTTCCTCTATGACGACGTGATCCCGACCCTCGGGATAGAGGCCCCGTCCGTCGCGTCGCACAACGCCGGCCTCGCGACGCTGTCGGGTACCGCGAGAGACCCGGGCGCCGGGCCTTCCGGCGTCAGCAAGGTCCGGATCGCGGTCCGCGATATCGGCGCGGGCAAGTGGTGGAATTTCACGCTCAACAACGGATACAACGTCATCGACCCGCCGGCGATCACCGGCGACGGGTGGACCGAGGCGTCTCTAGTGCAAAACGATCCGGTTCGCTGCCAGGGGGGAACGCAGAACTTCTGCTGGTCGATTTCGTTCCCGGTCGGCCGCTACGTCGAGGGATTGAGCTACCAGGTCGTCGCGCGGGCCGAGGATACGGCGACGAATACCGACGACGGCGCCCCCGGCGGCGGCGAGGGAAAAACCTTCATTTACGACAATACGCCGGCGGTTATCGTGGCGACCTTCCCTGCTCTGGGAGGGGCCTACAACCTGGCGGGTCTGAGCGCGCTTGCCGGGACCGCCGACGATTCCGGAACCGGAAATTCGGGCAACGCCCAGGTTCAGATCCTGCTCAAAAACGATACCTTGGGCAGCTACTGGACCGGCCTTGCCGCCGATTTCGACGCCCCGCCGGGAGGATACGACAACTGGGTGACGGTCGGCGGCACGGATCAATGGAGCATCAATTGGCCGACGCTCAACGACAATACCCCTTATGTCGTGTGGCTGCGCACGACCGACAACGCGGTGAACACCTCGACGCACCCGGCCTATCCGTCTCCGGATCACTCCTCGCATCTCGACGCGAACAAATATCCCGACGGGGTCACCCCGGCCCTGAGCTTTACTTTTGACGATTCCCTGCCGGTATCGGAAGTGATCGAGCCGGCGAACGGCGCCTTCATCAACGACCTTGCATCGCTTGCCACGATCTCGGGAACGGTCTGGTCGGATCCGGCGGATTCCGCGAACGCGAGCCCGATCGATCAGTTGCTCGCGAACCTCTGGTGCTCGGGCTGCGCGCCGGGCGCCGTTCCCGGGTGGTGGAACGGTTCGGTTTGGGGCGCCGGGGCGGAGCCTGCGCCGCTGTTTGGCGCGGCGGTATCCGCTCCGAGTTGGAGCGTCGGATTCTCGGTGACCTACGACGACGGCTATCAGTACAAGGCGTACACGCGCGGCCGCGATCAGGCGCTGAACCTTGAGGTTCCCGAAGCGGTCGGAACCTTCGTCGTGGACCTGACGCGTCCCGAAGCGAAGACCGTGTTCCCCGCGCATTTGGGATCCGCCGGCGCAGGCACCGTCATGATCGCCGGCACGGCGGACGACCGTTTCTGCGCGTTCAATCCGGGGCTGTGCGTGGCGGGCGCGCGCGACTTCCAGGCGGGGATCGAAGCGTCGAGCGTCACCGTTTCGGTGGAGAAGCTTAGCGGCAACTGCCCGACGCTTCCCACGGTCAACAACTGCTGGTGGGACGGGAACTCGTGGGTCGATCAAGTCGCTCCGATTTGGTCGACCGGGACCTTCGTCGGGGCCTCGAGCGGTGCGTGGACATACGCATTGGCGTCGTACGCGCTGACCGACACGCAGAACTATAGAGTGTCCGCGCGGGTAAACTTCGACCGGGCCGGCAACTCGCAGATCGTGATCACGACGAATTCCTTCACCGCGGATTTTAGTCCGCCGACGACGAAGATCCTCACGCCTCCGAATGCGACCAGCCCGGACTCGTTGCCGTTCATTTCCGGGACCTCGCTCGACGCCGGATCCGCGGGGGTGGAGACCGTCTACGCCGCCTATTACCACCAGGGCTCCAACAAATGGTGGAGTCAGGCGGCGCAGGATTTTACGCTTGCGAACCCCGGGGACAATAAGCCGCCGTTGCCGAGTCTCGACGCCACCTACTGGGTCCAGGCGTCCACCGACAACTCAACACCTGTGAATTGGTTCACCACCGGGGAGTCGACGCCGACCTTCGTGTCGGGGCAGACCTACCACGTGGTCGTCATCGCCGAGGATGTCGGTTTGAACCTCGAGGCGATTCCAGCCGCGCCGGCGGCGAACAGCGCCCGCCATTCGTTCACCTTCACCGCGCCGACTCCGCGTTCAGAGATCGTCAAGCCCGCGGCGGGCAAACCGCATTTCTCGCCGGGTGCGGCGTCGCTCAGCGGTACCGCCAACGACCCGACCACCGGGGCCGAGGCGCGCGTAAAGGACATCACCGTGGAACCGAATCTCGTGTGGAACGGGGGGGCGTGGATCAGTTCGGACACCTTCAACGACTTCATCGCGATCAACTTCGTCGACAACGGCATCGGGGTGGACGACAACTGGGACTTCACGATGGCCCCGGCGTCGAATTGGACTCTCAACGGAGCGCTCCGAAAATTCCAGATCGAGGAACGCGCAACGCCCGGTCCCGAGGCCCCGGCGAAGGGTCCCGTGGAATTCTATGTGGACGATGCGCCGCCGACGCTCGCGGTGACCCGTCCTGCGGCGCCTTTCCTTAATAAACTTTCCGCGCTGTCGGGAACGGCGGCCGACAACACCGATTCGCTCGGCGTCGGCGAGGGACAGAGCAAGACGGTGTTCTTCCGCATCGTCCGCATCGGAGACAGCGCGGTATTCGACGGCGTCGCCGGGAATTTCATCGCCCCGACCGGGAAAACCTGCTTCGCCGCGGACACCGACGACACCTGCTTGCCGGCGGTTTTCGTTTCTGGGACCCAATACAAATACGACCACGCGAAGATCGCCGACGGCACCGCGTTCACCAACAACGAGAGCTATACCGTTGAAATCCGGGCCGAGGACGCCGCGAAGAACCCCAACACGGCCGGCTTCGGCTTCACTTGGGATCTCGATTCCCCCGCCGCGGGCATCATCCGCCCGACACTGAACGCGCCGATTAATTCCCTGAGCGCGCTGACCGGTACCGCGTCCGATGACTTTTCCATGTTCCATACGAGCGTCTCTTTGCGCAGCCTCGGCAAGAACCAGTGCTACAACCCGGGCACGGGATCGTTCAACCGGAACTGCCCGTTCTGGATCGAGACCTCCTCGGATGCGAGCGCGAACTGGACCTACACGGACGCGAGCCTCAATTCCGCTCTGGCATTGGCCAACACGCACTATACGCTTCTGGTTCGCGCTATCGACGCGGCGACAAATCAGGACGTTTCCTATACCGACAACGTCTCATCGTTCACCTTCCTGTTCGACAGCGCGGCGCCCGAAACCTTCTTGGCGTTTCCGGCCCATCAGCAGGCGTATAAGAGCGCGAACATCAGCGGCGTCGGCAACCCCATCGCCGGCAGCGTCGTCGATCCGGGCGCGCCGTGGAATTCGCCGGTCCGGAGGGTCGAATTGCGCGTCGGACATCTTGTCGCCGACGATACCTATTACTGGGAGCCGGGTCCGCAGATTTGGTCCTCGGGCACCTTGGCCAACAACGGCTACTTCGACAGCGGCGCGGTGGCGTTCACGCCGTGGTCCTACGACACTCCGATCACCTGGCTGGGAACCGATACTCAATATCGTCTCGAAGCGCGGGCCGAAGACGAAACCTTCCTCGGAAACGGAACCGCGACCGGCAATAAAGAGGTTCCGAGTCAAATCGGGACGGACATCCGCACCTTCGTCGTCGACGACACGCCGCCGAGCGTCTCGCTGCAGGCGCCGGCGACCGGTTATTTGGCCTCCCTGACCGAGATTTCCGGAACGGCGAACGGGGATCTCGCGGGGTTGTCGCGCGTCGAACTCCGCGTTCAGCGCATCGCGGGAGGCGCCGACGAGGATTGGACGGGGTCTTCGTGGACCGCGCTCAACGAGCATTATTCGACGGCGACCTTCAGTCCAGCGCCGGGCGACATCCTCTGGAGCTACGACGATTTAGACGGCGCTTTCCTGACCGGAGAGGATTACCGGCTGTTCATCCGGGCCTTCGACACCGCGGGCAACGAGAGACCGGCCCCCGTGAACGGGGATCTGCAGTTTCGCTACGATGATCAGACTCCCTCCGGAGGGATCACGCGTCCTCCCGGTCCGCTGCCGGCGCCGAATCCGCCCCCGTACTCGAACGCGGGCGCCTCGACGCGGCAGTTGACGGCCCTGTCGGGAACCGCGGCCGAACCTGGGGGCGTGCAGTCGGGGCTTGACGAAATTTGGGTGGCAATCTCCTCGGGTTCGGGGTCCGGCGCGAAGTGGTGGGATTACGGCGCCGGGGCGTTCAGCGTGGGACCGCAGTTGGCCATCCACTGGTCGTCGAAGGCCGTGACCGCCAATCCGTGGACCTACAACGATGCGAATCTCGCCGCCGCGTATCAAAACGGCGTTTCCTATAACGTGTTCCTGCGCATCTACGACCACTCCGGCAACGCGTTTGGGGCGGTGGTGAACTCCGACGACACGGGCGTCGTGAAGCAGAACTTCCTCTATGACGACGCGATGCCGACGGCGGCGATCGAGAAGCCGAACACGACGTTCCATAACGCCATTTTGACGACTCTGTCGGGAACCTCGCGCGACGCGGGCGTGAGCGGCCTTTCCGGGCTCAAGGAGGTGCGGGTCGCCGTGAGGGACGTGGGCGCGGATCAGTGGTGGAACTTTACGACCGACGGCGGGTTCAACGTCGCCGACACGGACGTTAACGGCGACGCCTGGAGACTCGCGGCGCTCACGCAGGACGATCCGGTGCGCTGCCAAAACGGCACCGAGAATTACTGCTGGAAGGTCGCCTTCTCGACGGGCCGTTACGTGGCCGGCAAGAATTATCAGGTCGTCGCGCGGCCCAAGGACAACGCGACGAATATCGATGACTCCGCGCCGCTCGGAGGCGAGGGCTATACCTTCGTTTATGACGATGCGCCGGCGGTGGTGAATTCGACATTCCCGATCGCGGGCGCCTCGTACAACCTCGCGGGACTCGAGGCGCTGGCCGGAACGGCCGACGACTCGGCCACCGGCGCGTCCGGCGTCCAAACGGTCGAGATCCTGCTGAAGAACCCCGTCGGCAACACCTGGACCGGCGTCGGCGACGCGTTCGACTCGAACACCAACTGGGTGACCGTCAATGGAACGACCGAATGGAACAAGGCGTTTCCGAATCTGTCGGACAACGTCACTTACGTGATTTGGAAGCGTGCGACCGACGTGGCCTTAAATATCTCGACCTCGCCGACCCTCGTGGACATCGGAAACAACCTCGAGGGCGACAGCGCGACGCCGGCTGTTTCGTTCACGTACGACAACTCGGCGCCGTATTCCGTGCTCACCTCTCCTTTGCCGAGTTCGTTCCCCTCGAACGTGGGGGCGCTCGCGACGATTTCCGGGACGGCGCACACCGACGTGGACGAACTCGTCACGAGCGGTTCACCGGTGAGCCAGGTCCTGTTGAATCTCCGCTGTTCGGGCTGCGGCGCCGGGGTGACGGCCGCATGGCGCGATTTGTCTTCTTGGGTCGCGGGAGAACCGAATCCGCCGTTGCGCACGACGGCGTTCGCCTCCCCCGAGTGGTCGTTTTTCTTCAACGAGCCCGCGCTGTGGCGAGACGGCATGCGCTACGAAATCCACACCCGCGCGAGGGACGCGGCCGGCAATCCCGAATCGCCGAATTCGGTTTCCAGCTTCGTCGTCGACCTGACGACGCCCGCGTCGAAAACGACGTCTCCGACGCCCGGAGGCTACGCGAGCGCGTCGCTGACTCAGATCACCGGAACGGCGGACGACGAATTCTGCACCTTCAACCAGGGGCTTTGCACGGCGGGCGCGCGCGAGTACGAGGCGGGCATCGCGGCCTCGAGCGTGGCGGTGACGCTGCGCGAAATCTTCGGCGTGAACAACTACTGGGACGGGAACGGATTCAACAGCGCGTCGCCGGTTTGGCTGGACGCGAACTTCGTCGGCGCGTCGAGCGGCGTCTGGACGCTGCCGTTTCTCGCCGCGGATCTGACCTCGCCGCGCCAATACGAGGTCTCCTCGGCGGTGCGCGACCGCGCGGGCAACCAGGAGGTCGTCACCGTCACGACGGTCACCTTCACCTACGACATCAGCGCGCCGGTGTCTCTGGCGACGGCGCCGGTCGGCAACATCGGCGGGATCGCCGGGATTTACGGAACGGCGAAAGACGACGCTCCGGGCTGGTTGGACCATATCGAACTGCTGATTAAGGAGACCGAGTGCGCTGACCCGGATGGAGCCTGCAACGTCAATAAGTATTGGACCGGCGCGATTTGGGACGCGAACCCGGCCTGGGTGGCCGGCGGGATCATCGGGGCGGAACTCGCGGGCATCGACGGCAACGACGACACCGTCTGCGACGCCGGCGAGACCTGCGCGTGGACCTTCGACACTTCCGGCGTCGCGTGGGACAACAAGTCGACCTTTACGGTGATCGCGGCCGGCGTCGACCAGGCGGGCAACCAGGAAGCCCAGCATTTGGTGAAGGACATCGAGTTCAACCTGGAGACCCCGGAAGCGGTCGTCGTGATGACGCAGCCGGGGTCCCCGGACGATCTGAACTACAAGTCGAACACGTCGTCGATCCTGACCCTCCAGGGCACCGGCTCGAACATGCGCACCGTCGGCGGGCACGGCGTCCAGATCCAGGTCAAGCGTCTGAGGGAGCCGACGAGCTACTGGTACGATCCGGACGCGAAGTGGGTGAACGATCCGTCGACCTACACGCCGGTGAACGTCGTGGACGGCGGACCGCAGACCTGGAGCAAGAGTCTCGCGGCGCCGTACACGGTCAACAACTCGTCGTACCTGATTACGGTCACGCCGATCAACGCCGCCGCCCAGCCGGGCCCCGTGTACACGCGCCGGGTTATCGTCGACAACACCGCTCCGGTCGGCCAGATCACCCAGCCCCCGACGGCGTCCTGCGCCGGCGCCGACGCGTGCTTGAACTCCTTGCCGGCCCTCATCGGCACCGCGACGGACCCGAACACGCCGAAGCCGCCGACGGTCGCGATCGGGAACATCAAGTTCAACTTCAAGGACAATTCCACCGGGGATTATTGGGACCCGGCGGCCGGTTCGTTCCAGGCGCTGTTTAAGGAGTTCGGCGCCGGGGCGTTCAGCTCCGCGGGCAACCCGCCGACCTTCACCTTCAGCTCGACGACCTTGATCGGGCCGGCGTTGCTGGACGGCATCGACTATACGCTTACCGCGCACGCGTCGGATAAAGCGGGCAACGACGACGCCTCGATGGCCGAGTACACCTTTGTGTTCGACACCAGCCCGCCGACGGGCTATCTCGTCCAGCCTTCCTCGGGCTTGGTTTACTTGAACCTGTCCCAAATCTCCGGGACCTCGTTGGACCCCACGGGCGTGTTCGGCGTGGCCAAATCCGATTTGAACCGGGTCGAGGTCGAGATCCGCGACGAGGTGTTCGGGAGCTGTTGGTCGGACGCGACCGGATCCTTCCTCGGCTGTCCGAAGTTCAATGCCGCGACGGGGCTCAACCCCTGGACCTACTCGCATCCGAATCTTTCCGGAGCGCTGACCAGCGGAAAATCGTACGTGATCACCGCACGGGGCGTCGACAACGCCGGCAACACGCAAGGGCTGTTCGCGGTTCCCGCCTCGTCGAAGACGATCAAGGTCGACAACGGCGCGCCCCAGGTGGTGATCACGAAGCCGGTGGAGGGGCAGGCGTATCGCGACATCGATTTAGCGGGCGGCGCCGCGCTGCTGGGTACCGCCTCGGATCCGGAAAGCGGATTGTATCCGGATTCCGACGCCCTGGAGCGCATCGAGATCGTGATTTCCTACCTGTTCGCGGGCGACACCTATTACTACACCGGCGTGATTCAGCCCGGAGGCACAAAGTTCTCCTCGGACACGACGGAAACCGCCGAATGGTTCGCGGACTTCTCGGGGAGCACCGATTCGTGGCGCTTCTTCTTTGACGCCGTGGACTGGGTCTCCGACAAGGTCTACCGGATCAAAACGCGCGGCTTGGACAAGGCGCGCGACGCCAACGAAAGCATCGTCGGAAATTTGACCTCCGTGTTCACGCCGACGGTCAACGAGGTCGAGTTCATCGTCGACCGGACGAAGCCGACGAGCGAGATCACGAGCGTCGGCAACGGGGAGTTCATTCAGAATCTCGATGTGATCGCGGGAACCGCGAACGCGGATTTGGCCGGGCCGTCCCAGTATTTCCTGCGGGTGACGACCGGGACCGCGCCGAATCAGGCGTACTGGAACGGAACCGCGTGGTCGCTCACACCGACCGACCTCCCCGTGGACGTCCCCGGGTCCCCCGGCCAGGTGAACTGGCAGTATCCGGGCACCTTGCTCGGTCAGAACGCCCCGACGGTTATCGAGAACGATGGAACGCTGTACGGCATCTCGCTTCAGGTGCGCGACCGCGCGGGCAACCTTTCGGCCGCCGCGACGACCTTCGTGACGCTGGACCGCATCGGTCCGAGTGTTTCGATCACGACGCCGATGGCGGCCCCGTACGACAACTATTCAACGGTTCGCCCGCTGGCGCAGCTCCGCGGCGGCGCGTCCGACCTGCCGGCCGGCGTGCAGCGCGTCGAGGTCCAGCTCGAAAACATCAATGACGGGTCCTTCTGGCAGGTCGGCACCTCGAACTGGGTCGTGGGTGTTTCAAGCTACGCGATCGCGACCGACACCAACCCGTGGACGACGAACGCGGCGGCCTGGGAGGACAACAAAACCTACCGAGTTTACGTGCGCGCGTTCGATTTTGCCGGCAACCAGTCGGGGTCGACGATTCAACGCGATTTCGTCTATGATGTCAACAAGCCCTCGAGCACGATCGCGGTCCCGAACCAGGCCTTCTACCCCGCGGGCCAGCCGGCGGTCCTTCAGGGAACGGCTCGTGACTGGGTGAATCTGCCGGGTTCCGAGACAGATTCCGGCCTGCTGCGCGTCGAACTGCAGGTGCAAAACGAAGCGGGGGATTTCTGGAACGGCGCCGTGTTCAATCCCGCGGTCACTTGGCGCACGGTGTCGACGAACACCTTGGTGCCGGCCGACTGGCTGTACCCGCCGTCGAACCCTCCCGGAGAGTCGATCCCCGGCTGGCAGCACGGGATCGACTATACCGTGCGCCTGCGCGCGATCGATGAGGCGCTCAACATCGAGTTCCCGGAGCAGACGTTTACCTTCACCTACGACGCGGAAGCGCCGACGACGACGGTCAGCGCGCCCTACGACGCCCAATACGTCGTCGCGTTCTCCTCGGTCTCCGGGCCGTTCGACGAGCCGATTCCGCCGACCGAGTCGGGGGTCGCGTTGATTCAGGTCGCGATTCAGGAGCCGTTGGGAAACTTCTGGGACGGCTCGGCCTTCAACTCCTACGCCGCCGGGACTTCGTGGCGCGCGGCCGCGGTTCACCAGACGAGTTGGAGCTTCGTCGACGCGAATCTTTCCGCGTTCTTCGCCGGCATCTCCGACCCGAAGACCTACACCTTCTACCTGCGCGGCGTCGACGCGGCCGGCAACCAGAATCGGGGAACCGGCGTCGCTCCGGTCGGCGGGGGCAGCGATGTTCAGGTCGATTTCTTCCCACCGGTGTCGGAAACGACCTACCCGGTGACCGGGGGCTTCTATCAAGGAGGACTGACGCCGATCCGCGGCACCGCCGACGACCAATCGCTCAATCCGACTCCCGGCGCCGGGATATTGGAAATCAAGCTGAAGGCGATCCGGCTCAATAACGCGGGAGTCGCCAGGTACTGGAACGGTTCCGCCTTCGCCGATTTGACGGACCCCGGCTTCAACCTTCCGACGACGCCCATCGGGGCGGCCCAGTCCATCGTCAACTTCCAGAGCGAAGCGCAGTCCTTGGGCGAGGCGGCCTTCGCCGACGGCTACGAATACCGCGTCGTGACGCGTGCGAAAGACCTCCTGGCGAACACCGAGGTCTCGGTGACGACGGTGTCGTTTATCGTCGACAAGTCGACGCCGGTGGCGAACTTCACCGGCGTGAGCAACGGGGTCGTCTATGTCAGCACCAACGGCCTGCAGATCACCACGGGCACCTTCGCGGAAACCTTCGCGGGCGGGAATGTCGTTTCGAGCGTCAGCGTGGTCGATGTGCAGATTGAGGACATCTCCGCGGGGCCGCACTCCATCCCGGGCGGCAACGCTTACTGGGACGGAGAGAACTGGACCGCGGCCGCGGTGTCTTCACGAGCGACAATCACCTCGACGTGGACCTTCAGCGGCATGCCGGCCGATTGGACCCACGGCGATTCCTGCGGCCTGATTACGACCTGCGCCGACGGCCGCGAGTACTTGCTGCGCGTGCGCGCGGTCGACAATGCCGGAAACCGCGGATCGTTTCCGTCGTCGGGGCAGACCGACCAGGTCCGCGTCGTTGTCGACGTTCAGGAACCGGTCGCGGCGATCACGGTTCCCGCCGTTCCCGACGGCGATCTCGTGACGAGCCTTCTTACGATCTCCGGAACGGCCGCCGATGTCGTCGTGAACGCCTCGTCCTCGGGAATCAGCGCGGTGGACGTCAGCATCGAGGGGGACACCGGTCCTGGAGGCTGTCACCTCAACTTGCATTGGTGGGAGGGCGGGGGGTCCTGGGGGCCGGTCGGTCCCGTTTGGAATCCCGCCGTCTATAATCAGTCGCTGGACCAATGGACCTTCACCTCGACGAACCTCGACTCAAATCTGGGTGTGGACTGCTTTTACATCGTGACCGTCCGCGCGACCGACAAAGTCGGCACGCGACAGACGAAATTCCAAGGCGCGGGCGAGATCGCGCGCTTTCGCTGGCGCTTCCGCCCTCCGCCGGCCGTCACGACGATCAGCGCGCCGCTCAACGATCAGTACAACGATTTGACGCTGTTCAACGGAAGCGCGAACAACGAGACCGTGAAGGTGGAGGTGCAGGTCAAGCGTCAGGACACAGGAGAGTGCTGGGGGGGAGATTCCGGGTTGGGCAGCGGCGGCTGGGTCGATTGTCTCGTCGACGTTTCGACCGCGGTGCGCACCGTCTACCCGAGCCTCAACCTGTGGACCTATCCGGGCGGCGGGGACGTGATCCCGCCGGCGGTCAACAACACGACCTTCACGCTTTCGATTCGCGGCTACAACGTCGCGGGGATTCCGGAGGTCGCCGCGCCCAACTTCGCGACGGCGGTCAATTACCAGGTGGATCGTTCCTCGCCGCTCAGCACGATCGGCTTTCCCAACAACGGCGCGTTCCTCTCGACGCCCCCGACCCTGACGGGCTCGGTCGTCGATCCGACGATCGGACAGGTATCGGCCGGAATCAAAGATCCCGCCGGCGCGGAAATTCGCCTTCAGCGCTCCGACGGAAAATACTGGAACGAGCTTCTCGGCAACTGGTTCGGCGCGCCGGTGTTTTCGACTGCGGTCTACAACGGCGGGGCCGACGAATGGGCGTTTACCGCGGCGGTCTCCTCGATGGTCTGGTCCAACGGCGAGAGCTACACGCTCGACGTCCGCGGCATCGACCAGGCGATCGGGGCCGCCTCCGGGAACACCGAACTTCCCAGCGGGACGGTCAACTTCATCTACGACACCCAGGTCCCGACCGCGACGATCACCTCGCTGTTTGCGGGCAGCACCTATACGGCCATCGCCGTCTCCGGAACCTTTGTGGAAGCGGGTCCCGGGCAGATTCAGGACGTTCTGTTGGTGATCAAGGATCACGGGACGAACGGCGCCCCGTTCGTGCGGTACGCGAACGGAACCACCTGGGGCGACCAGTTGATCCCGACGACGACGGTTTTGACCGGGAATGATTGGGAACTGCTGAACCTGCCGACTTTCGAAGACCGGCATTTCTATACCGTGTACGCGGAGGCGCGCGACAAGGCGGGCAACCAGCAGAACCAAACCCAGTACGCGCTGAACAACTCGTCGGTCTCCTTCTACCTGGACCTGTCGACGCCGATCATCACGATGACCAATCCCCCGTCCGACGGCTTTTCGACGAATCTGCGCTTTAATTTGGCGGGCAAGGTCATCGACCCGAACGCGGGCTTCAACGCCGGGGTTTCCAGCGAACTCAACGTGAAGGTGCTGATCAAGTACGTCGAGGCCGGGACGACCTACTATTACGACAAGAGCACCTTCACCTCGGTTTGCGCGCTGTGCAATGAGACCGACGCCTGGTTCGAACCGCGGTCGATCGGCTGGACGCAATTGGGCCCGTCGTCGGGGTCCTGGGTGTACGACCAAGGAAACCTTCAGACGAAATGGGTGTCCGGCAAGCAGTATGTGATCGGCGTGCGGGCGCTCGATGACGCCGTCCCCTCGCCCAACGAGGCGCCGTCCCAGCCGCTTCTGTTCAGCAACTTCCGCTTCGACGAGGTGCTGCCGTCCGCAGGGATCACTTCGCCGCTCGACCATACGCCGCGAAAGGCGCTGGCTTCGATCGCCGGTACGGCGGCCGACGATTTCGCCGGCATCAGCAGCGTGAAGCTGGTCATCAGCCATGTCGCGGCCGGAACGACCTACTACTGGAACGACGGCGTGGTGCCTTCGACCTTCACGACGGCCTACGATGACGTTCCGGCGGTGCTGGGCTCTCCCGGCGCGACGAATACCGGCTGGACCTTCGACTCCTCGGTGATCCCTCAGCTCAACGACGGCTCGACCCTCGGCCACGAATTCCGGATCTACGCCTTCTCAGGCGACGACGCCGGCAACGTGGAGGTGGCGGGTTCGACGACGTCGATCTACATCGACAACACGCCGCCGGTGCCGCTTTGGTCGCGGCCGCCGAGCGCGGCGGTCAACCAGGCGGGGCGCAAATACTACAGTCCCGCCGAAACGGTCGGCAGTCAGAACTTCGGAAACCCGGTGGACCCGATGGGGGGCAGCGCCTCGGATACGCCGTACCCGGCGGGCTATCCGACCGCGCGTCCGAGCGCCGTCGAGGTTCGGATAAAGCGGAGCTTCGACGGGCTGTACTGGGACGGAACGAATTGGGTGGCGCCGAACACGACCTGGGTGACGATGTCCGGAACGACGACCTGGTCGTGGACGACCCCCCCGGCGGTCTCGACGCCGACGGCGTGGAACGACAATCAGAAGATGACCGTCGACGTCCGCGCGTTCGACGTGGTCGGGAACACCTCTTCGATCGTGACCGAGGACTTCAACTGGGATTCCGTCCGGCCGATTCCCTACATTGGGATTCCGAATCAGGCTTATGTCGCCGCGATTCCCTCCTTAGTCGGCACGGCGAACGACCCGCTCGACGGATCCGAGGGCAGCGGCTCGGATTCCGGAACGGAAATCGTCGAGATCGCGGTGCGGCGCAACGTCGGCCTGCCGCGCTGGTGGGACGGCGGGGACTTCACCGTCCTTGACGTCGATCACGCCGTCGACGGCTCGGGCTGGTTCGGCGCCGCCGTCGGGGTCGAGCTGTCGACGGCGAATTGGACCTACGACAGCACGACGATCGAGTCGCAGCTGGTCTCGGGCGAGGAGTATTCTCTCAACGCGCGGGCGAAGGATTACGCCAAGAACGTGAGCGACCCGGTCAGCACCTTCACCTTCGTCTACGACCCCGATCCGCCGAGCGTGCGCATCAACGAGCCTCCGGCGCAGACGGGGCTGACGATCTCGCATTTGAGCAGCCTCACCGGAACCGCGCAGGACAACGTGCTGCTCGACCGGGTGCAGGTGCGCATCTACAGCGCGCAGTTCGCGCTGTTCTGGGCGCCCGGAGACTACTCGATTCCGGAGGCGATCCGCTACTCGCTCTCGGACACCGATGCGGGCGCGTGGTTCAACGCGAGCGGGCTCGCCAATTGGACGACCGGGCCGTTCGGTCCGGACTTCTTCACCAACGGCCAGAGCTACTCGATCCACTCGCGCTCGGTGGACAAGGCGGGCAATGTCTCGCAGATTTCGGCGTCGACCTTCGGATTCACCACGGAGCTTCCGGAAACCTTCATCGTCCATCCGAGCAGTCCGGCCCTGTCGGTGCTGCCGACGATCAGCGGTACCGGCGTCGACTTCCAGGCGAACATCACGACGATCAGCGTCGCGATCGGGCGTTTGACCGGCGGATCCACCGCCTGGTGGAACGGCGCCGCGTTCCAGGCGCAAAACGATCCGGTGTGGAATTTCGTCGAGAAATGCGACGCGCAGAACTGCAACTGGCAGTACGCGGGTCTGACCGAGCCGTTCCTGACGCCGGGCCTGCGCTATCATGTCGTCAGCATTTCGACGAACCAGGCCGGCAATGTCGAGGAATTGGGCTTGGGCAATGTCGATACCGGCCGCGATTTCACCTTCGTTTGGGATAAACTGGCCCCGGATTCCGACATCACCGTGCCGCTCGACGGGCAGGTGTTGTCTTCGATCGCACAGCTCGCGGGGACGGCCGGCGATCAGGATCCGGGGGGCGGCATCCCGGGCGTGTCGAGCATGACCGTTTCCATCCAAGAGATCTGGCCGAACGTCGGCGCGTATTGGGACGGCGGCAGCACCTTTACGCTTACCGCAGAAGCGTTCTGGCCGGTCGACACTTTGACGCCGACCGGAGGCAACCAGTACACCTGGTCGATCGCGGGCGGCCTGCCGGTCTTTAAGGACGACACGACCTACCGGGTGCGGGTGAAGGCGGCGGACGGGGCTTTGCCGACGCCGAACCAGCAGGCGATCGCCTCGCAGATCGATTTCAGTTTCGAGACTTCGGAATCGTCGGTGGCGGTGGTCTTCCCGGCGCTGTTGAACGACTATAACACGGTCGCGGCGATCTCGGGAACCGCGTCCGACACCTTCGGGGTGCGGGTCGCGTCGATCTCGATCCGCGAGAAAACCGGCGCCTATTGGGACGGTTCGACCTACACCTTGCTGAGCCCGCAGTACTACACCGTGGGCTTGACCGATACCGGGGACGGACAGAACTTCACCTGGAGCTTCTCTTCGAATACCTTCAACTTCCAGGATAACTTCCGCTATGTGATCAGCGTCAAGTCCGAGGGCGCCAGCTCCGTCGTCTATCAGGGCAACGACACGGAATTCATCTTCGACACCACCGAACCGACGGCCGATCTGACCCGGCCGGCTCGCGCGGTGAACCCGCTCAACGCGAACTCGGTCGGCTTCTTCCTTAACCAGTTGGCCGTGGTGTCCGGAACGGCCGAGGACTCCGAGGGCGCCAAGATCAACGCGGCGAGAACCAATTTCGTGGAGGTGCGCGTCCAGGACACGACGAACCCGCCGTTTAGGTTCTGGGACGGGGCGACGGGCTTCAACGCGGACAGCCCCTTCTGGATCCAGACCACTTTGGACACGATCCCCGACCCCGACGAGTTCAGCAAGTCGGCGCAGCTTCCCACGCCCGACAAGATGACGACGGGGACCGTCTACGAGATCCAATCGCGCGCAACGGACAACGCGGCGAACGTTCAATCGACGCTGAAGACCGGGACGACCTTTACCTTCGACGCGGTGCCGCCGACGATCGCGATTCTGGGGCCCGACAACGACATCGCGGTGAGTTCGGATCCGTTCAAATACTGCGGTCCGCTCAAATGCGGCGGCTTGGCGCAAAGCACCGGGACCGCGAGCGACAACTTCAACGTCCGCAGCGTCGAATACCGGATCGCGAAGCAGAACGGGGAATACTGGAACAACGGGACGAACCTGTTCCAGGCGGGCTCGGTTTGGATCGTCTCCGACGACTCGGCGACCGTCTCGGGCGCCTTCTCGTGGGTCGCGTCGACTTTGCCGGCGTTCAGCGCCTTCGGCAATCAGCGCTACCGCATCGAGTCGCGCGCCACCGACGCCGCGGGCAACGTGCTCGTCTATTCGACCGCGACCTTCGTCTGGGACGACGTGCAGCCGATTTCCGTATCGACCTCGATCGTCCACTATTCGACCATCAGCACGCTCGGGGCGATTTACGGAACTGCGACCGACGGAAACGCGCCGCAGATCGGCGGGAAGATCGCGCCGCAGATCAGCGTGGTCAATTTCCGCATCCAGCGGGTCTCGGATTCCCAGTGCTGGGACTGGCTGGGCAACTTCGGTGATTCGACCTGCGGGTTCGCCCAGCCGGTCAATGTCGCCGGCGCGGCTCCGGCCTATGAATGGAACATCAGCACGGTGGAGAACCTCCCGGCGGATTCGAATCTTCTCACCGGATCGAGCTATACGATCAACGTCCAGGCGATCGACAAGGCGAACAACTTCGAAGTGAACATCTCGACGGTGCTGTTTACCTTCGACAACACGCCGCCGGTGACGAGCGTCGGAACCCCGGCGGCCGGGGGCTTCTACCGGCCGACCGATCTCGGCGCCCTCGGCGGCACGGCGTTGGACTCCCCCGCCGGCCCGGCGGGGGTGACCTACAACATGCGCGATACGGTCACCGGGCAATGGTTCGACGCGGTCGGCTCGACCTTCAGCTTCAACGCCGAACCGCTTCCGTCGCCGGCGACCTTGATCGGCAACGCGTGGTCCAAGAGCATCGGCGTGCCGTTGACGACCTTCATCGACGGCCACGCCTACGAGCTTCGCATGATCGGCGAGGACGCGGTGGGCAACCGCGAGTCGCTGGCGAAGGCGATGACGACCTTCATCGTCGACAACAGCACGCCGAACGCCGGCGTCGGAACGAACTCGATCAACGGCGACGGCGAAACGGAGTTCGATACCGTCGGCTTGGTCGGCAAGGCGCAGGACCGTACCCCGATCGGGCTGCCGGGCGAGGCGCTGACCCAGTCCTCGATCGCGCTCCCGACCGATGTTCTCTTCACGATTCGCCAGACGGATTCCTTCCTGAAGACGGTGCCTGCGCCCGGCGATTTGTTCTGGAACGGATCCGCGTTCGTCCCGGACGACAGCACGAACGTGATCTGCACGGCGCCCGGAGTTCCCGCGAACTGCCGCTGGAACACCGCGACCACTTACGACCCGGTGACCTACGATTGGACTTACACGGGTTTGGGCGCCGGCGGCACGCCGTGGCCGCGCGGTAAGATTTACTTCGTCCGCGTCCGCGCGCGCGACCGGGCGAAAAACCTAACCCCCCCGACCGATCCCGGCATCCCGACCTACAAGTTCAAGGTCGCGGCGCCGGCCGAGAGTTTCCGCGTCGAAGTGCTCGATCCTGATCCGTTTACCGCCAACGACCCGTTCAGCGTGCGGGTGACGGCGCTCGACGACTTGGGCGTCACCGCGGCCGACTACGCGGGCACGATCAAGTTCCTCTCGCTGGACGCCTCTGCGCCGGAATCCAACGACGGAGTCACCTTCCCCTCGGACTACACCTTCCAAGCGGCCGACAACGGCGCGCGCGATTTCACGGTGCGTCTGCGCATGTCGGGTACCCGCTCCATCCGCGTCGAGCAGGTGGACAACGCCGCGATCTCCGGTTCGACGGGCAATATCTCGGTGACGCCCGCTCCGGTGGACCGGATGCTGCTCACTTTGCCGGGCCAGACCTACCGTCCCGGAACAACGACCGGACGGCAGGGAACGGTGCAGGTCAGCACGGCGGGAGCGGCCTTCTTCGCGACGCTGCGCGTCACGGACGAATATTTCAACGTCATCACCGCCAGCGCGCCGGGCGGGGTTGCGATCACCCATGACGATCCGAACGCCGCGCCGCTTTCGGCGGGCGCGTGGGGGAGCGGCGTGATGTCGGTGCCGGTGATCCTCCAGTCCAAGCGCGGGGCCGCGGCCGTTCCGGGAACGACGCCCGAGACGACGATTTCGATTTCCGGCGCCGGGACGCTGGGGACCTGGAATTCCCAGTCGATCGCCGTCCAGGCGAACGCGAACTCGGTCACCAAGAACGTCCTCCTGCGGCTCCCGGGAGAAACACTGGATCCCGGCGCTTCGACCGGAAAGACGGGGGCGATTCCGACCGAGCAGGAAGCCGGCTCGACCTTTACGGCGACCGCGTACGCGAGCGACGAATTCTTCAACCCGTATGAACCGTGGCAGAACCAGCAGCCGCAGGTGTGGCTGGAGGCGCAGACGCCGTACGCCGACGGGTTCGGATCCACGAAGACGCTGACGACGGGGTCGACCTCGTTCGATCTCGTTTTCCGCGAGGCGTCGACGACCACCTTCATCACCGCGAAGACGAACACCTCTCCGTTCGTGCAGAATTCGACGATGACCTCGATCAGTCCCGCCCGGCAGCTATCCGGCGCGTGGTCGCTGCAGCTTTTGGTCCCGGGACTTGACGAGGATCCCGGTTCGACGCTCGGGTATACCGGAATTCCGGATACACTGACCGCCGGCGCCTCGTTCTTCGTCGCGGTGAATCTGGTCGACGTCTACAACAACGTGGTGTACGGGCCGACCTCCTTTATCGGCGAGGTCGTCTTCCCGAACGTCCACATCAACTTTTCGGACGCGAACATCTTCGCCCGCGGCCTCAATCCGCTGGACCAAAGCCTGATCAACGGGCGGAAGACGTTCTCGTTCGTGCCCGCCACTCGCACCGACGTGCCCGCGGGCCTGCCTTTGCAGTCGATCACGGCTCAAGACAACGGGGCGACCTACGCGGCCGATACGATCGGAAGCCTCTCGGTCGATCCGGGTCCCTCGAACCGCATGCAGTTGATTCTGCCCACCGAATTCGCCGCGGAGGGTTCGATCTCGGGCAAGACCGGGACGATCGACACCTTCACGGCGGGCCAGTCGTTCTTGGCCACCGTTCGCGCGACCGATGCGTTCTGGAACCTGACCAACGACGGACGCCTGATCGGCTTGGAGTCCTCGGACGTCTACGCGTCGACGCCGATCGCGACGCCGATGGTGGCCGGCGAGGCGGCGGTTTCGTTCACGCCGCGCACCGCGGCGACCTTCTCGATCGGCGCGATCGATCTCGACGGGATCAGTCCGAAGCTCTCGACCCACACGGTAGGGAGTCTCTCAACGGTCCCGAACACCTTCGTGAAGCTGCTTTCGCTGATTCCCGGAGAGTCTTATACCCCCGGCAAACCCCCCTACGACACCGGAGTCGTCGGCGGCCGCACGGTGGACGCGTCGACGACGGTTCCCGCCGGGGCGCCGTTCCGCTTTACCGTACGCGCGGTGGATAATCAGTGGAACACGACGAATACGAATTTGCCCGTCTTCATGTACACCGACGATTCCGCCGCGGTGGTCCCGGAGCCGACGGTCACGCTGCAGTCCGGCGTGACCTCCTTCCTGTTCACGCCGGTGACGGTCGGGGCGCGGACGGCAGGGGCTTCGCGTCCGGGCGTGGCGTCGAGCACCTCCAGCGTCTTTACCGTCGCCGGTTCGCGGCTGTCGCTGTTGGTGTTCGGCGAGACGCCGGATCCGGGCAATGTCGGGGCGCTCGGCCGCGCGGGCTCCCCGGCCGTCACGGTCGCGGGTTCCAGTTTCTCGGTCACGGTGCGCCTGAGCGACGCGAATTTCAATCCGATCGCGGCCGGAGTTCCGATCACGCTGCGCTTCTTCTCCGACGACCCGTACGCGTCTTTGCCCGCCGACACCGTTTTGGAATCCGACGGCGAGAGCACGTTCTGGGTGACCTTGGCTTCGGCCAGCGCGCTCGGCGGCGGATCGACGGTCTGGGTCGTGCCGGCGGCGAACCCGAACGTTTCCTCTTCGACCTCCACCGTGCTTCCGGTGATTCCGAACGAGCCGTCGAAGCTGTTGATTCTCGGCCCCGGCACGAGCCTGGATAAGGGCTCCCCGACCGGCATGACCGGGGCGGTGATCTCGACGACGGTCGGCCACGATTATCCGGTCGAGGTCTATGTCACGGACGCTTGGTTTAACCCGGTGCTCTGCTCGGAGTACCCGGTCGGCCCGCCGGCGCCCGACTGCGTCGAACCCTCGGTTCAGTTTGCGTTTACCGATCCGCATGCCGCGCCGCCGGCGAATCAGACTATTTTCGGCGGCAGCCGGACCATCAATCTGTCCTTCCGCACGAACACGGTCGTGGATCCGATCGGCGGCCCTTGGTCGATCTCGGTGTCCACCATCGACGGCACTCCCGTTTCCTCTTACACGGTCGGCGGTCTTGTGGTGAACCCCGGTCCCCCGTCCCGCTTCCAGATTCTCGTCCCGACGGAGACGGCGAAGCCCGGCGACACGGTGCAGCTCGGCCGCTCGACGCAGTCGGCGATTTCTCAACTCGCGGGGTCGACCTTCACCGTCACCGTCAACCTGGTCGATCAGTTCTTCAACCGGGTGGCGCCCGGCTTCAACTCGACTTTCAAGTTGACCTCGACCGATCCGAACAACCGCTTGAACACGATCGTCGCCTCCTCGACGACGGTCAACGGCCAGTTGACGGTCGCGAATGCGTTCTTGGTCACCCAGGCGACGACGACGGGCTGGACGATCACCGCCTCGACGGCTACCGGGGATCCTTATCTGGCCTCGGAGTCGACGCCGTTCAACGTGTACCCGTCCACGCCGTCGCAGATGGTCGTCGTGCTCAACGGCCAGCAGCAGAAGGACGGCGTCGGCGTGATCGGCAATCCGACGACCAGGACCGCGGGAGAGTTGATCACGGTTCGCGTGATCGCCGTGGACCCGGGCTTCAACCTGACGCCGAACGTGAACAAGACGGGCATTCGCTTGACATCCTCGGACGGCTTCGCGCAATCCTCCTGGACGCTGACGATGGCCGACGGCGTCTCGGTGGCGTCGGTGACTTTGCGCACGGCCGGGATTCATAGCTTCTTCGTCACCGATCAAAGCGGCGCCTCCCCGCTGCTGGCCGGCTACGCCTCTTCGACCTTTACCCAGGTCGCCAACAACCCGACCCGGCTGCGGGTGCTTCTGCCTGATGAATTCGCGGTGGCGGGTTCCACGAGCAACGGCCGAACGGGAACGGTCGCCGACCAGAACGCCGGATCGACGATGACCTTGACCGTGCAGCTGACCGATGCGTTCTGGAACCTTACGCCCGGCGCCAGCCAGCAGATTCAAATCGTGCCGACCGATCCGTTCGCGACGGTGGCCCCGTCGACGCTGACCGTGCTCGGGCAGGCGACCGTGGACGTCGTCTTCAAGCGCGCCCAGCTTAACGAGGTCCGCGCCGAGATGCTGTTCCCCTCGCCGCCGTGGGGCCCGACGGTGGCCAAGGACACGAGCAGCGTGGTCAACGTGCTGGCCGGCGCGCCGAAGAATCTGCTGGCGATCGTGCCGGGCGAGTCCTTCGATCCGGGCTCGAACAGCGGTAAAACCGGAATTCCCCTCGACAGTCTCAAGGCGGGCGTTCCGTTTCTCGTCACCGTCGGCATCATGGACCAGTTCAACAACATGGTCGTCGGCCGCGCGGCGACCGCGGGGCTGAAAATCCCATCCGGCTATCCGTTTACCATCGTTTCGGATACGAAGGCGATCGACACGTCGGTGGGCTATACGGTACCGCCGATCCAGGCGTCCTTGGTCGCCGCGGCGACCTGGCATCAGGTGATCGCCGAGGACTTCTTCTCCTCGGGTATCCAGGATTCGCCGTTCTCGTCGACCTTCACGGTGCATCACAACGAACCCGTCGGCATACAGCTCTTGGCGCCTGGACAGGTGAACGTCGGCGGTCTGGGGGTCTATCCGGCGGGCGGCAAGACCGGTACGGCCAGCACGCGCACGGCGGGCGTTCCGTTTCAAGTGACGGTCAACCTCGTCGACCTTTACAACAACGTGACGACCGAGATCTCATCGGGGCCGAGCGTTTTCGTCAACACCGGCGATGAGTTCGACATCGACTCCGCTACGGCGCCTCTCTCTTCCGGAAGCCGCGCGGTGAGTCTCGCCTTGGTCACGAAGTCGGCCGGCGTGCTTATTTCCGCGGGCGTGCAGGCTCAGGGGGTCGATGAGATTTGTACCGGCAACCTGCCCGGAACTCAAATCTGTTCCGTGCAGACGCCGGCCGCCGTCAGCCCTCCGATCAAGGTTTTCGCCTCCACGGCGACGAAATTCCATGTTTTGCTCGCCGGCGAGACCTTGGTGCAGGGACAATGCGACAACCTCGTCGTCTGTAAATCGCTGACCGGAGGGCAGCGGCCCGGCAAGAACGGGACTCCCGCTCCGTTTACGATGACCGTGCCGCAGACCGCGTTCCAGGCCTCGGTGTACCTGGTCGACTCGTACTACAACGTTGCGACCGAGCGCACGCTCGGCGCCCAGGACACGAACCCGATCGCGACGATGCCCGAGGTGGAGTTGATCCTCGCCGGCGACCCGATCGCGACTCCGCCCGCCCCGAACGCGCTGCAATTGGGGTCCTGGATCTACTCGGTCGTGCCGATTGCCGCGTTGTCCACATACACGGTCGTCGCGCAAACGACTTCCGCGTCTGCGGTTTATTTTAGTTCTTCGGCGTCGGCGGATTTCAGCGTCTACCCCGGTCCGGAGCATCATTTGCATTTCGAAGGGGTGCCCTCAAGCGCGGCGGCGGGATCCGGGATCTCGGTGGTGCTGACGGCGCACGACCAATTCCACAACCTGCTCTCGACCGGGCCGAACATCTATGTGAGTACGGTCAATCTCACGGCCGAGATTTACCTCCCGCCGCAGGATCCCGAGTTCAGCCCGTTCGAGTTCTCCTACGGGGAAGGCGATTTTGGCGTGAAGATTCTTCCGAGCGCTTTTAAGCTCAAGAAAGCCGGCTTGCGCTGGATCAAGGCGGCCCAGAAGGACGACGCACTGGTGACGACCGAGCGTCCGGGCTTCTCGACCCGGCCCCTGATCGACATCATCCCCGGAAATCCGGGCGCGGTGAACGTCGCTCCGGGGCCGACGAGTCAGATCGTGAACGTCCGGGCGGGGTCGATTCTGAGCCCCGGCGTTCAGGAGATCACCGGTCAGCTTTCCGACGCGTACAACAACCCCGTCGTCTCGAGTTCCCCGGTCGAGATGGAGATCGTCGATGTTGCCGGGGTGCCGGGCATTTTCGTGTACGACCCGGGAGGCGGCTGGGTGGACGTGGGTCCGTCCACGACGGTGTTCACCGATGACAAGGGACGGATCGGTCAAAACGGCGATCCGGACAACGTAAACTTCCCGCTGGGTTACAAGGTCGGAAGCACCGCTGGAAACTCGGCGCGTATTTGGATCGCGACCGCTTCGGCTCCCGCTGATTTGACGCCCTACATTCTCAACCAGCGCAACCTTTCGGGAACTTTGCTGACGATCGGCGGAAAGCCGAGCCGGTTGGTGTTCCTGTCAAGCACGCCGGTCGCGCCGGTTACCGACGTTCCGGCCGGGGGCGGCAACTTCATCATCCAGCGTCTTGACGATTTCGGCAACCTGACTGATCAGGGGCAGACCGATGTGGTTCTCTCTTTGCCGGCGTCTCAGATCAACGTCCATCAAAATTCCGGTTTCCGGTCAGGGACTCCGTTTACGACCTCGGGCGACTTCGGCTTTATGGAGCCGAATTCGCCGTTTAACTTCGTCAACTCGTTGTCGATTTCCGACGGTTTGACTCAGGCGGGCTTCCGTTTCCGCTCGAAGATGGCCTCGTACTCGGGGGTCTCCCCGGCTTCGAACACCTTCTACGGAGGCCGCCCCGGTTATTGGACGCTTTCGCTCAATCCGAGCGACGTCAGCGTTGCTTCGGTGACGCTGCAGATGCAGATGGATCCGCAGCCGCTGCTGCGGCTCGGGTTCGGAAACCAGCCGAACAAGCAGTTGGCTGGAAAGGTATACGACGTGGGCGGCGTGACCCTGCGCTCCTACCAGATTCAAACCCGCGACCTGTTCGACAACCCGGTCGTGGCGACCGCGCCCGTGACGGTCGCGATTTCGACGTTATCGCGGCAAGGTTCGGCGGTGTTCGACGGGTTCTCGTTCTCGGCTTCAAGTGAAATCGCCGCGGGTATTCCGCCCCTGTTTACCACCGAGATCACGTCCGCGACGATCCCGGCGCTCCAATACGAGGCGACCTTCTTCTACCTCGACACGCACGCGTCCGATGATTATCCGGGCAGTTGGGTGTATCCGGGCGGCTTCTCGACGGGGCCGGTAATCGGAATTCGCGACATCGCGAACGTGCTGATCTCGTCGGCGCAGTACGTGAAGGTGCTCCCCGACAACATTACCCGTATCGCGGTCGAACCCCTGGCGAGCGGGGGAGTGTTGCTGGCGGGCACGACGAGCGTGCCTGTGCTGGCCCAGGTCCAGGACCGGTTCGGTAATCCGTCGCCGATCCAGAGCGGACAGGAAGACGCGTCTTCCTCTTACGTCGCGTTCGAGGCGTTCTCGAACTCGTTGGGCGCGCTTCAGTTCTCGAGCCCGGACCCGACTTCGTTTATCGCCTCGACCGGGGTGCTGCGGATGCAGGCCGGCGAGCACACGACGACCTTCTATCTCATCGATACCTTGGTGGGTCCGACGACCTGGGAGGTTACCGTCGAGGAGATCCAGGACCGCTCATGGAATCCCTCGGTCGCGACCTATACCGTGATCCCCGGCCCGCCGGTATCGATGCGGTTTTCGAGTCCGATCCGCTACTTGGTGGCGGGAACGACGATTCAGTACAGCACCGCGACCGGTCTCCCGACCGAATCCTACATCGACATCGAACTCGTCGATCAGTTCGGCAACCTGACCTCGTCGAGTTGGGCGTTCCATACCGCGCTGTTTAATTCGCAGAACTCCCCGACGACCTTCGGGGGCTTCGATCCGAACAAGCCCATCGACCCGGGAACCTGGGACCGCATCGGGCCCTCGGATCCGGCGCTCGCGATCAGCATTCCGCCGTTTACGAGCAAGGCGCGGGCCTACATCTGGGACACGAAGGTCGGCACGACGACGCTTCAAGTGGCGATTGTCCGGCAGGACGGCGTCTCGATGACCGGCATCAACAGCGGCGGCTCCGTGGAGACCCAGGATCAGGTTATCACCCCGGCCCCGGCGGACTTCATTACGATCCATCATCCGTTCTCCGCCGGCTCTCCTCTGAAGGTGAACGTCCCCGGCGCGATCGGCCGCTCGGTCGGTGGGGAACTGCTCGGCGTCGTCCTGCGGGATAAGTTCGGGAACATCGCGCGCGGGCACCCGATCAACGGACAGTATTTCGAGGGTCTGGTGCAGTTCGCGACCTCGGGGTCGACGAGCACGGTCGCGCTCGACGATCTGACCGACAGCACCACGGTGCCCAACGCCTATTGGTTCAAGGGCGCCGCGGACGCGTCCCCCGGCATCTTTACCGGGCTGCAGGTCGTCGATTCGATCGTGGAATCGCTGAAGATCTGGGCGACCGCGCAAAACATGCCGACGGTCTACGGCTTTACCAGCGACGCGGGCCGCTCCTACAACGACACGACCTTCACCCCGTCGACCAATTCCGACGGGGACGTCTTTATCGCCGGCGTCGTCTTCTTTCCGACGGATATGGCCCCCGAGAAAGGTCCCGACGGGCTTGTGGTCCCGGCGAAGTTGGCGGTCGGCCAGACTCGGCCGACGATCCGCCAAGGCGACGGAAACGTCGGCGATCCGCCGGTGCAGATGATGCGTCTCACCGCACGCGTTCTGCCGTCGAGCGCGACCTTCCTCACCGCGGAACTCGGCGGGCTGCGGGTGCAGCGCACGGGCCTGCTCGATCCGAACCACGTGAGCGAATTGGGCCTGTGGTACGATGAGGACGGAGACGGCGGCTTCGACACCGCGTTCGACGTCTTCCTCGGCAGCGCGACGCTCGACGGCGTGGAATGGGCCTTCGGCGATCCGATCTTCGGCCAGACTCCGCTGAACGTGGTCGACTCGACCCGAACGGTGATCGAAACGGTCGCGAAGAATTTCTTCCTCACGCTGCGGATGGATTCGACCGGCTACGCCGATTCGGAGCTGCCGTCGAGCCTGGGACTCCGGCTGCCGGGCCCGTCGTTCGTGCGCCTTTCCACGAACAGCCAGGTGGGCGTTGCGTCGAACAATTTCGCGATCCAAACCGCGACCTCGCCGGTGGAACGTCAGGCCGCGAAGATCAATGTGGTCGGTGAGAGCATCGGTTCCTGGTGGCGGGCGACCGACGATTTGGGCAACCCGCTCCCGCTGTCGAGCTATTCCTACGTGGACCAGGGCGCGAGCATGGTCGGCTACCTAAAGCTGGACATGTGGACCGACGACTTCGTCGGGACCGTCGGCTCGATCGTCGTCGATCACAACGGCGACGGCGCCGACAGCGACATCAACTCGGTGCGGCTGTTCGTCGAGAGTTCGGCCGAGGGCGATCCGTTCTCCGGAAACGGATCGTTCCAGCCGCTGACCGATACCGAAATCACCAACCCGCTCAGCCCGGTGACTTTCCAGAACCGCAGAGCCTCGCTGCAGCTGGATATCCGTTTGACCGATCCGTTCAACGAGGCGCAGAGAACGGTGTCGGCGTCGACGATCACCTACTACGTGGTGCTCTCCTACGCGCCCGGCGCGACTCCCGAGAAGTTCCACGGACTGCAGGTCGCCGGCGCCGCCAGCGTCATTCCGCTGGCCGGCAACGGCGACGTGCAGCCGTTCACGGCGATCGTCTCCACGCTCTCGCGCGTACGCGCGACCGCCGATCTGGCTTTGATCGAAGCCGTGAACGCCCAGGGCTGTCCGCTGCCGGGCAACAATTGTCTTCCTCAGGAGTTCACCGCGTCGGTCGCGGGTTCCATCACCCAGGCGGACAAGAACGCCCCGGTCATGAAGCTGTCCATGAAGACGGTCTCGGGGTCGGCGCTGTGGAGCGGTCTCAAGATGGACCGCTGGTTCCATTCGTCGCAGCAGGGAGGCGCGGTCGTCGTTCGCAACAAGGCCTCCGACGTTTCGGATATCAAGATCTGGGCCGACGTCAACGACAACGGCCTGCTCGAACCCGCCACCGACCAGGTCGTTTCGCCGCTCTCCGGGTTGATCCATAAATTCCCGACCGCGAAATTGGCGGTGTCGATCAACTCCACCGCGCCGTCGCCGATCGACGTGTTCGTCGACAACATCGCCGCCTACATCCCCGACGACGATCCGTTCCCGATCGTCCCGCAGCGCCTGGTCTTCGCCGATGATCAGATCGACGAGTCCGGCAAGGAGGTGATGCTCTGTTCGGACGTGGACTTCTCTTCGAATGTGTGGAAGAACTGTCTGCGCGCCCAAGAGGGGACGCAGCAGATCACGTTCACGACGGGAACGGTGATTTCCGGGCCGGCGCGCATCCCGCTTTTGGGCTTGGGCGGGGGGCAGACGCTCGACACCTTCGGCGGGGACTACTTCGTCGCCTTCGACGTGAACCCGCTGGCCACGGTCTCCGATGAGGCGAACCTGGGCATCCTGATTCCCAATACCTTCTATTTCCTGATCCAAGAGCCCAAGTCCATGTCGACGGTCGGTGTCGGCATGCCGCCGCCGATCACCGTCGACGGCAAGACGCTGTCGGTGGTCAAGAACGTCTCGCCTTACGCCGACAAGGTCGTCGTGATTACGACCAATACCGTCGACGACCAGGATCTCGGGCCGTTCCTGCAGCAGAAATCGACGAGCGCGGTGCTGGCCTTCGAGATGTATTCCGATGTCGCCGACACTCAATGGCGCTGGGTGCTGGTGCAGGCGACGGGAACCTCGGCGGCGGTCGGCGCGCACGTGAACGACATCGAACGGGTCTCGCTCTGGCGCGACGCGAACAACGACGGCCTGTTCCAGCAGGGGACCGACGAGATGCTCGGCAGCGGCGTGTACGGCAACTCGGGCAACCCGAGTCTGGTGCGTTTGGATCTTTCGACTCCGACGAGCATCAAGACCGTCGCGGCCGCGAGTCAGCCGCAGCGCTTCTTCATCGCCTATCTGATCTCCGCGAACGCCGTCACCAACGACCCGGTCACGCAGGCGCCGCGGACTCTCGGCGCGACCTTGCTCGACACCTCGTTCCCTCAGAACAATCCGACGGTCGATGAACCGGGCGCGAATTCACTGTCGCTGCCGGACCGCTACGATACCGCTTCGTCGCTGCCGTTCGGCGGCAAGCTGCGCCAGTTGATCCCCTCGCAGCAGACGATGTTCATGAAGACGACTCCGATGTTCTCGTCGAGTTCCGGAACCTTCGCGGCGCCGCTCTTGAATTTCTCGGTCATCGCGGCGACGGCTTCGGGCGTGGTGGAACCGTATTGGATCGTCACCTCGACGGCGGGTCTCCCTCTCGGCGGCCCGACGACCTACATGACGATCGACGAGGAGATCATCAGCTACGAGGGGGTCGGCCAGGTGCTGGGGCAGGACGCGCTCGTCAACGTCCGCCGCGGCATGCTGGACACCGCGCCTCAACCGCATTCCGTCGGCGCCGTCGTCGCGCCGCAGATCCGCCAGGGATCGCTCAACAGCGCGGTGATGAAGATCGAGGCCTGGTCCAGCGCGTTCCAGGTCCAGTGGGAGCGAACGACGCTGAGCTTCGAGATCCCTCCGGGAATGAACGTCAACGACGGCGACATCGCCAAGGTGAAGCTGTGGAAGTCGCTTGAGCCCGCAGGCGCGCCCGAGTTCCACCGGACGGCCGGGGAGGGTTCGGACGCGGGGCTCAATCTCGTCGACGCGCTGCTCGGCGAGGGCGTGATCTCCAACGGTCTCGTGCTGATCGACATCAACGACCCGCTGTTGATCGGCGCGGACTACACCTTGGTGTCGCAGTCAACCGCCACCTTCTTCGTCTCGTTCGACATCGACAAGGCGTCGCGCTTCTCGCACGAGCAGCTCTCGCCGGCCAATGTGATCGTCGGCCGCTACAACCCGCAGCCGCTGGACTTCCAACTCGGCCCGGTGGGCGCCGGCCATCTCACTCAGGTCGTCGATTCGATTCAAAGCCCCGCCTCGCCGATCGTGCCGACCATCAATACGCTGACGCTGACGATGTCGCGTTTTTCGCCGAACTCGGCGGTGCAGAACGAGCAGTTCGTGCCGATGGTGAAGATTCGCGCGCAAACGGATGTGAATACGGTGCGCTGGGAGCAGCTCAATTTCGACCGCATCGGCTCGACGACCTCATTGGATATCGACGTGTCTTTGCTGCGGGTCTGGCAGGACGGCAACGGGGACGCCGCCTTCACCGAGGCGGACCGGTCGACGGACTCGCTGGGCAACTTCGTCAATATGATCTCGGTCGGAAACGAGACCTTCGAAACCGGCGCCAAGAACATCGTCTTCAAGGCCCCGGTGACGGTCTCGACGACGCCCACGAACTACTTCGTCACCTACGATTTCTCGCAATTCGCGGGCGTCGGGGCGACGCACGGGCTTTCCATCGGCTCGACGGGCTACATCAAGGTGGAGGTGCCGCACTCGGTGAGCTTCTCGAGCCCGTCGTTTCAGACGAACCCGCAGGTCATCATGAACGAGGTTCCCTCGGCCGTGACGCTCGGCGTCAACGACGTGATCTTTAATACCGGACGCAGCGAGGTCGGACAGGCGCAGTCGAAGGTCGAGTTCCTGCGGATGAACCTTGCGACCGACATCGGAACGGCGCGCTGGCTGAAGCTGCGCGTCGAGCGCGGCGGGGCGTCCAACGACGAGGGCTTCACCGCGGGTCGGAACACGAACGTGGGCTTCATCAATATTTGGAGCGACATCAACCAGAACGATATCCTCGATGCTCCCGACGTGAACGTGACGGAGGCGAACACCTTCGTGCAGCAGCCGATCGTCTCGACTCAGACCGCGCCGTTTACGATGGTGCTGGGATCGACGACCGGCTTCCCGGTCAGCGGGCAGGGCCGGCTCTACGCCGGCGGTGCCGAGTTGATGAGCTTCAGCGGCGGCTACGGCGCCGCGCTGATTCAGGGAACGACCTATCCGACGGTGACGATCATCAGCCGCGGAGACCGGTTCGGCGACGGTCCCACGCCGACTTTGGATCTCGCGTTGGGAACTGCGATCCGCAAGGTGGACTTGTTTAATCAAAACAACGACAACGACGTTCAGACCGTCGTCGAACTCGCGGTGCCGCAGACGATCACGCCGGCGGCGGGCGTCTTCTTCGTCACCTACAACATCGGCGCGACCGCCGTGAAAAACGATCAGTTGGCGATCAAGATTCTCGACAAATCCTGGGTCGGCGTCAGCGCGCCCAACGACACCACCGGGCTGATCTATAAGGACGTGACGAAGTCCAAGGAAAAGGGCGACTCGGTCGTCGCCTATCCGTTCGAGGGGGCGAAGGTCTTCATTTCCCCGCTGCAGCTGATCCTTGAGGCCCGCAATATCGCGCCGGCCGCCTCGATCGGCGGCCAGCGCAACGTTCCGCTCGAACAGGTCACGATGTCGGTGAACTCCGATTTTGTGCGCGTGGCCCAACTCCAATTGACGCAGCTCGGAACCGGAAAAACCGGATCGGCGGTCGGCCAAGGGGACGCAGAGTCCCTCTCGGTGTGGATCGACGACGGAAACGGAGCCTTCACTCCGAATACCGACAAGTTGATCGGCAAGGTCAAGCACAGCACCTTCCCCGGCGGCTCGGCCTTGTTCACCAACGGCGTCGCTCTCGTCGACCTCTCGGTGGACGGGATTCCGTACCTGACCGTGACGACCAATACCGTCGATCTCTTCTTCGCGGTGGACTTATCCACGACCGACGGCGCTGGAAACAATACGGTCCAGCACGATATCGGCTTCTCGCTCGAAGTGTTCGAGGACATCATCGGACCCAACGGGAACGAATTGACCGCCACCTCCGCCGAGACAAATAGCGCGCAGTTCCCGGCACGTTCGGCACAAGTGAGGATCTCGACGGCGATCATCGTCCTTTCAAGCAAGATCCCGCCGATTACGATCGCCCCGAACGGCTTCCCGGCCTTCGCGGTGCTCGACTCTTCGGGCAACGTTGTGATTTCGACGGCGACCGGGTTGCCGATCCCCGACGAGAGCCGGTGGATACAGGGCCCCGCCTTCCCCACGGAGGGATCGGGTTCGCAAGTCGGCAAGACTTTGGCCCTTAAGTCGGTAAAGGGCGCGATGGGGGTCGCCGCGGCGTCGTTTGACGCGTCTCAGTTCCAGCCGCTGATCGACATCAACGGGGACGGCGAGCCCGACAACATCGACTTCCTCGGCAACGGCCTGTTCAACATGGTCAGCATGACCGGAACCGACATCCCCTCGATGGACGTCAACGGCGACTCGATCTTGGACCTCGACATCAACATGGACGGCACGCCGGACATCGTCACCGACGACGGACAAGGCAACCCGATCTACTTCATCGTCAACGAGAACGGGCAGCCCGAGCCCGTTTCCGACCAGGGCCTGGCGCTGCTCGCGTGGAACCCCGACAGCACGAAGATCAACATCAGCTGGCCGGTTCCGTCCTCGACCGCGTCGATCACCGGCTACCAAATCGCCGTCGGCCGCCATTTCGCCGACGTCACCTCGATCAAGGACTGGCAGGGCTTCGAGGGTAGCATCACCTCGGCGGCGGTGAAAGGCCTCGCGCTGCCGGTTACGAAGGTGACCAAGTTGACCGAACCCATGACGGTCAGCGGCAAGAGCGTCTTCGTCGCCAATGCCGGGGAATTCTTCCAGCGCGGCCTCTTGATCGTCGGCTCGGAGTTGATGGGAGTCCGTCGCGTTTCAAATACCGAGTTCGTCGTCGACCAGAACGCCAACGAGGTGACCCAGCAGCAGTGCCCGCAGAACACCGGCCGCGGCTGCGCGGGGTCGCTGCCGAAGGTCCACTTCCCCGGTGAGTTGATTAGCGACCAAGCGGCCTTGGTCTCGGTGCGGGCCTACACGAGCCCTCCGGGCGCGTCGCCCTCGGGCTGGATTCCCTCCGAGAAAGGCCGCCCGTTGGTCATGTACCGCGTGGATACCACGGCTCCCGCTCCGCCGGCGGCGGTCGTGCCGCAGGTCCCGCCGGGGAAGGCGTCCGGCGGCACCTTCGTCGTGAGCTGGGACATCGGCGCCGATCTGCAGTCGGGCGTGATGGCCTACGAGATTCAGGAGCGCGCGGGCACCGATCCCGTCTGGCGCACGCTGGGGCTCGTGCCGGCCGTGAAGGTCGGCGGCGTCGTCAACAACAGCTACAACGTCGGCAACGCCTCGGTGAACCCGTGGGAAAGCGAGCGCCGGCCCGGCAAGTTCCTGACCTACCGCGTGCGCGCCTACAACAACGCCGGCCTCAGGTCGAACTGGACCGCGGAGTCCTCGGCGGTCGCGACATCGGTGACCCAGGAAGTGATCTCAGCCGTGTCGAACTACCCCAACCCGTTCGATACGCGCAAGGGCGGGCCGGAGGGGCGCACGGTGATCACCTATACGCTCGGGGCGGACGCGGATGTCGAGATCGTGATCTACGATCTCCTGGGCTACGTGGTTAAGACGATGTCCTTCCAGCCCGGGCAGCAGGGCGCGAAGCTCGGGCCGAACTTCGTCGAATGGGACGGCAAGAACGGTATGGGCCGCTTCGTCGCGAAGGGCGGCTACATCGCCCGCATCAAGGTCGGGTCGTCTTTGGGAACCTCCACTTCGATCCGCAAGATCGGCGTCATCCATTAGGGATCCTCCAAGTTTCCCCAGTTTCAACGACGGACCCAACGCATTGGTTTCGGCCTGAAGGGCCGATGTTTCGGATTTTGAACGAACCAAACCCGAAGCGTCAAAGGTAGCGGCAGTTCCTGCAAAACGAGTTTCAAGAAGGGGCTGAAAAAGGGGTGTCCAGTCCAAAGCTGAATCGGATTTTTTCAAAAAGCATTAGAAAACAAGTGCTTTTTACATCTCGCGCGAGATGTAAATAATACCGTATTTTATTACACTTCTCCTAATATTCGATTTATCGAGCACCAGGAGATGGCCTTCGCGGCTTTCGCTGTCGCAAAAGCGGACGCAGCGGAAGTCTATGGAGGTTTCCCATGCCTTATTTCTTTATAGGCGATCGCCTATAAAGTACATACGAGCGGGAGAGGACTATGGTTCCCTCCAGACTCCGAAGCCCGAACAGCATCACAACTCCAGTCCCAAACTATGGAAACTTGGAGGGGGATCCCCTTGCGGGGGATCGCTCCCGGCCTTACACTCTAAGTCGATGAGACGAGCTCTTGTCACCGGAGCCTGCGGCGTGATGGGCGAGGACCTGATCGCCTTCCTGCTTGACCAGGGGTTTTCCGTCCGCGCGACGGATTTGCCCGACGCCGACCGCAGTGCGCTCAACCCGCGCGCGGAGTTCGTGGAATCCGATCTCCTGCGTCCCTCGACTTTGGCGAAGCTATTCGACGGGGCAAGCCGCTGCTACCACCTCGCCGAGATCTCCGACCCTGGGGCTACCTTCGTCGATCACTACAACGCGAACGTCATCGGCACGCGGAATTTGCTGCGGGCTTCCCTCCCCTTTAAAGAAAGCTTGGAATCCATCGTCGTCCGCAGCGCGGCGGGGGTGTACGGGACCTTCAAGCGGGGCCCGTTCCGGGAAGACGACTTTCTCGATCCGCGGGACGATTTCCACAAGACGATGGCGGCGCGCGAGGAACTGGCGTTGGACTTCGAACGCACCGCGAAGCTGCCGGTCGTCGTTTTGCGCTTGGCGCCGGTTTACGGCGGGGCGCGGGAGAGGCCGAAGGGACCGGCCGTTCACGCGCTCGACGCGGCTCGGGCGGCACATTTCGTGAGTGACCGCTCCGGGTCGGTCGGCGATATCTTCCATCTTTGCGACGAGGATTGCCCCGGCGCGTTGGATACCGCGAAGATTCGGGCGCTGGGGTTCACGCTGACTTATCCGCATCGAACGCCGCCGGCGAGAAGCGCCGCCCGCTCCGAGGCGCCCGGGCTCGGCAGCGTCTAGCGGGGCGGATGCCCCGCTGTGCCGGCGATCGACGGGGCTATTAGGACCTAGTTTTGTCGTCGAAAATTCGCAATCGGCGAAATTAAAAAGAAACACTTTGAAATATCTCTTGGTTTCTTAATCGCTTTTCTCCCCTTGACAAGTCAAGCTTGGCGGCTATACTAGCCTTGTAGTACTCCCGATTCAGTCGGGGGGCGCCAAAGAAGTACGGGGTGAAGTTTAGAAGGGCAGGCGCCCTCGTCGTCTTCTGAAACGGGCGATAAAGGCAAACCCGGCGCAAGCCGGGGGCGCAAAGCCCAGAGACCCGCGTCTGCGGGTTGGTTAGGCTACCGAACAATGGCCCAAGCGATCGCTAGGGGGGACGCCCCCAAAGGTTCGACCATTCTCGCGCAGATCCGCGCGGGAGTTTCGTGCTTTTTAGCCCTTTGCGTCGTTTTAAGCTCGGTTCCGGCCGAGGCTAAGGAGAGCGGCGGTCAGGCCGGCGCGTTTTTGCAGTACGGCGTCGGCGCTCGAGCCCTCGGCATGGGCGGCGCGTTCTACGCGATCGCCGACGACGCGACCGCGGCCTACTGGAACCCGGCCGGTCTCGCGCAGCTGCAGCGCAAGGAATTCACCACGATGCAGGCTACGCTGTTCGCCGACACCCAGTACAATTTTCTGGCCTACGCCCATCCCACGGCGACGAAGGGAACCTTCGCGCTGGGCATCACGCAGCTGACCTCCGCGGGTTTTGAAAAGGTCGACGCGACCTTCAACCCCGCCACGGGCGAGCCGACCAGCATCAACACCAACGGGACCTTCGCCGACCAGAAGCGCGCGATCGCCTTCTCCTGGGGCCGCCAGGCGACCGAGACGACCTCGTTCGGTTTGTCGATGAAGCAGGTGACGCGCCAACTCGACTCCTCCTCAGATTCGTTCCTGTCTTTGGACATCGCCGCGATGCGGCAGATGTCTCCGGTGCATAAGCTGGCGCTGGGAATCCAGAACGTGTTCAGCCGCGCGAGCGGCGACACCGACGACAAATTTCCGGTCATCGTGAAGCTGGGCAACAGCCTTTCGATCTTCAAGGAGCGGCTCAATCTCGGTTTCGACGTCCAGAAGTCGCAGGCGGCGGATCTTAACTGGCGCTTCGGCGGCGAGTACTGGGCGGCGCGCTGGTTCGCCTTTCGCTTCGGCATCCTGGCGGCTCCCGAGATCCAAGAGACCGACTTCGGCTTCGGCTTCCGCTTCCGCCGTCTGCAGTTGGACATGGCGCAGGGCATCCACGCGCTGGGTTCCTCGACGCGCCTTTCGGTTTCCTATAAGTTCGGCCGCAGCCGCGACGACCGCTCCGAGGATCAGATCAAGCTGCTGATCCAGCAGGGTTTCGAAGCGTTCCGCGAAGGCGATTTCCAGTTGGCGACGGTTCGCCTGAACCAGGCTCTCGACGCCTCTCCGCACAACTCTCAGGTCAAGAAGATGGTCGCCCGCCTGGCGACGGTCATTTCCTTCGTGCCTCAGGCGACCGGCGGCGAGGAATTCCAGACCTATGTCCGCAAAGGCGTCATCACCTATGTCGACGGGCGGGATCTGCGCAGTTCGGTCAACGCCTTGCGCTACGCGTACAACAAGAACCCGAAGGACGAGAAGCTGCTGAGCCTCTTGAACCTGGTCGAAAAGGAAGCCAACCTCGAGATCTCCCGCAAGGTGGAGGGCGTCGAAGCCTTCACCTTCGTCGATCAGAAGCTTTACGACGGCCGCCAGGCGATCTACGACGGAAAATACGATCTCGCGATCCGCCGGATGCAGGACGTTCTCGACCTCGAGCCGGCCAACATTACCGCGTTGGAAATCATGGGCTCGGCGTTCTATCTGATGGAAGAGAAGGAAAAGGCGAAAGCGGTGTGGCAGCGGGTTCTGGAAATCGATCCCAAGAACAAGGTCGTCGGGGAGTTCCTGAAGCAGCTGCAGCCGGCCCCATAAGTGATGAGATGATGGAAACGATTAAACCCTCTTGGAAAGCCTCCCGAAACAGACTCTATGCGGGATTTTGGGCCGCGGTGCTGGCGACGGCTGTGCTGCTGCCCATGGCGGGTCTTTCCGGCCGGCGGGATGAGGCCCCCGCCGGTCGGAGACCCGCCGTCGTCCCGGATGATTTTAGAAACGTCGACGCGATGCTCCGCGAATCCTGGTTGGAGATCCGGGCGGGCCGCTATGAGGCCGCCGTGGGGACCGCCGACAAGGTTTTGCGCATAGAGCCCTCGAACGCGACGGCCCTGCAGCTGCGGGGGTCGGCGCTGTTTCTGATGAAGGACCTCCCCCGGGCGAAGGCGTCCTGGGCCCGGGCGCTTGAAATCGAGCCCGAAAACCGCTCCGTTTCTTCGCTTCTCGAAAAAATTTAGGCCGGCGCTGTATTGAAAATTTAACACGATTCCCTAACACTAATAGGGTAAATGCGCCGCCGCTCCCACAACGTGCTTGGGGGGAGGGCGGCGTCTTGGCGAAATGAAAATGCGCGTCATCGCGATATTGCTTCTCGCCGCCTTCGCGGCTCTTCCGGACCTGCTCCTCGGGCAGGTCAATTCCGGCGTGGAGCCGCCGAATCTGACGCTTATCGAGCGCCGTGACGCCGTCATCCGGGAATCCGAAAAGAGAATCCAATCCGAGATCCTCGATCGCGTCCTGGGGCCGGGAAAGGCTTCGGCGTTCGTGGACGTCGAACTCGATGTGAAGGCCTCCCGCCGCGAAAACCTGCGCGCCGGCGCGGGTTCGGCCGAGAAAAACAAGATCAAGATGGGGCAGAGCGACGCGTTAAAGACCGATTTCGTACTGCCCGGGGTTCCGAAGCCCAAGAACATCACCGACAAGGAACAACCCCGCGCCGCCGAGGCGGCCCAGACCCAGGCGGCCCAGCAGTCGCGCATCGAGCAGGAGGAGGTCTTCTCCCAGCAGGTCGTGTTCAAGCGCTTCCAGGTGGTGATTCTGCACGACGCGCAGATCGCGCAGAAAAAACTCGATGAGATCCGGTCCTTGGTCGTCGAGGCGATGACCGCGTTCAAGATCAAGCCCGACGACGTCGTTTTCCGCAAGGCCAACTATCATGTCAGCCCCCGGGACAGCTTTCTTGGGCAGTTGATGGATCCGAAGGTGTACATCCCGCTCCTGTACGCGCTGCTGTTGTTTTTACTCCTGTCGTTTTTGTTCGGGCCCTTCGCGAAGTTCCTGCGCCGCTACACCGAGGCGCTGATGGCGAAACCTGCCGCCGAAGTCAACGTGGAGTCGAACATCGAGCCGCCGGACGACGACCGCGAGGGCGACGGGGAAGACGAGATTAAAAGCTACATCGACCTGATGGTCGGCCGAAAATCGCCGGAGCCGCCGCCGCCGCTCCCGCCGCCGCCGCCGATCATTCCCGTGAAGCCCTTGGACGCGAATCTGGAGGACGAGATGGAAAAGCTCGAGGTATTCACCTTCATCAACGAGGAAAACCTCAATCGCCTGGCGAATTTGTTCCAGTTGCGAAGCGAGGAGCCGTGGCTGATCGCGGTGGTGCTCAGCTACTTGAAGCAGGAATACGCGCGGGAAGTGCTCGCGTCGCTCCCGGTGGAACTCCAGGCCAAGGTCGCCATGGAGGCGCTGAAGGTGAGGCAGGTCACCAAGGAGCAGATTCTCGCCATCGATGAGGACGTGAAGCAGAACATCGATTACGTGGTCGGCGGGGTCGAACGTCTGATCCAGATGCTCGAGGAAGCGGACGCGCAGACGCGCCAGAACATCCTCGAATCGCTTCAGAACGAAAAGCCCAACGTGTACGAGCATGTGCGCCGTTCGATCCTGCTTTTCGACGACATCGCCGCATTCGACGACCGCGACATGCAGGTCATCGTACGGGAGCTCAAGACCGAAACGATGTCGAAAGCGCTGCATGGCTGCTCCCCGGAGGTGGTGAATAAATTCTTCAGCAACATGTCCGCGGGCGCCGCGAGCCTGTTGAAGGAATCGATGGAGTATCAGAAGAACGTCAGCCAAAACATGGTCGACGAATCGCGCGCCGAGATCATGGAGCAGATTAAGCGCTTCAATAAAGAGGGGAAGATCAACCTCGCGCAGTCCGGCGGGTCGAGCGGCGGGTTTCATCAGATCATCGCGAGCGAGTCGGTTCGCGGCAAGCGCCTCAGCCAATTGTCGGCGCCCGGTCCGGAAGCGGCTCCCGCGCCGCAGGCGGCGGCGCCGGCCTCCGTTCCGGTGGATCCGGAAAAGGCGAAGCGCATGTTCGAAGCCGGCACGACCGCGCAGCAGGCGGGGAATCTCGATGAGGCCGTCGCGAGTTTCCGTCAGGCCATCGAACACGATCCGGAGTTGTGGGACGCCTACCAATATCTCGGGCAATCGCTTTATCAGATGGGGCGTCAGAGCGAATCGGTGATGTACTACGAGCGGTATCTTCAGTCCAACCCGGACCCGCAGCTCCAGGCCTGGGTGGACAGCTTCAAAACACAGATGGGGGCCTCGTAGGCGCCGCCGCGGGGAAGTGAGGAACATCCATGACTGAGCAGCCTCCCGACAATAATCCGAAATTTCCACCGCCGCCGCTCGGCGGGGGCGGCTTCCCGCCGCCTCCGGGCGCACAGCGCAGTCAGCCCGTGGGACCGCCTCCGGGCCTCGCGCGGCCCCCCGGGCCTCCCCCGCAGGCGCCGCCGGCGCCTCGCGCTCCGGAGCCCGCGGCCGCCGCTCCGGTCCTCGAGGAACCGCGCCCTCCGGCGCGGCCGCCCCAGCGGCCTCCGGAGCCGCCCGCGCGCCGGGACCCGGAGTTCGACCGGGTGGCGGAGTTGGAACGCAAGCTGCAGGATGAGCGCGAGAAGGTGCTGCGCATGTCCCTGCGGGCCCAGGAGGAGAAGACCGTCGCGGCGCGCGTCGAGAATTCCATTCAGGAGATTCAGGAGCGGCTGCGCCGGCAGAAGCGGGATTCCGAGCAGGAAGAAACCCGTCTGAAGCTGGAGTCGAAAATTCAGGAGCTCGAAAATCGTCTCGTTCAGGAGCGGGAGACGTGGGTCACCACCCTCAAGGGCCAGGTCAATAAGGCCGAGACCGAGGACAAGGAGATCGAAACCCATTTCACGATGCGGATTCAGGAAATGGAGCGCCGCTGGCTTGAAGAGAAGGCGCATTGGGCCAGGATTCAAAACCAGAAAGACGACGAACTTCGCAAGGCGGTCGAGGCGAAGGCCCGTCTGGCCGAACTGGAACGTGAGCATGAGCGTCTCTCGGACGCGCACGAGCGGCTTAAGGAAACGGCCGAGAGCGCGAAGGGACGGGTCTTGGAACTCGAAGCCCGGATGCGCGGCGCGATGGACCGCGAGCGCGAGTACTTCCAAGTGAAGGCCGAGGCCGATCGCGCGCGGGATCAGGCCCGCATGCTCCAGGAGAAGTACGACCGGGACATGAGCTCGGCCCGGCAGTCGTCGAAGGAGCGGGAGGAGCGTCTTCTGGCCGACAACGAGCGGCTGCAGTCGGACGTTGCGGGCATCGCGAAGCGCGTTCGAACCGAATACGAGACGGAAATCAAGCACCTCCAGGCTCAGCACGAAGCCAAGACCGAAAGTCTCCGCGATGAGCTGGGACGGCAGTTGAAGAAGGCGCAGGCCCAGGCGGAGGTCGCGGGAGCCGCGCTCCAGCGGATGCGCGCGGTGGGCAGCGCCCTGGAAAAACAGGTCGCGTCTCTGCGGATGCAGGCCGCCGAATCGGCCAAGCTTAAGGACGAGGTGCAGCGCGTCAACGAGCGCTATAAGGCGGAGTTTTTGGTGCTTCAGCGCAAGTGGCAGGAGCGGGAAGTCGAGATTCGCCGTGAGGCGGAAACGAATACGCGCCAGCGCTTCGAGGCGGAAAAGATGAAGCTGAAAGTTCGGGCGCAGGAAGAGATTCAAGACCGGATCGTGAAGCTCCAGGCTCAGCTCCGCAACGAGGCGAACGCTGAATTGGCCGAACGCGAGCGGGCGATCCGCGCACAGATGGAGCAGGAACTCGCCGAGAGGTCCCGACGGGTTCAAGCGGATCTCTCGGAAATGCGCCGCAAGCTGGAGAGCGAAATCGAGCGGAAGTCCGGAGAGGGCGAGCGAAAGGAGAACGATTGGAAAGAGAAACTGTTGAGCAAGGAAACGGAACTTGCGGGCGCGCGATCCGAAGTCGAGCAGCTTCGCGCCCGCGCCTCCCAGGCGGAGGATTATAAGGTACAAGCCGCCCGGGAAAAATTGGAGGTCGAAAAGGCCTTGGCGATCGAACGGGAAAATAGCAAAATTCTCGATAAGACGGCCTCGGAAGCGCAGATGCGCATCGCGGAAGCCTCCCGTAGGGTCGAGATGGTGACCGGAGAGCGCGGATCTCTAGAGCAGCAGAAAGCGGCGGCGGAGGCGCGCGCCGTGGAGCTTCAGCGGCAGATCGACGCGCTGAGGGTCCAGATTGAGGACGGGGAGCGCGCCCGCGAGGATCTGCGCCGGGAAGCGCAGCGGCTTCAGGACAGCGTCGTGCAGTTGGAAGCCGAGCACGCGAAGCAGCGCGAGGTTTGGAAGCGGAAGACGGATTTGGCGCAGCGCGAGGCGCAGTCGCGGCCGCCGGAGCCGCCTCCGATGCCGGAGCCTGAGTCCGGGGCGGGGGAATCTTTGGCAGATCGGATGAAGGGGCTGTTCGGCGGAAAACCCAAGCCGCCGCAGCCGCCGGGAGGGAGCGCTTGATCGCACTGACCAAACTCAACGGAACCAAGTTCACCATCAACGCCGAGATCATCGAAACGATCGAGGGGGCCCCCAACAGTACCGTGGTGGCGCTCGCGACGAACAACCGTTATAACGTTAGGGAGTCCGTGGACGAAATTACGGAAAAGGTTATAGAGTACCGCAGGAAAGTGAACGCGGACCGCAAGGTCGTTAATCCCATTTCGGGTTTCGATCGGGATTGAATCCGAGTCCCGTCTGAGCAAGGAGAGTCATGGATATCGCCACAGTCATGGGCATCATCGCCTTCCTGGGAATGGCGTTCGTTACCATTCTCCACAGCGAAGGTTGGGCGGGGTTCGTTCCCTTTGCGAACCTGGAAGCCTTGCTGATCGTCATGGGCGGTACCTTCTGCGCGACGCTCGTTAATTTCCCTTTGAAGCAGGTCGTCGGCGTCGGCAAGGTCATTCGGAAGGCCCTTTTCGAAGCGCCGGAGGATTCCGCGAAGATCGTCGGGATTTTCGTCAAGCTGTCAAGGAAGGCCAAGCAGGAGGGGTTTTTGGCCCTGCAGGCGGACACCGACGCGCTCGAGGATGATTTTGTAAAGCGCGGAATTCAATTGGTCATCGACGGCGCCGACCAGGAGTTCATCCGCAACATGCTGGATACGGAGATCGGATTCATTAAGGAACGCCACAGCGTCGGCGGAGAGGTTCTCCACGCGCTCGGCATGTACGCCCCCGTGTTCGGCATCGTCGGAACCGTGCTCGGCATGATCCTGATGCTCAATTCCATCGAGGATGTGTCTGCGGTTCCGCGGCGCATGGCGCTTTGTCTCGCGGCGGCTTTTTACGGCATGGGGTCCGGCTACCTGATCTTCGTCCCGATGGCCGGAAAATTGAAGCGCCGTTCCGACGAAGAACTTTTCGTCAAGGAAATCGCGATTCGCGGCATTCTGCTTCTGCAGAGCGGAGCGGCCCCGAGCGTGGTCGAATCGAACCTCAAGGCCTATCTGGGCCCCTCCGAACGCGCGAAGGTGCGTACAGGCGACGAGGCGGTCGAGGGAGAGGGTGGTGAAGTCCCGGCGGAGGCGGAGTCGCCGGCCGAGACTCCTCCCGGAGAGGGATAACGGGAACGTTCCATGTCTCTTAAAGTCCCCAAGGGGTACATTCCCGAAAACGACGGCCGCGTGTCGAAGTCCGGCCACCCGGCGCCCGCATGGTTGTGGCCGTACTCGGATTTGATGACGGAACTCGTGGCGTTTTTCGTCATTTTGTACGCCCTTTCCGCCGCCCTCGATCCGGCCGCTCAGAAGGCGAAGAAGGAAGCCGAAAAGATGATGGAGGATGAGGGCATCGCCGGCGACGTGAAGATGGAGAAGGATGGAATGCGGATCACGCTCGAGGAATACGGCCGGGTTCCCTATTTCGAGAGCGGCTACGCCGATCTGACGCCGAAAATGACCTCGCTGCTGGATCGCGTCGCGCCGATTCTGCGCGACATGGTCCTGCGGGGACGGCCGCTGATCGTGGAAGGGCACACCGACGACGTTCCCATCAAGAACGACTTTTTCTGGGGAAACTGGGAACTCTCCACCGCGCGCGCGACGATGGTGACCGAATACCTCATTGATCGCAAGGGATTTCCTCCCTCGTGCATGGGCGCGATCGGTTTCGGCGAGCATCAACCGATCGCGGCGAACGATTCCCCGGTGAACCGCCGGCGAAATCGGCGGGTGGTCTTTTTCATTAAGAACACGGCTCTTTCCAAGAATACCCACTGCAGGGACACCACGAAGGCCCGTGACGGGCCCGCGCCCGAGGCGCCGACGAAGGAGGGCAAGGCCTCATGAAACGCGATCTCCGGAGTTTTCCGGCCGCCGTTCTGGCCGCTGCGTTGTTGACGGGCTGCGGCGGCATGCAGATGCGCGGCACGAAGAAGAAGATCGTTCTCCAGGATTTCGCGGAAGGCCGCGTCGTTCAGGTGAACATCACCGATCGTTTGACCGGCGCCAAGGAGATGCTCTTCGTCTCGATGCCGAAAAAGTCCCTGTTCCTCGAGGGATACATTCAGGGCATCATCACCGATTACGAGGATAATCCGGTCCAGGGCGTCGTCGTTCGCGCGGTCGCGAAAGGCGAACAGAAATTCGTCGCCAAGGGGGAGGCGGCGTTTCAAACCTCGTCGTTCGATGCGGGCGTCAGCGATTCCAACGGCATCTACCGAATCCGCTTCAGCCTTCCGATTCTCAAGAACCAGATCGACATCCAAGGCAAGCTGACCTACAACCCGGGATGGGAGCAGGAACTTCAGAATCTCGGAAAGGCCTATAAGCCGCAGATGGACGAGAGCCCGTTCCGGCTCTATTTCGATCAGCGCAACGGCCTGCTCGTGTTCTCCGAGGGAGTCCGCAAGGTCATCGTGCAGCCGGTGGAAAGCGGCAAACGCGCCCCCGGACGGGCCCTGCCGGGCGCGAAAGCCCCCGTCGAAAAACCCGACGAAAAGAAGACCGGAGAGGACGATCTCTTCAAGGGCTTCGGCTTCGGACCGTGACGCGGGCCGTCTACCTGGACCATAACGCGACGACGCCGGTTCGGCCGGAGGTCGTCGAGGCGATGCTCCCGCATCTGCGGGAGGGGTTCGGCAATCCCAACAGTGCGCACGCGCTAGGGCAGGGCAGTCGGAAGGCGATTGAGGAGGCGCGCGAACGGGTCGCCGCGCTCATCAACGCCGACGCTTCGGAAATCGTTTTCACCTCCTGCGGCTCCGAGTCGGACGTCATGGCCGTTTACGGGGCGGCTCAGGCGGGGTTCAACGAGTCCGCGGGGAAGCGCAGCCATGTCGTGACGACGGCGATCGAGCATTTCGCCGTCTCCGGGACCTGCCGGGAACTGGCGGCGCGTGGATTTGAAATCACCACCCTCGGGGTCGACGAAAACGCCCTCGTCTCTCCCGAGTCGGTTTCCGGGGCGATTTCGGAGCGGACCTCGTTGGTGACGGTGATGACCGCCAACAACGAAATCGGGACGATCCAGCCGGTCGCCGAGATCGCGGCGATCTGCCGCGCGCGCGGCGTGCTTTTCCACACGGACGCGGTCCAAGGAGTCGGAAAGATTCCCGTGGACGTTCGCGCGCTCGGCGTCGACATGCTCGCCTTTTCGGGGCATAAGATCAACGCCCCGAAAGGCGTCGGGGGCTTGTTCGTCCGCAAGGGCGTCCGCTTAGCGCAGTTGATCGCGGGTAAACAGGAAAGCAGTCGCCGGGGGGGGACCGAGAATACCGCGTCCATCGTCGGATTGGGCGTCGCGGCCGAACTCGCCCGAAAGGATCTGGACGCCCACGCGGCGTCGCTCGCGGCCCTGCGCGACCGGCTCGAGGCCGGGGCGCTGTCCCTGGACGGCGTGCGTCGAACCGGGAATCCGGCCCTTCGGCTTCCGGGAACCGCTCATCTGTGCTTCCAGGGGATCGACGGACACCAGCTCGTCGTGGGTTTGGATCTCGACGGGATCTGCGTCTCCAGCGGCCCGGCCTGTCATTCGGGCGCGACGGAATTGTCCCATGTTCTCAAGGCGATGCGCGTCCCGGACGAATGGGGGAAAGGGGCGCTGCGCGTTTCTCTCGGTTGGGGAACGACTGAAGAGGACGTCGAGCGGTTCCTGGCTTCCCTCAAGAAGGTCCTCGGGAAGCTTCGCCAATCGGCTACAATATAGGAATGGCACGCGTCGTTGTAGCGATGAGCGGCGGGGTCGATTCTTCCGTCGCGGCGGCTCTCGTCGCCGAAGCCGGTCACGAGGCGATCGGGGTGACGATGAAGCTCCTGCCGGGTTCCCCGACGGGATTCGGCTGTTGCGGCTCCCCCGAGGACATCGGGGATGCCCGGCGCGTCGCCGAACGCCTTGGGATCCGCCACTACGTCCTGAATTTCGACGAGGTATTCGAGCGCAGCGTCGTCGACCGCTTCGTCGAAGACTACGTCAAGCAACGCACTCCCAACCCCTGCGTCGAGTGCAACCGTTCCGTGAAATTCGGAGCGCTTCTGCGTTTGGCCGAGGCCTATGACGCCCCAAAGGTCGCGACCGGCCATTACGCGCGCCTGGAAGAAGGTCCCAACGGGGTTCGTCTGTTGAGGGCCGTGGATGAGGCGAAGGATCAGAGCTATTTTTTGCACAGCTTGACCCGCGGCGAACTCGAGCGCGTTTCATTCCCGCTGGGGGAAATGCGCAAGCCGCAGGTGCGCGAGAAGGCCCGCGCGCTGGGACTGCGGACCGCCGACAAAGCCGAGAGCCAGGAGATTTGCTTTGTCCCCGGAAAGGACTACCGGGGTTTCGTCCGCTCGCGGGCCGGCGACGAGGCTTTCAAGCCCGGTGACATCCGTGACGCGTCCGGGCGCAGGCTCGGCACGCATGAGGGCCTTCCCAATTATACCGTCGGCCAGCGAAAGGGGTTGGGGCTCTCCGGCGGGACTCCGTATTACGTGACGAAGCTCGACGGCCCGTCCAATACGTTGGTCGTCGGCAGTCTGGAAGAAGCGTCTTCAACGCGGTTTCGCGTCGGCCGGTTGTCCAAGATCAGCGGGGCGCTTCCTCGGTCCTGCCGGGTGCGGATTCGCCATCGCGGAGATTTGCATGAGGCGCAGGTGGAAGAGAACGGCCCCGAAGCGCTGGTGTCTCTCGCGGCGCCCGCGAATGCGGTGACCCCGGGGCAGAGCGCGGTCTTTTATCAAGACGAGACGGTGCTCGGGGGTGGAACCATCGAGGAGGTATTGGGATGAAGCGGGTCATCGGAATCGTTCTCGCCGCGGCATCGGCGGGCTGCAGCATGCACTACTTCGACGCCGGGCTTAACAGGGACTCCTCCCAGCAGGTGATGGAGTCCGACCGCCGCACGCTCGAAAGCCATACGCTCTCCTCGTTGGCGGCCATCGAACGGAGTTTGAACGATTTCGTCCAGCGGCACCACCGCATTCCCAAGACGCTCAACGAACTCGTTCCCGACTTCCTCGCGGAAATCCCGGCGGTGGAGTTGGGTCTGAAAGGCTATAAGAACACTTCCGAGGTTTCCTACTACGATGCTTCGGTCATCATCGACGGGGAGATCAACGGCGCCGCGATCGACGATAAAGGCGGCTGGGGCTACGCGCACAACGATCGACAGGTTATCGTGTTCGTCGACTCGACGCGCAAGCGCATGGACGGAACCCTTTGGTACCGGGCCCGTGGCGTCTATTAAAAATTTCCGAACGGCGTTGATCCTCTGCGGCGGACGGTCCGCCGAGCGGGAAGTGTCGCTCGTTTCCTCCGCCGCGGTGCTGCGAAATCTTCCTAAGGGTTGGAAGGCGCTGCTGGTTTGGATCGATCCGGCGGGTCATTGGTTCTTCCAATCCGCGCCGGCGCGATTCGCCGAGGCGAAGCCCGGGCGATACCGCTTCAAACGCGTGCCCGCCCGTCTGGATTTTGACGGGAGACTGATCGTCGGATCGCGCCGCTTGGCGTTCGACGCGTGTTTCCCTGTTTTGCACGGACCCTACGGTGAAGACGGGACGCTTCAGGGGATGCTCGATTTGTTCGGCGTCGCCTATGTCGGCAGCGACGCCCTGGGATCGTCGCTCGGTATGGATAAAGACCTCGCCAAGCGGGTGGCCCGGGACGCCGGACTTCCGGTTCTGCCGTACGCGGTGCTCAACGGCCCCTCGGAACTTTGGAAGACGCGGGAGCTTCCGCTGCCGCTGTTCGTCAAGCCCGCGCGATTGGGTTCAGCGGTCGGCGTCTACAAGGTGAAAAGGCGTTCCGAGCTCTCGGCGGCGGTCAAGCGCGCCTTTCGCTTCGACTCCAAGGTGCTCGTCGAACGGGGCGTCGCCGCCAGGGAGCTCGAATGCGCGGTACTCGGGCGCACTTGCCGCGCCCGCGCGTCCGAAGTCGGGGAGGTCCGCCCGAACGCGGAGTTCTATTCCTACGAGGCCAAGTACGAGGATTCGGACGGCGCGGCGCTGCTGATCCCCGCGGAAGTGCCGGAAGCCGTTTCGGCCGAAATCCGAACGATGGCCTTGTTGGCGTTCGAGGCGCTCGGATTGGACGGGCTTGCCCGCGTGGACTTTTTTCTCGATAAGAACACCGGCAAGATATGGTTTAACGAGGTGAATACGATCCCCGGCTTCACTTCGATCAGCATGTATCCGAAGCTCTGGGCCGCCTCCGGATTGTCCTTTCCCCGCCTTGTCGAGAGATTGCTGCTGCTCGCGCTCGACCGCCGCCGCGAACGGGCGCGTCTTCGCATCACCCGCGACTGATCCCAAGATCGCGCTTACGCGCCGTAGTGTTCTCGAAAGGCGGCGGCGTCGGAGACCGCACCGCCCCCCGCCAGGCGGCGCAGAACATGGGTTCCAAAACCCGCGCCGAGGTAAGCCAACGCGTGAAGTTCCCGCAGGCGGGGGTGGTGGCGTAGAAACTTCTTCAGCGGCCGCCATGGGCGCTCGAAATGCGGAATCGAGGTGACGGGCTGTCCGTCAAGCCGGATGCGATGGGACGCGCAATCGTCGCCCCGCCCGAGTTTCCGGCAGACCTCGTCTACGGTATCCTTGGCCATAAGCCTGAAATCGGACATCTTTCCGCCGGCGATGCTGACGAAGCCGTCCACGCCGTCCCGTTCGGCGTGGTTGAGAACCTGATATTCCCGGGACAGGAGTTTTTCCGCGACCGCCTGCCCCAGGATGGGACGTGCGCCGACACGGGTCGAGGAATAGTTTTCCGGGAAATCCGGCAGGTATCGGCGGACCGAATCGACGAGATAGCGGCATTCGTCTTCGTCCGAGCGCAGCGTTTCGGGAGTGCCGGTATGCTCGAGATCGGTCGGTCCCACCAAGGTGCCTCCCGCGTGGGGCAGTACGAATATGTGCCGTTTCCCATCGACGGCTTCGAGGAGGAGCCCGATGGGGGTCAACGGTTTGTCGTAAACCAGATGCGTTCCCTTGCGCAGCCGCAGGGGGATCGACACGCCGGCGAGAGCGGCGACGCGGTCCACCCACGGCCCGGCGGCGTTGACGACGATGTCCGCTTCAATTTCCTCAAGAGCGTCTTCCCGGCGGGTTCGTACCCCCCGGACCTTCCCTCCCGGTCCGCGAAGAAGTTCGACGACTTCCGTCCCGGTGCGAAGCTCGGCGCCGTCACGGCGGGCCGCCTCGAGGTTTTTCTCCACCAAGCCGACCGCGTCCACCCACCATTCGTCGAAACTGAGCGCGCCGACCAGGCCTCCCGTCGCGATTGCGGGCAGCAGTTCACCGACGGCGGAGGGCCCCAGGCGCAGATGGCTCAGGCCTCCCTTCATCCGTTGGAAACCGTCGTAGGCCTCGAGCAGGGTTTCGACGGTTTCGATGCCGTGCAGATGGGATTTGTAGACGGGCCATAGGATCGGAAGCCGGGTGACGAGGTCGGGGGCGACGCGAATGATGTTTCCCGCGTCCCAGGCTGTAGTATGCGTGGTCAATCGGTCGTATAGAAGGTAGCGGAGTCCTCCGTGAATCAGGTGGGAGGACGCCGCCGTCGTCGCCCGGCCGGGAAGGGCTTTGTCGAGAACGAGCGTCTTGAGTCCGCGTAGGGCGCAGTCGCGGGCGAGTCCCGCGCCGGTGATGCCGCCGCCGACGATGACGACGTCGAATTTCATCGCATCAGTCTAGCAAAAATGTAAAATGCGCCATTCGGAGAGTCTGTGACGAGAATTCGTTTCTACCCCTTTTTGGTTTTGTGTTTCCTCCTCTCCGCCGCCGGAGGTTGGGGAGTCCGGCGTTTCCTGAAGGAGATGCCCTCGTACCACAAGTTCGAGGAATACGAACCTTCGCTGACCACCCGCCTCTTCGATCTCAACGGCGATCAGATCGCCGAACTTTCGATCGAAAAGCGGGCGCTCTTGTCCCTTTCGGAAATTCCCGTCGATCTTCAAAACGCGGTGCTCGCGATCGAGGATTCGCGCTTTTTCGAGCATTGGGGGGTTTCCCCGCGGGGAATTTTGCGTTCGTTCGTCGCCAACCTTATCGCGGGCCGCGTCGTGCAGGGGGGGTCGACGCTGACCCAGCAGCTTGCGAAGCTCATTTTTTTGAGCCCCGAACGCAAGATCGTCCGCAAGATCAAGGAAGTGCTTCTTGCGATCCAGATGGAGCGCAATCTCAGCAAGGAGGAGATTCTTCAGTTTTATCTGAACCAGATCTACTTCGGCCACGGCGCCTACGGGGTGCAGGCGGCTGCTCACATCTACTTCGGAAAGAAGGTTCAAGAACTGTCCTTGCCGGAGTGCGCGATGCTTGCGGGCATGATCAAGTACCCGGGCGGCTACTCGCCGTTCCGGCACCCGAAGGCCGCGGCCAAGCGCCGGAGTCTGGTGCTTCGCCGCATGGTCGAAGAGGGCTACATCAAACCCGAAGAGGAGAAGCAGGCGCTCGAGACGCCGCTTCCTCTACAGCGGCCCGTGATGACGGGGCTGCAGGCGCCGTACTTCGTCGAATACATCCGGCGGCGCCTGGAGCCTCAGTTCGGCTACGACACGCTTTGGCGCGGTGGTCTGAATATTCAGACGACGCTCGACCTTGGGATGCAGCGCATCGCGGAAGAGGAGATGGAGAAGGCGCTTGCGGCGTTCGATGAGAAGGCGAAGTCTGAATGGGAAAAGGCGCTCAACGAGGAGATTGAGGCGGGCATCGAGCCCCCGACCGTTTCCACTATGCCTCCGGCGGCGATTCAAGGCGTATTTCTGGTTCTCGACGTAAAGACGGGCGCCATCCGCGCGATGATCGGCGGGCGCTCCGGAGGCGGACGCGCGGATTTCAACCGGGTCATTCAGGCCCGTCGCCAGCCGGGGTCCACCTTTAAGCCCTTCGTCTGGGCGACGGCGCTCAACAGCGGGATGACGGCGATGTCCTTGGTCAACGACAGTCCTCTCGCGTATTACTACGATGGGCGCGATTGGCGCCTTCTGGAAGGAGCGACCGACCAATACGAGATCAATCTCGCTACCTCGGTCTTCGCCGGCTCCAATGATTTTCGAGTGTGGGTCCCGCAGAACTACGACGGGAAGTTCAAAGGCGTCATTACGCTGCGCAAGGCCTTGGCGCTGTCGCGCAACGTGAGTTCGGTTCGCTTGATCGAGCACATCGGTCCGCCGCGCGTGGTTGAACTCGCGCACAAGGTCGGAATCCGGTCGCGTCTGGCCCCGGTGCTCTCGCTGGGTCTCGGGTCCTCGGCCGTGAGCCCGCTGGAATTGGCCAACGCGTTCGAGACCTTCGCCAACGGGGGCATCCACGTGAATCCGTATTCGGTGCTGCGCATCGAGGACGCGCGCGGAAAGGTCCGCTACCGGCACGTCCCTCGCGAACAGGAGGCGATTTCCCCGCAGCTCGCGTATCTCATGACGCATCTGCTGAAGGTCGTCGTCACCGGCGGCACCGCGCGGCGCGCCTCGGTGCTGAGGCGTCCGCTCGCCGCGAAGACCGGCACCACCAACGACAACCGCGACCTCTGGTTCGTCGGATATACGCCGGATTTGCTCGCCGTCGCTTGGATGGGCTACGACGACGACACGACCTTGGGAGAAAGGCTGTCGTCGGGGGGGACTCTCGCGCCGTGGTGGACGGAGATCATGAAGCGCATCCTCACCGATTTCCCCAAACGCGATTTCCCGGTTCCGGAGGGAATCAAGTTCGTCAAGGTGGATGAAGTCACCGGACAGCTCGCGCTGCCGACCTGCCCCAAGCAGGCGCTTCAGGCCTTTATCGAGGGGAGCGAGCCTACCCGATATTGCCCCTTCGATCACTCCGAGGAAATCGAGCTGAAGCCCGACTTCTCGGTTTCGGGAGAGATGCGCCGCGCGTTCCTCGAGGACGATGAGCTGCCGGTAGACGAAGGCGCGGATCCGTCGCTTCCCGAGGATCAACTCCTCGACGACGGGCTCCCGGAGCTGCCCAGCGACGCAGAGCTCGAGAGCATGTCGAACGTCGGTTTCTGAGAGTCTAGTTCGGCGAGGACGGCGGCGTCGACAGCAGCCGCGAGGCTTCGGTTCCCACGTCCGATTTCGGATCCAGAGCGGCGGCCTTCGTCAGCGCCTCTTCGGATTGAGTTCGTCTTCCCATCGAGCGGAGCACAAACCCCAAGCTGAGCCAGGCCCGCTGGAGGCTCGGGGAAGCGACGACGGCTTTACGCAGCGCGGCGACCGCCTCTTCGGATTTTCCCGTGTAGTGGCGCGCGAGTCCTAAATCGTTCCAGCTGTCGCCGTCCTTTGGGTCCAGCGCGACGGCCTTTTCATAGTACGCGATCGCCTCGGGGTAGCGGCCGTTTTCGAAGGCGTGATCACCGGCGGCAGCCAGCTCCGCAGGATCGGTCGCGGCAGGGGCGTGAAGGGGGTCCTTCGCCGGAGGCATCGCCGGAACCTGCGCGACCGGAAGCGAAGCCCCGACCCCGGCGTAGATCGGAATTGCCTTCTCTGATCCCCCGTCGCGAGTCAGCGAAACTCCGATTGCGATTCCGGCGGCGAGAAGCAGCGCGCCTCCGATGGCGATCTTCTTGTCGATTCCATTCATGGGGAAGGAAAGAGTATCAGATGAAAGCGTCCGGCGTGAAGGGGCGCCGGAAATTTCTCTCGAAACGGTGGCAGAGTTGTTGCTTTCAAGGAATCAGCGAACCTCGCATGACACATCTACCCGTCCGCCGCGGTGCAGACACAGGAAGCCCGATTTGGTCGAATCTGCGGCTTTCGAGCCAGCTCCTGCTCCTGCTGCTTGCGTGCAATGTCCCGGTGTTTATCGCGTTCCATATCTATGATATCCGTGCGACGCGTTCGCAGATCGAGGCGCTCGAAAAGGATACGCTCGAGATCCTGGAGCCCTTGGTCGCCGGTGCGATTGAAGAATCGATGGTGCATTCGAATCGCGAACACATCGATGAGCTTCTGATCGAATTGCGCAAGAACAGGGCGATCGAGAGCGCGCAGCTGCTCGATGCGCAAGGGCGGATTGTCGACACGACGGGATTTCGGGAAGCTGGGAGTTCGCCGCGAAAGAAAACGGCGTCGAGCGAGCCGGACGGCGTGAATACGACGGAAATCCCGATCCGTTCGAATCCTTCCTGCGTCCGTTGTCACGGCGCCCAGAAGCAAATTCTGGGGCGCGTACGCCTGACGACGCGTACGACGGGGGTACGCGACGCGATTCTTCGGATCAACGCCGCGCGCGCGGCGATGGTGATCGTCGGCTTTCTGTGCTTGATTCTATCGGTATACATCGTCGTTCTGAGAATGGTGCGCCGTCCGATGCGCCAAATCCTAGACGGGATGGACGCGGTCCGCCGGGGAAAACTGGACACGCGCCTTCCTGTCGCGCATTCACGGGAATTTAGACGGATTTTCGCCTACTTCAACTCGATGGTGTGCGACATCGAGCGAGACCGCAAGCGGATCGTCGAGCTTCACCGTGCCGACATCGCGCACATGGACCGTCTCGCGACCTTGGGCGAGTTGGCGGCCCATCTCGCCCATGAGGTTCGCAATCCCTTGACCGGCATCGGGTCGACGATTCAAGTCTTCATCGCTCAGGAAGAGCCGGGCTCGGCGAAGCGCGGCATCCTGGAGAAAATTCTCGGGCAATTGGATCGGATGGATAAGACGATGTCGAGCTTCCTGCGCTATGCGCGCATGCCGGAAACGGTGGTCCGAGCGTTTAAAATTCACGAACCCATCCAGCGGGTGCTGCCGCTTTTACTTCCCCGCTTGAAGGCGCAAAAGATCGAATTGCGCGTCGATGTCCCCGAGTCGCTGCCCGAAGTCCGCGGCGACGCGGGACAGATAGAACAGTCGTTTCTCAATCTTGCTTTGAACGCGGCTCAGGCCATGCCGGACGGCGGAACCCTGACGGTCTCCGCAGGCGTGCTCAACGATATGATTCGCGTCGAGATCGGCGATACGGGAAATGGGATCAAACCGGCTGAACTCGAAAACATCTTTAAGCCTTTCTATTCGACCCGCGAAAAGGGAAGCGGATTGGGGCTCTCGCTTTCCCGGCAAATCATTATGGCGCACGGGGGCGTCTTAACGCTCGAAAGCGTTCCCGGTTCGGGAACGACGGTATTCTTTACGCTGCCGTGCGACGGAGGACCCGGCGCGGAGGGCTCCCAGGAATGAGCGCGTCAATCCTGATCGTCGACGATGAGGAGCTCATCCGCTGGTCCGTCGCGCAGGATCTCGGAAAATCCGGGTATAAGACGCGGTCCGCGGACGGCGTCGTCGACGCGCTGCGGTTGATCGAAAAGGAAATTCCCGACTTGATCCTGACGGACCTGCGGCTGCAGGGAGAAAGCGGTTTGGATCTTCTAAAGAAGGTCGCGCGCGGCTACCCCGATGTGCCGATCGTGTTGATGACCGGTTTCGCCGATGTCGATACCGTCGTCGAAGTGATGCGGGAGGGCGCCGCGGACTTCATATCGAAACCGCTGCAGCTGTCGGCTTTGAAAATCACGATCAAGCGCGTGCTGGAAACGGCCGCGCTCAGAACGCGGCTCGAGGGCGCGCATCAAAAGCGGCGGCGCCGCTACAGCTTCGAGTCCCTCGTCCACGAGAGTCCGTCGATGCAGGAGGCCGTGGAAACGGCGCGGAAAATCGCGGCGTCGCCTCACGGCACCGTACTCATTCTGGGGGAAAGCGGGGTCGGCAAGGACCGCATGGCGCGCGCGATTCACTACGAGGGGACGCGGGCTTCCGAGCCTTTTATGGAAATCAGCTGCGGGTCGATTCCGGAACTGCTGCTCGAAAGCGAGTTGTTCGGCACCGAGAAGGGAGCGTTTACCGGGGCGAGTGAACGCAAGAAGGGTCTGTTTGAGACGGCCTCGGGCGGCACGGTTTTCTTAAACGAGATCGGACATATGCCGATGAGCCTTCAGGTCAAGATGCTCCGCGTGCTAGAGGACAAAACCTTCAAGCGCGTCGGCGGGCGGGAAGACATTACCGTCGACGTCCGAATCATCGCGGCGACCAACGCGGATCTCGAGAAAGGCATCCGGGAGGGGACTTTCCGGGAGGATCTGTATTATCGCATCAACGTTCTCATGATTCACCTGCTTCCGCTCCGCGAACGAAAGGCGGATATCTCACCCTTGATCGAGCTGCTCCTGGAGAGCATCAGCAGCGACCTGCGCAGGGAAAAGCTGCGGCTGCCCGAGGAGACTCGCCGGGCGATGCTCGAATATCCATGGCCGGGGAACGTGCGGGAACTGCGCAACGCGTTGGAGAAGATGATGATTTTAGGGGAAACGGAGTTCCGGCCGACCGGGGTCGGAAAAGCGGTCTCTTCCGCCTTCTCAGCGGCGGCGCCGCCTCCCCTGGTCGAAGCGACCCCATTCCGCGCGGCGAACGGCGTGGATTCATCGACGGAGGAGGCGATCCGACCGCTGGAAGAAATCGAGGTCGAGATGATCCGTCGTGCGCTGAAGAAGACGAACAACAACCAGCAGAAGGCCGCCCAGGTGTTGGGCATCAGCCGCGACGCGCTCCGCCGCCGCGTCGAAAAGTACGGGCTTTAGAATTTCACGAGGACGCGCGAACCTTTCTAGGTCGTCCGCATCGCCGTTACGACGCGCTGATCGTGGACGCGTTCCTCTCGACCTTTACTCCCCCTTTCCAGTTGGCGACGCTCGAAGCGGTCCGTCTGTACGAGGAAGCGCTCGAAGAAGACGGTATCCTGCTTCTGAATATGGTGTCGTCGATCGACGGCGACACGGGGAAATTTTTTCGGGCGCAGGTTGCCACGTTTAAGAGAGTTTTTCCGCAGGTTCATGTTCTTCCGGTTTCGGACCCGAAACGTCCGGAACTGTGGCAAAGCCTTATTCTCGTCGCGTCTAAGTCGCAAACCCCGCTGTCGTTTTCCAGCGAGGATCCCGAATTCCAGCGCTATCTCAACCATGTGTGGACGGGGGAAATCGGCGCCGACATGCCGATTCTGACCGACGACTACGCTCCCGTCGAGCAGCTGCTGCTCGACGCCGTCGCTTCGCTCGAGCGCCGACGGTCGCGGTACTAGCGGCAAAACCGTTGCCCGGTTCTGAAGAGGAGAAAGGAGCAAATGACATCTTTTCAGCGCGTGAAATCCGGGTGCGGGATGATTTTAGGGGCGATACTATTGGCGAGCGTACCGGCGGGAGACGCGTCCGCGGGATTTTTCAGCGGCCTAAAGAAGTCCAAAACGGACGCGTTCGCGGAAGCGAACCCCGCCAAGGCGAAGGAATATTCGGAAAAAGCGGGCGCTCACGCCCCTGCGAAATCGGGGGAGTGCTCGAAATGCCACGCCGATCCGAAGGATCCGTCGAAGCGGGTCCTGGAGAAAAAACCGCTCTGCCTTTCCTGCCACGCGGAGCGCGACGCCGATCTAAAGAAGGCGGTCGTTCACTACGTCTTTAAGGAAATGGATTGCGACGCCTGTCATGTTCCACACGCCTCGGAGAATCCTCCGTTGTTGTCTGCGCCCGTCAACGAGCTTTGCTCGAACTGCCACGACACGACGGATGACGCGATCAAGAAATCCCATGGGGGGGTTTCCGTGTTCGAAGGGGCGTGTACGGCCTGTCATAATCCGCACGCGTCCCAAAAGCCAAAGCTGATGGTCGAGGCCAAGGAGCATGTACCGTTCGGCTCCCGCTCCTGCGATATGTGCCACGCCGAGACGAAAGCCGACGGGAAGGCCGTGTTGAAGTCGACTCCGGAGGAAACCTGCTTTATCTGCCATTCGAATTTCCGGAATTTGGAAGCTGAAGGCGCCGTTCACGCGCCCGTAGCGGGCGGCGGCTGCACCACATGCCATAACCCTCATGTCAGCGTGCGTTCATCGTTGATTCGAGCTTCGCTGGACTCGATCTGCTTCAATTGTCACGAATCCTGGCTCAAAAACAACCATCCGATTACTCGCCATCCGACGGCGAAGGAGTCGGTGTCGGATCCGCGCCGTGAAGGAAAACCCTTCGACTGCGCGTCTTGTCATGAGCCGCACGCCGGCAAGTTCCCGAAGTTGACTCGGGGGGATTTCTTCGTCATGTGCAAGGAGTGCCACAAAAAATGAACCCCGTTCTTCTAGTGTTCGCGATGTCCATCGGAGCCGGATTGTTCCCCGCCTCGTTTCCGGCCGCCGCCGAGACCGTTGATGCTTCAACCGGCCCGATCGTATACCCGGGAGCGCCGGCCCGCCCGCGCATCCGGCATATACGCTCCATTCGCAAGAAGTCCGATCTGACCGGAGTGAAGAAAAAAGGATTCTTCGCAAAGCTGTTCTCCGCGCTTTCCGGCGGGGATACCGATCTGCCTATTTTTTCCGTCCCGTACGGAATCGCCGTGCTGGGAAAAAAGATCTATGTCACCGATACCGGCGACGGACGACTGACGATTTTGGACTTGGAGACTTCGGAAATCAAGCATGTCGGGGAGGGCGGGGATGGGCGGCTGGTCAACCCGGCGAACGTCGCGGTGGACGCCGACGGGCGGATGTATGTCACCGATTCCGGAGACCAGTCGCTTAAGGCGTATTCCCCGGACGGGAAGCTGTTGTGGAAGGCGAAGGCTACCGGCGGCGAAGCGGCGGGGTTGAACCGTCCCGCCGGAATCGCTCTGACTCCCGAAGGGAAGCTCCTCTTGGTCGACAAGGGGAACCGGCGGCTCGTGCTCTTTTCCAAAGAAGGGAAGTACGTCGGAGATATGGCCCGCCACGCGAAGAAAGATTTTCTGGCGCTGCCCAATCCGGTCAATTTATGGGTGGATGAGAACGGAACCATATTCGTCAATGATCCCTTGGTCGCCCGCGTTCACCTCTTTACCTCTACCGGCGCGGCGATCTCCGGCTTCGGGGAGCAGGGGAATAATCCCGGGTATCTCGGCCGGCCGCGGGGGATGGCGACCGACTCCGACGGGTACATTCATGTCGTGGACGGCCTCTTCCATCGGGTTCAGATATTCAATCGCGAAGGGCAGCTTCTGGTCTGGTACGGCGACCCGGGCGGCGGGCGTTCCGGACTGGCCCTCCCCTCGGACATCTTCATCGACCAAGACGATGTCATCTACATCGCAGACACGAAAAACCGCCGCATCCAGATGTTTCAATACATCACCTATCCGGACGAAAAGAAATAGCGCATTCGCGCGATGGAGTGCGCGATATCGCACACTGTCTCCCAAAGAACGCGTAAACGCGTTCTCCCGACGGAAAAAACCAGGAAATTCCGTTGCCGTTAGTAGGACAGGCGATCCGTCGCCGACTACTAAACCAGGGAGAAGTACCAAACATGAAACAAATCAAATTAGGGCTTGGACTGATCGTCGCGAGCTTGATGTTCGTGGGACAAGCGAACGCGTATGTTCCGTACGCCGGCGTCCCGATCCAGGGCTCGGCGCATGACTTCGTAAACACCTATCTCGGCGCGAACGGGCAGACCTCGCCCGCGCTGAACCTCTGCTCGACCTGCCACGAGATGCACAGGCCGGCGAAGATGGAGGCCCTCTGGGGCCGGCAAAACCCGGCCGCGGAGAACGCGTGGGCCGTTCAGTCGCACGGCTCCGTTCATCTTCTCAACGTAGAAGACGGCAGCAGCTACATCACCGCGGCGGGCTTCGTGAACGCCACCTCGGGCAAATGTCTTTCTTGTCACGACGGCGTTTCGGCGATCGCCAACGGCGTGACGATGGCGGCGGGACGGGCGAACTTCGGCGTGGATCTGAGCGAGAACCACAACATCGGCCGGGTGCGCTCCGTAAACGCGTCGACCGACATGACCGTCATGGAGTTCAACGACAAGGTCGAGCAGGCCGACGGCAGCATGAAGTACTACATCGGCTGCGGCACCTGCCACACCATGCATCACACGACGGCGCCGAAACTGGTCCGCAACGGCGATGCCGGCGGAAACAGCACCGTCTGCTTGAACTGCCACAACACGAAGTAACTTTGCAAAAGAGATCCCCGGGGAACCGGGGATCTTTTTGAGAAGGATTTTACGCTTTGAGATGTTCGCTTTGGATTGAACGATGAACACGCCCGACCGCGAAACAGAGCTTCTCGAACGGCTGCAGACCCTGCGGTGGAAGGACGGATTGCGCTGTCCCCGCTGCGGGAACCGGGAATGCTCGGTTCACTCGCGCGGCGCGGGGCGACGCAAGCTGCGCTGCGCGGGCTGCGGGCGAACGTTCACCGACCTGACGGGAACGGCGTTGGCGCGCTCCCATCTTACTCTCGGTACCTGGGCCGAGGCGGCGAAGATGGTGGCAGAGGGTAAGCCCACCTGTTCGGATCTCTCCGTGAGGCTAAAGGTGCGTTTGGCGACGGCATGGCGGATGAGAAAGATACTGAAGGAAGCGCTCAAAGACGAGAACCTGCGGCAGGTTCTCATCGACGGGGGGAAGCGATGAAGCGGAAACTCGCGCTCATCGCTCTCGCCGCGGTGTTCACCGCGGCGGCCGCGGTTCCGGTCCCCTCGCCGCAATGGCCTCCGGCGCCCGAGCGGGCGCGGCTGCGCTTCGTCCAAGCGATCGAGGGGCCCAAAATCGCGGCCGCCGGCTGGTTCGGCGCGGTGATGCGCAAATTGATCGGTCTCGATGAAGCCGGACAGGTCGCGCAAGACCGGCTCGTGCAGCCCACCGGCGTGTTCGCCGCAAACGGGACCGTCTTTGTCGCGGATCCCGGCGCGCACGGCGTGCTGCGCTATCGCGAGGGCGACGGTGAAGGGGAGTGGTGGCCGCGTTCCGACCGGGAGCGACTGCGCAGTCCGGTCAGCGTCGCGGCGGCTCCCGACGGGCGTCTATTCGTCTTGGATTCCTCGTTGCGCACGGTTTTTATCCTCGATGGCGAGGGAAAAATCATCGGGGAGCTGGAGGGAGATCCGCAGGGGATGGGCCGGCCGGCCGCGCTGGCCGTATCGGACCGGGCGGTCTTTGTCAGCGACGTGGAGAATCATCGGATCGCCGTCTTCGGGCTGGAAGGGGTGTTCCTTTATGCCTTCGGCAGCCGCGGAACCGCCGCCGGCGAATTCAACTTTCCGACCTATCTGTGGTACGACCGCGCTGCGGATCAGTTGTGGGTCAACGATTCCGGGAACTTCCGGGTGCAGTGGTTCGGCGGCGGCGGGGACTTTCGCGGCGAGTTGGGAAGCAACGGAAACCGGCCCGGATATTTGGCCCGGCCGCGCGGCGTGGCCCGCGACTCCGAGGGTCACGTGTACCTTGCGGACGCGGCGTTCGACGCCTTCCAGATTTTCGATGAGTCAAGCCGGCTTTTGCTGTTCGTCGGCCGCGCCGGCGGCCGTCCCGGGGAGTTCAGCATGCCCGGGGGGATTTCCGTCGACGCCCGGGACCGGGTCTATGTCGCCGACAGCTACAACGCACGGGTTCAGGTTTTCCAATACCTGAAAGAGGGCGCGCCATGAACAAAAAAATTCTGATCGCCGTACTTCTGCTCGCCGGAGCCGTTCCGCTGCGCGCGCTGTCGGTCATCAACTCGAAGCACGATCTTTCGGCGGGGAGCGCGAGTACGGGTCCGAAGGCGACCGAAAACCGCATCTCCTGTCTTTTTTGCCACGCGGCGCATCGCCCGGCGGCGCTTTCGCCGTTGTGGAACCGCTCTGATTCGGAGGTTCAGTTCACCTTCTATTCGTCGAATTACCTGAACAACTATTTGGGGATCAAGTCGCCGACGATGTCGGACTTGAACGTATCCAAGACCAAGCTCTGTCTCTCCTGTCACGACGGCGTCACGGCTCTGGGCAGTTTGTTCAATATCGCCCCGAATTCCCTTCAGATGACCGGAGCGATGGGGGAATCCTTCGTGATCGGCGCCGATCTCAGCAACGACCACCCGGTGCTCTATGACGTCAAGCCCGGGGCGGGACCCCCGACGGCTCCGGGCACGGATCCCGAGATCCAGCTACCGCCGGAGGGAGATCCGGTCAAGGTCTACGGGCCGACGAACCGGGTCGAATGCGTATCCTGCCATGAACCGCACGACAACACTTACGGAAAATTTCTGGTCAAGTCCAACGAGAATGCCGCGCTGTGCACGTCCTGCCATCAGAAAACGAATTTCAATTCCAGCGCCCACCGGATCTCGAATGCGGTTTATGCACCATCCGGGGGCGCTCAAACGACGGTCGGGGAGCGCTCCTGCCTCGGGTGTCATCGCGTCCACGGGGCGTCCTCCGCACAGGCGTATATCCTGCGCGACGTCGAGGAAAATACCTGCTTTACCTGCCACGGCTCCCCGAGTCTGATCGGGGCGAAGGATATCAAAAACGCGTACCGGAAAGCCTCGCGCCATCCCACGGAATCAAAAACGGGCGTGCACGTGAACCCCGAGCGGGATGCCTCGAATTTCGGACCGAGCCGGCGTCACGCGGAATGCTGGGACTGCCACAATCCGCACCAGGCCGGAACCGGGGTTCACGCCTCTCCGGGAAACAAGATCGGCGCCGCGCTCTTGGGCGGTTGGGGCGTCGAACCCGTCTACGGCGCCCCCAACGCCTGGCAGGCGGCGACCTCCTTCGTGCGTCAGGATTTCGCCGACACGGCCAACTACAAGGAATACCAACTTTGCTTTAAATGCCACTCCTACTACGCGTTCGGGTCGGTGCCCCCGGCCGGTTCGACGGATCAAAGCGTTGAGTTTAATCCGAACAACCGTTCCGCCCATCCGGTGCTAAACGCCGCGAACGATCAGGCGGGAAGCGCATCCCCGAAAGCGTTGGCGGTCGGGCAGATGTCGGCTCCGTGGAACGCCGCATCGGGACCGGGGCATCAGACCATGACCTGTTCCGATTGTCACGCGTCGGATGTCGCGGGCGATCCCGCCGGTCCGCACGGGTCCGCGTCCCAGTCTTTACTGAAGGGGCCCCGAAGGTTTTGGCCTAAGAACGCTTTCGGCGCGTTATGGACGCTGCGCGATATTAAGCAGGACGCGAGCAACTGGTCGAGCGACCTGTTCTGCGTGAATTGTCACGCGATGAAGAGCAGCGGCAACATGTTGAATGAAGCGCATGAAGAGCATGGCGGTGAAACCTTTGATGGGAAGGGAATGCAGTGCGTCGTGTGCCACGTTGTCAATCCGCACGGCGCACGGCGCGGGCGTCTGATCGGATACGCGGGTGAGCCTGCGCCGTACAACTACAACGGTCCCGGGCCTTACGACAAGCTGGTACTGAAGGGATTTAAGAAGGCGAACGGTCCCAATTCCTACGGCAGGCTGAGCTGCTACTCCGACGCGGCGGGCTGCCACGGCAAGCACGGCACAAACGCGGGTGGATACGATCCGTAGGAACAATGACGAGATTGAGCCGCATCATCACGGCCGCGGCGCTGATTCTCGCGACTCCGTGCGCCCGGGCCTTCGCCCTCAGGCGTTCCGGTCTCATGCGGTTCCGATACGACAACATCGCCGTGCGCAACCCCTCGGAGCGCCGCACCGATTCCTCGCTGTTTCACGGTTATAATCTGGATCTGGGCGGACTGCTTCTGAACCGCGCCGTCGGCTCGTTCGATTCCGGTGTGGAATATTCCGATGGAGCCAACGTCGACGCGTCGGTCAGCGTGGATTCGCCCAGACAGCGGATCTTCGCCTATAACGCCTCCGCCCAGCTCTTCCATCCTTCGGTGCGCAGGTACTTCGTGTTCGATCCGAACTTCTCGGTCCGGAGCACGAAATTCAGCGGCAGCGGAGGGGCGCCCGGGCATACCGTCTCCGATGACGGCTGGGGATTTACTTCGGGACTGACGTTATGGAAGCTGCCGAGTCTTAGCGTTTCTCGTCAATTCAACACGGTGCGGGATCTCAACGGTCCTATTCCGACCGATCAGAAACTCCATCTTCGGACGGACACGATCTCGCATCGAATCGGCCGCGTCCGTCTGAAATTCTCCGAGGATGAGCGCAGGACCGATGACCGTCTCAGTCTTTCGCCGGCGCCGCTGCTGGGGACCCGGCGCGGTTCTCTGGATTACAGCCGCAACGAGATCAAGCCGCTCGGGCTTCAATCATTTTCCATCAATTCGAACTACAACCGTCTGTCGAATGACGGGGTCGCCACTCAGAAATCCGTTTCGAACCGCATCGGTTTGCGCGGCCGGGACATTCAAACGAAGCATTGGAAGCACGTCCTCAGCTACTCGAACGACGCGCAGCGCGACTTGTTGTTCCGGCAAACGGCGGTGTATCACGACTTTCGCATGGCCAGCAATCGTCCTCTTCGCAACGGGACTTTTTCCAACAGCGTGAACGGGAACGTGACCCGCTCGAGTTTCGGCTCCAGCCGTTCGTTGGGCGCCGCGCCGGGCGTTCAACTGCGCTTCGCCGACGGGCGGGTCGGGACCAGCGCCAACGCCGACGGGCGGATCACTCGGGGGCCGACGGGCGTCGCGACCTTCAGCGATTCTTTCGGTTCCCGATTGACGTTGAAGCCCCGGCCTCCGTTGGAGGTGTTCGCCGATTTTCAAACCAGCGGTTCCCAGGCGATCAGCGGCGGCGGGGGAGATCGCCAAAGAACGCGGCGCTGCGAATTCGGCGGAAACCGTCAATCGGGAGTCGGCGAGTCTTCGTTTCGCTACACGCGCACCGAGCGCCGAGGCTCTTCCGCTTCGGGGCGTTCGGTCAATGATCAATTCAATGTGTCAGCTTCCGCGACCCCGATCGCGCGGCTTCGCACCGACGGAGGCTTCAACTTCAGCACGACCAAGACGGAAACGGGGGCGGTGTACGCATCGAGGAACATTCGCGGGGGCGCGAATTACCGTTTTCTCTGGGGGCTGCATCTGAACGCTCATGTGAGCGTCGCCGATGGGCGGCAGTACAAATCAGGTTTCGGGGCGTTTTACGCATTAGGAAAAACAACGCTTTCGCTTACATTTTTACACTCGTCTCTGCAGTCGTCCTCCTCGGTTTCCCATTTGAGTTTTTCTTTGACGCGAGCGTTGTAAGGGTTTCTTTAAGGCTGGATAAAATGTTGCTCTAATGAAGGCGCGGCGGGAAGGCACCGCCCCCCTCACCGGAGAGTCATGAAATCTACCCTCGCAATCGTCGCTTCCCTCATCTTCTTCGCGAACGTTTCCGTTTCGGCTTTCCCGGGCGCGGGGAAGGCGGCCGCGCCCGCGGCGAAGACGATCAAGGGCAAGGCGCTTGAGGTCATTCAAGCGGGTTCCTATACCTATTTGCGCATCGAGCAGGGCAAGGACTCCGTCTGGGCCGCCATTCCCAAGAGCGAAGTCGAAAAAGATAAGACGGTCGAGATTTACGCCGGGATGGACATGAAGAATTTCAAGAGCAAAACCCTGAAGCGGACCTTCAAAACCATCGTCTTCTCCAACGGCTTGGCGGGGGGAACCGTTCCTTCGACGATGCACGGAAAATCGACACAGAAGGCTCCCGTGAAGGTCGAAAAGGCGAAGGGTCCCGATGCCCGCACCGTCGCCGAGATCTTCAAGATGAAGAAGGACTTGGCCGGAAAGCCGGCGTCGGTTCGCGGAACGGTCGTCAAGGTTTCCGAAGGCATCATGGATAGAAATTGGGTCCACCTGCAGGACGGCACCGGCAGCGCAAAGAACGGGGACAATGACTTGCTGGTCACGACGCAGGAGGTTCCGGAAAACGGCTCGGTCGTGACCTTTCACGGTCCGGTGGTCGTCGATCAGGATTTCGGGTCCGGATACAACTACCCGGTTCTGATGGAGAAAGGCGTTCTGGTCCCCTAAGCCGCATGATGTGCGAAATCGCGCAGGGGAGGGCGATTTCGCCTGTTGGTAATTTATGAAAAGCGTTTAAATTTAAAGTGTTTCCGAAATCGGGATATCGGAAATAGCGTTGCTACATAACAGATTGGCGATGTCCAGAGAGTTCACCGTAATCGGCGTCAGTCATAAGAAAACCGGGGTCGCGCTCCGCGAGTCCTTGGCCGCGGCGGCGGGTACGGTCGGCGAAATCAACCGGAAGATCGGCGAAGTCTGCGCAAGCGGCGACGTCGTCGTTCTCTCGACCTGCAGCCGCTTCGAGGTGTACGGCCGTATGAGCGACGACGGCTGTTCGCGGCTCTTGGAGTGGTTCTGCGCCAACGTCGGCGCGAAAGGAATCGGGGGGATCTTCGTTCACCATGATCGTGACGCCCTCAGGCATCTGGTCTCAGTCACGTCGGGTCTCGATTCCTGGGTGATGGGGGAAACCCAGATCCTGGGTCAAGTGAAGACCGCCTATCAGAACGCGTGCAAAGAGGGCTCCGCTTCACGCTCCTGCCATATGGCTTTTCAACGCGCGATGAACACCGGCCGCCGCGTGCGCAACGAGACGCGGATCGTCGGCGGTATTTCTTCGATCGGCGGCGCCGCCGCGGTGCTCGCTCAAAAGATTTTTACCGACGTCCGGGATCAGTCCGTTTTTGTTTTCGGCGCCGGCACGATGGCGGAAACTTCGGTGCGGCATTTGGCGGCCAAAGGCATCCGCCGAGTCGTCGTCTGCAACCGGAGCGAAGAACGGGGACGCGCGCTCGCGCAATCGCTCGGCGCGGAGTTTATGCCGATTCAGGAAGGGCTTGATCGTCTGCATGAGGCGGGGATCGCGATCTTCTCCACTTCGGTCGACGCTCATCTGGTCGACGCCGCCGCAGCGCGCGCGGCGGCGAAGCGCCGGCAAAACCAATTTTCCTTCATGATCGATCTAGGGCTTCCGCGCAACGTCGATCCCGCCGCGTCCGAGGTGGAGGGCGTGTATCTCTACGACCTCGACGGGCTTAAAGGCGTGGTCGAAGACAGCCTCTCACGGCGCAAGGAAGACATCCTGGACGCCGATGCCATCGTCAACGAAGACGTCGCGGATTTGTGGGGCCGCCTGATCGCACCGCCGCTGCCGCCGGCGGACGTCGAAAAGCCGCGCCCGAGTCGGCGCTGCGTTTGCGACGGGAGCCGAGGCGTGATATTTCAGCCCGTCTGAGCCGGGCCTTCCCGCTTCCGACTTCAATTCGTAAAATTTAGCTCATGGGAACCGCGGCTCGTTTGTTTTTATTGTTCTTTTGCGGCCTGCTGCTCTCCGCGCATTTCCTGCGTTGGGGGAATTTCTTTTTAGCGATGGCCTCGCTCCTATTTCCCGCGATCGTCTTCTTTCGAGCTCCGTGGGCCAGAATCGCTGCGTGGGTGTTTTGCGGATTCGGAGCGATTACGTGGGCGACCGTCGCGCAGCGCTTCATCGCCGAGCGCATGCTCGCGGGGGAGCCGTGGACTCGCTTGGCGGTGATCCTGGGCGCAGTCGCCTCGGTGAACCTGCTCGCGGGAGCGCTTTTGTGCGGCGCCCGCATGAGGTCCTGGTTCCGGCTTCCCGAAAGGGCCTCCGACTAAAGTTTTATAATGAAGCCGCGATGGCGCGGCACATTCTCGGCATTTCCGCTTATTATCACGACAGCGCCGCGTGTTTGATCCGCGACGGGGAAATTCTCGCCGCTGCGCAGGAAGAGCGCTTCACGCGCAAAAAACACGACGCGCGCTTTCCTTCCCAAGCCGTCGCCTACTGTCTCCAGGAGGCGGGGATCGAAGCCAAGGACCTGGAACTTGTGGGCTTTTACGACAAGCCGCTTTTGACCTTTGAGCGGCTGCTCCAGTCCTATTTCGCGACCGCGCCTTCGGGCTTCCGTTCTTTCCGCCAAGCGATGCCGCTGTGGATCAAGGAAAAACTGTGGACGAAGGATCATATCCGGGGGAATCTCCTCGGCTATGAAGGAAAGATCCTGTTCACCGAACACCATCTTAGCCACGCGGCCGCGGCCTTCTACCCGTCGCCGTTCGAGAAGGCGGCCGTCCTGACGATGGACGGCGTCGGCGAGTGGGCGACGAGCAGCATCGGCGTAGGGGAAGGCGGCTCGGTTCGGCTTTTGCGTGAATTGCTCTTCCCGCACTCGCTCGGCCTGCTCTACTCGGCGTTTACCTACTACACCGGCTTCAAGGTGAACTCCGGCGAGTACAAGGTGATGGGCCTGGCGCCTTACGGCGAGCCTAAATTCGCGAGCCTGATCTACGAGCATCTTCTCGACCTGAAACCCGACGGGTCGTTTAAACTGAACATGGAGTATTTCGACTTCGTCTCGGGTTTGACGATGACCAACGGACGCTTCGACGCGTTGTTCGGCGGGCCGCCGCGCGCGCCGGAGTCAAAGCTCGGGCAGCGCGAAATGGATTTGGCGCGCTCCGTTCAGGAAGTCTGCGAAGAGATCATGACGCGCATGGCGCGCCACGCCTGCGCAGTGGCCGGCTCCAAGAACCTTTGTCTCGCCGGCGGGGTCGCGCTTAACTGCGTCGGAAACGGTCGTATTCTGCGCGAGAAGATCGCGGATCGGATTTGGATCCAGCCGGCCGCCGGGGACGCGGGCGGCGCGCTCGGCGCGGCGGCCTATCTCTGGCACGGGTACCTGGAAAATCCGAGGAAGACCGACGGGGCGCACGACAGCCAGCGCTCGTCGTTGCTGGGCCCCGCGTATTCCGACGACGCATTGTCCCGGTTCCTCGACGAGCGCGAAATCCCGCACGAACGGCTCTCGTCCGCGGAAATGCCCGACCGGGTCGCCGAGTTTCTCGACTCGGGCGCCGTGGTCGGCTGGTTTCAGGGGCGGATGGAGTTCGGCCCCCGTGCGCTGGGCGCGCGCAGCATCCTCGGCGACCCGCGCAATCCTGAGATGCAGTCGAAGATGAATTTGAAGATCAAGTTCCGGGAATCGTTTCGCCCGTTTGCGCCCGCGGTTCTGCGCGAAGACGCCGCAGAATGGTTCGAGATGGATTGCGAAAGCCCCTACATGCTGTTGGCGGCTCCGGTGCGCGAAGCCAAGCGCCTGCCGGAAGCCGCAGCGGACGCGAAACTCTGGGGCATCGAGCGCCTCAATCGAGCGCGCAGTGAGGTCCCCGCGATCACTCACGTGGACTACTCTGCGCGGGTTCAAACCGTTTCCGTCGGGGAGGATCACCCGCTCCGGGCGGTGCTGGAGTCGTTCAAGGCGCGCACGGGCTGCCCGGTGCTCGTGAACACCTCGTTCAACGTTCGCGGCGAACCCATCGTCTGCCGTCCGGAAGAGGCGTATACTTGTTTTACGCGTACACAGATGGATTTTCTCGTGCTTGGCAGCTTCCTGCTCGACAAAAAGGCACAGCCGGCGCTCGAAGCGGACGAAGGATGGAAAGAGGAGTTCGCGCTAGACTGATGGATATCCGGAAATTCGCCAATCCCACGGAAAAGGACCTGCGCGTATTCGCGTGGGTGCTCGGCGGTTTGTTGGCCTTCTTCGGTTTGCTCTCCTGGCGCAAAAGCGGCGCGGCCTGGCCGACTCTTTGGGGGTGCGGGGCGCTCTCGGCCTTGCTCGGGCTTGTTTGGCCGCGAGGAATCCATCCGGTGTTCCAGGTTTGGATCCGGGTCGCGAGCGTGATCGCCGCGGTGAACACTTTCGTGATCATGGCGATTTTGTATTACGGGGTTTTCACGCCGGCGGCTTTGTGGATGCGTCTGCGCGGAATCGACCTGTTGGATCGGGCGATCGAGCCCGAACGCGACAGCTACTGGAAAGAGACGGAGCCTGCGGATTCGGCGCGGCTCGAGCGGCAATTTTAAGAGAGGTTTCTATGGCGAAGATGGAAATGATGGGAGAGCTTTGGGCGTTCATGAAAACGCGCAAGCGCTACTGGCTCGCGCCGATCATCCTCGTCCTCATGCTCTTCGGCGCCCTTCTTCTCTTCACCGAAACCTCCGCCGTCGCCCCCTTTATCTACACCCTTTTTTGATATGGGGACAGGCCCCACACTTTCTTTACTTTCGTTACTTCAGGGGGAATTATGAAAAGCGCAATTCTGATATTGCTTATTTCGGGTTCGGGGACCTTTGTTGCGGCGGAGGATCCGGCCGTTCCTGCGGCGGCGCCCATGTCCGTTTGCACCCCGCAAACGGAGACTGCGGAACCGATGCAGGGCTGCACCGAGCATTTGTCGCGCGTCGGCGACGGGTACGAGAACGCCTGGAAGGAGTGGAAAGCCTTCGCGCGCTCCGCGTCGAATCGTCTCAAGGTCGTGATGGAGAAGGAAGAAGGGGCGAAAAAGAAAATTCAGGAAAACGCCGCCGAAATCAATACGCTCAAATTCAAGAAAAGCCGAGCCGACAAGGGCCGGATCAAGGATCTGGAAAAGGAAAACAAATCGCTGTGGAAAACGCTGAAGGGAATCGAGGGCGAAAAGTCCCGGCTTTGCCGTGAGATTTCCAAGGAAGGCGCCCGGAAACATGGCGCGCTATCCGATTCCCTGAGCGCCCTCTGGAAAGAAGCCCGCGGCGCGCTCCGCTAATTTTCGGTGTCAGGCGTTGACTTTGGTGACTCGTCTCAGACGAAGTCACCAAAGTCAACGCCTGACACCTATATGTAGAGACGGGGGAGTCGGGGGCTGGCGGCGGTTCGGCGGATCGGCAAAGTGACGACATCTCCGATCTTCGCGCGGGGGGCGGCGGCGACGTCGACGAGGACGTGCGCGATGCCGCAACGGCCGACGAACGGGACGCGCTTTCCGCCGAGCATCCCCCAGTAGTGAAATCCCCGCCCGAAACCGATGAAGCGCTCGGCGGGTTCCATTGTCAGGCCGTCTGAGTATCCGACGGGTAAGGATGCTACGCGCATCGCCCTCGGGGCGAGGTATTCGCTGGCGTATCCGATGGGCTCTCCTTTGCGTACGGTCCGGATCGAACTCACGCGAGCCTTGAACGCGAACGGGTTTTTTAGCGGGATGGGGCGGGTAGTCGGATTCACTCCGTAGAGCAAATTCCCCACTCGAACCATGTCGAACTGCCGATGCGGAAAATCGAGCAGAATCGAGCTGTTCGCGCAATGGCGGATCAGTCCGGGGAAGCGTTTGGCGGCCGCCCCGGCGAGGCGGTCGAAGCGATCGAGTTTCTCCTCAGCTTCGACCGCGTTCTTTCCGGGGAGGTAGTCCAAATGAGCTGAAATTCCGGAGCAGACGAGTTTTTTTCTGCGAGCAAGAGTTTCCAGAAACGAGATCGCGCGCGCCGGGGCGAGCCCCCAGCGTCCAAGTCCAAAATCCAAATCGAGGTGGACGAGGATCGGGCTTTTCGCCGCACGATTGAGCGCGTTGGCGAGGGCTTCCGAATCGATCGTAATTTCGGCGCGGGAGCGGACGGCGGCGGCCGCTTCGACCGGTGAGGGGGGCGCGAGCACCACAATTTTCCCCGCGATGCCGTGCTCTCTCAAGTAGAGCGCCTCTTCGACGGTCAGTACGCCCAGGCAGTCCGCTCCGGACGCCAGCGCGCGCGCGCCGACTTCGACCGCGCCGTGGCCGTACGCGTCGGCTTTCACCACCGCCATAAACCGCGTTCCGGGCTGCAGCGCTTTGCGGACTCGGTCGATATTTGCGGCGATCGCGCTTAGATCGATCTCGATCCATTTTAGACGGTAGGACTGTTTCACGATAACGGATTATACTGAAATTTTATGCCTTTCCGGATATGCCGGATTTGCGCAGATGTGGTAGAATATTCCCGTCAGGTCCTCCCGTGTCCGTCGCTCTATTCGGAATCAATCATCGCAGCGCTCCGGTGGAAATCCGGGAGACGTTTGCCGCCCTCGGAGCGGCCTGTGTGCGCGAATCTTTGCTGGTCGCGGGCTGGAAGGAAGCGGTCGTGCTCTCGACCTGCAATCGTTTCGAGGTGTACGCGGTCGGAAACGGGCCGAGAGAGCACTGGGGAGAGCACCTTTCCAAAGCGCTCGAGAAGCTTTCCGGGGTCGCGGTCGGCGCACATCGCTACTTGCGTACCGGATCGGAGGCCGTCGCCCATCTGTTTTCCGTCGCGTCGGGATTGGATTCCCTGGTTCTTGGGGAATGCGAGATTCTCAGCCAGATCAAGAAGGCCTACGAGTCGGCGCACGCCTCCGCGGCGACTTCCAAGCGGACGAATGTTCTGTTTCAGCGCGCGCTCCTCGTTGGTAAAGCGGTGCGGAGTTCGACTCATATCAGCATGGGGCAACTGTCGGTCGCTTCGGTGGCCGTCGAGCTCGCGAAGCGGATCTTCGGATCGTTGGCCGGCAGCGATGTCCTGGTTCTCGGCGCCGGTGAAACCGCCGAGAAGACGGCTCGCCACCTGATCAGTTCTAAGGTGTCCTCTTTGCATATCTCCAATCGTACGTGGGAGCGGGCCAGGGACCTTGCGGCGAAGCTGAAGGCCGACCCGGTTCGCTGGGAGGCCTTCCCTTCTCTGCTCGCCAAGGCCGATATCGTCGTGAGTTCGACCGGCGCGTCCCGCCCCGTGTTGAGCGCGGAAGTCGTGAAGCGGGCGTTGGCTCAGCGCGGCGGCCGGTCGCTGTTTCTCATCGACATCGCGATGCCGCGCGACGTTTCCCCGGACGTCGATAAGATCAACGGCGTCTACTTGTACCGGATCGAGGATCTTCGGGCGATCGCGGATGAAAATGCGTCGCGCCGCCGTGGAGAAATCGAGGCGGCGCGCAGCATCATCGTTCGCGAGACGGATAATTTTGGCGCCTGGCTCGAGTCCCTGCGCGTCGGTCCCGAAATCAGTCTGAGGCATTCGCATTTAAAACCAGCACCTAAGGTGGTCGCGGTATGCAACTGAGGCTCGGAACGCGGGGATCCGCGCTTGCGACGACGCAGTCCGGATGGTTCGCGGATCGCTTGATGGAACGCCACCCCGGTTTGAAAGTCGAACTCGTCATTATCAAGACCAGCGGGGATCGGTTCAGCGCCGAGATCAACGAGGGAAAACGCGCCGAGCCGGGCGCCGGCGCTGAAGACGGATCCCCCGACGCCCCGAACGTCAAGGCGATGTTCGTCAAGGAAATCGAAACGGCGCTGCTCGACGGCAGCGTGGACCTCGCGGTCCACTCCTCGAAGGATCTTCCGGCGCAAACGCCCGGGGGCCTGGCGATCGCGGCGTTCCCCAAACGGGAAGACCCGCGCGATGCGTTCATCGGCCGCAGTTCGGGGAGCGGCATCGAAGATCTGCCTCAGGGCGCGGTGGTCGCGACCGCGTCGCTGCGGCGCCAGCTGCAGTTGAAGGAGGCTCGGCCCGATCTGCGCTTCGTTCCGATCCGGGGAAACGTGGACACCCGTCTGCGAAAATTGCGCAAGGGGGAAGCCGAGGGGCTGATGCTGGCCGAGGCCGGACTCAAACGGCTCGGCATGGGAACGGTGAAGCGCCGACGCCTGAGCGCAGATCTCGTCGTCCCCGCTCCGGGACAAGGGGCACTGGCCGTTGAGACGCGCGACAGCGGCGAGGCCCGGGACCTCGTCGCCGCGCTCGACGATGCGACCACGCGTCTGGAAGTCGAACTCGAGCGCGCTGTGCTGGAGCGGGTCGGAGGCGGATGCGCGACTCCCTTAGGCGTTTTGGCGCGGGCCGAAGACGACCGCGTGCGTGTTTGGGCGTTTTGGTCCGATGCCGCCGGAAAAAGTCCGATTCGCGAGAAACTGGATTGCCCCCGGGAGCCCGCCGCGATCGCGGACTTGATCGAGACGCTCGCCTCCCGCCTCACGGGCCTTCCGCACCGCCCGCCGTCTGAGCGGTCGGTTGAGCGACCCTTCCGGGACCACTAGCGTTGAAGGTCCTTTCCGGCGTTCCCAATCCGGGGGCCTGGGCCTATCTCGCCCTATCGACGTTGGCCGGGCGCGGTCCCCGGTCGCTCCAGGCGCCTTTCGCCGATGAACGCAGAACCCGCCTCGTCTTAGTGCGTGAGAGCGAGGAAGCGCTCGAAGATGTCGCCGACGCGATCGCCGCGCTTGCCGAACTTTTCGAAGACGCCGTTGGGGGTTCGGCGGCGTTATTCGGCGACGATCCGCAAACGCGTCTTGCCTCCTTCGAACGTCTGCACGCCGGCGCGCGTTTGGTCCTGGCGACCGAGTCGAGCCTTCTTTCCGCGGCCCCCGAAAAGGAGGAATACGCCCGCAGCCGACTGGTTCTTCGTCCCGGAACCGCTACGCCGCGCGCCGCGCTTCTGGAATCGTTGGACCGTTTGGGGTATCAGCGGGCGGATTTCGTCGAGAGCCCCGGCGAATACGCGGCGCGCGGCGCCGTGGTGGATTTCTATCCGTTCGAACCGGCGCGTCCCCTGAGGGCGCTCTTCGACGGCGATGAGATCGCGACGCTCAAGGAGTTCGACGCCTCGACGCAAACGACGAAGTCCGCGCTCCTCGAGGAGGCAGTGGTTGTTCCGGCGTTTCAAAAGGCCGGGGAGGCGACACTCGCCGAGCGTCTTTCACAGGACGCGGTGTGGCTGCACGAGACGGGCGTGGAACTCCCTGGATCACCCGCTTTGGCCTGGGCCGTTTCGCCGGGAGGGGGTGACGCGGAGAATTTCGGCGCGTCCCCCGGGGCCCCGGCCGGCTTGGATCTGGACCGGGTGGCGGAACGCGTACGGCAATGGCGGGATCAAGGATTTCGGACCGTTCTCTACTCGCTCAATGCGGGGGAAAGCGAACGGCTGCGTGAGATTTTCGAGGAACGCCTCTTCGGGGTTTCCGTGGAATTTCGGGTCGGGCCGCTGCGTCACGGGTTCGTTCACGGGCCGTCCAAACTGGCGGTGGCGACCTCCGCCGAGATTTTCGGCCGTTCCTACCGGCGATCGAGACAGTTGAAGCCGGTCGTCGACGGCGCGGTGCGGGTGCGCTGGCGGGAGTTGAAGACCGGGGACTATGTGGTTCATGAGGATTTCGGGATCGCCCGCTACAACGGTCTGGAGGCCGTCACGGTTTCCGGAGGGCCGCAGTCTGAAGCCCAAGGCGAAGCGACCGGCGTCTTCGATTGCTTGAAGCTTGAATTCCGCGGCGGGGACCGTCTCTTCGTTCCCCTTGATGAATTTCGAAAGGTGCAGAAATACGGGGCGGCCGACGGTCAGCGCGCGCGACTCTCTTCGCTGGATACGCGCACCTGGGAACAGGTGAAGACGCGCGTGCGTGAAGGCGTGCGGGAAATGGCTGAGGAGTTGTTGAAGGCAGCCGCGGCGCGCCGCGCCAAACCGGGCAACGCGTTTCCTCCGGATTCCCACATGGAAGCGGAGTTCGCCGAATCGTTTCCTTTCGAGGAGACCCCCGATCAGCGCAAGGCGATCATCGCGGTCAAAACCGACATGGAGGCTCCGCATCCGATGGACCGGCTTGTGGTCGGTGACGTCGGATTCGGAAAAACCGAGGTCGCGATGCGCGCGGCGCTTAAGTGCGCGTCGGGTCTCAAGCAGACGGCGGTGCTGGTGCCGACGACGATCCTCGCCGATCAGCACGCCCGAACCTTCAAAAGCCGTTTCGCCGATTATCCGGTGCGCGTAGAGATGCTGTCGCGCTTCCAGAGCGCGAAGCAGCAGAAGGAAATCCTCGTCGATCTCGCGGCGGGGAAGATCGACGTGATCGTCGGCACGCATCGGTTGTTGTCCAAGGACGTCACCTTCCGGGATCTCGGGCTGGTGATCGTCGACGAGGAACATCGTTTCGGCGTGGAGCACAAAGAGAAGGTCAAGCAGCTGAGGCTGCGGGTCGATTGCCTGACCCTTTCCGCGACGCCGATCCCCCGCACACTGCACCAAGGCCTTTCGGGATTGCGGGAAATTTCGCTGATCCAAAGTGCTCCGACGGGACGGCAGCCGATCCTCACCGAGGTCCTTCCGTACGGGGAAGGACACGTGAAGGCGGCTGTCGAAGCCGAACTCGCCCGGGGCGGCCAGGTGTTCTACGTCCACAACCGGGTGAGATCGCTGCCGCAAGTGGTAGGCCGCCTTCAGGAACTGCTCCCAGGGGTCCGGATTGTGATGGCGCATGGGCAGATGAAGGCTGAACGTCTCGAAACGGCGATGTGGGAATTCTTCGAGCGGAAATTCGATGTTTTGGTCGCGTCGACGATCATCGAATCCGGGCTGGATATCCCGTCGGTGAACACGCTTTTAATCGAAAACGCTCAGGACTTCGGCCTGTCCCAGCTTTACCAACTACGCGGGCGCATCGGACGCGAGCGCCGCCGCGCGTACTGCTACTTGTACTATCCGGGAGACGCCAAGTCGTTTCGGTCGCTTTCGGAAGACGCGCGCAAGCGGCTGGAGGCGATGCGGGAATTCGGGGAACTCGGTTCGGGGCTGGCGTTGGCGATGCGCGACCTCGAGATTCGCGGAACGGGGGACCTGTTGGGCTCGAAGCAGCACGGCTATTTGAACGCGGTCGGCGTTGAATTTTACGCGGAACTCCTTGAAGACGAAATTCGAAAGATGACCGGGAAGAAATCGAAGGAGGAGCGCAAGCCCGCGCATGTGGACGTTTCTATTCCGGCCTACATCCCCGAGGATTTCCTTCCCGGGGATTTGGAGAGAATCCGCTTCTATAAGAGAATTCTCGCGACCGAGGACGCCGATATCGACGGGCTGCGAGCGGAGTTGATCGATCTTTCGGGGCCGTTGCCGGCCCCTGTGGCGAACCTGTTTCAACTCCTGCATATTCGAGCTCGCGCGACTGAGCGGGGCATCCGGTCGGTGGTCCAGCGGGAATCCCGCGTCGAGATTTATTTCCGGTCGGACGCGGCGGTTCCCATGGATGCGATCACGCGTTGGATGGGGGTCTATAAAGAAAAGATGGAATTCGTCGCCTCCCCCGAAGGGGACGGGATGCGAGTTTCGTTGACCCGGCGCGATCCGATCGCGTGGATTCTCGATTTTCTCGAGGGCCTTCGCGGCGTCGGAAAGCGGCTTTGAGCGGGGCTTGGGTGTGAATTCCCTCCCCGGACAAAATAGGTAGAATGTTGCCGATGGAGCGCTTTACCTTAATAGCCGTTGCTCTTTGCCTGTTCGCGGGGGCTTCCGCCTGTCGCGTGATGGAATCCGAGGAGATCGTCGCCCGGGTCGGAAATTCGACGATTACGCAAAGCGAATTTCGGGAGAAGCTCGCCGAGGTCGGGACGAATTACCAGAGCTACGTGCTGACGCCTTTGGGGCGACGTCAGTTCCTCGACGTTTTAATCCGTGAAAAGCTGATTCAGGAGGCGGCACGCGCCGACGGGATCGAGCGTCAGCCCGAATTTCAGGAGCAGATGAACCGTCTTCGGCGCGAAGAGGAAGCCAAGATTCGGGACGCCCGGGAGCATCTGCTCGCGCGGATGTGGATCGAGCACCTGAGCACCGACGGCGTGCTGCGGGTACGCGACGACGAACTCCAGGATTATCACCGAAAGAATCCGAACGAAGTCGAGGTTCGCCATATTCTTCTCGCCACGCCCTCGGAGGCGGAGGCCGTTCTTAAGCAAGCCCGGTCCGGGGTTTCGTTCGCCGAACTGGCCAAGAAGAACTCCTTGGACGCCGATACCGCCCCCGAGGGAGGCAGGATGTCCCCGGCGCTGCGCGGCGAGATCATTCCGGAATTGGAAGTCGTTTTCAAGATGGCCGTAGGAGAGATCGCAGGACCGTTGCGCAGTTCTTTCGGCTATCATGTGGTTCTGAAGGAAAAACAAAGAAAAACAGAATTCGCCAGCGTGAAGGAACGGGTGCGGGAGATCGTGGAGAGGGGCCGATTGGACGCCCACCTCCAATCCCTTCAGGTTCGCCATCGCGTGGAGGTCATCGATGCGCAGTTTAAATAAATTTATCTTGGCGGTACTCGTTCTGTCCGTGCCGGCCGCGAGCGGTGCGAAAGTTCTCGAAGACGTCGTTGCGAAGGTCAACGGCAAGCCGCTGCTTCTTTCCGAGTTTAAGAAGAACCTGTTGTCGGTCATCGATAACTATCGCCGGAATCTGCCCCAAATCGTCAACGATCCCGAGACCGTCGATCAGATCCGCAGCAAGGTGCTTGAGCAGATGATCGACGACGAACTCCTCGCGCAAAAGGCCGACGAACTTAAGGTGAAAATCCGCGACCGGGAACTCGATAAGGGGATTCTCGAGGTGAAGGAACGAAGCTTTCGGGCGACCGAGACCGGTGAGCGCCGTTCGGATAAGGAAGTCGACGAGGCGTTTCAGGCCGAACTCGACGGGGAAGGCCTTACGCTCGCGCAATTCAACGAGCGGATTCGACGGCAGTTGGCGATCCGAAAGGTCGTCGAGCAGGAAGTGCAGGGGAAGCTCAAGCCTCCGACCGACGCCGCTGCGGGGGAAGCCTACGAGCGGTTGAAGTTCATCATCGACAACGACACCTCGGTGCTCAAGGGGATGGATCCGATAACGGCGCAGGCGTACCTCGAGTTCGGGCTTCGGCTCAAGCAGAATTTCGCGGAGCGCGTGCGGGTTTCGCACATCCTTTTCAAACTGCCGCCCGCCGCGTCGATGGTCGTAAAAAACAAGGCGCTCGCGGAAGCGAAGGAAGTGAAGGGAAAGCTGGATAAGGGCGCCGATTTCTTCGAGACCGCCCAAAAGGAATCCGACGATCTCGAAAGCGCTCCCCGCGGCGGCGATCTCGGCTGGATTCTACGCGAGATGATGCCCAAGGATTTCGAGGACGCTGCCTTCAAGCTCGGGGTCGGCGACGTTTCTGAACCGATCGAAACGGAATTCGGGTATCACCTTCTCTTCATCCAGGAGAAGAAGGCCAAACAGGCGATGAATTTCGAACGCATTAAAATGGGCGTCAAAGAATTCCTGTTCAACCTGCAGTATCAGGAATCCTTGCAGGAGTTCGTCAAGGTACTCCGCGCCAAGGCGACTCTCGAACGGCGCCTTCCGAAAGAGTAACGGGGTCTTGATGCCTCCGCTCGTCGCTTTTACCTGCGGGGATCCGGCCGGTATTGGTCCCGAGGTGGCGGTGAAGGCGATCCGGAACTCGCATGTGAGGCGGGCCATGAAGGCGCTTGCCGTCGGCCCCCGGGCCGTGTTTGAGCGCGCGGGATGGCGGCCTTCGCTCTGTCCTCTGCTGGATCCCGGAATATCCTTCTCCTCCCGTGTCCGCGGTCCCAGCGCCGCCGGTGGGGAGGTTTCCTACCGCGCCGTACTCGTGTCCGTCCGAATGGCGATTCGGGGCGTGATCGACGCAGTGGTGACGGCCCCCATCTCCAAAGAATCCTGGGCACTCGCGGGGGCCGGCCCGTTGGACCATACCCAACTCATCCAGCGGGAGACCGGATCAAAGCGGATCGCCATGATGCTCGTCGGCGGAGGGATGCGCGCGGTGCTGGCGACGCGGCACATTCCGCACGCCCGGGTCGCGCGAAGACTGACTCACGCCGCGCTGGCCGAGGCCGCGGCGCTTGCACGCGAGGGACTCCGCGCGCTGGGCGTCGCGCGTCCCGAGATCGCTTTGTGCGCTCTGAATCCTCACGCCGGAGACGGGGGTTTGATCGGAACCGAAGAGGCGCGCGTCCTCACTCCGGCCGCCGCGAGCTTGGGGTTGGCGGGGCCCTATCCCGCGGACGCTTTGTGGAAATCCCACCGGGACGGCCGCTTCGACGCCGTGATCGCCGCGTACCACGATCAGGCGTTGATTCCGATGAAGGTCGCTGCCGGGTATTCGATCGTGAATTGGACTCTTGGCTCTCCGATCGTACGAACCTCTCCCGGCCACGGGACGGCGTTCGAGATCGCGGGACGCGGCAAGGCCGACCCCTCGGGAACAATCGCCGCCGCGCTGCTCGCGGTTGAGGCGGCGGCGAACCGGAGGCGCTCGTGAGAATTTTGATCACCCTGAGTCTTCTGCTGTCTGCCGGATCCGTTCGCGCCGACACGCTGCCGAAAGGCCTTACGCCGCACGAGATCGTCGACCGGGCGAACAAATCCCTGCGCGGCGATTCCAGTCACGCGAACCTGACGATGACGGTTGTGACTCCCAAGTGGGAGCGTCAACTCACCGTCGAGGCGTGGAACAAGGGCCGCAAGATGGCCTTCATCGTCATTCATAAACCCGCCAAAGAAAAGGGAACGACGACGCTGCGCCGGGGGGGCGAGATGTGGATGTGGATGCCCCGCGTCGAGCGTCTCCTGAAGGTTCCTCCCACGATGATGCACTCCTCGTGGCAGGGCTCCGATTTTACCTATGAGGATATCGTTAAGGCGGACTCGATCGTGAAGGACTACGACCATCGGCTTTTGAAAAAAACCCCTGGAAGCCCGTACGACACCTACGAATTCGAGGCCCTTCCTAAGCCGGACGCGCCGGTCGTCTGGGGAAAAATCCTGTTCACCGCCGGCGTGTATCCGGACGGATGGGTCGTCGGACTGAAGGAGATGGATTTCAACGAGCGCGGGGAATTGATCCGGACGATCACGCTCTCGGAGATCAAGACGCTCGGGGGAAAGCGCGTCCCGTCGCGCCTGGTCTGCGAACCCACGCGTAAAAAGGGCCGACGGACGATTCTGGAGTATCACGAACTCGAGTTCGACTTCCCGCTCGAAGACTCCTTCTTCAGCCTGAGCCGGGTCCAAAAATGATTTTGGCGCCGTTGTGGCGGCTCGCGTGGCGCAACGTTTGGCGCAACGGCCGCCGCACGGCGATTACCGTTTCCTCGATCGGCGCCGGGTTGGCGGCCCTGCTCTTCGGTCAGAGCCTGGTCACGACGATCCAAACTCAATTGGTCGACAAGGCCACCGGCGTCTACGTCGGGCATCTGCAGGTCGTCGGGAAGGGCGTCGACGACTACAAGTTCCCGGACAAGTGGATCGATGATCCCGATTCCGTCGAACGGGCGATTCGGGACCTGCCGGGGGTGGCGGCCTTCGAGCGGCGCATCATCGCGACGGGTTTGGCGTCCTCGAAAACGGAGTCCGCCGGCATTCTGGTGGTCGGCGTGGAACCCGAACGGGAAAAAGAAGTCATGACGATGCACTCGTATCTCTCGAAGGGGGAGTTCCTCGGCGACGAACCCGACGGCATCTATTTGGGGCGCAAGCTCGCCGCGCAGTTGGAAATCGGCGTCGGGGACGAGATCGTCATCATGTCGTCGGCCGTGGACGGAAGCCTGGGCGCGGAGCTGCTGCGCGTCGTCGGGATCTTCGATTCGGGCAGCCACACCTTCGACGCGTCGATTGCCTACGTGCGCATCGAGGCGGCGCAGCGCCTGCTCGCGGTCGACGACCAGGTGAACGATTTCGTGATGAAGCTCGAGAATCACGATGAAATCGGGACGCTCAAGCGGGCGTTGACCGCCGCGCTGAACCGGCCCGAACTCGAGGTGGTTACCTGGGAGGAGGTCGATCCGGAGCTCGTCGGCATCCGGGACTACCAGGACGCCCTGCTCTCGATCATCCTCTTCGTCATCTTCGCGATCGTGGCGCTGGGCATCCTGAACACGCTGTTGATGGCGATGTTCGAGCGCGTGCGGGAATTCGGCGTGCTCATGGCGGTCGGCGCGCGCCCCTCGACGATCCGGGCCTTGATTCTGGCGGAGTCGGCGATGCTCGGCGCGCTGGGCGCCGCGCTCGGCTGCGCGATCGCGGCGGCGCTGATTCTGCACTATCGCGCCTCGGGTCTGGAACTTCCGATCGGCGACGCGGTCGGATTTTTCATGCCGTTCGACTCGGTGCTGTATCTGCGCTTCGATTGGGGGAAGCACGCGGTCGCGCTCACGGCGGTGTTTTTGACGAGCGTCCTCTCCGGCCTGCCCCCGGCGATCAAGGCCTCGAAGCTGCAGCCGGTGGAGGCGCTGCGGCACGTATGATTCTCTGGGTCTACGCGTGGCGCAACCTGCTGCGCAACGGACGGCGCACCGCGCTGACCGCAGGGACCATCGCGGCGGGTCTCGCGGCGGTGATGTTCGGCCAAAGCCTGCTGCGCTCCTTTCAGCTCCAGATGATCGAGAAGGCGACCGGCGTGATGCTGGGCCACGTCCAGGTGCAGGCGGAGGGCGTCGTCGACACGAAGCTGCCGGAGACGCTCCTGTCTTCGCAGCTGCCGTGGCGGGACCGGCTCGAGGCCGACCCGGAGGTGAAGGCCGCGGGCGCGCGCATCCTCTACACCGGTCTCGTCTACTCGGCGGCGGCCTCGCGCGGAGTCCTCGTCGCCGGCGTCGAACCCGAGGCGGAAAAGAAGCTTTCGATCATTCCCGATTACATGAGCCAAGGGAAGTATCTCGACGAGGATCCGCGCGGGATCGTGATCGGGGCGCAGTTGGCGCGCGACCTCGACGCCCGTCTCGGGGAGCGCTTGGTCGTGATGGCGCAAAGCCGCGGCGGGGACGGTGGCATGAACTCGGAGCTGTTCCGGCTGTCGGGCGTGTTCAAGACGAATTCGACCGCCTACGACGGCCAGATCGTGTACGTCCGCCTTGAGGCGGCCCAGCGCATCCGGGGCCGGCCGGGGGCCGTCAGCCACCTGGTCGCGCGGCTGTCCGATCCGAGACGGGCCGAGGGTTTCGCCCGCGAGCGCGGCGCGGCGATCGGCGGCGGCGGCGCGAAGGTGCTCAGCTACCGCGACGTCGGCTCCGAGATCGTCGGCATCAAGAAATTCCAGGACGCATTGCTCGTCGTGATTCTAATCGTGATCTTTGCGATCGTGGGCCTGGGGATTCTGAACACGATCTCGATGTCGTTCTTCGAGCGCATCCGCGAATTCGGCGTGCTGCGGGCGATCGGGGCCCGTCCCGGGGCGCTGTACCGGCTTCTGTTTGCCGAGTCCGTCATCTTGGGCCTGATCGGCGTGGTCGGGGGACTGGGGCTGGGGGCCTGCGCGATCGGATTTTTCGGGAAGGTGGGTCTCGCGCTGCCGTTGGGAAAGGCGATGTCCTACTTCATGCCGTTCGACGACGTGATTTACATGAAGGCCCAATGGCCGATGCATCTGTGGTCGGCGCTCGGCCTGTTCGGAGTCTGCGTCGCGGCGGCGGTCGGCCCCGCTTTGCGGGGCGGACGATTGGTCGTCTCGGACGCGCTGAGGCACGTTTGATCCGGGTCACCTACTACGCTTGGGTCGAGGATCGGTCCGCCGAGGAAATCGTCCTTCGAATCGGGAAAGCCGGGGATCATGTCGTTTCTATCCGCATCGATTCCGATGGAGAAAATAAAACCGAATCAAAACTCGCCGGCGGTTCCGGCGATCTCCATTTTTTCGATCTGGGAGCGGCGTCCTGCGATCGGGCCCGCTATTGCCTGGAAAAGTTCCCCAAACTCAAGGGCCGCATTTGGGTCGTCGAGGACTCGCCAACCGTGAACTTGATGGCCGATGGGTTGAAGTCGACCTCGCGCGACGGAGTTTTCGAGGTCCTCGCACAAGCGCGGCACCTCGACAAGCTTTCTTATCGTCCGGATCACGATCTCCATCAGATTCTTCGGGAGATGACGACCCCAGAGATCGCGGCCGCTCTGAGGACGGCGGAGCCGAGATTGCGCGAACGCTGTCTGGGCAGCCTATCGAGGGGAGTTCGGAGCTTGCTGCGGGAAATGCTTTCCGACCCGGTCGAGCCGTCGGAGGTCGAGGAACACGCCGCGCGCGAAATGCTGCTGACGATCGCTATTTGCTATTTCGCGGGCGTCCGCATTGTCCGTGCAGCCCGAATTCTCGCGATAATTTCATTCGCCGTGCTGCTCGGATCGTACGGCTTCCTGCTTCATTGGGCGAATAGTTCGGAAACCGGCTTGTCGGCCTATCAGAGTGGTATGCACGCCGTCGCGATCCTCATTCACGCGGCGGCTCTGTCGCTGGTTCAGCAGTTCTTCGACCGTCCGGGGATTCCCGGCGTTTTCTTGATTGGGAGTGCCGCCGTCATGGTTCGCTTCCAAGCCGGTATGTTCTCGATCGGTTTCTGGCCGGAGGTGGGTCTTCTCGGATCGGCGGGGTTGCTCTGCGTGTTCGCGCACGGCATCCGCTCCCGGCGGTTTGCTAGGATGCTTTCGAAATGACCCCCGCCGACCCCCTGATCAAGGTCAAGTCGGTCACGAAGATTTACGACGGCGCGCTGGCGGTCACCGCGCTCAAGTCCGTGTCCCTGGACTTCGCTCGGGGCGAGTTCACGGCGATCGCCGGACCCTCCGGTTCCGGGAAGTCGACCTTGCTCAACATCATCGGGACGCTCGACTCCCCGACTAAAGGCGAGGTGCTTTACGAGGGCCGCCACGTCTCCACGCTTAGCGAGAATCAACTCGCCGATTTCCGGCTGCTGTCCTTGGGCTTCGTGTTTCAAGCCTACAACCTGATTCCGGTGCTGACCGCGTTCGAGAACGTCGAGTACGTGCTGGCGCTGCAGGGGGTTCCCGGCGCCGAACGCCGCGAGCGCGCGATGGAGGCGCTGAAGTGGGTCGGACTCGAAGCCCAGGCCGACCGGCGTCCCGACCTGCTTTCCGGCGGCCAGCAGCAGCGCGTCGCCGTCGCCCGCTCGATCGTCCACCGTCCGATGGTGGTCCTGGCCGACGAGCCGACCGCGAATTTGGATTCAAAGACCGCCGAGAGCCTCTTGGAACTGATGGCGCGGCTCAACCAGGAACACGGCGTCACCTTCCTGTTCTCCAGCCACGATCCCCGCGTGCTCGAACGGGCGCGCCGCGTGGTCGAAATCCTCGACGGGAAGCTTCAGCAGTAAGCGTGAGCCCGGCGCTTCTGCTCGCGCTGCTGCTGCTGCCGGCCGCGGCGAACGCGGCGGAGTTTTCGGCGTCCGGGCAGTTCAAGAATCTTTACGAGACGGGTCGTTCCTCGCTGAATCGAAAACCGTACCGCAAAAACACGACGCGCGCCCGGGTCGAACTGGAGGCGTCGCAAGGCCCCGTTCGCGCGCGCGTCGATTACGACCACGAGCTGTTCACCGGTTCCTACCTCCGCTCCTTGGAATACCGCAAATTCGGCCTCGCCGAACCGCCGGGGCATTTCGATCTGGAACAAAACATTTCCTCGGGCACCGACGGTTTGTACCGGCACCGGCTGTACCGCGGCTGGATCGAGGCGCGCGGCGCGGGAATGCGGCTGCGTTTCGGCCGCCAGCGCATCGCCTGGGGCACCGGAAAACTCTGGAACCCGGTCGACGTGCTCAATCCCTACCAACCGACCTCCCTTGAGCGGGAGGAGCGCCGTGGGGTGGACTCGTTGCACGCGAGCCGCGCGTTGGGCGCGCTGGGACAGATCGAGGCTGCCTACACGCTGGCCGATAGGTGGAAAGAGTCGGATTTTCTCGCCCGGGTTCGCGGCAATTTCGACAAAACGGATTTGTCCCTGATCGGGGGCCATGTCGCGGCGTCGACTGGGAGTTGGATGGCCGGGGGAGCTTGGTCGTCCGATCTCGAGGGCGGCAACTTCCACGGCGAATGGAGCATCGTCGATTTGAAGATCGCCGACATGTTTTTCCGCGGCATGGCGGGCTACGAGTACACATTTTCCGCCGACCCGTTTTGGGCGCCGCTTAAGGACGTGTGGGTCGTCGCGGAGTACCTCTATAATGGAAAGGGGCGCGGGGACTTTTCCCGTTACGACTTCGCGCAATTGGCGACGGGACGGGAGGTGTCGGTGGCGCGGCACTATCTGGGGACCGGGATCACCAAGGAGTTCCACCCGCTGGTGAAGGGGGAATTGTACGCCCTCTTCAACGCCGACGACGGGAGTCAATTCTTCGCGCCTTCGGTTTCCTATAACCCGGTGGGGGAGCTTCATCTAAGCGCCGGTTGGCAGCGCTTCGGCGGCGGGCGCAACAGCGAATTCGGGCGGCGCGGGAACATCGGCTTCGTGCAGGGTCAGTGGTTTTGGTAAGCGCTAGCCGTCTTCGACACGGAATCCGATCCGATGCTTGGGCCTCTCGGGCGGGTCGAGTATCTCTTGGATCGCCTGAAATATGCTGCGAATTTGCACATCGTGAGTCTGAGACTTCCGCCCCAACTCATCGAGCCTTGCGGCTAAATCCTTATTTGTCGACAGCATCTGGCGGAGTTTGATGAAGGTTCGCATGATGGCGACATTCGCTCGAACCGCCCGCTTGCTGCGGAGAACGCCGGAGAGCATGGCCACGCCCTGTTCCGTGAACGCGTTCGGCAGGTATCTGCGGCCGCCCCAGCTTGAGATTCCAGATTGGAATCTCAAGTTGGCGGCTTCCTCGGACGAGAGCTTAAACATAAAGTCCTGTGGGAAACGCTCTTTGTTGCGGCTAACGGCCTTATTGAGTTCGGAGGTTTTGACCCCGTACAACTGAGCGAGGTCGGAGTCCAGCATGACCCGATGGTCGCGTATGAGGAATATCCGCCGTTCGAGCGGTTCCTTAGCCAAGTTTTTTCCCATGTCGTACCCGGGAATACGATTGAGGGCGCGATTTGGTTCCCGGTCATCTCGTCGTTTCTCGTTGACTGTTTCGAGCGCCTCCTATCGAGCCTGGTCCCAGGGTGAAACTTTTGAAACTGATGGCCGAAGGCGATAAGTTTCACCCTGACATCAAGATTCCTCCGACTCCTTGAATTCCAGCGCCTCGCGCCGACCAGAAGCCAATCGCTAGGCGTGGCGTCAATCCTGAAATTTCGTTACCCTGAAATATCGGATACTCGGGAATCTTATGGGATTAACTTGACTTGAAAAAGACTCGGCGAACCAAAGCTCAACAAACGCATCCTACCCCAACACGACCGCCAAGCCGGCCATTGGTTTGGGTGGTCGGCACCTTCATGTTGTGGGGGGGAGCAGTCCTATGGGGCTATTGGAATCCTGAACGGATCCCCTACTGGAACCTTCTCCTATGGGTTGAGACATTTCCGCCGGTATGGCAAATGCGGTGGAACGTCCTATTCGGGCATTTGTGGCATTTGAGCCAACTGGCTCTTTTCATGACAATTTCTGCGGGTGTCGGGCGAGCCGGCCTGCGCCTCGTCGGCTCCGACGGCGAGCTAAACCCTCTTGAAGCTCTAGCATTAAGCTACGGGATAGGATTGGGGGTCGTGGGAAGTTCTTTGTTTCTATTGGGAGCGATCGGCATGATGTCCGACGGTCCAGCCTATTGCACGAGCCTGGCGCTTCTTGCAATTGCGATTGCCGGGAACCGGGATGTGCTCATCGGTGCGCGCCGTGATCATCAATTGGGACCCAAGCCTGATGTCCTCGAGCTCGGGCTGGCCTGGTTCGTTTTCGGTCTCTTGGGTCTCTACGCATTTTATGCCCTCGCTCCCGAAATTTTTTTCGACGCGCTCGTATACCATCTCCGACTTCCAAAATTCTACTGGCTGGAGGGGGGCTTTAAGCCCACCCCCTATCTGCTCTATTCGGGAATTCCCATGCAGATGGAGATGGTCTACGGCTGGGCCTTGTTTTGGGGAAATGAGACACTTGCTCGCCTGCTGCATTGGTCCACCGGTTTCGTTTCGGTCATCGCGATGCTCGGCATCGCGACGCGAGGCGGATGGCGAAAGTACGGGTGGTTGGGCGCCTTGATCTTCCTTTCGACTCCGATGATCGGCGATCACCTCTACCGATGCGGGATCGAAGGAGGCGCGACCCTATGGGTTTTGTGCGCCGTTTCCGCATTTTCCATCGCGCAGCGAATCGAGCCGACAAAACAAACCCGATGGATCGCATTGAGCGGATCATTTATCGGCTTCGCGATGGCCGCGAAGTATACGTTCTGGCCGCTCCTCGGCGTCTTCGTCATTGTATGCATGCTTCAAGGATTATCGCGCAAGCAAATCCTCATCGGCAGTGCGGCTGCGGTTGCGTGCGTGGCTCCCTGGATCGTCAAAAACATGTGGTTCTACGGCAATCCGATTTTTCCCTTTTTTCACGAGGTTTTTCATCCCAATTGGGACTATCCGGTCGAATGGCGCGCGCTCCATGCAGACGCCAAGGGGCGACAATGGGCCGCCATCCTTACGCATCCGCGACAGTTCCTGGAGGTCCTTTTACATCCCTGGTTCCTAACCATGCGCGGCCAGAACGACCACAATCATCTGGGTCCGATTTTTCTTTTGCTCCTGCCGATCTTTCTACTGCGCAGTTGGCGTGTTGAGCAAGAGAAGGTCTCATGGAGGTTTTTTCTTGGGCTCTGGATGTGCTGGTGGCCGTTAAGTTCAATGCCTCGGTTTTTCATTCCAGGTCTCGCAGTTTTGTGCGTCTGCCTGGCGCAGGCGGTGAACGCAGTTCCGTTTCAAAAATTTCGCCATGCGATCGTCCTCCTAGTAGCTCTGTTAGCTGTCAATAACGCGACCGTGGTGGTCCAAAACGCCTCGACCCTCGGCTTCTTCTCGTTCCTGATTCATGGAACCCCGAAGGAAGACTACCTGCACCGCTCCGGACCGACCAATAAAAGTTCTCCATACGCGGCAGAGGCTTGGATCAATCAACATACGCCGCGGAACGCAAAAGTGCTGAACATTGGAGAGCCCCGGGCTTACTATCTAGACCGTCCCACAGTCCCGAATTCCACGATAGACTACCCCCTGTACTATTACCTGCTGGGGAAGGCGAACTCGGCCTCCGATCTGCACGAGCGCATCATCGAACTCGGCGTCACCCACCTCATGGTCAACTTTGCATGGCTCGCGAGGGAACAACCGCCGCCCGATCCGACGGGGAAACTCGCAGACCGGCTGGACTCCTTCTTAGCCTCTTACGCCACTCCGGTCTTCCAAGCCCGAGACCTAGAGGCGGGGGTCTGGGTCATCGTGTACGCGGTCCATCCTCCGTCAGCCATCCCGCGCGATCCAGGCTCCGATTACTTTTTGTACTGGTTCAGGCATCGTCGCACTTGATATTGTGACACCATATTCTGGTAGGCCGCTTCTATCCCCAGAGGCGTGCTTCGCGCAGCCTTCCAGCCAACCGCTAACCCCGCGGTACAAAAGACATGCGAATTCCGCGTCCGGCCGGCTTGGCGAAAAAATCTCCTGCCTTCACCCGGACCGTCCGCCCGTAGTCAGCCGGGCCTACTCCCGACTAGGCCTATTCCCACCTAAAACTAGGTCCCCCGGCCCTACGCGTTGCGCGGGCGACAGCGGTAAAATTGAAGTGGATTTTAGCCGCAGTCCCCGGAGGACCCGCCTGATGACGCTTAAACGACTCGCCGCCCTAACCGTTTCCACGTTCACTTTCCTGATGAGTCCCGGCTTCGGCGCTTACGAAGCCTTCGCCCGCAGCGTCGCCGCCCCGCAGGCCGCGACGACTGGAGCGAGCGTCGTCGTTCCCGGCGCCGCGCTCGGGCTGGCGCCGAACGCCTCCTTCGGCATAGGTTCGAATTTGGCCGCCCCGGGACTGGCGACCTCTTTGCCGGTCATCGATGGCGCGCTCTTGAGCCCGACTGCCGCGCCGACCGCCGCAGTCGCCCCCGCCCGCGCCGTTGCGATTTCCGCCCCTTCCTCTATTAACGCCGCCCCCGCCGCCGCTCCTCTTAAGGACGCGGCCTCCGTTTCCCCGGCGCGGCAAGCCCCGGCGAAGATCGTCACCCGGACTCTCGGTCCGGTCGGAGCCGCGCTCAAGGCCGTTGAGAACGTCGGCGAGGCCTCGGCCGGTTCGGCCCACACGATGGGCGTCTCTTTGGAAAACGCGCTGACCGGCATTCGCTCCAACACCGGCTCCGATTCCGCCGTGCCCGTCGCGGCGCGCTTCGCTTCGGTGCGTTCGGGCCTCATCAACGCGGCGGACGCGAAGCGGCAGTTCGCCCGTCCCGCCGGTTCCGAGTCGATCGCGGCCGCCGTCGCTTCGCTCAACGGCGCCGCGCCCGAAGAGACGCCGGTCGAGTCGAAAGGGCACAGCGCCCCGCTGGCGGCCCGGATCGTCGCGACTCTGATCGCCGCCTTGCCGGCGGTCGTACTCGGCGCTCCGCTGATTCTCGGCGGTTCGATTCTGGGCTACGGGATCGCCGCGGCGAGCCTGGGTTTGATGACGATGCCGTATTTCGGCCCGAAAACCTCGAAGTTCGTGCGCGTCGCCCCCGGCGTCGCGTTGATGGCGCTCGGCACGTTTTCGGCCGGGGCGGCCGTCGTCGGCCTCGGCGTCGCGGCGCTCTCGACCGCTCCGTTCTGGATGGGCGCGCTCGTGACGCTCGGCGGATGGGGCATGGTGAGATTCGGCGCCCAACCCGATAAGGAATATTTCGATGAAGGAAAGGTTCTGACGGCGTTCTTCGGCGGACTCGCGTCGGTCGCGGGCGTCGGCCTGATCGCGCTCGGCGTGCCGGGCGTGTTGGCCGCGGTCGGGTCTCTGCTTCCGGGCGTCGCGGCTTCCGCGTGGGCCGGATGGGTCGTGACCGGCGCGTCGTGGCTGAGTTGGCCGTTGGCGGCGATGCTGCTCATGCACCTGCCCGGCTGGGTCGGCGAAGGCATCGGTTCGGCGGTGGACGGTCTCCTTCAGAGCGTTCGCGGGACGCTGAGAACCGCGCTTTCGATCCATCGCGACACGGTGATGCGCGACCGCCTCGAGGCGTGGACTGAAAAGAAGCTCGAGCTCAATAAGTGGAATTTCTGGAAGGTCGCCGCGGTATGGGCGCCGATCCTGGTCGTCGAGGCCGTGATGGGCTTGACGGCGATCGCCGTCGGGGCCGTGCTCGGCGCGCTGCAGGCGCCGACGATGTTCCTGTGGGGTGCGTCGCACAAGCTCGCTCCCGAAAGCGCGGCGACGAAGTTTCTCGCGTCTTGGAACCGGACGGTGTTCTACAACGCGCAGGGTTCGAAGAAGCGGATCTACAACAAGCTCGCGACGCCTTTGATCCGCGCGGCGAATTCCGAAAGCGTCGTGAAGAGTTGGCCGGCGGGCGCGCTGCTGCGGCTGCTGCAGATCGGCTGGTTGGCGTACGCGGCCGTCGCGACTCCGTTTCTCTTGATCGGCGGCTTCTTTAAGGCCTTCGCGAATACCGGCGCCGCGTACGATTCGAAGATGCACAGCCCGCACTCGATGCGCCTCGATCGAAACGACAGTCCGGTCGAGAAACCGCTGATCGACAAGGATAAGCCCGTCAGCGACGTGATCCCGGCGGGACTCATCGCGACGGCGCTGGTCGGGCTTCCGGCCTACTTCTTCGGCCTGCCGCTGATCGGCGCGCCGCTGATCGGGGCGCCTTATCTGGTGTTGGGCGCGTTGATCGCGGCGATGCCGCTGCTCCCCGCGTCCACGCCGAAGTGGGTGCGGCAGGTTCCGGGCTACGCGATGGCCGCGTTCGGCCTGCTCGCGATGGCCGCCGTTCCGTATATGAGCTTCGCACCCGCTGCGTTCGCCGCGGCCTTGTCGGCCCTGCAGTCGAACGCGTTCTGGTTCGGCGCGGTGACCGCTCTCAGCGGCTTCGGCTTCGCGCACAACATCACGAAGTTGGCCAAGGAAAAAGAGGGAAAGAAATGGGCCGCCGACGATCCGGAGTACATCGGCGCGTTCCTGGGCTCCTTGGGCGTCCTGACGGGTGCCGGCCTGGCGTTCACGGGCGTCGGCGGATGGCTCACCGCGTTGATGGTCGGGAGCTATCTGGCCAGCGGGCTTCTTCTGATTCATTTGCCGAAATGGTTCTGGACCGGCGTGAAGACCGTGTTCCAAGGCGGCTTCTGGAGCGCCGGACGCTTCCATAAGATCGTCGACTTCTGGGGCGGCGACACGAAATTCCGCACGAACATGCGCAAGCACGCGAGCTATTACCTTGAGGGCAGCATCTGGAAGATCATCGGGAACTCGACCTGGCTGTCCTTGATCTGGGTGCCGACGGGATTATTGATGCTCGCCGAAGCGCTGCTTTCGATCGCGCTGGGCGCGGCCGTCGGCGTCGTTCGGGCGCCGCTGAACTGGGCCTGGGGCGCGCTCTACGAGATGGACAAGGATGCGAAGATCACGCGCTTCGTCGCGGGTTGGGCGCGGCACAGCAATCAGTGGGTCGAGGGCGAGATCGGCCGTAAGAAGATCTTCCTCGGCGCGCTGGAGAAGCTGGGCCTGCTCGGCGCGATGAACGAGAGCGTGCTTCCTTCGGGAAGGCCGAGTCTGAAGGCCGTTTTGGCCTTCGTCGCGGCGCGCGTGCTTCAGGTCTTCTACCTCGTCGGCTCTTTGGGGCTCGTGCTTCCGGCGTCTTTGCTCACCGGCCTATACGCCGGGTTCAGGAACGCGTCGGGGGCCAAGAAGCAGCCGGACAAGGATTCCGACGAGTACTATTACGATCTGGACGATCCAGACGCGCTGTCCTAATCCGGCGGCGACGGCGCGGGTTTAAGCGAATACTCGCTCTTCTGCGCGGCCTCATTCTACGCATGATATGCGTAGATTAGAGGGGCTATTCTACGCATGGGCAAGACCTTCCCATATTTCCCCAGTTTCAACGACGGACGAAACGGCATTTGTTTCGGCCTGACGGGCCGATGCTCCGGGTTTTGAACGGCCAAAACCCGAAGCCCAAACGGCAACGGCCGGTCGTTCAAAACGAGTTTTCAAGAAAGTCTTGAAAATCAAAGTCGTTTTTACATATCGCGCGATATGTGAAAAACGCATATTTTAAAAGCGTTTCTTTAAAAATTCGATTTGCCGTATCCTTCAATGAGCCTGTTGCATTAACTAGGTCAGGGACAGTCCTCCTTTTTTATCCGGGCTCCGCCTGAAAAGGATATCGTCTCCGCAGTTCCGCTCGGCGCGCTTGTGCGCCGAGGCCGGATGTTCCCCCGGGGTCGCCGTCTCCTTTTGTAAATTAACCTCATGCCTTCCGCTTCCTTGAGTCTCGCCGAAGCCCGCCGGCTCGCCGTCGCGAACCAGGGGCTGCCCGGCCGCGTCGGCGCGACCGCGCTTTCCGCACTGCGCCGGCTCGGCTACGTTCAGATCGACACGATCTCGGTCGTCGAGCGTGCTCACCACCATGTGCTCTGGACTCGCGCTCCGCGCGCGAATCCAGGCGCGATCGAGACTCTCGTGCGCGCGAAGAAGGCGTTCGAGTACTGGTGGCACGCGGCCGCCTACCTCCCGATCGAGGACTACCGCTACACGCTCGCGCGCAAGCGTGCGCTCGCGGGGGGAGAGCGGCATTGGTTCGATCGGGACAAGAAGACGATGCGCCGAGTCCTCGACCGCGTGCGCGCCGAGGGAGCGCTTAAGTCCTCGGACTTCGAGGCTGCGGCGCGCTCGGGGCCGTGGTGGGATTGGAAGCCGGCGAAGCGCGCGCTGGAGCGGTTGTTCCATGACGGCGCGCTCATGGTCGCGCGGCGCGAGGGCTTCCAGAAGGTCTACGATTTGCCCGAGCGCGTCCTCCCTCCGGGCGTCGACGGCGCGCCGCCCAGCGAACGGGAATTGGGACGCTTTTTCGTTTTGCGCGCGCTCGGCGCACACGGGCTGCTTAATCTCCACGAACTCGGCTACCTGCGCTCCGCGCGCGTGAAGCGCGCGATCCGCGCGGCGCTCCCGGAACTCGTCGAGGCGGGCACGATCGTCGAGACGCGCGTCGAGTCTTTGCCGGGGAACTATTGGGCGCTCCCTGCGTTTGCGCGACTGACGGCGCCGCGCCTTGCTTTGCTCTCACCGTTCGACAACCTCGTGATCCAGCGCAAGCGCCTCAAGGCGCTGTTCGGTTTCGACTACCAGATCGAATGCTATGTCCCCGCCCCGAAGCGGCGCTACGGCTACTTCTGCCTGCCGATGCTCTGGGGAGACCGCTTCGTCGGACGCCTCGACCCGAAGGCAGACCGGGCGCGCGGGCGACTGCTCGTGAAGTCACTTCACTGGGAAGCGGACGCGCCCGATGAGGCGAAGGACGCCTTGCCCGACGCGCTGCGCGCCTTCGCCGCCTTCAACGGCGTCGAATACCGCCCTCGCTGAAGCGGGCGGCGGTTCCGCGGTGTATCAATTCGGAATTACTGCTTCAGCCCGTGCTTGAGCAGCCGAAGCGGCGGCAGAAATCCCGCCAAATTTCGTCGGCCAGCGAAGCTTCTTCGGTGGGAGAGATGGATCCGGGCTCTTCGCTGAAGGGAATCAAGGAGAGATTCGACGTGAGCCCCCAAGGCGACGCGGGTTCCTCCGGAGCGCTGACGCCGAGGCGCTGCAGCTTCAGATGAACCAGTGCGGACATGGTCTGCGGCGGCAGGGTCTCATCGAGCAGATTCCACTGATCCCGAAACGCGCGTCGGCCCTGAGGGCTGGGGTCGTTTTTAAGCGCCAAGGCGCTCGCGGGATCGTTGAACCAGCGCTCGTAGACTCCCTTTGAGCGGCGCAGCTTATCCTTCGCGGCGGCGATCAGCGCGGGGTCTCCCGAATCGAGCGCCGCACGGAGTTCCGATTGCGCCGCGGGGTTGGCCAAAGCCAAATCGATGCCCTCGGATCTCAGTCGCGCGGATTCCTGCCGGTTAAACGATGCGGGGGCTTCGTTTTGAGGGGGAGAGGCTTTGGCGGCGTGCGAAACGCCTAGGCAGGCGCATAGAACGGCGGCGGATAAAATCGCTCGACGCATAGGGGCTCCTCGAAACCTTTCCCAGTGTAAAGAGATTCTCTTGACATCGCAAGGGTCCGCGCCTAAACTCAAAACGACCCTTCTTTGGGTCTTGGATATTGTCTTTATGCGCCGATCCCTCCTTCATACGGCCGTCGCAGGAGCCTTCGTCTTCTCGTCGATCGCGGCAGTTCGCGCCGAGGAGCCGGAAAATGGCGTGGCGGCGGTCGGGAATCGACTGTTCAAAAATATTCCGAGAGTCGACCCCCGCACGCGGGACGCGATCAAGAATCTCAACGATTCGACGGTGAGCGTGTTCCAGGCCAAGCACGCCGATTCCCCCGTTTTCCGGTATCTGGAAGCCGGCGAAATGAAGTGGTTTTTGGACCGCTTCCACATCCAAGGGGGCGGGAGGATGCCCGGGAACCGCACCCCGCCGTGGTTGGTGTCGCTGGAGAGCCGAGTCAAAAGTTCGCCGGAATTCCAACACCTCCCGCAGGATCAGAAGATTCAACAGGAAAGGCTGCTGCACGAACACGTGATGACGATGCTCGTGGACTCACTCGAGGTGCGGCATCGACTTTTGGGAACCCGAACGAATTCGGGCCATGACGATCCCGGGGCGGCCGGTGACGATGCGGCCCCGGCGCTGACTCCGGAGCAAACCCCGGTGGAGGATGCGACGACCGCTTCGAACGCCAAGATCGAGCCGCTGAAGAAGGAAGCCCTGTTGACGCGCGAAAATTACTACACGGGTCTGGAGCGCATCGAGCCGAACAACCCGATCGCGCCGGCCGGAAAGGCCAACGCGCTTCAGGAACGCGGCGACAACCGGGGGGCGTGGCGCGCCTACACGCGCGCGTTGGATCTCGGGGGAGAGACCTCGTCGGTGCGCTCGCGTCGGGCGCGATCCGCGTTTCAGTTGGGGGATTACAAATCTTCCTACGAAGACGCGCGCCGCGCCCTTGAACTGGACCCGAACAATCAAGAGGCGTTCGCGATCGCCAAGCTCACGCGCGGACGCTCCGGTCCGAGCGACATGAACGTGAAGCGAATCGCGTTCAGCGATCCGCGGGGTGCCGAGCGCCTGGCGGCGGCCTCCGGGGAAAGTACCGCCCCAACGAGCGACTCCGGTTTCGGGGGATTCGAGCCGGGGAAGGCGCCGCCTCCGGAGACGATGTCCGCGGCGGACTACGCGGCTTCCACGAAATCCCAAGCGCTGACGCGTGAGGCGCTTACCGCGATGAGGGTCAACGACCGCAAGAAGGCCGAGTCTCTGCTGCGCAAAGCGATCCAAACGGCTCCGAAGCAGCCCGAGGCCTACGCCAACCTGGCGTCCTTGCTTCTCGACGGGCGCCGGTACGACCCGGCGATAGAGGTCGTGGAAACCGGCCTTCGGGAAGCGCCCGAGTCTCCGAGCCTCTGGACCGCGCGTTCCTTGGTGATGAACCGGAGAGGGAAATACGAAGAGGCGCTGCGCGACGCGAGCAAGGCGATCTCCTACGATAAGCGCGCAGCCGGCGGATGGTTCATGCGCGCGTTCGCGAATGCCGGGCTGCGCGACCGCCGGGCCTCGTTGACGGATTTGCAGGAAGCCGCGCGATTGGACCGGCGTTTTCGCGAAAAGCTCAAGCGGGCGAAGGCGCTGCCCGAGGATTTTGATCCGCTTCTGCTTTTCGACCCAATGCTCGCCGAGGGGCGCGCCGCGCCGAAGGTCCCCGAGAAGCCTCAGGCGCCCTGGCCTTATCTCGTGTTCGGGCTGATCGCCGCGGGCTTGGCCGCGATCGGCCTTCGAACCCAGCCGGTGCGCGAGCGATTGACGGCGTTTCGCCGCAAGGGCGAACCCGAGCCGACGACGGCCTCCGATGAGATTTATCCGGACAGCGGTTTTTGGAAGGGATACCGGATCGAGCGGAAAATCGCCGCCGGCGGGATGGGCGTCGTCTACGAGGCGGTGGACACGCGCCTGGATCGCCGGGTCGCGATCAAATGCATGCGCGAGGAAATACGCGACGACGCCCGCGAGCGCGAGCGCTTTCTCGCCGAAGCGCGTTTGGTCGCGAAGCTCCGGCACCGCGGCATCGTTGCGATCAATGGGATCGAAGAGGATGACGGCGAGGTTTATCTGGTCTTCGAGTACGTCGAAGGCCGGACGCTGCACGAAGCGCTCGTCGAGCGCGGAAGGCTGTCGCTGATCGAGGCGCGCGATCTGTTTCGGGAGGTGTGCGAGGCCCTCGAGTTCGCCCACGCCAAGGGCGTGGTGCACCGGGATTTGAAACCCGCGAACATCATGATCACGGTGGACGGGGAAGTGAAGGTGATGGATTTCGGGGTCGCGCGGCAGGCGCAGGAGGCCATGGAGCATCTCGCGCGCACGAACACCATCGTGGGAACGCCCCCGTACATGTCGCCGGAGCAGGAAGAGGGAAGGGTCGGCAAGGCCGCCGACATCTACGCGTTGGGGGTTTGCCTCTACGAGGCGTTGTCCGGGGCGCAGCCTTTCGTGGGAACCTACGCCGGGCAGCTGCTCCAGAAGAGGGAAGGGAAGTTTGAAAGAATTACGGCCAAGGTGGAGGGGCTTCCGCCGGGCGTCGACGGGCTGCTGGCGGCGGCGCTGCATCCGGACCCCGAGAAGCGCATCGGCTCCGCCTCGGAATTCGCCCGGCGGCTCGCCGAGATCTCCGACGGAGCGCCTACTCCGCCTCCAGCGGCTCGAGCTTAAACTTCCCTTTTCCTTCCTTGGTCAGCACTTCGACGCGCTTCTTCACATCCTGAAGGCGGCCGGTCAATTCCTTCGCGAGGCCCACTCCGTTTTCGAACAGTTGAAGGCTCTCCTCCAGCCCCTTGTCGCCGGATTCGAGGTTTTCGACGATTTCCTCGAGACGCTCCAGCGATTTTTCGAACGGTTCGGCCGTGTTTTTCGATTTCGCGCTCATCATTCCACCCGGACGGGGATTTCCCCGTCCTGCAATTTGATCGTCAGTTCGTCGAAGGTTTCGGCATCGGCCTTCGAGCGAAGCAGCTTTTTCGTTCCTCGCTTGAACGCGATCGCGTAGCCGCGTTCGAGCACGCGCAGCGGACTGAGCGCGTCGAGGGTTTCCATCCGGCGTCCAAGACGCGTTTGAGCGCGTTCAAGGGCGATGCGCATCGTCGGCGCGATCCTGGACCCCGCCCGCGCGAGCCGCTCTCCGGCCCGGTCGAACAGCCTTGAAAACGCGGGGGCGATCCGGCCCGTCAATTCGTCGATCCGCTGGGCTTTGGCTTCGAAGAGCCGGAACGGATCCCGCAGATACGGCGAGCGCAGCAGGCCCGAGAGGCGCTCCTCGAGCCGTTCGACGGCCGCGCTCAGAGCGGGCGCGAGCCGTCCGGCCAAAGCGACGAGGCGGTCCAGCACGGCCGCGCGGTCCGAAACGACGAGTTCGGCCGCCGCGGACGGGGTCGGGGCGCGCAAATCGGCGACGAAATCGGCGATCGTGAAATCCGTCTCGTGACCGACGCAGGAGACGACGGGGATTTTCGACCCGGCAATCGCCCGGGCGACGGCTTCCTCATTGAAGGCCCAGAGGTCTTCGAGGGAGCCCCCGCCCCGTCCGACGAGCAGAACATCGGTATCCGGGAAATAGGCGTTCGCGTCGGCGATCGCCTCGGCGATGGCGGGCGCGGCGGCGTCCCCTTGGACGGGAACCGGAAAAATGCGGATATGGAGGCCGTCGAAGCGGCGTTCGAGGACGCTGAGCATGTCGCGCAGCGCGGCTCCTTGGCGGGAAGTGACCAAGCCGATGCGTTCCGGAAAGGCCGGCAGCGGGCGTTTGCGGCCCTTATCGAAGAGTCCTTCCGCTTCGAGTTTTCGCTTCAGTTGTTCAAAGGCGAGTTGAAGAGCGCCGGCCCTTTTCGGCTTCATCTGCGAGACGATGAATTGATACTGGCCGCGCTTCACGTAAGAGGACACCCGCCCGTAGGCGAGTACCTCGAGACCGTGCTCGAGCTTGAAGCGGACGCCGGACGCCGCTCCCTTGAAGAGGACCGCGCTGATCTGGGCTTCGGGATCCTTCAGGGTGAAATAGGCGTGTCCGGAGGGGAAGGTGCGCGGGTCCGAGATTTCTCCCTCGACCCACTGCCCCGGAAATACGCTTTCGAGCGTGTCGTGAATCCGGCGGCTGAGTTCCGCGACGGAGAGGGCCGGCGGAGCGGCCGCGCCGCTGATGTCTCCGTCTTCTTCCAGGAGGCCGCTCATTTTTTCTTCCGCAGCTCATCGAGACGCTTCTTGATGCGCGCCTCGTCGCCTTGGCCGTCGGGTTCGTAGAAGCGGACCGGTTTGGGCATGTACTCCTGACGAACCCAATGGTCCGGGAAGTCGTGAGCGTAAAGGTATCCTTGCCCGTGTCCGCGCGTCTTCCCGTCCATGCTCGCGTCGCGCAGGTGGAGCGGGACTTCACGCCGCGGGCCGTTGGAGGCCTCCGTCAGCGCTTTGTCCACCGCGAGGTATGCGGCGTTCGATTTCGGGGCCGCGGCGACGAAGGTGACGGCTTGAGCCAGGGGGATGCGGGCCTCGGGCATGCCGAGTTTCGCGACCGCGTCGAAGGCCGCGTTGGCGACGAGCAGGGCGCGGAAATCGGCGTTGCCGACGTCTTCCGAGGCGCAGATCAGAACGCGCCGCGCGATGAACCGGGGGTCTTCACCGGCGGCCAGCATCTTCGCCATCCAATACAACGCGGCGTCGGGGTCCGACCCGCGCATCGACTTGATGAACGCCGAAATGTGATCGTAGTGGTCGTCGCTTTTCTTGTCGTAGCGGATCGCCCGTTTCTGGATGGACTCCTCGGCGACCGAGAGCGTGATTTCGCGCTTGCCGCTGATCGAGATCGGCGTCGAGAGCACGGCCAGTTCGAGCGCTCCGAGCAGGCGCCGGGCGTCGCCGTTGGACATCGTGATTAAGTGTTCGCGGGCGTCGGGGTCGAGCGCGGCCTGCTTCCCGCCGACGCCGAGTTTCGCGTCGGCGAGCGCTCGGTCGAGGATGGCGCCGAGGTCTTCGTCTTCGAGGGGTTCGAACTCGAACGCCGTGGAGCGCGACAACAGCGCGGCATTCACGTAGAACGACGGATTTTCGGTGGTCATCCCGATCAGGATTACGTCCCCGCGTTCAACCGCAGGGAGCAGGACGTCCTGCTGGGTTTTATTGAAATGATGGATCTCGTCGACCAGAAGCAGCGTGCGCCGCTTGTGATGTCCGAGCCGGAACCGCGCCTGTTCCAAGGCTTTTTTCAGGTCCGCGACTCCGGCGGTGACCGCGTTGAGTTCAACGACGTCCGCGTCCGCTCTTTCGGCGACGAAGCGCGCCAGAGCGGTTTTGCCCGTCCCCGGGGGGCCGAAGAACACCGCGGATCCGACCTTGCCGGTCTCAACGAGCCTGCGCAGCATTTTCCCCTTTCCGAGCAGCTGGCGCTGCCCGGAGAATTCGTCGATTGCCCGCGGAGCCATCCGCGCCGCCAGCGGACGGTCCTCAAGCGGCACTTCGGATCGGAAGAGTTCGCTCACTCGGCGTCGACCGGCCGCCTTCCAACGGCGTTCGGATGCGGCACTTCCTCGGGATAGCGCTCGGTCGCGTTTTCGAGCGCGACGATCATCTTTTCGACGCGTTGTTCATCGACGGGATTGAGATTCTCAAGCTCGGTGCGCACGCGCGAGAGCTCGGCGGCGATTTCCAGGGCGGCGAGAATCGCGAGTTTGGAGGAGTCGGCGATTTTACGCTCCGCGGCGATCTCGCGCATGCGCGAATCGACGAGATTCGCGCACTGGTTCGTTTCAAGCGCGGTGAGGCCGTCGAGAGAGACGCTTAATCTGCGGCCGAAAATTTGGATGTCGGTTTTATCGCCGAGCGGCATCGCTTATCCCGCCAAAGCCAGAATTTTGTCGATCTTTTTCACCGCGCGTTCGAGGCGGCCGCGAAACTGTTCTTGGCGGCGGCTCAGCGTTTTGAATTTTCGAAAATCGAGTTCCAGTTTTTGCTTGTCGGTCTGCAGCCGGTCGATCTTGGCGAGCAGCCGGTCGTTCTCATCGCGCAGCCGAGCGACGGACTTCAACGCCTTTTCGACGAGCGACTCAAGTCTTTTGAGCCGCTCTTGGCGCTTCATCCGCGCCTCTGTGCGCCGCACTCCTTGGCGAGCGCCTCGACGGCCTTCGCGACGGCCGCCTGGACTTCCTCGTCCTTCAGGGTCCGTTCGGGATGAGAGAAGGAGAGGCGGAGCGTGACGCTCTTTTTCCCGACGGGGAGGCCGTCCCCTTCGAAGACGTCGATGCAGGAAACAGAGTCGAGTGACTCGAGCTTCAGGGCGCCGACCGCGCGTTCCAGGGATTCGTAGCGGGCCCCGGCGTCGACGAGCAACGAGAGGTCGCGCGAGGAGGAGGGGAACGGCGAAAAACCGGCGAACCGGGCTCTGCGCGCCTTCCATTGCGGGAGTTCCTCGATGTCGATCTCGAACGCCCCGACCGGGCGGTCGCCGAGATCCCATGCCTTCGCGACGGAGGGGTGCAGCAGTCCCGCGACGCCGCGGGTTTTGTTGCCGATGTTGAGTTCCAGGCAGGCCTTGGGATGGAAAAGCGCGTCCGGCGCCGCGGGGGTTTTCCAGGCGGTGCGGTAGTCGCGCAGCAGGGCCTCAACCGCGCCCTTCACGGAGAAGAAGTCCGGTTCGCGTCCCGGTCCGGTCCAATGCGCGCGGGACGGAACGGGCCCGGCCAGTATTCCGGACACGGTCAGGCGCTCGCGAACGCCGTCGAGGGTTTGGGTATAGACCCGTCCGAGTTCGAAAAGGCGTACGCCGTGAGCGCCGTGGTTGAGGTTCGAGGCCGCGCTGCCCATCAGTCCGATCAGGAGGCTGGGGCGGAGGTAGGCCCACTCCTCAGAGAGGGGATTGAGCAGTTTAGGATGGTCTCCCGGTTTTGGGGCGCGCCCGAGGAACCGGACAAGCGCGGTTTCCGAAACCATGTCGCGGTGGTAGGCCTCGCTGAAGCCGAGTCCGCACAGCGTCGCGCCCAGCGCCGCGCAGGCGTCTCGAACCGGATCAGGTTCCGGCACCGGGAGATGCGCGGGAGCGGGGTCTTCACCGATCGCGTCGTAGCCCAAGTGGCGGGCGACTTCCTCCGCGAGATCGTTGGGTGTCGCCAAATCGAGGCGATAGGAGGGGGGGACAAGCGAGAGTCTTCCGGACGCATCCTGAAAGATTTCTCCGATGCGTTTGAGCAGCGGTAGAATCCGGTCATCGGGGAAGTCGGAGCCCAGGATTTCGTTCATGCGGCGCGCGGAGACGTCGATGGGACGGTGCGCGGCGGGAGAGGCGTTCGTGTCCGACAGCGGGCCGGTCTTGCCGCCCGCCAGTTCGAGAATCAGCGCCGTGGCGCGGGCGGCGGCCGCAGGAATGCCGCCGAGGTCCGCGCCTCGCTCGAAACGGTAGGAGGAATCGGTGCGGACGGCGAGACGCTTCGCCGAGCGGCGCACCCGCGTCGGCCGGAAGTTCGCGAACTCCAGGAAAAGGCGAGAGGTACCCGCGGTCACCGCGGTCTCGAGCCCCCCGATGACGCCCGCGACGGCGACGGGACCTTCGGCGTCGGCGATCACGAGGTTTTCCGGAGAAAGAGCGTATTCGGTTTCATCGAGGGCGACGATCTTTTCCCCCTCGCGCGCCGCGCGAACGGAAAGCGCATCGCCGGCGAGCTTGTCCGCGTCGAACGCGTGCATCGGCTGTCCGGTTTCATGCAGAACAAAATTGGTGACGTCGACGACGTTGTTGATCGGACGCAGCCCGATCGACTCCAGGCGGCGCCGCAGCCAGTCGGGGGACGGGCCGACGCGGACGCCTTCGACGATTCTTCCGACGTAGCGGGGACACTCCTCGGCGTCTTCGACCGCGACGGGCCAGGGGTTCGGACCGTCCTCGGAAATCCCGTCGGTTCCGGGTCTGCGGACTTCGCGCCCGAGCGTAATCGCAAGTTCCCGGGCAAGACCCAAATGCGACAGGCAGTCGGGCCGGTTGGGGGTGACGTCCAGGTCGAGCACAACGTCGGGTTCCCCTGTGATCGAGCTGAAATCGGTTCCGACGACGGCGTCTTCCCCGAGTACGAGGATGCCTTTGTCTTCCCCGTTGGAGGAAAGGCCGAGCTCTTTGGCGGAGCAGATCATTCCGTTCGAGACGGCTCCGCGGATTTTCGATTTCTTGATCCGGAAATCTCCGGGGAGCTTGGCGCCGATCTTGGCGAGGGCGATGCGCTGGCCTTCGGCGACGTTGGGGGCTCCGCACACGACTTCGCAGGTTTCCGCGCCGTCGGAAACCACGCAGAGCGACAGCCGGTCCGCGTTCGGGTGCGGTCCGACCTTTTTAACTTCCGCGATGACGACGCCGGAAAATTGAGCGCCGATCGTTTCGATCGATTCGGTCTCGAAGCCGAGATTCAGAAGCTTCGCCGAGAGGTCCTCGGGGGGCATCTCGAGATCGATGAGCGAGCGCAGCCAATTTAGGGAGATCTTCACGCGCCCACCTGCCGAAGGAAGCGAAGGTCGTTCTCGTAGAACATGCGGATGTCCGGGATGCCGAGACGCAGCATCGCGATCCGTTCCACGCCGACGCCGAAGGCGAATCCGGACCAAATCTCCGTATCGAGACCGACTCCTTTGAGGACGGCGGGGTTGACGACGCCCGAGCCGAGCATTTCCATCCAGCCCGACTGCTTGCAGGCGCTGCAGCCGTCTCCTTTGCACAGCAGGCATTGGACGTCGACTTCGGCCGAGGGCTCGGTGAACGGGAAATACGACGGGCGCATGCGGATTTTTGTTTGCGCGCCGAACAGCCCCTTCATGAACACCGAGAGGGTGTTCTTTAAATCCGCCATGGTGACGCCTCGGTCCACGTAAAGACCTTCGATCTGATGGAACACCGCGGCGTGTCCGGCGTCTTCCGCCTCATGGCGGAAAACGCGGCCCGGGGCCATGATGCGAACGGGCGGGGCGTGCTTCTCCAAGTAGCGAATCTGCACCGGACTAGTGTGCGTCCGCAGGAGCTGACCGTTCTCGAGGTAAAACGTGTCCTGCATGTCCCGGGCGGAGTGATCCTCGGGGATGTTTAGGGCCGTGAAATTGTAGCGGTCGGACTCGACGCGTGGGCCGTCGGCCCACGCGAACCCGAGGCGGGAAAGGATTCCCGCCATGTCCTCAATGGTCTTCGTGATCGGATGGCGTCGTCCGAGTCCCAAGTCTCGGGGGGGCAGCGAGGCGTCGAGCGAGACCGAAGCGAGCTCGGCGTCGATCGCGGCGCGTTCTAAGGATGTTCTGCGATCCTCGATCAGGCGCGCGACCTCGTCGCGCAGGCGGTTGGCCTGCGGGCCGAGCGTCTTGCGGTCGTCGATCGTCAGGTCCTTGAGGCCCTTCAACAGGCCGGTCAGCCGCCCCTTGCGGCCGAGCAAGTCGACGCGGACGGCCTCGAGACTCTCGAGATCGGTCGCGCCCGAAACGGAAGCGACTGCGGAATCTTCAAGGCCCCGCAGCCGCTGTTCCCAGGATTCACGCGTCATGCGCGGCCCGAGGGCTCAGCCCTTTTGGGAGAGCTCAACGAGTTGCTTGAACGACGATGCGTCGCGAAGGGCCATTTCGGAGAGCATCTTGCGGTTCAAGGTGATCTCCGCCTTCTTCAGGCCGTTGATGAACTTCGCGTACGTCGTTCCCTCTTCGCGGCAGGCCGCGTTGAGGCGGGTGATCCACATGGACCGGAATTCGCCTTTCCGGTCTTTGCGGCCCGTGTATCGGCTGTTGAGCGATTTTTCGACGTGCTGAACGACGTGACGCCAATTCTTGCTCTTGGACGCGTACGCGCCCTTGGCCGCTTTGAAAATCTTTTTCTTGCGGCGACGAGTGGTTTTGCCGGCTTTAATTCTCATTTCCTAATCCGTCCGTTCAGCTGTAAGGAAGCATCCGCGACAACTTCGCGGTGTCCGTCGAGTTGAGGATGCTGGGCTTGCGCTTCTTGCGACCGTAGCTGCCCGATACGGGGGCGATCAGGTGACGCAGTCCCGGTTTCTTGTACATCATTTTGCCGGTGGCGGTTTTCTTAAACCGCTTCTTGGCTCCGCTGTGACTTTTCAACTTCGGCATTATTAAGCCCCTTCGTGATCGTACGCCCCGTCTTTAGTGCCTCGGGGCCAGCGTCATCATCATGCGGTTGCGGTCCGTCGTCGGCTTCTGCTCGATCGTCGCGATTTCCGCGAGGCGTTCGGAGACCGACTGAAGCAGCCGCAGCCCGATATCTTTATGCTGGTTCTGGCGGCCCCGGAAAAACACCGTGAAGCGTACCTTGTCGTTCTCTTTCAAGAACTCCTCGGCGTGCTTGATCTTGACGTTCAGATCGTGCATCCCGATGACCGGCGAGAACCGGACTTCTTTCAGGAGTCCCGCTTTCTGATGCTTCTTGGACTCCCGCTTTTTCTTTTCCTGCTCGTACTTGTACTTCGAGTACAGCAACAACTTGCAAACCGGAGGTTTCGCCATCGGGGCGACCTCGACCAGGTCGAGCTCCTTCGCCCGCGCGATTCCTAAAGCTTCTTGAATCGATTTGACGCCCAACTGCGCTCCGTCGGCATCGATCAATCTCACTTCGGGGACCCGGATGAATTGATTTATCCGAGTGTGATCCTTCGCCGACGCGTGCATTGCGTCCCGACTATCTCTTCGCCTTACAGGCATTGAAAGTCCATTATATCGTACCTCGAGGGTTTAGGTCAACAGAAATAGGTGTTTTTGAAAATTGTCGCGCCGGGGACGCGATGGGAAGGCGGGGCGCGGGGCTCAGGGTTCCTTCCTCTTTCCCTTTCGCCGGTCCATGCCGATAAATCCGAGGACCATTTCGAGAAATGCTTGTTTTGTAAAGGGTTTCATCATGTAGTCCTGAGCCCCGTTGCGAACGGCCTGCTTCGCCATTTCCTCATGCCCGCTGAGGATGAGAACCGGCGGACGCTTCTCGTCCGGCGCGCGCTTCACGCGCTCGAGCACGTCGAGGCCGCTCATGTCGGGAAGCATCATGTCCAGGACGAGCAGGTCGAAGCGGCGCTGGCTGATGAGTTCGACGGCCTCGCGTCCGGTGTAGGAGGTCGTGAGTTCGAGGTTGTCGGAAAAGCCCATCATGAAAATCCGGATGATTTCGACGATATCGGCGTTGTCCTCGCAGACGAGAATTCTTCGTTTTTCCGCGCGCTTCTGGTGTTCCACGACCACGTGAGGCGTATCGGGTTCCGCAAGCGGCAGGGCCACGGTCGCGACGGTGCCTTTCCCGGTTCCAGGGGAATCCAGCCAAATCCGCCCGCCGTGAAGTTCGATGATCTGGCGCGTCAGCGCGAGTCCTATTCCGAGTCCGCCCATGTCCCGCGTCAGTTCGCTGTCGGTATGGAAGAACCCTTCGAAGAGGTGCGGAAGGGACGCGGGCGGGATCCCGCGGCCCTCGTCCCGGATGCGGACCCAGGCTTCCCGGCCCGCGTGCAGCAGGAGTTCGATGCAGACCTTGGACTGCTCCGGACTGAATTTAATGGCGTTCGATAATAGGTTGTCGAAGACATCGGTGACCTGATCCGGATCGGCCAGCACCCAGACCGGCTCCGGATCGATCTCGGCTTCGACGGTGATTTTGCGGCTTGCCCCGGAAGTTCGGCGGGTCTCGCAGAATTCGGATAAAAAGCCAGCCAGGTCCGTCGGCCGCAGCAACACCTCCTGGGTGTTGTAGGTCGTTTCCTTAAAGGTGAGGAGCCGGTTGACCATCGTGAGCATCCGGTCGCCGCGGCGCCGAAGCGCGTCGAGGGCTTTCGCCTGGGCCTCGTTTACCTCGCCGAGGTCCCCGTCTCCAAGGGCGCGGGCGTACCCGAGGATCACTGCGAGGGGGGTGCGCAATTCGTGGCTGACGCTGGAGATGAACTCGTCCTTCATCCGGTTTACCTGCCGCAGCTCCAGATTCTCACTTTGGAGCAGCTGCATCTCGACGCCGCGCCGCAGCAGCTGTCCGAGGTCGGCCGAGCGCAGATCGTCGTGGGTCAGGTAATCGATCGCGCCGCGCTTCATCGCCTCTACGGCGATTTTTTCGCTGCCCAGCGCGGACATCACCACGACGGCGGCCTTCGGATGGAGTTGGCGGATCTGCTCCAGGAGTTTGATGCCGTCGATATCCGGTAGGCGGTAGTCGAGGAAGACGACGTCGTAGAGACGCTCGCGCATCGAGGCGATCGCCTCGTCGGCCGAGCCGGCGCATCCGAGGGTCAGTTTCCAGCCGGGAAGCGGCGAGAGGAGATCAGTGAGGATGACGCGGTTGTCTTCTTCGTCGTCGACGATGAGGACCGAGAGCGAGCGGTCGGAGGACGTCATGCGTCCGGCAGTGTACCAAAATTGCTTTTCCCGGAGGGAATTAGCTATCCTCCTATTACCATTCCGAGCCCTTCGCGACGGCCGACGCCGCTGATTCCATGATGACGAACTCTCCGACCGTGCTCCATCCCGATGTTGAACGCGTCCTAATCTCCGAAGCGGACATCCAAAAGCGCATCGTCGAGCTTGCCGCTGAGATCGACCGGGACTATGAGGGCCTCGCTCCGGTGTTCATCGGAATCTTGAAGGGAAGCGTGCTGTTCCTTTCCGATCTGCTGAAGCGCCTCTCCGTCGATTGCCGCATTGACTTCATGTGCGTTTCTTCGTACGAGGGGGATCGTTCGACCGGCGTCGTCCGCCTCACCCTCGATTTGCGCGATAATATCGAAGGGCGCGACATCCTCGTCGTCGAGGACATCGTCGACACGGGCCTGACCCTCGGCTATCTGAAGCAGAACCTGATGACGCGCAAGCCCCGCTCTCTGGAAATCGTTTCTTTGCTCGACAAGCCCGAGGCGAGAAAGGTGCTGATCGAACCCAAATACCGGGGTTTCCAAATCCCCAACGAATTCGTCGTCGGATACGGTTTGGATTTCGACGAGCGGTATCGAAATCTTCCCTATATCGGCGTGTTGAAGCCGTCGACGTATCAACCTCAGGGGTGACTCCATGAATCCCGGCAAGCGCAACGCGAAACAGCTCGTCCTCTGGATGGCGGCGTTTCTGTTGCTGATGATCCTTTTCCAGAATCTGAAGGCGCCTCAGTTTGAGGTCGAAATCCCCTACTCGTCGTTCAAACAAAAGCTTCGCGCCGGTGAAATCAGCGAAGTCACGATGCGTCCGGACCTTATCCGCGGGGAATTTAGGAAGGCCCCCGAGAAGGGCGCGGACGGGACGGTCGGGACGAAGCGGTTCCGCGTGTTTCCGCTTCCCGACCCCGATCTGGTCAAGGACATGGACGCGAGCAACCTCTCCGTCTATAAGGGAGAACAGGATAAGACCTGGGTTACCGCGGTTCTCATCAATCTCGGCTGGGTCGTACTGTTCTTCCTCCTTTGGTGGGTCTTCGTTATTCGTCAGGTGCAGATGGGAGGAAAGCAGGCGATGTCGTTCGGGCGCTCGAAGGCGAAGCTCCACAGGAACGACAAGAAAAAGCGGATTACCTTTAAGGACGTCGCCGGCGTCGACGAGGCAAAAGAAGAGCTCGAAGAGATCATCGCCTTTTTGAAAGACCCCGCGAAATTCACCCGCCTCGGTGGGCGCATCCCGAAAGGCGTGCTCTTGTTCGGCCCTCCCGGGACCGGGAAGACCTTGCTGGCGAAGGCCGTCGCGGGCGAGGCGGACGTTCCGTTCTTCTCGGCGTCCGGATCGGAATTCGTCGAAATGTTCGTCGGCGTCGGAGCGTCGCGCGTGCGCGACTTGTTCGAGCAGGCGAAGAAGGCCGCTCCCGCTGTGATCTTTATCGATGAGCTCGACGCCGTGGGGCGATCACGATTCGCCGGCATCGGCGGCGGTCACGACGAGCGCGAGCAGACCCTGAACCAGATTCTTATCGAGCTCGACGGGTTCGAAGGGACTTCCGGCGTCATTCTCATCGCGGCGACGAACCGGCCGGACGTGCTCGATCCCGCGCTGCTCCGTCCGGGCCGTTTCGACCGGCACGTGACCGTTTCTCCTCCCGACAGGACGGGCCGCGCGGAAATTCTGAAGGTGCACTCGGCGGGGGTGAAGCTCGGCGAGGCCGTCGATCTGGAAGTGATCGCGCGGCGCACTCCCGGATTTGTCGGCGCAGATCTGGCAAACCTGGTCAACGAGGCGGCGCTGCTCGCCGCGAGGCGCGACCGGGAAGACGTCTCGATGGCGGAGCTCGAGGAAGCGATCGATCGCGTCATGGCGGGACCCTCGCGAAAGAGCCGGGGGATTTCCGAGAAAGAAAAGAAGGTAATCGCCTATCACGAATCGGGGCATACGCTTATCGCGAAACTTCTTCCCGGAACGGATCGCGTGCACAAGGTGTCGATCATTCCTCGCGGACCGGCGCTCGGCTATACGCTGCAGCTCCCTCTCGAGGACAAGTACCTCACGACGAAAACCGACATCATGAACCGCCTGTGCGTGCTTCTCGGAGGGCGCGTCGCCGAGGAGCTCGTGTTCGGCGAGATCACGACCGGAGCGACCGACGATCTGAACAAGGCGACCGCGTTCGTGCGCCGGATGATCATGGAGTTTGGGATGAACGAGAAGCTCGGAACCGTCGCGTATAAGAAGGAAAGCGGCCAGGTCTTCCTCGGCAAGGACATCGTCGAGGGGCAGGGGTATTCCGATTCGACGGCGGAACTCATCGATTCTGAAGTGAAGCGGATTCTGGCCGATACCTACGCGAAGGTCCTCGGGATTCTCGAGAAGAATCGGGAACTCCTGGAAGCGATCGCCACGCGTCTGATCGAGAAGGAAGTCATTGAAGGCGAAGAGCTCGATTCGATCCTTCAAGGCGCGACGGCTTAGTTTATGCGCGTCGCTTCGGCGGTGAGCGCGGCGGATTCATTTTTGGGGCTCCGCCGTAGTCTCGGCCGACCGTTGATCATGGGGATCGTCAACGCGACCCCCGACTCCTTCTACGCCGGAGGACGCGCTCCCTCCCCGGAAGAGGCCGTGGCGCTCGGCGAACGCCTCGCGCGGGAAGGAGCCGATATCCTGGACGTCGGGGGTGAGTCGACGCGGCCGGGATCCGATCCTGTTCCCGTCTCCGTGGAACGCGACCGCGTCGTTGGGGTCGTCCGGGCGCTGGCCGCGCGCACCGGGTTGCCCGTTTCGGTGGACACCCGCAATGCCGAAGTGGCGAGCGCAGCGCTCGAAGCCGGCGCCGTGATTCTTAATGACGTCTGCGCGCTCCGGAATTTGGGAATGAGCGAGATCGCCGTTCGCTTTCCGCTGGTGGTGATGATGCACATGCTCGGCGACAGCCCCCGGACGATGCAGAACGACCCCCGGTACGACGATCCCATCGCCGAGATCGGAGCGTTTCTGCGGGAGCGGATCGACGCGTTCGAGCGCGCAGGAGGCTCGATCGGGCGGGTTTGGATCGATCCGGGCCTTGGCTTCGGTAAAACGGCGGAACATAATCTTCAGATCATGCGGGGTTTGGAATCGTTTGCGGCGATCGCGCCGGTGCTGATCGGCGCTTCGCGGAAATCATTCTTAGGAAAGCTGCTCGGTTCGGAGCAATTCCCCGTGCCCGCGGAAGAACGCCTGGAGGGTTCTCTTGCGGCGGCGTGCCGCGCCGCCCAGGCCGGGGCGGTTTGCGTTCGCGTTCACGATGCGGCCGCCACGCGTCGGGCGCTTGATTCCTGGAGAGCGCTCTCGTGAGCGCCCCCTCTCTTTTCGGAACCGACGGCATCCGGGGAATTCCCGGGGAGGGGGCGCTGACCACCGCCATGATCCGGCGCATCGGGGCAGCCTCCGCCCGCGTCCTCCTGAAATCCTACGGTCCTCGGCGCAACACAACGGCGCCCTTCGTTCTCGTCGGCCGTGATACCCGGGGTTCGGGGAAGAAAATTTTGAAGTCGGTCGCGCGCGGATTCGCGGACGCGGGCTTGCGCACCATCGACGCCGGCGTGCTCCCGACCCCCGCGATCGCCTACCTGAGCCCTCGCCGCGGCGCCGCCGCCGGCGTCGTGATTTCGGCGAGCCACAACCCCCCGGAATTCAACGGCATTAAATTCTTCCGGCCCGATGGGTTTAAGGCGTGCGGGGAGTTCGAGCGCGCCGTCGAAGCGGCCGTCGTCCGCGTGAAGGATCCCGGCGACGGATCCGTTTCCGTCGAAAAAGCCGGAAGAACGGTCGAGGATTATCTGGATTTTTTGAAGAGCGCGTTCCCCGCTGATCTGGATCTGACTGGTTTAAAGATCGCGCTTGATGCGGCGAACGGCGCCGCGTCGCCGATCGCTGCGCGTCTTTTCGAGGACCTTGGGGCACGCGTCTATCCGATTGGAGACGCTCCGAACGGGGCAAATATCAATCGGAATTGCGGCGCGACGGCTCCGGAGGCGATGCAGAAGGAAGTGCTTCGCCGGCGGGCTCACTGCGGCATCGCTTTGGACGGGGACGCGGATCGCTGCGTGCTCGCCGACGAGAAGGGGCGCCTGCTGGACGGGGATGCCTTGATCGCCCTGTCCGCGCTCGAATTGAAGCGTGAAGGTCTGCTTAACGGCGACCGTGTGGTCGTGACCGTCATGTCCAATTTAGGCATGATCAAGTTTTTAGAGGAAAACGGGATCGGCCGCGTCGAGGTTCCGGTCGGAGACCGAAACGTCACCGACGCGTTGGTCGCCCACGACCTCATTTTGGGCGGAGAGAATTCGGGACACGTTGTGTTCCGACGCTTCGCGCCGACCGGAGACGGTCTCCTAACGGCGCTTCAGACGCTCGCGGCGTGGCTGCGGCGCACAGGGCCCCTCAGTCGGATCCGCAGCCTGTATAGGCCGTATCCGCAGATCCTCAGCAACGTGCGCATCGCCCGGCGGGTTCCGTTGGAGGGGCTTGCGGATTTCAACCGGGAATTGGAGCGAGCAGAGAAGGACCTGAAGGATTCGGGCCGCGTTTTCGTAAGATATTCGGGAACCGAGCCCGTCTTGAGGATTTTGGCGGAAGGACCCGACGCCGCATTGGTGCGCCGGATCATCGAAGATCTCGGAAGGACGTTCCAACAGGAAGCGAATAGGACGCAGGAAGGAGTTTAACACCATGGCCATCAAGCTCGGAGTCAACATCGACCACGTCGCGACCCTTAGACAGGCCCGCCGCGAAGTGGACCCGGATCCGTTGGTCGCGGCCCGCGTCGCCCGACAGGCGGGGGCGGACCTGATCGTCTGCCACCTGCGCGCCGACCGCCGGCACGTTCAGGAAGAGGATTTAAAAGGTTTGCGCAAGATGCTGAAATCCGGCATGCACGTCGAACTTTCGAGCGCGCCCGAGATGGTCCGCATCGGCGCGAAGATAAAGCCCGATTGGGTCTGCCTCGTTCCGGAGACCCCGACGGAGATCACCACCGAGGGCGGCCTTCAGGTGAAGGGCGCCCAGGCCGGCCGCATCGAAAAGGCCGTCAAGCAGCTTAAGAGGGTCGGCATCGGCGTGAGTCTTTTCGTGGACCCCGAGGCGATTTCGGTGCGCATGGCGCACAACTTCGGAGCCGACGCGGTGGAATTGTGCACGGCCAGCTACGCAAAATCCGTCGGCAAGCACAAGCAGCGCACCGAGTTGGAAAAGCTCGAACTCGCGGGCTATCTCGCCACGGAGCTTAAGCTGGAGCTGCACGCCGGGCACGCGCTCGACTACAGCAACGTCGGACCGATCGCTCAGATTCCCAACCTGAGCTGCCTCAACATCGGATTCTCGATCATCGCGCGCTCCGTCTTTACGGGCTTAAAGGGCGCGGTTTCCGAGATGAAGAAGATCATCGTTTCGGCTCGGTAACCGCTTCCGCTATGTGCGGAATTATCGGCTACATCGGTTCTCGTGAGGCCACCCCCATCCTGATGGAGGGGCTTAAACGGCTGGAGTACCGCGGCTACGATTCGGCGGGAGTGTGCCTGGTCAACGGCGCTTCCTCTCTTCAGATTCTCAGAGCCGTAGGCAAATTGAAAAATCTCTCGACCGCGATCGAGGAAGTCCGGCCGAAGGGAACCGTCGGTCTCGGTCATTCCCGTTGGGCGACGCACGGGAAGCCTTCGCAGGCCAACGCCCACCCGCACGCCGACTGCACCGGGAAACTCGTCGTCATCCATAACGGCATCATCGAGAACTACATTGAACTGCGGGAGCGTTTGGCGAAGAACGGTCATTCCTTCGCCTCCGAAACGGACACGGAAGTGCTGGTGCACCTGTTCGAAGAAAAGCTCGGCGAACTGACGAAAGGCAACGCCGGAATCGCCCCGGACCTGCGCGAACCCCTGTTTTTCGAGGCCACGCGTCAGGCGCTTCAGGAAGTCCGCGGGGCCTACGCCGTCGCGGTCATGTGGGCGGAAACTCCCGGGACCCTCATTTGCGCGAAGACGGCCTCTCCGCTGGTCGTCGGTCTCGGGGAAGGGGAAAACTTCCTGGCCTCCGACGTGCCGGCGATCATGGATCATACGCGCAAGGTCGTGTTTCTCGAAGACAACGATATGGCGGTCCTATCGAAGGACAAGGTCTCGTTTTTCAACCTGGCCGGAAAGCGCGTCGAAAAGAAGCCTACCATGATCTCCTGGGACCGCACGATGGCCGAGAAGGGCGGCTATCGCCATTACATGCTCAAGGAGATTTTCGAGCAGCCGAACACCGTGGCCGACACGCTGCGCGGGCGCCTGCATCCGCTGACCGCGGGCGCGTTGGAGCGCGAGGCCGGGATGGCCGCGCACGATCTGAAGAAGGTGAAGCGCGTGCAGTTTTTGGCCTGCGGCACCGCGTACCACGCGGGTCTGATCGGAAAATACGTCGTGGAGCATTATGCCGCAATCCCCGCGGAGGCGGAGGCCGCCTCGGAGTACCGCTACCGGGATCCCGTCGTGCAGAAAGGCACGCTCGCGGTCGCGATCTCTCAGTCCGGAGAGACGGCCGATACGCTCGCGGCGGTCAAGCTGGCTAAAAAGGAGGAGAGCGAGGTTCTAGCGATCTGCAACTGCGTCGGTTCGGCTCTGACCCGGATTGCCGACTACAATCTCCTGACCCGATGCGGTCCGGAATACGGGGTCGCGTCGACGAAGGCTTTCGTCGGACAATTGACGGCGGTGTTTGAGTTCGCGCTCCATTTGGGTTTTGAGACCGGGCGTCTCTCCGAGTCCGACGCCAGGGCGATCATCGACCAGGCGGTCCATCTGCCCGCGCTGCTTGAGGAGGCGCTGAAGCTCGATAAGCAGACGCAGGAACTCTCCAATATCTATCACAAGAAGCGGGACTTCCTTTACATCGGTCGGCATGTCAACTTTCCGAACGCGCTCGAAGGAGCGTTGAAGCTCAAAGAAATCTCCTACATCCATGCGGAAGGCTACGCGGCCGGGGAAATGAAGCACGGTCCGATCGCGCTGATCGATGAGGAGATGCCGGTCGTCGCGATCGCGACGAAGGGGCGCGTCTACGACAAGATGCGTTCGAACATCGAGGAAGCGAAGGCACGGGGGGCCGAGGTGATCGCGATTTGCACGAAGGGCGATACGCGCCTCGAAGGACACGTCGATCATATCCTCTACGTCCCCGAGACCGACGAATTCCTTTCTCCGATCGTGAACGTCGTTCCGCTGCAGCTGCTCGCGTACCACATCGCGAAAGATCTGGGATGCGACGTCGACCAACCGAGGAACCTTGCCAAGAGCGTCACGGTCGAATAAGCCGGCTCTCATACCGGCGGTCGGTCTCGACGTCGTCGAGATTTCGCGCATCCGCGATTTCGCCGAGCGCAACCCCCGGTTTCTCACGCGTATTTTTTCCTACGACGAAATCCGATACTGCCGAGGCAAAAAACTTCAATGGCAGCACTTCGCCGTCCGGTTCGCGGCGAAGGAGGCGGTCTGGAAGGCCCTCGGGCGCGACGGGTTGAGTCTGAAATCCATCGAGATCCGGCGCGACCGACTCGGCCGGCCGAGCGTGGCGATCGAGGGGCGCGCCGAGCCCGGCATTGCGATTTCATTGTCGCACGGGACAAACACGGCGATGGCCGTGGCCTTGGCGTCTTCGGAGTTGTCGTGAAGCCCTCCTCCCTGTCCCTCGCCGAACTGAAGGGCTGGCTCCCGCCGCGTCCGGCGGACGCGCATAAAGGACGCTTCGGCCACGTGCTGGTGCTTGCGGGTTCCCGCGGGATGATCGGAGCCGCCGTGCTTGCCGCCCGCGGCGCGATGCGGGCCGGGGCCGGTCTGGTCACACTGGCGCTGCCTGAAAGCCAGGTGCCGGTGGCCGCCGCGCAGATCGTCGAGGCGATGACCTTGCCCCTTCCGGAAACGTCCTCGGGGGCGCTGCGTTCCGATTCGGTCGCGATGATCCTCTCCTCGCACGAACGGCGAGGCTACACCGTGATGGCGCTGGGACCGGGCATCGGCATTCGCTCGGAAAGCCAGAAGGCCGTGGTGGGCGCGCTCGATTCGATCAAGATCCCCGCGGTGATCGACGCCGACGCCCTCAATGTTCTATCGATGGTTTCCCGCAAGGAATCGCGGCGCCTGCTCGAACGGCGCAACGCCCCTTTCATTATCACCCCCCATCCGGGGGAACTCGGCCGCCTGCTCGGGATGAAGGCTTCCGAGATTGAGGCGGACCGTCCGGAGGCGGTGCTCCGAGCGTTCGAGACCTTCGGCGGAATCTGTCTGCTGAAGGGCAGCCGAACCTTGATCGGAGACGGCCGCCGCATCCACGCGAACGCTTCGGGAAACGCGGGGTTGGCGAAGGGCGGGTCCGGCGACGCGCTGACCGGGATCATCGCCGGGCTTTGGGCGCAGCGCCTGATCACCTCGCCGCACGATTGCGGATTCGAGGCGGCCTGCTTGGGCGCCTATCTTCATGGGTTCGCCGCCGACCGCGCGGCGAAAGAGAAAACGGTCAGGGCTCTGTTGGCCTCGGACGTGATCGAAGCCCTGCCCGCCGCGTTCAAGAAACTGGGCGGGTGAATGGATATCGAGCTTTGCCCCCCACTGCTCTAGCCCTGTCAATGAGCAGCTTCCAAATTGCTCTGCATGTAACGAGCTTATGGGGTTCCCGAATGCGAGGAGATTTCCCGTCAGAACACCCAGGGAAGAAGCGTCCAGGCGCTCAGGGCGTTGTAAATCCAATGAGCGGTCAACGGGATCCAGAGATTTCCCGACCATTCGCGCAACCCTCCGAGCACGAGCCCGAAGAAGAATGTCTCGAATAAGAAGATCCCTCCGCCGTCGACGAACGGGTAGAGGTGGCACAGCGGGAAGAACGCGGCCGTCAGCAGGATCGCGGCGGCCGGACCAAGGCGCGCCCGTAGCGCCCCGAAGAGAACGCCGCGGTGGATCACCTCCTCTGCGAACGATCCCAGAAAGAGCCAAACGACGCCGTTCAAGAGAAACATGGGATCCGACAAGGAGAGTCCGGGCTTGAGATCGAACGAAATCTTGGTCCACCAACCGCACTGGGCGACAATGTCGCTCCGGCGGTCAACGGCGACCTCGAAAAACCAAAATTGAAAAACGGCCGCAAGTGCTGCCGCGACAAACGGCAGGACGAGTTGCCGTAGCGGAACCCTCTTCCATCCGATGTCCGCCGGCGAAAGCGCAAGCCGCCTCATCCCCCAGTATGCGAGCGCGGCGTAAACCGCGGTGCGGAGGGCGTATCCCAGCGCGCATAGAAACGCATAGCCGTTTTCCCAATTTTGCAGCAGCGGGACGCGGTCGTAGACCCAGAGAACCGGATAACGGTCGTAAGGCGCGAGATACATGAGGGCCGCCACGGCCGACAGCTTAAGATAGAACGAGCGGTCGGACCCGGGCACGCTGAAGGTACCCGGGTCCTCCGCTCGGGATCCGAATATGTCCCCCATCAACGAACCACGACCGGCGGACTGATGAGGATCGGCTTTTGCTTTGGCTTATCGGGGAATTGCGGCGGTTTTCGTGGCGGTCTGCCTCCTCGACCCTTCGCCGATCCGGTGCTTTCCTTTACATCGTCGCCGCCCGTTCCATTGCCAAAGTTCATCGTCTGGTCAGAGGCCAACAAAAAAGTTCCGAGCAAGGCGAATCCCGCCACGAACAACGGCCACCCGGACTCCGGCTCCCCGCTATTTTCCTTTCCGGCAGGCGCAGGAATCGGTATCGAATCGATACCGAAGCGCCACTTCAAGACCGCGGATCGTTTCAATAGCCGCTTTCTATCGCCGTATCCGCCCCGGACCGGCGCATCTCCGCTTTCCACGGCGGCGCCGCCGCTTCCGGCCTCGTAAAGCCGATGGAATCCGGCCTCGGCAGCGGTGAAATTTCCATCTTGAACGGAATGCGAAATTTCCGCGGCCTGAACGCCCAGATGTCCCAAAGTATGGGCAGATACGCTGAGCCCGGCTCCCGCCGCGACGACAAACGCCGCGGCCATCAATATACTGAAGAAGTTTATCCGCATAGATATTCCTCCACAAAGGCAACGAGGAGACGGTTGGGAAGGAAAAAGTCCCTTCTATAGTCCCCTCTGGCCTCACCCGATTGAGGTCGGGTCGTGGATACCCCGAGGCCAATTCCCCGGGCTACAGAGGATGCCGGCGTCCGCCGGAACTCATTGTTGTATGCTCTACTATGCCCGGGCATTGAAGTATGCGCGTGGGGCTTTCGTCCCTAAGGCTCGCGGAATAAGGCCCACTAAAAATTAGGCCTCTCACTCTTGACTTGGGCCGCCTCGCGGCGGCCGGATTCTCACGGGGAGCAGGGGGAAAGCGCCGCCTCGCGCTCTGGACCGTTCCTTAAGATCCCGCGGGAGCGGCCTGCGCCTTTTGCTGGGACTCCTGCTGCTTCCCTTTATTGCAGTTCTTGCAGCCGCCCGCTTGCTTCTGCGCGCCTTGCATCGCCTGCCCGGCTTGTCCTAAAGCCTGCTGCATCGCCTGGGCCATCTGCTGCTGGCGTTGGCTTTTCGAATTCTCCTTCTCCTTCGCCTGCCGCATCGCCTCTTCCTGGCGCGCCTGCATGCGCTCGAAGGCTTTTTGCGCCACGTCCGAAGTGTTTTGGGAAAGCTCGGCGGCCGACTTGCTGTTGGCAACCTGGGCGTCGGCCCCCGACGACGACAGGGAACTCGTCCCGCTGACGGCGCCCGCAGGCGCGGCGACCCCAGACGCCGAATCAACGCCCGATTCGCCCTGGCCGACGGCGCCCGTGGCGGTGATGCTGTTGTTCAGCGTCATGCCGCCGAAGTCCGATTCCAAACCGCCGCCGGTATTCGCGTAGGAGAATTTCGACGAGGTCGTCTGCAGCTGCATCTGGGGCTGGCTCCCGCCGCCGCCCGAGGCGCGGGAAAGCGCTTGCTGGGGCCCAAGCGCGCTCCGCTGCGCCGTCGAACCGGTCTTCGCTCCGCGCAGCGTATTGTCGCGCTTTTGCCGGAGATTCTTATCGTCCTTTTTTTCGTCGAAGGCGGGCCCCGATAAATTGAGCTTCGCGTCCACGTCGTCGGAAGGATCCCAACCCATCACGTGCGCGATGAACTTGGAGTGCGCGGCTTCCGCCCGCGTCACGACGGCGGTGATCGCGGCGTATTCCTGAGCGGCCTTCAATCCGGCCAACAGCGCGCCTGATTGGGTTCCCGGGGGAATCTGCACGGCCAAAATCGATGTCCGTATCGCGGCGAGATCGCGTTTGGTGGCGGCCATTTCCCGCTCGAATTCTTCAACGTAAGGGTCGACCCCGACGCCGACCCCGTCGCCGACTCCCGGCACGCGCTTGGGCATCGCCTTTGCCGAGCACAGTGCGGGCGTGATCAGCGCCGCGAACGCCAAGGACAATAGGGAACGGTTCATAGGACTATCTCTCCACTTGCAAGGATACCCCTTCCGGGGCGTGTGTCAAGGGACCGCAAATCGTCATTTACCTGGAATTTACTTTGGATTTTGCCCTACTCTCCGCCGAGCCCTCACGCGAGTAAGCTAGAATGCTCTCCGTGATTCTTCCATCCGAGTCCGACACGCTCGCCCTGGCTGCCCGGCTCGCGAAGAAGTGCCGAGCGGGTATGGTGATTTGTCTCTACGGCGATTTGGGGGCCGGCAAGACCACCTTTGTGCGGGGGTTTCTGCGCGCGCTCGGACACAAGGGCGTCGTTCCGAGCCCGACCTTCGCTTTGGTGAATGAATATCCCCGCTTGAAGCCCCCGGTTTTTCACATGGACCTCTATCGCGTCGAACCGGGCGACCCTTCGAACCTCGCGTTGGCGGAATACTTTGACGATGAGGACTCAGTTGCGTTGATCGAATGGCCCGAGGCCGTCGAGAGCCTGCTTCCCAAGAAGCGGGTGGAAATCCGTTTGACCCACCGCAAGGCGGGGGGGCGTACGGTCCGCGTTCGGGGGGCAACCGCGTGAAGCTGCTCGCGATCGAATGCTTGGGAGACGGAGTCTCGGTCGCCGTCTCGACGAAGCCGGGGAAGGTGTACCAGCGAAAGGTCAAGGCAAAGCGGCAGGACGAGAAACTCGTCTCGACTTTGGACGGCGCGTTGAAAGCCGCGAGGACGAGGCTGGACGGGATCGACGCGATCGTCGTCGCGTCGGGGCCCGGCCGCTTCACTTCCGCGCGCATCGGCGTGACGTTCGCGAATACCCTCGCCTGGTCTCTGGGCAAGCCGATCGCGGCGGTGACGTTGTTCGACGCGTTCGCCGAGCGGCTGAGCGCGGAGGGGATCGCGGACGGTGATTACGCGCTCGCGTTTCCAGCGGTGCGCGAGGAGTGGTACGTTCAGGATTTTCGCTGGACGAACGGAGTCTGTTCCGCGCGGGGAGATCCGCGATGGGTCGAATCGGCCCGCGGCGTCCGCACTCCGGCGAGGCCGATCGAAGCGCGGGACCTGCTCCCGGTCGCGGCGCGCCGGATGGCCGAGGGAACGCCGCCGTTTGCCGAAGCCGTTCCGCTCTATCTGAAGCCCGCGAGCTACTTGAAAAAGTGACCTTGTTATTTCGCGAGGCTTCCGGGGCCGACATCGACGCGCTGTCGGCGATCGAGGACGTTGGATGGACCCGGGCGCATTTTGAGGCGGAACTGGGACGCGGCCTCCTCGTCGCCGAGGACGGGGAGCCCGTCGGTTTCGCCGCGCTGCGGGAGGTCGCGGGCGAGGCTCAGGTGTACATGATCGCCGTTCGGCGCCGATCACGGGGGCGCGGAATCGGGCATCGCCTGCTTGAGGACGCCCTAAACCGCGCCAAACGCGGCGGATGCTTCCGGGCGACGCTCGAGGTGAGCGAAAAAAATACAGCGGCCATCAGGCTTTACGAGGAATTCGGCTTTGCGATTGTGGGGCGCCGGAGCAAATATTATAATGACGGTGCGGACGCCCTCCTGATGGACGCCTCCTTATGAAAAACATTCTTCGCCCCACGGCCCTGCTGGTCCTGTTGCTCGCTCCTGCGGCGTTCGCATCGACAAAGGCGTCCTACAAGCATTATCTTAAAGCGGTATTGCTGAGCAATCGCGGTGAATACGCCCAAGCGCTGCAGGCCTATGAAGCCGCGTTGTCGCTGGACCCGGAATCGGCCTTCCTGTATAAGAACGCCGCAGAACTGGCGCTGGAGGTCGGGAGTGTCGACCGCGCCCTGGCCCTCGCGGAGCGTTTCGCGGAGTTGTCCCCCGAGAATCCCGACGCGTACCAATTGATCGGAAACGTCCACTGGGCCAGAGGCGAACTGGGCGCCTCCCAGTCCGCGTTCGAGAAAACGCTGGAGCTCAAGCCGGGGCACGAAGAGGCGTTGTTCGCGTTGGGCAATTTGCTCGGCGCGCAGTCGCCGGAGCGCGCGAAGCGGTATCTCGATGACTATCTGAAAGCCAACCCTGACGACGCTTCCGAGGCGCTGTACCAGATCGCCCTCATCGAGCAGAAGGCAGGACGCAATGACGAGGCCATCGCGCGCTTCGAGGCGTCGATCGAGGCCGACCCCGACAACATGCAGTCGCGCTACAGCCTCGCGCAGTTGTACGAAATACGCGGCGACACGGCGGCGGCGCTTTCCGCGTACGAGGGCATCCTCCACCGGGATCCCAAGAACGTGGTTCTGCTCAATCATATCGGGGAGATTTCGTTTTTGGTCGGCAACACCGACGCCGCCCGGGGCTTTTTCGAGAGGGCGAAGTCGATCATGCCGTCGCATCCGGCGACTTGCCTGTGGCTCGCGCTGATCGCCGAACAGGCGGACCGCTTCGAAGAAGCGGCCGCGCAAATCCGCGACAGCGTCGCGCTGAACGAAGACGCGAGCCTGAACCTACGGTTGAGCTACTACCTGACCCAGGCGAACAAGCTTCCCGAGGCGGTTGCGGTGCTTGAGAAGGGGTTCGCGCGCTGGCCCGAAAATGAGGACATCGCCTATTTCCTGGGGCTGGGCTACGACGATTTGAAGAAGCCGCAGAAAGCGGTCGCGATGATGACGAAGGTGCTTTCGCTTCGTCCGGACCATCGCGACGCGCGCTTTCAACTGGGCGCGATTTACGAGAAGCTCGGCGACATGGCGCAGGTAGAGCTTCAGTTCAAGGAATTGCTGAACGCTCACCCCAACGACGCCTCCGCGCTGAACTATCTCGGCTACTCTCTCGCCGACCGCGATTTAAAGCTCGAGGAGGCCGAAGGTTATATCCGGAAAGCGGTGGGGCTTCAGCCCGAGAAGGGCGCTTATTTGGATTCGCTCGCCTGGGTTTTGTTCAAACGCGGAAAATCCGAAGAGGCGCTTGAGATTCTCGATAAGGCGGTTGCGATGCTTCCCGATGACGAAACCGTATGGGAGCATCTCGGCGATGTTCGCGATAAGCTTGGACGGATCGACGGCGCCTGGGCCGCATGGAAGAACGCGCAGGCGCTGGGATCGAACGGAAAGAATCTTCCCGCCAAGCTTTCCCGGGCGGAAGGGGCTTGGACCCCCGGAGAGCTCGGAAAAAAGTATTTGGATTACCTTTCAAACTCTCGGGGGACTTTCGAGAGTTTTGGAGGCCCCTGCGAAATCCTGGGAAAGGTCGCGGGAAAGGAGTTCAAGTTTCAGGCGATTCTCCACTACCGGGCACCCTGGGGATTGAGCGTCGACGTGCTCGGCCCGATGTTCACGCCGATGATGCGGATGGCCTTCTCCGGTGAAGACGCGTTCGAAATGGACCCGCTGAAGATTGAGGGAGTCGATTCCGACATGCTGCAGGAGCGGGTGTATGAGTCGCTGCTGTTTTTGCGCGCGTATCTGGAGGGGGGATTGTTTCGCGGAAGCGAGGCGCAATTCCGCAAGACGTGGCGGCGCTCGCGGGTCGACACGGCTTCCCACAGTTTCGTGCTGGATAAGCCCAAGGTCCGGCTGAGTTCCCTGCGCGCGATCGCCGCGCCGGGTTTGGAGCTCGAACTCGCCGATTACAGGCCTGCGGAAGGCGGACGGTGGGTTCCGTCCCGGATGACGCTTACCGGAAAGGGATTTTTATTCGACTTTAAAATCCCCGCACCCAGCGTTCGCTTCGGCGGGGAGAACTAAAGCGTTCCGATGCCTGTTTCCGTTCAGCAGCCGTGTCCGGCCAAGGTCAATCTGTTTCTGGAGATTACCGGCAAGCGGCGGGACGGATACCATCTGTTGGCGACGCTGTTCGCGAAGTTGAGTCTTTGCGACGATTTGTTCGTCGAAGCGGTCGAGGACGACCCCGCGTTCACGCTTGAGGTCGTCGACGAGATCGGACAGGGGCTGAAAGCCGAACGGGATAATCTCGTCCTGCGGGCCGCGCAGGCGTTTCGAGACGCCTTCGGTCTCCGGATGGGCGCGCATTTCACGCTGACCAAGCGCATACCGCTGGGCGCCGGCCTCGGCGGCGGATCGTCGGATGCGGCTGCGGCGATGATCGCCTTGGCGCGTTTGTATCGGATCGACCTCAACCGGACGCGGATGTCGAAGCTGAAAAGGGTCGCCGCGGCGCTCGGCGCGGACATCCCGTTCTTCCTCCGGCACGAAGGGATCTGCGAAGGGTACGGAATTGGAGACAAACTAAAGCCTGTCACCACCGAAAAGGGTCTTCCCTGGATGATCCTTGTTTTTCCAGGAGTTTCCGTGGCTACCAAGGACGTTTACGGCCGCCTAAAACGCCCGGATCGAGCCGCTCGCTTGACGCGTCTTTCCCATCTTGATAAACTCACGAGAAAGCTAGAAAAAGGAAGGCCAATCTCCGAATGGGAGGGGCTTCTCTTTAATCGCTTGGAAGATGCGGTCCTCGATTCGCATAACGAGGTCCGGCAAGCGAAAGACATCTTGAGGCGTTTAGGGCTTCAAGGCGTGTTGATGTCGGGGTCCGGTGCTTCGGTCTTCGGCTTCGTTCGTTCTCGCGAAGAAGGCGAGCGCGTTCTGGCAAAATTGAAGGGGTATCCGTGGAAGGTGTTTCTTGCCTGTTGTGTCGGGTAAGTTCTGCTGCGTTGCGGAGGCGTACTAATGGAAATCACCGAGATCCGGGTCCACCTGCGGGACGAGGAAAAGCTAAAGGCGTTCGTGACCGTCACGTTCGACAATTGCTTCGTCGTACGCAACATGAAAATTATCGAGGGCAACAAGGGACTGATCCTTTGCATGCCGTCTCGGAAACTTCCTAACGGGAATTATAAAGATGTGGCGCACCCCATCACGATGGATTTTCGAAAATTCCTAGAGGACCAGATCATGGCCGCCTACCAGGAAGAGGCTAAGAAGGGCAAGCCGATCTCAGGAGGTGGGCCGCCGGACTGATCCGATTTGATCCCGGATAGTGTAATGGTAACACACCTCCCTTTGGAGGAGGTTTTCTAGGTTCGAATCCTAGTCCGGGAAGAATCAGCCCCCCAATAATCCCATGAAAAGCCCGACGAAAAAGAGCGTCCGTCCCGGATCCCTCGGCGTCTTGATTTTGGCCGCCGGAAAAGGGACCCGAATGCGTTCGGAACTGCCGAAGGTCCTTCACCCTATCGGCGGTCGGCCGATGATCTACTACCTGCTGCGCTTGGCGAACGCGCTCAAGCCGGAGGGGATCGGCCTCGTCGTCGGACATGAGATTGAGCGCGTGAAGAAAGCGGTGCTCGACGGCGTCAAGGATTGGGGAATTTCCCGTCCCGTGACCTTCATTCATCAAAAGGAGCAGAAGGGTTCGGGCTCCGCCGTGCTGGAATCGATGAGCTTCCTCAAGAAACATCAAACGGCTATCGTGACCTGCGGGGATTCCCCGCTGCTTACCTTCGATACGATGTTCTCCCTGCTCAGCGGGCATCGCAGCGAAAAACATCAGGTTTCGCTTTTGACGGCCCGCTTTCGCGATCCGAAGGGCTACGGCCGCATCGTCCGGTCTCCGATGGGCGAGGTCTTGAAGATCATCGAAGATTCGCATTGCACGCCGAAGGAAGCTGCGATTAACGAGATCAATTCGGGAACCTATTGTTTCGAAGTTGAACTGCTCACCGAAGCGGTCAAGAAGCTCGTCCCGAAGGGCTCCAAAAAAGAGTTCTACCTCACCGATTGTCTCGAGCACATTCGTTCGGAGGGCGGGCGGGTCACGGGTTTCCCCAGCCCCTCCCCCGAGGAGGCCTTGGGCGTCAACACGCGCATTCATCTCGCCCAGGCGGAGCGGGTGCTCAACCGTCGGGCGCTGGAGCGGTTGATGCTTTCCGGCGTTTCGATCCTAGACCCCAACCACACCTACGTGGACGTGGACGTGGAGATCGGTCAGGATTCCGTGATCCATCCCGGCACGATTCTTCGGGGGAAAACGAAGATCGGAAAGGGCTGCGAAATCGGTCCCTTCTCGGTGATCCAGGACTCCCAGATCGGCAACGAATGCTCCGTGATCAACTCCTACATGGAGGAGGCCCGACTTCACGAGAAGAGTTCCGTCGGCCCGTTCGCGCGGCTTCGCCCGGGAACCATCGCCGGTCCCCGTGCCCGCATCGGAAATTTCAGTGAGATTAAGAATTCTCGGATCGGATACGGATCCAAGGTCCCGCATCTCAGCTATGTCGGCGACGCCGACATCGCTGAGGACGTTAATATCGGCGCGGGCACGATCACCTGCAATTACGACGGTGTGAAAAAGAATCCCACCACGATCGGAGCCAAGGCGTTCATCGGTTCGAACGTCAATCTCGTCGCCCCGGTTAAAATTGGGCGCGGCGCGACGGTCGGAGCGGGCTCGACGATCACCGAGGACGTTCCCGACGGAAATCTCGCGATTGCGCGGGAGCGTCAAACCAACAAGGTGAGAAAATGACGTCACAAGGGACAACCATGGAAAAAAAGCCGCCGCAGCAGGCCGCCGCCGAACCGAAAGCGTTGAAGGCGAGTCCCTCCGTCGGGCCGCTGAAGCTCTTTTCCGGAAACGCGAACCGCCCGCTCTCGGAGAAGATCGCGAGTTATATAGGGACGACGGTGGGCCGCGCCGAGGTGGGCCGCTTCGCCGACGGCGAGATCAACGTCCATATCCAGGAAAACGTCCGAGGAAAGGACTGTTACGTCATCCAGCCGACCTGTCGTCCGGCGAACGAGAATCTGATGGAGCTTCTTATCATGATCGATGCGCTGACCCGCGCGAGCGCGGGGCGCATCACCGCCGTTATTCCGTATTTCGGCTACGCCCGGGCGGACAGGAAATCCTCCCCGCGCGTTCCCATCACCGCGAAGCTTGTCGCGAATCTCATTTCCAAAGCAGGAGCGGAGCGCGTCATCACCGTGGACCTGCACGCAGGACAAATTCAAGGGTTTTTCGATATTCCGCTCGACCACATTTTCGCAATGCCGGTCGTGTTGGAGTACTTCCGAGTGAAGAAGCTCGAGGATGTCGTCGTGGTGTCCCCGGATGTCGGCGGGGTCGAGCGGGCGCGCGCCTTCGCGAAGCGTTTGAAGGCGGGGCTCGCGATCGTCGATAAACGGCGCCCCAGGCCGAACGAAGCCTCTATTTACAACGTCATCGGCGACGTCGAAGGAAAGATCGCGATCATCGTCGACGATATGGTGGACACGGGGGGAACCCTCACGAAGGTCGCCAACAAGATCAAGGACCTCGGCGCAAAGAAGGTATACGCCTCCTGCGTGCACGGGGTCTTGTCGGGAAGCGCGGCGGAACTCGTGGAAAAATCGTCCCTCGAGGAACTCGTGCTGTCGGATTCGGTTCCTCTGCGCGGTCAGAGTTCCGGAAAAATTACGACGCTGTCGATCGCGCCGCTGTTGGGCGAGGCCATCCTGCGCAACCATCAGGGCGAATCGATCAGCGAACTTTTTGTCTAGACATACACTAGGAGTCATCTATGGCGGAAATTAAAGTCTCGGCCCAAGAGCGGCCGGAAAAAAGCACGAACAAGAGTCTTTCCGATCTTCGGGAATCCCGGAAGATCCCTGCCGTGATCTACGGGGGAACCAACGGCGCCGCAATCGTGGCCGTTGATGAGAAGGAACTTCTGGACGGTCTCAAGAACGCGGGACACAACGCGATCATTCACTTGAAGCATGGGTCGAAGGACGACACCGTGATTCTCAAGGAACTCCAGCGTCACGTCGTCACGGGCAAACCGATTCACGCCGACTTCGTCCGCGTGGACATGAAGCAAAAGGTCGAAATCGAGGTTCCTTTGCACGTTCACGGTGAGGCGCCGGGCGTTAAGCTGCAGGGCGGCATTTTGGAGCACATTCTGCGCGTGCTCGAAGTCCGCTGCTTGCCGGGCCGGATCCCCCAGGAAATCCGGGTCGACATTTCGACGCTGGAGATGGGAGCGGGCATCCACGTCAAGGACCTCGTGATCCCCGAGGGTGTCGAGGTTCTCGCCGATCCGGAGCAGCCTGTCGTCCATATTGTCCAAGTCCGGGTACAGGAAGAAGCTAAACCGGAAGAGGGTGTCGAGGGCGCGGCCGCCCAGCCCGAAGTCATCGTCAAGGGCAAAGAGAAGGAAGAAGGCGCCGAAGGCGAAAAGAAAGAAGGCGGAAAGTAGCCTCCTTTGTCCGTGCCGGCGGCTCGTATTCGCTTGGTCGTCGGTCTGGGAAACCCGGGTTCTCGCTACGAGAGAACCCGGCACAACGTCGGGTTCCGCGCCGTCGATCGTTGGGTCGACGGCGCGGGCGCGTCTTGGGAAGCCTCCCCGGTGGGCGAGGGCGAGGCGGCGCGGCTTGTGTTGGAGGACGGCGAGGCGGTTTGGGCCGCGAAGCCGCACACCTTCATGAACCTCTCGGGGGATATGGTCCAGCCGTTGGCCCATTACTACCGCATTGCCTCCGAGGAAATTCTCGTCGTCTCCGACGATATGGAGCTTCCTCTTGGGAAGCTGCGCATCCGGCCTAAAGGGTCGGCAGGCGGCCAGAACGGGCTTCGTTCGATTCTCGAGCGCCTCGGGACCCAGCAGATCCCCCGACTCCGGTTGGGAGTCGGCCCCCGCCCCGAAGGGATGGATGCCGCGGCGTTCGTGCTCAGCCGTTTTGGGAAAGGCGATGCGGGCTCCGTGGAACGAATGATCGAACGGGCAAGTGAGGCGATTGCCGCGGTCTGTCGCGACGGCGTCGAGCGGTCGATGAATTCCTTCAACGGGAGCGAGCCCGCGTGAGCCCTTGGTTGACGATCACGGTCGGGCTCTTTTTCTTTCTCCTCGGACTCGGCTACCTGTACAAGCCGTCGGTGATCGAACGCATTAACGCGATCCTGCGGGAAACGCTGCTCAACGATGCCTATATCGCGCTGGAGCGGCGCAAGTGGGGGGTCTTCTTTTTGCTGCTCTCGCTTCTCTTCCTCTATTTGGGATACGCTTCACTCTATGGCCCGGTCTGAATTCGGCAACGCGCTGTCGGACTTCGCGGAATCCGCGCTCGACGCGGTGCGGCGCGTCGACGCCGGACTCGACGCGGAAGTGTACTGCTACCGCGGACGCGACCGCGGGGTCGAACTGCGCGACGGCGCGGTGGAGTCGATTCAGGAATCCGAAGAAGCCGGCGTCGGTTTGCGGCTTTTCAAGGGAACCCGGATGGCCTTCTCGTTCTCGGGCGGACTCGAAGAGCGCGCGCTCGACGGATTGGTGCGGTCCGCGCGAGAGCAGCTTCCTCATTTGGTCGACGACGAATATCGCGGGCTCCCGGGAGCCGTCGCACCCGCGCCCGCGCCCGGCTTGGAAGAATCCCTCAATGATCCGTCTCTGTTCCGGCGGCCGCTCGCGGAGTCGGTCCCGCGTCTGGAGGAGGCGCATCGCGCGGCTTCCGGACGGCCGGGCATCAAGAAGGTCCTTCAGGTGGGCTACGGGGAAACCGTTTCCGAAGTCGCGATCGCGAGCACGGCCGGCGTAAGGGCGTTCGAGACGGGAACCAGCGCCGGCGTCGGTCTCTATGCGATGGGCGAGGACGGAGGCGAGATTCAGGTCGGCTCCGCTTCGCTTTCGGCGCGAAAGGCGGCCGATCTAGACTGGGATCGCGTCGTGAGCGAGGCGGTTTTTCGGACGACATCTTTGCTTCACGCGAAGAAGCTGCCCTCGAAGCGCCGCGCGGTCCTATTCGACCCTTGGGTCGCGGGGGAGATCCTCGATTTGGTCGGCGGACCGATGGTTGCGGAGGCGGTCCAGCGGGGCCGTTCCCTTTTTAAAGGGAAGCTCGGGGCGCGCGTCGCGAGCCCGGCGGTCTCGTTGATCGACGACCCGCTGCTCCCCGGTGGAGTCACTAGCGGGCGTTTCGACGACGAGGGCGTTCCCACGAGGAACAAGATGATGATCGAGGACGGGGTGCTTCGCGATTACTTTTACGACTCCTATACTGCCCGTCGCGACGCGCGCGCGTCCAACGGCTGCGCGGGGCGTTCCGGATTCAAGGGGCTGCCCGGTCCCACCTCCACGAATTTCTTTCTAAAGCCCGGGAAGATCAGCCGGGACTCGCTGATTCGGGATACAAAGGACGGAATTCTCGTGTTCGAGATCATGGGCATGCACACGGCGGACCCCGTTTCCGGAGAGATGTCCGTAGGGGTCTCGGGAGTCGCGATCGAGAACGGGGAGATCGTTCACGGAATTCGCGGGGCGATGCTCTCGACAAATCTTCTGGATCTCTTGGCGGGCGTCGATGCGGTCGCCGACGATCTCACCTTCTACGGCGCCACGGCCGCTCCGACCTTCCGGGTGTCCGGCCTTAGCGTCGCGTAGTTCCTAGGCCGGATGTCCTTATAGCCCCGGTGAAATCCGGCACAGCGGGGCTTCCGCCCCGCTAGGCCGGATGTCCTTATAGCCCCGGTGAAATCCGGCACAGCGGGGCTTCCGCCCCGCTAGATTTCTTCGTCGACGACGATGTCGACATGGGACGCCCCTGAGCGGACCTTTCCGCGGTGCACTCCGCGCAAATCCCCGCGTTCGGCCGCGCCGACTTTTCCGTGACGGTTCACGTAGACCTTTATGGTCAAGGGTCCGATCCAGGATTTTCCCGGAAGAACGAGGTCTCTCTCCCCGATCGAATACTGCAGAGGAAGACGGGGGGCGATGATGCGTTTGATCGCCACCGGAACGCCGCCGTCGTTGAGCGCGACGAGGATCAGAACCGTGTTGGGCCTATCGAAGCGCGCGTGCAGACGCGGGGAAGCGGTAATGCTTCCGGAGAGGGAGAGGGAGAAGGAGCTCCCGAAACGGCCGCAGCCTGCGGAGGCGAGCCCTAAAGCGAGGGCAAGGGAGACGGCGGTTCGGGCAGTTCCGCGTTGATAACGGCGATGGCTTTCCAAAGGTAGACTCCCGCGACTAGAAACGTAATGAGGCCGAAAAAACGGATGGGTTCCGGGACGAACAGTGCGGCGATCTGAAGTGCGACGATCGGCGTCTGTGCGAAGACGCCGACTTTATAGAGCGAGGGAAAATCCAGGCGTCCCGACTGGAAGCCGTTGATCAGAAGTCCCATCAGGGAATAGATCAGGGCTGCCCCGTGCTTCCAGATGAAGAAAATCATCCAGCCGACGACGAAGCCCACCGGATAGAGCAAAAACGGAAGCTGCCGGGAGAGGCGGTCGTAAAAGGCCGGATTGAGCACGAGGGTGTCCCCGGCCGCGAATTTGTCGAGAGCATGGGTGTCTACGCCGTCGATCGCGAACCCGGGGAAGGATTCCTCGGACCGGGCCTCGAGGATGGGGCGGATTTTCGCGACGTAGAGCGCGTTGCGCGTGAGATAGGCGAGCGCGCGCTTTTCGCGAAGTTCTTCGGTCCCCACCGGGGTTTCCCGGTCGGCGTCGAAGGCGATGACGATTTGTTTCGCGTCAGGATGCCGGACGACGAGTTCTCCCTTGACGGGACTGGAGATCGTTCCTTCTGAAAGCGTGATTTCGGGAAACGAATCGCGCGCCCACGCAAGCGAAGATCGCAGTTTCGGCACGATCTGAATGGACATCGCGACGACGAGGCAGAGGGCGAAGACGGTGGAGAGCATGCCGAGAAAGGCGCTCGCGTTGGCGAAGGTGCGGCCCGGGACTTCGCGGTAAAACTTGAAATCGACGAGACTGCGAACGAGGTCGAGAGGATTCATCGGAGTCCCGTCCAAGGCGATTCCGCCTGCTTCAGACACCGATTCGTCCATCGCGCCGCCGTAAACAGGTAGTCGGAGAGGCGGTTTACATAGACTTCGATTTCCGGCGGATATTCTCCGGAACCCAGCGCGCAGAGGGTGCGTTCGGCGCGTCGGCAGGCGGCGCGCGCGGTATGCAGCGCGGCCCCTGCGGGCGACCCGCCCGGTAAAATGAAGCGGCGAAGCTCCGGCAGTTCCGAGTCCATTCGGTCGATTTCGCTCTCGAGCGCCGCGGCGGCGTTCTTCGGAAGCGATCCCGCGTCCGGATCGCCCTTTTCCGCGCTGAGAATCGCTCCTACGACGAAGAGCTCGTTTTGAATTCGCGTCAGCGACTGCAGAAGAGAAGCGAGGGCCCGCCGCCGCGGAAGCTGCGCCAGGGCGGCGCCGATCGCGCAGTTCAGTTCGTCGATTTCTCCGTACGCGCCGACCCGCGGATGATGCTTCGCGACGCGCTTCCCGCCGCGGAGACCCGTCTCACCCGCATCGCCGGTCTTCGTATAGATCTTCATCCCAGCCAGTTTACAAAATGCACCCCGGGGTCGGTCCTCAAGTTGTTTAAGTTGTTCAAGTTATTTGGTTTGGTAAGATGATGTTTCTTTGGGATCGGCGAATTTCTTGAACAACTTAAATAACTTAAACAACTTGAGGACCGACCCCGAACGGGGTTTTGGATGATCGCGTTTCTGTCCAAATTGAGCGAGCGGTGCGTTCCCGGGGCGTTTGCCATCGCGATCGGACTTTCCTTTTTGACCTTGGGCGCGGCCGTGATTCTCACGCCTTCGGGTCCTGCGGCCGTGGTCGGATATTGGGGAGACGGCGTATGGGTGCTGCTCACCTTCGCGATGCAGATGTGCCTGATCGTCGTAACCGGTTCGATTATCGCCGATTCGCCTCCGGTGCGCCGTACCTTGGACGCGTTGGCGCGGATTCCTAAAACCGGCCGCGGAGCGGTGGTCATGACCGCAGCGGTCTCGATGGCATTGTGCTGGATTCATTGGGGTCTCGGCCTGATCGCGAGCGCCTTTCTCGCCCGCTCCGTCGCCCGCAGAAATCTCTCGGTCGACTACCGACTGCTCGTTGCGGCGGCGTATTTGGGAATGGGCGGGGTTTGGCACGCGGGACTCTCGGGTTCCTCCACTTTGCTTGTCGCCACTCCCGGGAATTTCCTGGCGGACCGGATCGGGGGCGTGCTGCCGACCTCTGAGACCGTTTTTTCGGGCTTTAATATCGGACTGACGCTGGCTACGTTCGGCGGACTCTGTGCCATGTTTTGGACGCTTTATCCTAAGCGGAAGGAAGACGCGATGCTGTTGGGAGCTGAGGCCCGCGCGCGGCTCGTCGAGGACGCAGGGTCGGCCTCCTTGGGGAAGAACGCGAACCGCTGGTTGCGGGCGATCGAGTTCGGATACGCGCCCTGCGCCGCGTTGGGTGGGCTCGGGATCGCAGCCGTAATCTTGGCCTCCCGGGGGAAGGGTTTCTCGCTGACGCTCGACAACTTGAATCTGCTGTTCTTGTGCGCCGCCGTGCTGCTGCACCGGTCGCCCGCCGAATTCGCGCGGGCCGCTGAGCGGGGGGCCGGATTCGTGCACGGCATCGTGATTCAGTTTCCGCTGTATGCCGGGATGTTCGGCGTGATAAAGGGCTCGGGCCTGGACCAGGTGCTTGCGGAGGCGTTCGTCGCGTTGTCCACGGCGAGGACCTTCCCCTTGGCGGTGTATTGGTATTCGGGGTTGCTGAACTACCTGATTCCCTCCGGAGGCTCCCAGTTCGTGGTGGAGGCGCCGTACATTTTTGAGGCGGCGGACCGCCTCGGCGTCTCCCAAGCGAAGACCGTCCTCGCCTTCGCGTGGGGGGATATGGTGACCAATTCGATCCAGCCGTTTTGGTGTCTACCCCTATTGGCGGTTGCGAAGTTGGAATTCAAGGATGTCCTCGGAGCCCTGATTCCGGCTTTTCTGCTCTGCTTGGCTATCGGCTCGATCGCCTTCTTTTTATAGGCGGCCCAATCCAAAAGAATCTATCTCGGCTCATTAAAACCGCTTAATTTAGAAAGATAATTATACTTGACTTACCAGGTCAGGTATGTTATGCTATGCCCGAACCCATTTAGGAGGGATTCCTCATGCCGCCGCTACTTGAAGTCCACGACCTTCACGCCGAAATCGCCGGAAAGCAGATTCTCAAAGGTCTCTCCCTGACCATCCAAAAGGGCGAAGTTCACGCGATCATGGGGCCCAACGGCTCCGGAAAGTCCACCTTCTCGAACGTGCTGATGGGCCATCCCAGCTATAAGATCACCCAAGGAACGATCCTGCTCGAAGGGGAAGACGTGACCGCCCTCGCCGTTCACGAACGCGCTCTTAAAGGCATGTTCCTCGCGTTCCAGTATCCGACCGCGATCCCCGGCGTTTCCGTCGCCAACTTCCTGCGCACCGCGCTCAAAGCCGTGCTCGGCGACGAAAAGCAGGCGGTGAAGACCTTCCGCAAGCTCCTGCGCGAGAAGATGGAAATGCTGAAGATGGACTCCAAGTTCGCGACGCGCTACGTCAACGACGGCTTCTCCGGCGGCGAGAAGAAGCGCCTCGAGATCCTGCAGATGGCCGTGCTCAATCCCCGGCTCGCGATTCTCGATGAAACCGACTCGGGACTCGACATCGACGCGCTGCGCGTCGTTTGCGAGGGAATCAACACGATTGCCGCGAATTCCGACGAGAAGGGCGTGCTGCTGATCACCCACTACCAGCGCATGCTCGATTACGTGAAGCCCGATTTCATTCACGTGCTTCAGGACGGCGCGATCACCAAGTCCGGCGGCCCCGAACTCGCGCTGGAACTCGAAAAGACCGGATATTTGTCCGCAGTGTCGGCGACGGCGTAGGGAGGTTCCATGGCGACTGAACAGAAGAAATCGTTCGACTTGCGAGAGGACTACGGGACGAAGTACGGCTTCAAGGATCCCGAGAATTTCGTCTTCAAGGCGCGCAAAGGACTCGACCGCAAGATCGTCGAGGAAATCTCCTGGATGAAGAAAGAGCCGGGCTGGATGACCGAGTTCCGTCTGAAGGCCTTCGAGATGTTCGAGGCGAAGCCGATGCCGCGTTGGGGCAACTGCGACCTGCTCGACATGATCGATTTCTCTGAGATTTTCTACTACATGAAGCCGTCGGAAAAAACGGAGAAGAACTGGGAAGACGTCCCCGAAAACATCAAGAAGACCTTCGAGAAGCTGGGCATCCCTCAGGCCGAACAGAAGTTTCTGGCGGGCGTGACCGCTCAATACGAGAGCGAGGCCGTCTATCACGCGGTCAGCAAGGAACTCGATAAGAAAGGCGTGATCTTCACCGACATGGACACGGCGCTGCGCGAGCACCCGGATATCGTCAAAAAATATTTCGCCACGGTGATTCCGCCGACGGACAATAAATTCGCCGCGCTCAATTCGGCGGTCTGGTCCGGCGGTTCCTTCATTTACGTGCCGAAGAATACGAAGGTGGACCTGCCGCTGCAGGCCTACTTCCGCATCAACGCGGCCCGGGCCGGACAGTTCGAGCGGACGCTGATCATCGCCGACGAGGGGTCGAGCGTCCACTACATCGAAGGCTGCACGGCGCCGAGTATTTCCGAGGACGCGCTTCACTCCGCCGTCGTCGAGTTGATCGGCATGAAGAGTTCGCACATTCGCTATACGACGATTCAGAACTGGGCGAACAACGTCTACAACCTCGTCACTAAGCGGGCGATGGCGCACGAGAACGCCTTCGTCGAATGGGTGGACGGCAACATCGGGTCGAAGCTCACGATGAAGTTTCCGGCGGTGTATCTGGTGGGCGAAGGCGCCCGGGCCGACATCCTGTCGGTCGCGTTCGCCGGAAAGGGGCAGCATCAGGATACCGGCGGGAAGCTCGTGTTCGCCGCCCCGAACACTTCGGGGACGATTATTTCGAAGTCGGTTTCCAAGGACGGCGGACGCGCGAGCTACCGCGGACTGATCAAGACCTATCCGCAGGCGACGGACGTGAAGGTGAACGTCCGCTGCGACGCGCTTCTGCTCGACGACCATTCGCGTTCGGACACCTACCCGACGATGGAAATCGACGGAAAGCGCGCGGACATCGGCCATGAGGCCTCCGTGTCCAAGATCGGCGATGAACAGCTCTTTTATTTGATGAGCCGCGGCCTTTCGGAGGCCGAGGCGACCTCGATGATCGTCAACGGTTTCTTCGAGGCGTTCACCAAGGAGCTTCCGCTCGAATACGCGGTCGAGCTCAACCGCCTCATTCAGCTCGAGATGGAGGGTGCGATCGGATGATGACCTTGATTCAGGAGCCGGGGCGCGAAGCCGCGCTCAGGCGGTTCGAACAGACCTCCGCCCCGGAAAAATCCGTCGAAACCTGGCGTCGCCTGCCGTTCGACAGTTGGGGTATCGACCGGTTTACGGCCGAAGCGGCCTCCGGGCCCGTAACGGAGCTGAGCGGGGGCGCGGGCGCCGAACTCGCCGTTCTTGAAGACGCGGCCGGGGCGCATGAGGCGCTTTTGTCCGCGTCGTTGACGGCGGGCTGCGCGGGTCCCGATTTCGCCAAGTTTGAAGCCGCGAATCTCGCCGCCTGGACCGGCGGCGCGTTTGTCCGGGTTCCGAAAGGGAAGAAGATCGAGGAACCTATCCGCATCACCTTCCGCCACGACGCGTCGAAGCCCTTTCAGCTGCCGCGCGCGTTCGTCCTTCTTGAAGAGGGCGCCGAGGCCGTGATCGTCGAAGAGCATATCGGCGGCTCGTCGTCGTCGTTGTCGTTCGCTCAGGCCGAGGTTCGCGACGGGGCGTCGCTGCGCTACTTCTACACGCAGGAACTCCCTCGGGACGCCGCGCATTTCTCCCATCAGCGCGTGACGCTGGGCCGCGACGCCCGGCTCGATCACACCTCCATTTTGATGGGGGCGAAGCGCCATAAGAGCGAGCTCGAAGTGATTTTGAACGGACGCGGCGCGCACAGCGATCTGCGCGGCGTGCTGTTCGGATCCGGCGAGCAGTTCTTCGACCCCCATACGCAGCAGCTGCACCGTGCGTCGAACACGACCAGCGACATGCACTTTCGGGCGGCGCTCCGGGACAAGGCGCGATCGATTTATACCGGCCTGATCCGCGTCGAACGGGACGCGCTCGACTGCGAGGCCTATCAGCAGAACAAGAACCTGCTTCTTTCCGACGATGCCCGGGCCGACAGCACCCCGGTGCTCGAAATCCTGCCGGACCGGGTCGCGTGCAAGCACGGAGCGACCGCCGGACCGATCGATCCGAATCAACTGTTCTACCTCGCCGCGCGCGGCGTCTCCCCGGCCGAAGCCGCAGAGATGCTGGTGATGGGGTTCTTCGAACCGGTGCTCGAACGTCTGCCGTACGAGGACATGCGTGAGCGGCTCCGTGCGGCCGTCGCCGCGGAGGCGGTGCTCTGATGGGCGTCAAAACGGCCGTTTGCAAACGCGGAGATGTTCCCGCCGGCGGGATGAAAATCGTTTCTTACGAGGGCAAACGCGTCGCGGTTTGCGACGTCGCGGGGACGCTGTACGCGATCGAAGACCTGTGCACGCACGACGACGGCCCTCTCGGCGACGGGTCGCTCGACGGCGACCAGGTGGAATGTCCCCGACACGGCGCACGCTTCGATGTAAAAAACGGAGCGGCTCTGCGCATGCCCGCGATCGTCCCGGTCCGGACTTATACGGCGACCGTGGAGGGCGACGAAGTTTTTCTTAAGGGTCCGCGATGAGTTTCTCCGCGAAGGCGTTGCGAGAGGACTTTCCGATTCTGGGGCGGAGCGTCCGCGGCAAACCGTTGGTGTATCTCGACAGCGCCGCGACCAGCCAGCGCCCGAAGCAGGTCGTCGACGCGATCGTCTCTTTCTACGAAAACCATAACGCAAACATCCACCGGGGCGTGCACGCGCTCGCGGAGGAAGCCGAAGCGCTTGTTGAGGCGTCGCGCGCGAAAACCGCGAGATTCATTGGAGCTCCGGACCCTGAAACGATCGTGTTCACGCGCAACACCACGGAATCGATCAATCTGGTCGCCCAGGGCTGGGGCCGTAAGCACCTGGAAACCGGCGACGAAATTCTCCTCACCGAGTTAGAGCACCATTCCAATCTCGTTCCATGGCAGCGGCTCGCCGCGGAAACCGGGGCTGAACTGCGTTTTGTGCCCGTGACCGACGACGGCGTCGTCACGCTTGACGCCGCGCGCGCCGCGATGGGTCCGTGCACGAAAATGTTCGCGTTTACGGCGATGTCAAACTCCCTGGGCACGGTGTTGCCCGTCAAGGAGTTGATCGCCCTGGCGCACGAGAAGGGCGCTCTCGCGCTGGTCGACGGCGCCCAGTGGGTTCCTCACCGGAAGACGGACGTGCGCGCCTGGGACGCGGATTTCCTCGCCTTTTCCCCGCACAAGATGCTCGGCCCCACCGGATTGGGCATTCTCTACGGAAAATCGCGTCTGCTCGAATCCATGGACCCGATTCTCACCGGCGGCGGGATGATTCAAGAGGTTTTTTACGATCGAGCGACCTACGCGTCTCCGCCCCACCGTTTCGAGGCGGGAACGCCTCACCTCGCGGGAGCGGCCGCCTTCGGCGCGGCGATCGATTACCTCGAAGCCGCGGGCATGGACGCGATCCACGCGCACGAGTCCGCGTTGGTCGCCAAGGCGCTGGAAGTCCTTCATGCGGAAAGCGAGGTTGTCGTTCTCGGACCGAAGGACGCTTCGCTTCGGGGCGGCGTCGTGTCGTTTAACATCGCCGACCTGCATCCCCATGATGTCGGACAGGTGTTCGATATGGAAGGCGTCGCGGTCCGCGTCGGGCACCACTGTTGTCAGCCGTTGATGCGCAAACTCGGCGTCGGCGGAACGGCGCGCGCGAGTTTTTATCTTTACAACACCTTGGAAGACGTCGAGGCCTTGGCTCGGGGACTCAAGAAGGTGAAGAAATTCTTCAAGGTCGGGGAGCCGGCCAAGGTGACGCAGCGTGGCTGAAGGGGATTTGGAACTTCAAGATCTTTACCGCGACGTTCTCGTGGATTACTACCGCGACGCGACCTACAAGGGACGTCTCGAACCCCACGACGTGCACGCCCATGGGGTCAATCCGGTCTGCGGCGACGAGATCGAACTGACGCTGACGGCCTCGGGCGCCACGATCGACGAGGTCAAATTTTCCGGGCATGGCTGCGTGATCAGTCAAGCCTCTTCGTCGATGATGTGCGAGGCTCTGGAAGGGAAGACCTTCGCCCAAGCGCGGGAAGTCGCGGGCTCGTTTAAGCGCTTCATGCTCGAAAGGACGGCGACCGCCGCCGACCTGCACGCGGATCTCGAGGAGGCGTGTGCCCTCGAAGGCGTGCGGAAGTTTCCGCTGCGCATTAAATGCGCGCTCCTCGCGTGGAACACTCTCTTGCAGGGGCTCGATGCCAGCGGCGAGGGTCTCAAAGATTCGGAGTACCAGGAGAAACCGATGTGCGATACAGGGACGAAGGCGTCGCCCGCCCCAGAGGCGTCCGCGGCGAAGGAATTGACGTTTAAACAGATCGGCGAGGCCATCGCCCCCGTCGAGGATCCCGAGATTCACGTCAGCATCTCCGAGCTCGGGCTCATCTACGGAGCGGAGATCGGCGAGTCGAAGGACGCCTCCGGAAAGCGGGTCAAGCTGACGATGAGTCTGACCTCGCCGGCGTGTCCTTACGGGCCGATGCTCTTGGCCGCGGTGCACGGGGCGCTGGCGAAGCTCCCCCACGTGCGGGACGTGGACGTGGATCTTTCCTTCGATCCCGTGTGGGATCCCAAGACGATGGCGAGCGAGGAAGCCAAGGACCAACTTGGGATTTTCTAGAGGAGGAGGGACGCGATGCTGAAGATATCCAGTTCCGTCGAATACGCGACCCGCATCATGGTGCGGCTTTCCGAATTGGGCGACGAGGAGACCGCCAGCGCGGAGCGCTTGTCGGTTTCGGAAAACGTCCCTCGCGACTACGTCGATCAAATCCTGCAGCGGCTTCGCCGCGCGGGGCTCGTTTTGAGCCGCCGCGGAGCGCTCGGAGGCTACCGTCTCGCTCACGCGCCTGGGGGTATTTCCATCGGCAACATTCTGCACGCCGTCGACGACGGGGTTTTCGAGTCCGTCTGCGACAAATACGCGGACGGTTCGAACCAATGCGCGCACACCGAAGGCTGCTCGATCCGGCCGGTTTGGCGCCGGCTGGAATTGCTCGTCGACGATTATCTCTCCAAGGTTTCGCTCACGCAGTTGACCGAGACCGAGGATTGCGTGAGTTCCCGGGTCAGCGCGTTGTTTGAAGCGGCTCCCTGAGGACCGGTCCTTGTCCGCCCGCGTCGAACTTCACTGCCACTCCACCTGCTCAGACGGGACGCTTTCTCCCGCCGCGCTCATCGTCCGCGCGAAGAAGGAGGGCCTGCGCGCTCTGGTGCTGACCGATCACGATACCGTCTCCGGCTTCGAGGAGGCGCGCGAGGCCGGCCTCGCACGGGGCCTGCGCGTGGCCTGCGGCATCGAGATCAACACGGCCGAGGGGGGAAATACCCACGTGCTCGGCTACGGCATCGACCCCGCTTCGACGGTGCTGGCCGGCAAGCTGGTCGAGTTCCGCAAGCGGCGTCGAATTCGAATCCGGCGGATAATTGAAAAGCTCAACGAGCGGGGCATTGTGTTGACCTACGAGGAAGTCGTCGGCGATTCCGTGGACGAAGATTCGATCGGACGGCCGCATATCGCCGATGCGCTGCGCCACCGCAAGGTGGTGAAGAGCCGGTCCGAGGCTTTCGAGCGTTTTCTGGCGCCCGGCGGAGAAGCCTTCGTCGAATCGATGGGGCCGTCGGTCGCCGAGGCGGTCGAGGCGATCCGCGAGGCCGGGGGGTGGTCGTCGCTGGCGCATCCCGGAACCGTCGAACCGAATGCGGATTTCGAGGGCTGGGTGGAGGCGGGTCTCGGAGGGATCGAGGCGTATTACGGCTCGCACACGGGGCCGCAGGTCGAGAAATTTCTCGCGATCGCGAAGCGTTACGGCTTGGCGGCGACCGGAGGGTCGGATTTTCACGGACCCGGCACCGGTCGTGAGGATCTCGGGAAGAGTCGTCTCACCGAAGCCGCGTTCGCCCAACTCGAGAGCCGCTTTAATTTTCTTTCCTAACGCTGGAACGCGCGGGCCGTGAAATCCTCGACGTTTTCATGTATCCTGTAGGCGCGCTGGAGTCCCGAATGTCCGTCGTTAAGAAACGCCCCCTCTCCCTTCCGGAACCCAATTCGAAGCAGCTTGACGCCGAGATAGACCGCCTCTGCGCCGCAGGCCTCGAATCGTTGGGCTACGGAGAGGAGCAGTTGGAACTTCTCGCGAAGAAGACTTGGCAGATCAACGCGCTGAAGAAGGAGCGCAACGTGGTGATTCCGGCGCATGTCTACCAGCGGGCCGAAATCCTCGCCGGCGTCGCCGACCTCAAGGGGGATTCCTACAAACTTGCCAAGGACTGCACCCAGGTCGATGCGGATGTCATCGTTTTCTGCGGCGTTCGCTTCATGGCCGAGACGGCGAAGATCCTCAATCCGGACAAGGAAGTCCTGCTTCCCGCCAAGGAGGCCGGCTGCTCGCTCGCCGATTCAATCACCGCCCAGGATGTTCGCGCGATTAAAAAGAAGCATCCGGGCCTGCCCGTGGTCAGCTATATCAACACGACCGCGGAGGTGAAAGCGGAAAGCGACGTCATCGTCACCAGCGCCAACGCCGTAAAGATTCTGGAAAAGGTCTACGCGGAGCATCCCCGCGTGATTTTCCTTCCCGACGCGTGGATGGGGCGCAACCTCGCCAAGCAGATGGGAAAGAAAGTCGGATCTGAAATGATCGTTTGGGAAGGCAAGTGCATCGTACACGAAAATTTCGACGCCGGGTCGGTGAAGTTCTACCGGAAGATGTACCCCGGCGTGCGGATTCTCGCGCACGCCGAGTGCTCTCCGGCGCTGGTCGATACGGTGGATTTTGTCGGCGGCACCGGCGACATGCTTCGCTTCGTTAAAGATACGGCCGCGCCCCACTACATGCTCGTCACAGAGTGCGGGCTCGGCGATCTCGCCCGCACCGAAATGCCCGACAAGCATTTCGTCCCGATGTGCCGGCTATGCCCGTACATGAAGGCGATCGATCTCGACCGCATCCTGCAGGCGCTGGCCGATCCCAAGCCCTCACAGCGGATCAAGGTTTCGGCGCGGATCGCGCGGCAGGCCCGGCTGTCCATCGAACGGATGTTCGAGCTGGCCGAAGATTCCGCTCAGCGCTAAAGCCGCTGGCCGAGCTTCATGAACAGTCAGTGTCAGGCCGTCACTTTGTAACTTTTGCCTCGACGCCCTCGTGAAAGTTGCAAAATAACAACCCGGCACCGCGTATTCAAAAGTGACGGCCTGACGCCGCTCCCGGTTAAGCAGAGGGGAACCCGACTACGCCAGCACTTCGCCCAGAAAGGTCTTCATCGCCTTCCAGGACCGCTTGTCGGCGGCTTCGCGGTAGACGGTGCCGAAGCCCGGGTCGTTCGCCTCGGGGTTCGTGAACGCGTGCATCGTGTTGCCGTAGGCCAGCACTTCCCAATCCGCCTTGGACTCCGTCATTTCCTTGGCGAAGGCAACGAGCTGTTCCGGAGGCGCCATCGGATCGTCGTAGCCGTGCAGCGCCAGAACGCGGGCCGTGATGTCGGCGTTCGGAAGATTCTCCGGGGCGCCGAGCAGGCCGTGAAACGAAACGACGCCTTTCACGGCGGAGCCGGAACGGGCGAGATCGAGCACGCAGAGCCCGCCAAAGCAGAAACCGATCGCGGCGATCTTGTCTGCGTTGACCGTCGGATGCTTCTTGATCGCGTCGACCGCCGCCTGGATGCGGCTTTTCAGCATCATGCGGTCGGTGAGAAAAGGAGTCATCAACTGGGCGTTCTCGTCCTTGTCCTTGCCCAGGCGCGCGTCGCCGTACATGTCGATCGCAAAGCCGACATAGCCCAGCTTGGCGAGCGCTTCGGCCTTGGCGCAGGCGAAGGCGTCGCGGCCTGCCCAGGCGTGGGCGACGAGCACCGCGGGGCGCCTGCTCGCCTTCTTGTCGTCGTAGGCGACCCAGCCTTTGCAGGAGGTCTTGTCGTGGGTGTAGAGAAGGTCCTCGGTTTTCATGGAAAATCCCCCGGTGTCGAGTCGGGGGATTCTAGCGCATAGAAGGCGGGAAGGCTAGGTCAGCCGCCGGGCGCGAGCAAAGTCGCGCCGAACACCACTCCCTTCAGATCGGTGCCGATCTGTTTGAGATTATACTTGGCGCTTTCCCAATTTCCGCGCCACAGATCACGGCCGACCTGGCCGCCGTCGTAGACGACGGTGCCGAGGATGCCCGCTATGGTGCCGGGACCCGGGACCGCGGAGAGCGTCGAGGCCGCGTGAAAGTGATCCGCGTCAGCGACGTCGGCGACGGTGACGCCTTTGAGGCCGTACTTGTCGATCAGCGCCTTCTCGCCGCCGTACCGGGCGTTCTTGAGAATCTGCCACTCGATGAGAGCCTTCTTATAGCGCTCTGGGGCTTTCTGGTAGACATGGTCTAGGGTGTCGTGACGGAAGTTCGAATCCTTCACGATGCGTTCGGCCTCTTGATGAACCGCCGCGAGCACCTGCCCCTGGCCGCCCGAGAAATAATCCTTCGCTTCGGGCTTCTTGAAGAGATCGATGGCTTTGGCGTTGTTCCAGAAACGCTGCAGCGCGTTCGGCGGGGTGTAGGGTTCGAGCGGTTTTCGCGCCGCCGCGGGCGGGGGAGCGAAGGTCCTGAGCGTCTCGTAGAGATGCGCTTCCTTACCCGAGGCCCGATAGGCCGCCGCCGCCTGCTGGGGCGTTCCCCCGGCGCCGGGAACCATGCTCGCCATGATCACCGGCGCGCCGCCTCCCGCGAACGGCGCCTCATCGACGGCGCCGACGCCGAGCATCTGCGCGATCTTCGTCATGCGGGACCCGATTTTCGCGCGCTGGTCGGGATCGAGCTTCTCCGCCTCGTACTTCTTCGCCAGTTCGGCGGCTTCCGCTTCGAGCTTCGCGCGCAGGTCGGCGGGAATCACCGGCTTTTCACCGGGGAGGTAAAGCGTCTCTTCGTCTTGGAGGCCGAGGGCGTCGAAGGCGCGATAGCGTTCCTCGGGACTCGCGATGCCTTTCTGGACGACGCGGATGAAGGGCATCCCGTTGGACATCTTTTGCCACGCCTCGAGGGACTCGGGGGAGGGCTTGCTTCCCTTCAGGGCTTCGATGCGCGCCTGCGTGGCGATCTCTTGGACGGGCGTACGTGCACGAAACGCCGAGCGGACATCGTCCGCGAGTTTCGCGTGGAGATCGATCTCCTTGGTTTCGGCGCGGGCGTCCCCTGCGGGAGGCCGTTCGTCTTCGGCGACGAGGGCCATCGGCGTCAGCAGGACGAGCGCGGCGAGAAAGGCTCGCAGGGGCATGCTCCAGTATTGGCTCGGAATCTTTGGATTTCAAGGGCATTTTTTGGGTTTTGGAGGCCGCGCCGGGAGGGTTCATTTTCAGGAGAGGCATGCCCTGGCTGTTCGCGCGGGTGTCGGCGATTCCGCGAGGGCTCGCTGGAGACGCCCGAATTCGGGGTACAATAGACCGATGCTCCCGCTGTTTGCCGCCCTCGCCTTGACGGTATCCCCCGCCCGCTCCGCCTCGAGCCCGGAGTCCGCGTGGGCGGTCCAGTCCGAGTTCTTCGACGGCGGAGCAGCCGCCGTTCTCTCCGCGTCCGAGACCCCCAGGAAGGCGGATCTTAGACTTTCCCAACTCGCCGACCTGCTTCGCAGCGACCCGGCGGCGCTCGACTCGCTGATCGCCGCGTTGACCGAGCGGCTCGGCGAGCGCGGGCAGGCATGGCTGACGTCCGAACGGAAGAAGGCGTTGGAGGAAGCGCTCCGCAAGGCCGACGTTGCGGCACTCGACCGCTTTCCCGTTCTCACGGCCGCCGAGCTTCTCGCGGCGGCAAAGGTTTACACGGCGCGCAAAGGACCGATTCCCCCGTTGACGCCGCCGGCGTCGTTCGATCTCGCGTTTCCCGGAACGCCGGTGGACCCCGCCCCGGGAGCGTTTCTGACGCCGTTGGGCAACGGCTTGTATTACGGGGACCGTTCGTCTTCGGGAACGGGATCGGTGTTCGGGGACGCTGAACGGCTCGCCGCGGCGCTGAATCTGCTCGCGGACAACGACCCGTCGGCCCCCGCGACCGCGGTGCGCTACCGCGGGGCCGACTACCGCACGGTGCGCGGGCTCGTGGACGCGATGGTCGCGGCGGGCGCGTCGATCGGCGTACGGGACATGGGCTACTATGCTAATTTCGGCGACCTGTACTTCGGGTTGCCGGGAAACCTTCGGGGCGTCGAGACTCCCGTCTACGTGGATACCGGCCTCAAGCTCTCCAACGGTAAGCGGCTGATCGTACCGGTCGCGCACAGCCACCTCGCGATCGAATGGCGCGGGACCGTGAACGCGGATTTAACTTTCTTCTTCGGCATCGACGGCAAGGCGTCGTTTCGGGCGAACGGAACTTTGGATCAGCATTGGGCCGGCGGCAGGACGATCGCGTCCTATCTCGGAGCCGCCGCGACGGACCTGCTCGCCCGCGCCGCCGACGTCCGTCGGCATCTGGCGGCGAAGGCGGAAGCCTTCAAGCTGCCGATGGGGGGATACGGCCCCTTGGGCGACTGCAACGACGTGCACGCGTTCGTGACCGGCCGGGCCGCGTATCCGATGATGCGCGAACCCCGATACTTTCAGGGTGCGGGTCCTCTCGACGGCCTTTCGGCTTCCTTGCCTTATGATGTCGGAAACCCGCCCGACCCGCGCCGGGTGCTGCAATCGCGTCCGTTCGACTCGGTCGATGACGTGCCCTTCCCTGAGGTGCGCGAAGTCTACCGGGCGATCACCGCACTATCTGCGGCGACGCGTTGAGCGATCCCTACGCCCCCGACGCCGTGATGCCCGAGGGGCGATGGATCCGGGGGAATTTCGCCGGAGAAAAAATCGAAGCGGGCGAGCGGCGTCCGCTTCGCGTTATAAGAGGCGCCCAAGCCGCCCCATTCTCTCCCAAAACCGGCGAAATCGTCGCGGCGAATTTCCGTCACGAGGGCCGATTCTGGATCGTCAAGTTCGATCCCAGCGCCGTTGAGCGCGTCATCTTTCAGAAGTGGGACTTCGGGGAGAAGCGCGTCCGGTTGGGGGCGTTGGGTAGGACGTTCGTCGATTTCGAACTGCTTCACGTCGCTCACACGGAACTGCGCTTTAAATTCCGCGAGGGACGGGGGGCGGTTCTATTTGAGCAGCGCGCTTACGAGCCCGACGAAGCCGCGGCTCCGTCGGGAGACCGGATCGACGACGCTGTGAACTCCATCGAGGCGGTGAGCGCGAGGGGGGAGCCCTTCGGCGTCTGGGGCGGGCTGACGAACCGCTTCGTTGCGGTGCGTCGCTTCAAGTCGCTGAAAGAGAATTTCTTCGAGCGCGTGATCCGGGAACGTCGCGTCGTGGAGCAATGGGATCTGCTGATGGACGACGGGCGCAAAGCCCGTCTCTTCGAGCGCGCCGTCCGGGAATCCGACTCGGACGGCCTCGAGGTGCTGTACCACCTCTTCCGCCGCAGCTGCACCACCGAGGCGTTCCGCCTGATCGATTCGGAGATGAACTACGGGTACCGAACCTGGCGAACCTTTTTTCGCAGAATCCCCCATGTGCCGGAGCTCTATCTGTGGGCACGCGGACTGCTGAAGCCCGGCGGTGGAAGCAGGATGCCGCCGTTAGGAGAGGAAAAGGCCGAGTGGCGGGCCGAACTCCGCGACCGTCTTAAACGCGATCGCCAATAGGGACCTGGTCCCTATCCTTCTAAGGTTTTTTTGGTCCGGCGTTCGGCGGAGAGAACCGTATTATAGAGGAGGTAGGTCACCGTCAGCGGTCCGACGCCTCCGGGGACCGGCGTAATGAAGGCGGCGCGCCGGCGTGCGGACTCGAATTCGACGTCGCCTTGGATTTTACGGCCATCGGAGGTGATGCCGGCGTCGATGACGACGGATCCTCGTTTGATCCAATTCCCGCGGATCAACCCCGGTCGGCCGGCGGCCGCTACGACGATGTCGGCTCCGGAGATGATCGTGTCGAGGTCCGACGATTTTGAGTGGCACAGCGTCACCGTGGCGTCGAGGCAGGAAAGCAGGTGCGCGGCGGGCTTCCCGACGATGTTGGACCGTCCCACGACGACCGCATGCTTTCCCGGGACCGATACTCCCGTTTCGCGCAGCAAGCGGATGATCGCGTGGGCCGTGCAGGGAATCAACGCGTCGGATTCTTCGATCGATTCGAGTTTCTTCTCGCAGTACAGCCTTCCGAGATTGATCCGGGTTACGCCCTCTACATCCTTTTCCGGGGCGAGCGCGTCCGTGAGCGCGTTCTCGCTCAGGTGCGGGGGAAGAGGAAGCTCCAAAATGATCCCGTCAACGGCCGGGTCGTCGCCGAGGTTTTTGACGATGCGGAGCGTCTCCGCTTCGGTAATGTTCTCAGGGAGCGATTCCAGCGTGCACTCGATGCCCGCGTCCTTGCAGGCTTGGAGTTTGCGGCGCAAATAGATTTGAGAGGAGGGGTCCCCGCCGACGGCGATGACCGCGAGATGCGGGGGATCCCCGCGCACTTCGGCCAGCGAACGCGTCCGCCGCTTGAGCTGCAGTAGGAGTTCCTCCGAGGCGGGCTTTCCTTTGAGAAGGGTCATCGGGCTGGTTTTTCCAAAAATTTGAGCGCCCGGTATAGAGGTTCGATCGTCGTCGCGCGCATCCGGTGCCGCTTTGCCTCATCGAGCAGCGGCTTCAAGATCGCGTCGGCCTCGGTTACCCGACCGGCGCGCAGATCCTGCGCCATCGAATTGACTTGGGTGGGAACGGCGAGACAGCCGCGCGCGATCCTGGCTTCCATGTCCCGGTGCAGCGGTTTGAACCCGGCTCGGGTCGCGATCGTCACCGATTCCTTAAGAACGAGGCGTACGAGTTCGCGCAGCGCCGGTTCCGAGGCGAGTTCCCCGTTAGTCCGGTCGAGAAGCGCTCCGATGGGATTGACGGCCGCGTTGTAGACGAGTTTCGTCCACAGGAGGCGCTCTTCCGATCCGACTGTTTTTACTTTCCATCCCGCTCGCGCGAGCAGCGCGTGGGCGGTTTTGACCGCCGCCGTGTTGGCGCCGGAGCGTCCGAGCAGGATGTGTTCTCCGCCCGAGTGGACGACGGCGCCCGAGGGGGTTCGCATCGCGGCGATGTAGCAGCTTCCGAACACCGCGCGGGAGCGGCCGAAGGCGCGGCGCATCGGGACGACGTGCGCGAGTCCGTTGAGGAGACTCACGACGATCGTTTTAGGGCCGACCGCGCCCTGCACCGACCGGACGGCGCTCTCGATCACGGGGGCTTTGACGCAGAAGAATACGGCGTCTAAGGCGTCGGACTTGCCTAGGGAGGAGGCGACCCGCGTCCAGGCGTGTAGTTTGCGGCGGCCGATCGTGAGCCCCCTACTGCGGATGCGCGCCGCGCGCCGGGCGTCCCGGGCGACGAGGCTGACTTCGTGTCCGGCGTCCAGAAGGCTCTCGGCGAGCAGTCCGCCGATGGCGCCGGGTCCGACGATCGCGATGCGCATCCCGGCATTCTACAGAAAAAGAAAGACCCGGCGCGCGAGCGCCGGGTCTTTCTTTTAGTCGTAAGGCTTTCCGCTTAGGCGTTGACCATCTTGGCTTTGGAGATGTCGCCCTGCTTGTCGAGGAAGTACAGGAAGCCCTTCTCCTTCTTGATGCCGACCTTCTGCACCTTCTTGGGCTTGCCGCCCTTCTTTCCGCCGCGGGCCATCTTCGCGCAGGAGACGTCGCCCTGCTTGTCGATGTAGTACAGGAATCCCTTCTCGCGCTTCAGGCCCAGCTTCTCAACTTTCTTCGCCATTTAATGTTTCCTCTCGTCGTAAAGTCGCCGTCTTTCCGACGGCGTTTCGACTTATTTCGTCGAGATTATCACAAAGTCTCGTCGGAACGCAAGTGTTTTCTCGTCGGTGCTCCGACGAGGGATGCGACATTATCGGGCGGACGCGAAAAAACCCGCTCGTCGGGAGCGGGTTTTTCCGCGGTTGAAAGTGCGGCGCTTCAGCGTTTGAACAGAGGAATCTGAGATTCCTCCGGGCGGATGATCAACTGTTCCTTAAGCCAAGCGTCCACCAATCCTTTCGAGAAACGGTACTGCCGGCCGATCCGGGACGCGGGTATTTTCTTTTGACGGATCAAGTTGTAAATCTTGGAACGTCCCATCCCCAGGTAGAGTGCCAGGGTTTTGATGTCCATGACTTCGGGCGGCGGTCCGATGAATTGCTTGCGCGAGGCGCGCTTCTTTTTTCGGGGCATGCTCTACTCTCTTTTGCCGGATAGCGGCGGATTGTCTCGATAGGTTATATTAAGTGTTGTCTATTGTCAACGGTTAGACTTGTCTCACGCAAGATGAGCCTGAACAGACGCCTGTTTCTCACGCAAGATGAGCCTGAAGCAGGCGCTGTAGGGCGTCGGCGCGGCGTGCTAACTTGGATCCATGATGATCATCATGGACGAC
>Ga0210044_10000045_pt1 | contig 170331 bp, 160 predicted proteins | sample CryGey13umfilter_2_FD_183959 | JGI IMG/M metagenome (GOLD analysis project Ga0210044, IMG submission 183959) | Groundwater microbial communities from aquifer in Utah, USA - Crystal Geyser 4/9/14 3 um filter (SPAdes) (version 2) | ecosystem: Environmental > Aquatic > Deep subsurface >... | reverse complement strand
ATGGCAAATGGCGTTCCCTCCCCTGAAGCGCCGCTGGATAATGGAGGCCTGGACCATGGGATGCGGCGCCAGGGCGATGTACTCCAGCGCGGTGCGCCGGGTCTTAATCGCACGGATTTTCCGTCGGGTCTTGGCCAGTTGTAGCTTGGTCATGAGGTAGATGGTAGCTAATCCTATTACTATCTATAGTAATATTTTGGATAGTGATAAAACAAGCAAAAAGCGGCCTTGCGAAGAAACGGGGAGAGGGGCGTGGGGGCTGCTACGACGGTGGGGAGGTGCGAAAAAGCGGCTTATTCTTCAGGGCTGCCGTTGCGGTCTCGTCGGAAATTGCCCCCCTTCCCCATCGAGGGGAAGGGGAGTAGAATAGAGTATTCGGGCTCGTAGCTCAGGGGTTAGAGCGGTCCGCTCATAACGGATTGGTCGCAGGTTCAAATCCTGCCGGGCCCAGATAATTTCGGCTCTTCTCCAAACTGAGTGGGTAAAAACAGCGTGATCCGGGGCGCTTCCCCGACGGAGCAACGGCTATCCTGATGGTCCAGGAATCTGGCACGATTGGCGGATGCGAAAACACCGACGCCTGTGGGACGCCTATCGCTTCCCCGGCTTCCGTCCTCTCCCGACCGTTGTCGGCATCTTTGGTGACCCGCGAGCGCGGGTCATCCGCCTCCAGCGGCGGGGAAAAAACGGCTTGCGGAGCCTGCGGCCGCGTTCATCGGAGCTGGTACGACCGCAAGACGCGCCGAGTGCGCGACCTACCCTCCGGCGAGATGCGCATCTACCTGGACGTGGAGGTCCGGCGGGTCGCCTGCAAGGGTGCGGCAAGGTGAAGCAGGAGAAGCTGGACTGGCTGGCGGACAACCCGTTCGTCACCAAGCGCTTCGCCTTCTTCGTGGGCCGGCGCTGCCGGACCATGACGATCCGGGACGTGGCCGAGGAAACGCGCCTGGACTGGAAGACGATCAAGGCCCTCGACTGCGAGTACATGCGCGAGCAACTGCGCCGGGCGGGCAAGCCTCGTCCGGGGGTGATCGGGATCGACGAGATCTCGATCCGCAAGGGGCGCGTCTACCGGATGGTGGTCAGCGATTTGGAGCGGCACCGGCCGATCTGGTTCGGTGGCAAGGACCGCTCGGAAGAGAGCATGGACGCGTTCTACAAGGAGCTCGGCCCGACGAAGAGCAAGAAGATACGACTGATATGGACGAAAAGTTCCATCCCCCAGTCCGATTTTCACGCCATTTTCCAGGTCCGTCCCTGGAGAATTTAGAACCCGTAAGCAAGGCGTTTGTCGACGGTGAATCAAACTGATATTCGCGGATCGCACCCGCCAATAGCGGATGCCAGAACGCATGATTGTGATTCGTCGGGAGCTGCCTCGATCTGAGCACGTGCGTCATGGTCTAGCCATTGCACACAATCGTAACGAGGGTTCTCCGTACCGTTGCCCTGCTTCCGGGATCAAAATCCTCCAAGCGTCGTTTTATTTTTAACCCTGCACCGTTCGAGCGATCGACCAGGCAAAAGCCGCTAATTCCCGCGCCACCGCCACGACGGCGACTCCATGATTCTTGCCCCTGCCGGTCATCCGCCAAAACTTGCGATGCAGCCGGTCCTGCGCAGTTTTTGCGATCTTCACGATCTCGTCCGGGCAACCCTCTCGGCGTTTGACGACCGCCGCACTCGTGCCGGCGTGACGGCTGCTCCATTCAACCAGCACGCGGCGAATCTGCGCATTCCCGGCCCGGGTGATGCTTCCCCGGCGGATGCGATTGCCGCTGCTGCGTTCCGAGCTCACCACCCCGACGTAGCTCATAAACTGCCGGGCCTTTCTAAAACGCCTGAAATCCTGGGCCTCGACGATCAAAGTCACGGCGCTCAGCGTCCCGATTCCCTTCAGGCACATCAACGCCCGTACCAGCTCCTTGTATTGGGGCTGCTGCGCCAGGTCCTCGACCTGCGCATTCAACACTTTCAGCCGGCCCTGCACTTCATCGTAGGCGCGAAGGTAGCCCACAAATGTCTGCTGTAGATTGGGCCATTCGAATTTCTGCCCGCGCAGCCAAAGCTCGTGCTTCTGAGTCCACGCTCCCGCCTCGCGAAAGATCCGGCCCTGCCTTAGCAGGAATTTCACCAGCCGGTGCCGCGCCCGCTGGAGGTCCTCCACCGCATCCTCGCGAATGCGCACAAGATCGCGCGCCGCTTCTTCCTCGCACGTCGGCACCCGGATCGCCGTCAACTCGCCGGCGCGATGCAGCCGCGCCAGCTTCTCGGCGTCTCGCGCGTCGGTCTTGACCCGGTCGCCCGGTCTGACCGGCGTCAGCGCCGGCGCGATCACCGTGCAGGCATGCCCGAGCTTGGTGATGTGCCGATGCGCGTCGTAGCCGCACGGACCCGCTTCGTAAACGAATTCCGCCGGGCCCGTCGCCGTCGATTGGAGCACCAGTTTCTCAAGCGCCTTGGGCGTATTTTGAATGGTCACCCTGCGTGTCACCGCGTCAGCGCCCGCCGGCAGCACCGCCGCGACGATGGTCTCTTTATGCACATCCAGCCCGACGATAGTTATAATGTTCATGAACCGACACCTCCCGTGTTATTTGCGGATAGGCTCCTCCCGGAGCAACCCGCGATTTTAATATCTACGAGGGGGTGTCGGTTCGTCCATTCTATCTGGCCGTCATGGACATGTGGAAGGCGTTCCGCAATTCCACGAACAAGAACGCGCCGCAGGCCGCCGTGCTCTTCGACAAGTTCCACGTCATGCGCCATCTCGGCGAGGCGCTCGACAAGGTGCGCAAGACCGAGTACTACCGCCTCACGGGCAAGGACCGGCGCTTCATCAAGGGGCAGAAGTACACGCTGCTGTCGCACCGGGAGAACTTGAAGCCGGACGGCCGCCGAAGCTTGAAGCTGCTGCTGAAGGCCAACAAGCGGCTGAACACGGCCTACCTCCTCAAGGAGGAGTTCGGGAAGCTCTGGGACTACACGCGGGAGGGCTGGGCGCGGCGCTTCTTCGAGAGCTGGCGGGAGTCGCTGAAGTGGCAGAGGCTCAAGCCCTACGAGAAGTTCGCCGCGATGATCGAACGGCACTGGGACGGCATCGCGGCCTACTGCAAGCCGGAGAACAAGGTCGCGTTGGGCTTCGTGGAAGGGCTCAACAACAAGATCCGCGTCATCCAGCGGCGCAGCTACGGCCTACGCGACGAGGAGTACCTGCGCCTGAAGATCCTTACCTGCATGCTCGATCCGATCTGAAATCAGGTGAAAATCACCCACTCGCCGGGACGAAGACCAATTTCTTTTAACATTGCCCCCCTTGCATCGTCCGTAGTTTAGGCTATCCTTCGATAAGTGGCTGATCCGGAACTTGTCGCGTACATCGCGAAGCATTCCAAGCTTCACGGCGATTCCGCCGTGCGCACCCAGTTGATCCGCGACGGGCTTCCGCCGTCGGAGATCGACCAGGCGTTCGCAGAGGCGGAATTCAAGACTGTTCGCAAGCAGCGCAACAAGAGGAAACTCGCCCTCTTCGCCGTGGGGGCGGGCGGGTTGCTTCTCGCGATGGCGGTGATGCTGAGCCGCGAGCCCGCCAAGCCGACCGTGAAGCCGGGCGAAGATCCGGCCGCGAGCGAGTCCGAACCGTCCACCTTCCATGGGCATTACGGGTATATGCTGAGGCTGCCGCCGGGGTATAAGGCGAGTGGAGAGTTCGCCGACGCGGATAAGCATATCGAGCGCGTCTATATTTATCCGACGGGGACCAATCCCAATCACTTTATCGATGAAGGTCTCTACGGACATTTGGGAATTTTGCGCCTGGAAACCGCTCCGAGAAGGGTTCCGCAAGGGTTCATCGGAATCGAGACGCTTCGCAACTGGGTCAAGCGGAAGCTGGAGTCTGAAAAGGCGGTTTTTCAGCTGCGCGACGTGAGCGTGCATGAGATGCCCGGGTTCATCGTCACTTCGGAGAGACCCTTTCAGTATGTCCGGGCCCATATCGTCGGTCAAAAGGTTCGCTTCATGCTGGTCGGCGGTTCCGAAAACGATTTATTTACCGACATTTTGTCATCGTTGGCGGAGGTTTCTCCGTACGAGGGCGCCACGAGGTGAACCGAAACGAATTTTCCCCTTGCGGGGGAGAGCTTTCCCGTTAAACTATCGCGTTCGGGCGTCTGTCCGGACGTTCCAATATCGGCAGTGGAGGTTTTTCATGGCTCCTCGTAGTTCGCGAAGCACGAAGAACAAAAAAACGAGAATTCCTCAAGAGGAAGTTTCCTTTTTGTTCGACAAGCTCGAGGCGGAAGAGCGCAGTGAAGAGGCTTGGAGCGACATGATCGCGGCTCCGCCCGACGAAGGATTGGATCATCGGGAGGTCGAGGAGCATCTGCTTCGCCGGCCTCATGAGCATGACGCCTCGCTGAGGCGATGGAAGCACTTCGGAAAATAGAGCGGGAACTGGAGATATCGGGACCGTCCGCCGGCGCCGGCGGGCGGTCCTCTTTTTGTAGACTGACGCCCGATGTTGATTGAAACGCACATGCATTTAGGCGACACGCGTTTTGACGAAGACCGTGACGTCGTGCTGGCGCGGGCCGTGGAGGCTGGGGTCGAATGGTTCGTGGAAATCGCCGACGAACCGCGCGAATGGGATCGCGCGATCGCGCTTAGCCGCGCCCGCCCGGAGCGCGTGCGCTGCACGCTTGGGCTGCACCCATATTACGCCGATCAATGGACCTCCGAGTTGGGAGAGAAGCTTCTTTCGATGGCGAGGCTGCCGGAAGTGGTCGGGGCCGGGGAAATCGGGTTGGATTATTTCAAGTATTGCACGGTTCCCGCCGATCGTCAGAAGGAAGCGATGCGGGGAATGCTCGCCTGCTCCTGGGAAGCGGGACTCCCGGTAGTGGTCCATTGCCGGGATGCGTATGCGGACCTGGTCCCGATTTTGGAGGAATTTTTTCAGGGGAAGGCGCTCCCCGCCGGACGCCGATATTTCGGCGTGGTTCACTGCTTTTCCGGGACCGCCGAAGAGGCGAGGCGCTGCGCCGGAGCCGGTTTCGCGCTGGGAGTGGACGGACCGATCACGTATCCTAAAAACAACGATCTAAGAACCGCGCTTAAGGGCGCGGGCCTCGAGGCGCTTGTTTTGGAAACGGATTCCCCTTGGCTGCCCCCCCAAAGCGGACGAGGAAAGCGAAACGAACCGCGTGCCATCGCGGAAATCTGCGAGCGATTATCAGAACTTTTTGAATTGGAAAAGGAGAAGGTCGCGGGCGCTACGACACGCAACGCCCGCGACCTTTTCGCCTTGCCTCAATAGCGGCCCCAAAGGGCCGCTGTTGGGATCAGCCGATCGGCTCGAAACCCGCTTTCTCGACGGCTTCCGGCAAACCTGTATCTTCCAGGTCCTGATTTACTCCTCGGTCGGTCATGAGGGTCAGACGCTGAACAATCCGGCTTTTGCCCCTCACCCGGCCCACCAAGGACGCGATATCTTTCGCGGCCGCCCGGCGGTCGGATACGACGCCGTCATTAAACCAGCGGATGGTCTTTGAGGCGCTTTTCTTGCTCGGCATCAGTTTAACCGTCAGCAGAGACTCCGTGACAAACAAGTCTCCTACCTCTTCCTGCTTAGGCTTCAACAAAGACTCCTCCATATTCGGTTCGCGCTCTTCTCGGCGGGGATGCGACAGTACGGCCAAATATAATGATAATATATATTTTTCCCAGATTCAAGGGGTCTCTCCGGATTCGGGTTGGGCGCTTCCCGGCAGGCGCTGGGGCGCCCGGACGGCGCTGAAGGCGGGCTGCAGCAGCCAGCCGCGGCCGCGCCACCGCGACTCGGTCTTGCGGTCCGGCGGGCTCCGGGTCAGGACCACCCGGACCCCGCGGCCCCAGGCGAGCAATTCCTCGTTTTCTTCCGAAGAAACGGTGAGGACGGGGGAGCGTCCGATGAACATCGTCACGGCTTCGGCGGCGCCGCTTCCCAACGGCGTCGGGATCAAGGATTCCCCCGTGATCATCTCATCGGAAACCTTCACCCGCATTCCGACCACGCGGGAAGGATGGACGCCGTAGGCGCCGGCGAAGACTTTCGCCGCCCAGTCGTTGGTATCGCTGAGAACCCACACGTCGATTCCCTGCCCCCGAAGGGCCTGCAGTAATTCGAGCATTTCAGGGATCATGCGAATTCCCCGCCTCTCGGGTTCGGGCTTCGGGTCTTCCGGCGTATCCCCGATGTCGTCGAATCCGACCGGTCGGTCGAGTTCTTCAATCAACGTTTCCTGAGCGTAGCGCCGAAGCTCCCGCTCCTCGAAACCGATGAGAAGCGACGCGATCCAGCGGCCGCAGGCCGGCCGGCCCGCCGTTTCGCAGATCGAGCGGTACGCGCGCAGCATCCCTTTCCGATACATCCTGTAGTAGGGGTCGTTCGGCCAGGAGGCCGGCGGGGTTCCTTGAAATCCCCGGTACCCCGCCTCGATGCGCGCCCGCCCGTACTGTTGAGGAATGAGAGCCCAGAACGCGGGAATGAACTTGAATTCCGCCCGGCGGGTCAATCGATTAAACAGCGCCTGGCCGAGATCGCCGTTGACCAAGCCGTCATCGAGCGTAAAGACCGCGACCGGCGGATTCGCCGGAGTATAAGCCGGGTCGTTTTCCCCCGCATATTCCAGAATGCGCTCGAGCGCGTCGGCGACAAGAGGATTCCAGCGGCCCCGACTCAGGCGGCGCTCTTTCGGAAGCGGACGCCTGAGCAGTTCGGGCCGGGCTTGAATCTCCGCCGAGGGTTCGGCGGGAACGAGGGGTTTGGGCGGCGCGATCGGCTTGGGCGCCGGGGGCCGGGGGCGGGTGCGGTGAGAGCGCGTGCGCGGCTTTCGCCGGACGGGGCCTTGCTGGGAGACGGCCGGAGCTGCGATTAAAACCGCCGTGATCGTGATGAGAAATCCTCGTCGTAGCATCCTGATTTTTATATCATAAACGTCTCGCTTTACGGATTCATCACAGCGAAATCCAAAAGTCGACGCGCCGGAGATTTAAAATGAGCAAAACCGCGACGGTCCCCACCGTTCCTAAAACAGCCGCGATCCGCGATTTCATGCGGAGAAATTACAGGCATTTCAACGCCGCCACGATCGTCGATGCGGCCGAGGCCTGGGAGAAGCTTCTCGCCAAAGGCGATAAGATGCTAGTGACTTTAGGGGGCGCGATGTCGACCGCGGAGCTCGGGATCAGTCTCGCCGAGATGATCCGCCAGGACAAGGTCCACGCGGTTTGCTGCACGGGCGCGAATCTCGAAGAGGACATCTTCAATTTGGTGGCCCACGATCACTATAAGCGCGTCCCGCATTACCGGGACCTGACCGCCGACGACGAGTGGAAGCTCTGCGAGGGCGGTTGGAATCGCGTTACCGACACCTGCATTCCCGAAGAAGAAGCCATGCGGCGCATCGAGTCCAAGCTGCTTCCCTACTGGAAAAAGGTGGACGCCGAAGGCCGTCGCCTGTTCCCGTACGAATTCATGTACGAAGTCATCCGCAACGGCGATCTGGAGGAGTTCTATCAAATCGACACGAAAGACTCGTGGATGATCGCCGCCTGCGAGAAGAATCTCCCGATCTTCACGCCGGGCTGGGAGGACTCGACTCTGGGCAACGTCTATGTTTCGCAGAGGATCAAGGGCCAGATCAAGAATGTTGCCAGCGTCAAAATGGGTCTGGAGACGATGGAGTTTTTGATCGACTGGTATCGCCGGAATACGAAGACAAACGGCGTGGGCTTCTTCCAGATCGGCGGCGGCATCGCGGGGGATTTCCCGATATGCGTCGTCCCCCTGCTCCGGCAGGACCTTAAGGAAAAGGCGCGTCTTTGGAGCTATTTCTGTCAGATCAGCGATTCGACGACGTCCTACGGGTCCTACAGCGGCGCCGTGCCGAATGAGAAAATCACGTGGGGCAAGCTCGACAAGAATACGCCTCGTTTCGTCATCGAGTCCGACGCGACGATCGTCGCGCCGCTGATCTTCAATTACGTGCTCGGAAATTAATCCGGGCCGCCGCCCGGACGCGATGCTTCGGTTCGCCTGGATCGAGGGACTTGCGGCGGCGTTTATTTGCGCTCTGGCCGTTCGCTGGGGGGCTGTCGAGCGCGCCTCCGCTCGGGTGCTCGATGGTGACGAGCGGGAATATCTGGATCTCGGCGTAAACTCCGCCAGGATCGGCGTTCTCGCGGTCGAGCCCGCGGTTCCGTCCGCGGTTCGCGGCCCCGTGGGCCCCGGCTGGATCGCCTTGGCGCAGCGGGGAAGCGGTCCCGTTTCGCTTACGGCGACGCGCCGCCTGCAGGCGATCGTCTCCTCCTGCGGAGTTTTCCTTCTCTTCGCTCTCGGGCTCTCTCTCGACGGCAAACGCGGCGTCTACGCGGGGCTGGCGGCTGCGTTCGCGTTTGCGCTGCATCCCGACCTCGCCGCCGACGCCGCCCTATTGCGCACCGAGTGGATCGACGCGTTGTTTGTCGCGCTGCTTTGCGCCGCCGCGGTCGGTTGGCTGCGCGAACCTTCGCGAAAGGGGTCCGCGGCGCTCGGGGCGGTGTTGGGATGCGCGCTGCTGAGCCGGTCGACGCTGGCCTTTGCGCTCCCCCTGATCGCCGCGGCCGGGTTCGCGATGCCCGGTCGTTTCGGGTCCCGGCGAAAGTGGTTCCCCCCCCCCTCCTCCTGGGCTGCGTCCTCGTGGTGCTTCCGTGGGCGGCGCGAAACGCGGCGCGCTTTGAGGCCTTCATCCCGTTCGAGCGGGGGGCGGCGCCGCTGATCCTTTATTACACGTCGTTGGGAATGCCGGCTTCCGATGGCCTGGTTCAATACGAGGCGATGGCGATCGCCGAAGCGCCGGAATTGGCGGAGATGGATTCCGTCGAGCGCATGGCCCGGATCGGGTCGCTCGCACGGGGGCATATCCTCGAATCTCTGGGACGCTTTTTGGCCGCCGCGCTCGGGCGCTTGGGGGTTCTATGGGACGGGCATGGTCTTCTATTGGGTTTCGCGCTGGTTGGGCTTATCGTCGGTCGCCGGAGGCCTGAGGCGTGGGCGCTTGCGGCGATCTGGGCCTACTACAACCTCCACATGTTCGCGGATGTGTACTCGCTTCGGCTTCACCCGGGCTTAATTCCCTTGATCGCGTTGGCTTCGGTCGCCGTCCTTGAGTTCCCGACTTTGGCGGCCTCGCTTGCGGAGTTCCCCCTCCCCGCACCCGTTGGGGAGCGCTGGATTGCGGCGTGCGCCCTTGCGCTTGCGGCGCCGGCGCTGTTGGCGCTGGCGCGGGAGGCCGCTTTTGCGTATCCGGCCGGCTCGCCGGGACCGAAGGTGTTCTTGGACCGCGTCGTGGCCGATGCCCGCGCGGGCAAAGAGGACCGGGCGTTGGCTGCCCTGGAGGAAGGGGCGGCGCGTTATCCTGGCAGCGCTCCCGTGCATCTCTCGCACGCGGCGCTGCTGGAGAGCGCCGGCATGAGCGCGCGCGCATGCGCGGCGTTGTCGCGGGCCGCAGATGTCGTCTCGCCCTTAGGCGAGTACCGGACTGAATTGACCGACCGCATTCGCGCGGGACTTTCCGCCTGCAATTGATATAGTCCTCCTTTGGAGGAACCAACATGATGGATTTTCTGCGCGCGTTGCTGGGCTACGCCGCTCTACTGGGGATCGCGTACGCGCTTTCCAATAACCGTAAGGCCATAAAACTCCGGACGGTTACCGTCGGAATCGGACTGCAGCTGACCTTCGGCCTTTTCTTGTTGAAGACGGACATTGGGCAGCGGTTATTCGGCTGGGCGAACACCACCGTCATCAAATTGCTGAGTTTCTCCGATAAAGGGTCGAACTTCATCTTCGGAAACCTGATCAACCCGTCGCTGGAAGCCGTCGCCGCCGACGGGACCGTGCTCGGGACCGCGGGACTGGGAACCGCGTTCTTCGCCTTCAAGGTGCTGCCCACGATCATTTTCTTCTCGGCGCTGATGTCGGTGCTCTACTACCTGGGAATCATGCAGATCATCATCCAGGGCTTCGCCCGCCTCATGGGAAAGACGATGCAGACGAGCGGCAGCGAGACCTTGTCCAACGCCGCGAACATCTTCGTCGGTCAAACGGAGGCGCCGCTCGTCGTGAGACCGTACGTCGCCACGATGACGAAGTCCGAGATTATGGCCATCATGACCGGCGGTTTCGCGACCGTGGCGGGCGGCGTCATGGCGGCCTACGTCGGGTTTCTCAAGGACGTGATCCCCAATATCGCCGGGCATCTTATGACCGCCAGCATTATGGCCGCTCCCGCGGGATTGGTGATGGCGAAGATCATTTACCCGGAAACGGAAAAATCCATGACGGCGGGCGAGGTGAAGCTGGAGATTCCCATCGACGACGCGAACGTCGTCGACGCGGCGGCGAACGGGACCCTGAAGGGTCTTGAACTGGCGCTTAATGTCGGGGCGATGCTGATCGCCTTTATCGCCTTGATCGCGATGTGCGACGGGATTCTGGGCTGGCTGACCGGGTTTTTCCTCGAGACCCCGCTGACGCTGCAGATGATTCTGGGGACTCTGTTCTCTCCGATCGCCTGGGTCTTGGGCGCCCCGTGGGTGGATTCTCTCGCGCTGGGAAAGCTTCTCGGAACGAAGTTCATTATCAATGAGTTCGTCGCCTACATTGATCTGGGGACGAAAACCGGAATGTTCACGTCTCAAAAGAGCATGATCATCGCCTCCTACGCTCTTTGCGGCTTTGCCAACGTCAGTAGCATCGGCATTCAGTTGGGGGGCATCGGCGGCATCGCTCCGACGAGAAGGCACGATTTGGCGCGCATCGCGTTTCGCGCCTTGATCGCCGGAACGCTGGCGTCGTTTTTGAACGGGACCTTGGCGGGATTTCTGGTAAACACCTGATCGCCTTTCTCCGCACAGCGTCTTACTAATAAACAACACAATACGGACATATAGAACACTATATGGCCGTATTTGTTTGTTTATGCGCTATAATAATAAGAAAAGATATAATATGATAAAATATAACTAAAAATGGCGTTTAGGGTCCGTTTTTGCAGGATTCAAGTTGACAGCGACAGGCGCATAGACTAAAATTGAAATCCATTCAATAGTTTTCACGTGAAAAAAACCAAGTGAGCGAAGTAATCGCGATCGCAAATCAAAAGGGAGGCGTCGGAAAGACGACGACCTCGATCAATTTCGCCGCAGGGCTCGCGTGTTTGGGCCAGGATACGCTTCTAATCGACCTAGATCCTCAGGCGAACGCGACGTCCGGACTTGGGTTTGACAAGCAGAAGGTCGATGCGGGGATCCTGCAAAATTTGTTGGATGGCGAGCCCTTGGAAAAAACCATCAAAGCAACCGGCGTTGAGCTTTTGGACATTGTCTGCTCCAGTCCGGACATGGTCTCGGCCGAAATCCAGCTTTCAAACGAAGTTTCACGTGAAAACAGGCTTCGCAATGTTTTGGCTCCCTTTTTGAAGACATATTCGTATATTGTCATTGATTGTCCTCCTTCTTTGGGCCTTTTGACGATTAACGCCTTGTCCGCGGCCGACAAGGTTTTGATTCCGATCCAAGGGGAATACTACGCCTTAGAGGGTTTGGCTAACTTTTTTGACGCGATTCGCAAGATCCAGGCAGGTATTAATTCGCGCCTTCAGATAGAGGGGGGGGTTCTCACGATGTTCGACCCCCGCTATGCTCTCGCCCAGCAGGTCAAGGGAGAGCTTTCCAAGTTTCTCGGAAAATCTCTATTTGAAACCACTATTCCAAGAACGGTGCGTCTGGCCGAAGCCCCGGGGTTTGGGAAGACAATTTTTGAATACGATCCACGATCCAAGGGCGGGGAACGCTACCTCGCATTGACGGGTGAATTTCTGGCTCGTCGCGGCTGGCGCGGGATGAGACTCAATTGATATGGCGAGGTTGGCTATGAGAAAGGCTCTTGGACGGGGACTCGACGCGCTTTTGCCGGAGTCCTCAAAATCTCAGGATGGGGCGGTCGCGAACGATCAGGTCAAGAAGGTGGCGATAAATCTAATTAAGCCGAATCGCCTGCAACCGCGAAAAAACTTTGATGCCGAGCGTCTGAGTGAGCTTTCCCAGTCGATCAAGGAACATGGAATAGTGCAGCCGATTGTTGTTTCGTTTGACTCGATCACCAATTCCTACGAGCTGATCTCGGGTGAGCGCCGGCTTCGCGCCTCCAAGCTTGCCGGTCTCGAAAAGATCGATGTCGTCGTTCGGGCGACTCAATCCGACAAGGATCGCTTGGCGGTCGCTCTCATTGAGAACATTCAGCGAGATGATCTCAATGCCATCGAAACGGCCCTCGCCTACAAGAAGCTGATGGATGAGTTCGAGGTCAATCAAGGAAAGCTCTCCGAGTTGGTCGGAAAGTCGAAATCTGCGGTTTCCAACACTTTGCGTCTGTTGGATCTCCCCGAAGAAATTCAGAATGCGGTTCAATTCGAACGAATTACGGAAGGGCATGCACGGGCTCTCTTGATGGTCCGTGACGCGCATGAACGGAACAAACTTTTCAAATTGGCGATGGAGCAAGGCCTCTCCGTGCGCAAGGTCGAGGCGATCGCGCAGGAACTATCGGAGGGAAAGAGTCTTGAGGAAGTGATTTCTCCGAAGCGATCCACGGAGTCGATCCGCCCGATTAAGTCGGCTGATATCAAGGCGTTGGAAAAGAACTTCGAGAAGGTTTTTGGAACCAAGGTAGAAATTAAAACCAAGAAGGATCAAAAAAGCGGACGGATAATCGTTCATTTCTACAGCTTAGAAGATTTTGATAGTATATCAAAAATCCTTATAAAATAATGATTTTTTATTGTTTCGTGAGTTTCGTCTCCGCGCTTCTCTTAGGAGGCGTTCCCCCCGCGAATGCACAAGTGGATCCGTTGATCCCTGATCCGTTCCGTCAAGTTGAAGAGTCGGTGCGCACAAAGACCTCGGCCCAGGCCGTCTCGCTTTCGGAGGGGGAGACGATAACCGACGCGCCCCTGCCTTCCTATCTTTCCTTGACCGACGACCTTTCGCGTTTCGGACGCTTCGCGGATGGAGGCTCGGATTCGAATTGGTACATCGGCTTCAACAACGCGTGGATCGTGCGATTGCCTTCACGCCCGCCGGGAAAATTCGTCAAGGCGTTCATCGGAGCGAAAATCGGACGCGCCAAGACGACGCCCAATAAGCAGCGGCCGTGGGAGCACACCGTCATCGCCGGCAAGGTGTACATGGCCGTCGCGCAGCGGCCGGCCTTCGGCTCCGAAAACAGCTTTTTTCTCGCGGAGACATCCGATATCCCTTTGGAAGTCGACGACAGCATTTATCGTCCGGGGACGGGGAGAGCGCAGTGGTTTTGGGCCGAAGTTCCAATGGAACTCATTTCGGATACGGAGAACAACTATCTGATCGTTTGGTCTCCGACGCGCGCGTTTCGAGATTCCAAGCATGCGCCCATATTGGCGGCGGCCGAGGCGAGCGGGGGGGCTCCGGAGATCGGCGCCTGGAACAACCATTCGATTCTAGGAGTCCCGCCCCGGTCGGAGAATTCCGCTTTAGAAACACCCGTGGGCTTCAAGCCCGCTTTGGCCGTTCGGCTCGTCCCTGAAAACGAAGAAACGGTGACCGTGACCGCCTTCGAAGCCCTTTCCGGCGAGAATGAACTTTTGTGCCGCTTCTCCGCCATCGGCAGAGACATCGAGCAGGCCTGGATCGAGATGTCGCCCGACGAATTGGAATGGTCTCGGGTTTCCACATTCGCCCGCCACTCCCCGTTTTCCCTCCGCGTGCCGCGCTCTCTCATCGGTCCGCGCGGTTCCTATTTGAGAGCTGTCGCGCGCGATGCCTACGGCAACGAGGGGTCAAGCGCGACCTTGTTCGTTTTAGGGGACCCGAGCCGGTGACCCGGGGCCTGCGTGTCGGCGTGGTCGGTGCGACCGGGATGGTCGGCAGGGTACTGCTCGAACGACTCGAACGCAGCCGGTTTCCCATCGGATCCTTGCTGCCGTTTTCCTCCGGACGCAAACAGGTCGCCGTTTCGTTTCGCGGCCGACGCGTTCCCGCTCCTGGACTGTCCAGGACGGCGCTTCTTTCCTGCGATCTGGTTTTCCTGGTCTCGAGCGACGAGATCAGTCTGAAGTACGGACGCGAGTTGGCGCGCTCGGGCGTCTGGGTCATCGACGACTCGGCGGCGTTTCGGATGGCGGCGGATGTTCCTCTGATCATTCCCGAGGTCAACGAAGGCGCGCTGCGCCGCAACAAGCGCCTGATCGCCGGACCCAATTGCACGACGGCGGGACTCGCGGTCGCGTTGAAGCCGATTCACGAGAAAGGGACGCTCGAGCGCGTTCGCATGGCTTCGTATCAGGCTGTTTCCGGAGCCGGACGTCAGGCGTTGTTCGAGTTCTACGCGCAGGCGCGCAGGAGCGCCCGGGCCCTCTCCGGGTCGAATCCGCTTCCGGCCGTTCCGAGGCTCGCGGCGGATATTTTCCCGAAGCCGATCGCGATGAATCTTTTTCCGCAGATCGGCGGGTTCGGTCCCGAGGGGGATACCAGCGAGGAGCTGAAAGTCCGCCGGGAGATGCGCAAACTCTTCGGGTTGGCGAAACTCGAGGTCTCCACGACCGCCGTTCGGGTCCCGGTGATCCGCGGGCACTCTCTCGCGGTGTGGGTCCAAACCCGAAGGGCGGTCTCGCCCGCAACGGCGCGCGCGGCTCTGAAAAAGGCTCCGGGCGTGCGGGTTTGGGCGGAGGGCCGGTATCCGACGCCGCTCGCCGAGGGGACCGGGGATCCGACCCATGTCGCCCGAATCCGGCGCAGCGGGACGGGGTCCCGGGAACTTTCGATGTGGATCGTTTCCGATAATCTTTTAAAGGGCGCGGCGCTCAATTCCATTCAGATCGCCGAAACGCTCAGACGCCGCGGATGGTTGAAGCCCCGCGGCAAGGGGGGGGCTTGAAAGTCTCTATCTTGAAGCAGTACAGCGTGTTCATGGCGAACCGTCCCGGTTCGTTGGCGAAGCTCACGGCGTTATTCGGGGACGCGAATGTCAACATCGTCGGAATCGCCTCCGAAGTCCGGGACGATTCCGGGCTCGTGCGCATCGCGGTCGAGGGAGACGGGGATACCAGCGGCATTCTCTCCCGGGCCGGCTTCGCGAGCGTCGAAAGCCGGCTCTTGTCCGTCGAAGCCGAGGACACGCCGGGAAGCCTCGCCGAGATCTCCAAACGACTCGGCGACGGGGGCATCAACATCACGACGGTGTACGGAACCTCGCTGAGTACCCAGGTGTCGCGGATCCTCGTCGCGGTCGAAAACGCCGACGACGCCTATAAACTGCTCGCCGCCGGCGAATAAGACGGGTCTATTTTCGGGCGACGCGGCCGTCCTTGACGCCCGGCTCGAAAAACTCGACGCGGCCGTCTTCCGTGCGCAGCATCACGATTTTCACGGCTCCAAGGGCGACCTCGACGGGGAGGCCGACCGCAAGCTTCGCCTCCGCGATCGGGTACATCTTCGAGCTCAATCCGTTTTCATGGAGGATCAAAAAGGACCGCGTATCCGCGAACCAATTCGTCTGCGGGTCGACGTCGGTTCCGTAAAGCGTCCAGAACTCGTTTCCCCCCGCTTTGAAAACGAAGGATTTCTCCCGGACGCGGTCGAGGATCGCGCCGGTCTTGATCGCATGCGCCGGGCCCTGCGTTCCCTGGATCGGCGTGATCTTCAGCGTGCTCTTGCGCGTGGGCGAGAAGATGTTGATCGCGACCTTGAAGTTGTAGACGGTGCGGTCGTCGATCTTGATGTTGACGCCGTTGCCCCGCAGTTCGTTGAGGTCCTTGATCTTGTGCAGCTGCTTCTCGTCGGGGCGTTCGAGGCGCAGGTACGCCGTCTGAAAGCCGGGGTCCCCCGCGACGCTGAGATTCCATTCCCGCGTGCCGAAGGTCTTCGTATAGAGGTCCGCGTGGGAGTCCAAGCGGTCCTTCAAGACAAACCCTCCGAGTCCGCGTCCGGTTCCGGCGGACGCGGGGGCGAGGACGGGATATTCGAGCACCGGCCCTTCGAAGCGGATATTCGGGGGGAGTTTGGCGCCTTCCGGGAGAAATTCACCCGCGTCGATCGAAACGGATTCGGCAATCTCGGGGGTTTCCGCGCTTCTGTCCAGCCGGACCGTGAACTCGGCCGCCTTCTGTTCCTCCAGCGTCCGCGCGGGCGAAGCTCCGGTGATTTCGGCCCGAGCGCCCAGCGGGGCCAGCAGCAAAATCAGAACAAGGAGTCGGATCATGAGGGGTTTTCTCCTTTGGGTTTCGGTGCGGCCGCGACCTTCCCGTCGGCGGCCCGGTAAGGATCATCGGCGAGGTCGATCAGGTACAGCGCCGGGTCGATGTTCTTGGCGACCGTGGTCTCCACCGCGCCGGCGCCGGGGTAAAAACCGCCGTCCCAGTTGGAGCGCGGCGTCAGTTCGAAGGTGAAGCAGAAGATTCCTTTCGCGCCCCAGGCCCAATCGCAGGTGTCTCCGGTCGCGACGTAGAGTTCCGAAGACTGCATCGGGCGGTATCCGGTCATGCCGGCCGTCTTCTCCGCCATAACCTTGAACGCCGCCAGGGCCCGTCCGTCGGAGATCGGCTCATCCGAGCCGCCCCACGGGTAGAGCACCAGTTCGCTGAAGGTGTGGTAGCTGAGCATCACGGTGATGTTCGAGTGTCCTTCCACGAAGTCCCGTACCGCCTGGCTTTCCGGTTCCGAGAACGCGGACGGACCGTAGTAGGTGTCCGAGCCGGGATTTCCGGAGGCGCCGCGGCCGCCCCAGCCCCAGGCGTAATTGCGGTTCAGGTCGACGCCGATCGAGCCGTCGTGGTTGCGCCGCATATTCTTGCGGTGCCAGCGGTACTTGCCCGAGGCGATGTCGTACTCGCTTCCGTCGGGGTTGATCAGGGGCACGATGTAGATGTCCCGCGTTTCCAGCAGGCGTTTGACCTCGGGGCGGTCCTTGTTCTCCGCGAGCCATTGCGCCAAGCGCAGCGGGACCTCGGTGGACAGATGCTCCCGCGCATGATGCGAACCCATGAACAGCACTCCGGGTTTCGCTTCCCCGCCGCCGCGATGGAAGCGGATCCCCGTCAGGTCGCGGCCTTCGCCGCTTTTCCCCATAGAAAACAGCGACGCGTATTCGGACGCAGCGCCTTGCGCTCCCTGAAGCGCGCTTTGCACTTCCCCGTAGTTGTGGTAGACGCCGTCGGCCGGTGGGAAATCATCGGGTCCGAATTTACTCAAGCGCACCGCGCTGACGACGCGAAATCCGGCCTCTTTGAGTTTCGCGAGTATCTCCGAATCGGCCGTGCCGCTGACCTGCCCCGCCTCGACCCCGTCGATCGACATGCCGGCTTCGGCGATCTTCGTGCGCTCCCGGGAGGACTGCGCGGCCACGGTCACCCAGTAGCGGTCGGTCAGGCCTTTAATCGCGCCGATCTCCGGGGCGGATCCTTCCGCCGACGCGAGCAGCGCGTCGATGTCAACGGTGGTCCCGCCGCCGTCGAAGAGACCGGTCCAGTCCTCCTGACCCGCGCCGGCGAAACTCCACACCAGCCCCGCAGAGAGCGCGAGGGCGGCCGCACGGCCGATTCGGCGGCGCATCGGAATTATTGAACCTTGCTCTGAAGCGTGCGGGCGTCGCGTTCGAGATCGCGCGCTTCGCGGTCGATGTCGTCGCATTCCCGTTCGATGTCCCAGCCCTCGAACGTATAACCGGCGCGCCGCAGATCCGAACGGGCCCAACGCGCTTCGCTCTGAAGCCAGCCGGCGTCGCTTTGCATCCAGCCGGCCGAACTCGCCAAATCCGCGGCGGCGGAAACCGACTCGGGCGATTTCTTCGCCTCTCGGAGCAGTTGACCGAGCGTCATCCGGACGCGGTCGAGATCGCGATTGAGATCGCGCAGGTTCCAGAGGGCGCGGTTGATGTCGTTGCGCAAAAACGGATCCTGGCGGCTGCGGTCCCCGTCGCGGCCGCCGTCGTTGGCGGCGCGCTGCGCGCGTCGGCGGATGTCGGAGACGACGCGCTTGGCGTCCTGAACGTCCCAGCGGAAGCGCCGAAGGTCGTTGGCCAAGGACCGGATTTTCGACGCCTGGGCGGCGTCCTTCGCTTGAATCTGCTTTTGGCGGGTCGCGAGAACCGACTGCCGGATGTTGGAGAGGGCGTTCTCAAACGAAATTGCCTGCGCGGCGAAGGAGAGGGATGCGAGAAGGGGCAAGGTCAGCAGCGCGGCCGTCAAAGATCGAATCATAAGAGCCTCCGGGCCAAAGGGCCCAGAGGTATTCTAGGACGAACGCCCTGCTTGGGTCAACGAAAAAACCGGGGCGATTCGGCGCTAAATTAGAGGGGGGGGGTCAGTCCTCGGGAGGGATAAAGCCGACCGCGTGAGTCACCGGCTGCACGTAGGCGAACCCCTCGCCGGGCAGGGTGAGGTTTCCGGCGTTCGCGATCGCCTTTACCACTTTTTCGGTATCAGCGCGCTGGGTCACCACCCACAGAACCTGCTTCTCGCCTTCGATCAAGGTGCCGGCGTAGCCGAGGTTTTCCTTGACCCCCGTTCCGCGGGCCCAGAAGTAGGTGATGCCCGGCGCGCCCGCGTCGAGCGCGGCCTGCAAGGTGTCGTCGGCGCGGCTGCGGCGGACGACGGCGGTGATTAAATCCATGTCGGGCATCGGGGCCTCCGTTCGGTTCCTCATATATAGGGGATATCCGAGCGGCGGGCAAGTGGGCTGTCGCGCTCTGTCGCGCTCAGAACGCTTCTGAAATCCGCGTAACCGAACGGGCCGCCCAGCGCCGTTCAAGCGCGCGTTGGGCGCGCCATTCGCCCAAATGGCGCCGCGGAACCGGCATTAGCGCCAAATCGCACTCGAGGCCCGCAAACGCCCGCCGCCACGATCTGATGCCGGCGTCCCGCCTACCCGACTCCAGTTCCTGCCAGGTCGGTTGGGAAATACCCGCGCGCGCGGCCGCCTCCGCCTGACTCATCCCGATCCTAACACGAACGGCAAACAACAACTCATGCGGCGCCGCGACCCGAATATCCGGAGCCGTCCCGCCCGCGACGACGAGAATGCGATTTAACAAGCGGCGCAGACGTAGCGGAAGTCTATGCAGGTTTCCCATGCCTTATTTCTTTATAGGCGATCGCCTATAAAGTACATACGAGCGGGAGAGGGTTATGGTTCCCTCCGGGTGCGTTATTTTCGCGCCCGTTGAAAGGTTTTACCAGCGCGCGGCGAGCCCGCCCAAAACCCCGTTGCTTCCGCTTGCCCCGGTTTGCTTGATGCGGCCGAACGAGAGAGGGGTTGCGTCGGGATCGGACGGGCGCTAGACGGGGGGTTCCCGTTTGGCGCCATTTGGTTTTCTAAATCGGTCTATGAACTCGTCATTGATTCCAAGCAGTTCCAGATTCGCCTTGCGATTGCCGGCCTTGCCGCGCAGGCTGTGGATTAAACCGCGTTTTCCATTTTTGCGCAGTTTCGAGCACAAGCGCCCCACATGTCGTTCGCTAACGCCCAGCTGTTCAGCGCCCTGCGCCCAGGTCATCTTCCGATCTAAGATTTGCCGGATTACGTGGTGTTTGTCGACCTCTTTATGGCTCATCGTCAGGACCTCGTTCACGGCAAAACCCCCATCCGGTGGATGAGAAATTCTACTCGGCCCCTGACATTTCTATTTTGGCACTACCCTGACATATCTAATTTGGTGGGACAGTAGGCTGTCGCGCTCATCAACAAGCGGCGCAGACGCAGCGGAAGTCTATGGAGGTTTCCCCTGCCTTATTTCTTTATAGGCGATCGCCTATAAAGTACATACGAGCGGGAGAGGACTATGGTTCCCTGCGGGCGGTTAATAATGATACCGCCCTTGGAGAAAGTCAATCCTGTCGCGCGCGACGAGGTAGACGATTCTATGTTCTTGGGTCAGCCGGCGCGACCAGGCGCCGGAGAGCAGGAATTTTAGAGGCTCGGGTTTTCCGATTCCCTTGTACGGGTCCCGCATCACCGCCTCCACGATTTCCAGCGCGCGGAGCGCCGTTTTGCGGTCGGTGCGAATCCAGTAGCGCAGGTCTGCGATAAATTCCGGTTGAAAGCAGGTTGAGCGCGCCACCAGACGGTTGCTTCAGGCTTCAAGCCCGAGTTCTCGGCGCAGCGCGGCCGTTGACTTCCCCTCCGGGCGGCGTTTCCGGGCGCGCGTGAGCGCCTGGATCAGCCTCACCGCGTTTTTGGGCGAGCGCAGCAAGTGCGCGGTTTCCTGCAGGCTCCGGAGTTCGGCCGCGCTGACCAGCGCCACGTCCTCGGCCTTTCGGCGATGGATGATCAGCGGCTCCCGAGAAGCCGCGACGTCGCTGCAGAGCGAGGCGAAATGCGCGCGCGCGTGGGAATAGGTGGTTTCGGGCATCGGCGACCCTCCTGAATTGTACTGTAATGTTGTACAGCATGAACGGGGGTGCGTCAAGGGGTCACTCGACAGCCGGCGGAAGGTCGACGGCGAGGAGCAAGAAAGGGCCGCCTCCCGTCGGAGGCGGCCCCGGGGGCGTTCGTTTGGGGTCGAACGCCGTCGGCCTTTGGGGGGACCGAAGATCAGTAGCGAAGCCCTTTCTTGGCGGCCTGCCGTTTCAGCGTGTCCACGAGCTTCGCGTCGAAGGATTCCTCTTCCGAGCCGGTCTTGGCGCTTTCCTTTTTAATGAAGGCCGAGCGGTTTCGGGAAAGCTCTCCGATTTTCTCGCGCAGCGCCTTTCGCTGCGTCTGGATTTCGGCGACCTTCGCCTTCCGCTGCGCAGGCGTCAGAGTCTGCAGAGACTGCGGGAGAGCCTTTAGATCGGCGGTGTTCAGATCCGCTCCCCCTTCCGCGAGCGCCGCGACGAAGTCGTCCTCGGCGGAAAATCCCCGCACGGCTTTAAAGGACGCGCGTTCCGCCGCAGCGGAGGCCGGCGCCGCGGCCGCGATCCGCGCGGCCCGGTCCTTTTTCTCGCGGGCCTCTTCGCGGCGTTCGCCGTAGATCAGCATCGTCGAGTCGAGTTCGCCGTTGAGCCGCGAGAGCTCTTCGTCGAAGGGCGTCGCGATCGAGACAGTTCCTCCGTTTTGCGCGATGGAGAGAAACGACCCGTCGCCGAGCCGCGCGATGCGCCGCCACTGCGCCGTCGTGCTGCCGTCCTGGCCGCATTGGATGGTATTGAGGATCACGCCCTTGGCGACCAGCCTTTGGGTCAGATTCTCAAGCGCCGGCGTGTCGCCGTAGTCGAAATGAGCGGGCGCGTCGCCAACCAGGTACGCGACGCGAAACGAGGAGGGATCATCGTCCCAGGAGACTTTCTGCGAGGCGTCCGCCAAAGCTTTAAGAACGTGCTCGGGGCCGTCTCCGCCGCCTCCCGCCCGCAAAGCGAGTAATTCCTCGTAGACTTGATCGAGGTCCGAATTCAAATCGACGACCTTGGTCACGTACGCGTCGCCCCGGTCTCGGTAGGCGATCAGCCCCATGCGGATCTCGGGCTTCGGATTGCCGGCGGCGATCTCGTTGGCGATCGACCAAATCTTTTCCTTCGCGCCCTGGATCAGGCCGCCCATGCTGCCGGTGGTATCGAGCAGAAAGAGGACCTCGACTTTCGGAGTCTTCGGGATTTGGGAAACGGGCTGCGGGGCGGGAACGGGGGCGGGCGGCTCGGGCTGCGCGATCTTGGTGGCCATCGCGGCGGGCGCGGAGGCCATCACGGCGGCGAGAATGAAGTCTAAAAGTCTCATGGTCTATCTCCTCAGGGGGCAAGGAGAAAGACACCGGGACTTTCGAAAGGTTCCCGCTAGGTTCCGGAGGCGGTTTTTCTCAGGCGCTTGAGAACCGCGGCATCGATGCGGTCGGCTGTTTTAATCGCTTTTTTAAGCGCTTTATCGGCCTGCGCCCGGGTTTTGGCCGCCCAGGCTTTCGAGCGAAGTCCGCCCAAATTGATCAGGATGTTGTAGTACGCGCCCCAGGCGGCGGCGCGCGCCATGAGCGACGCCACGCCCGCGTCCGAGAGCGAGTTCGGGTTGCCCAAGGCGGCTGCGCGTTCGGCCGCATCCAGCGTGGGCAAGGTCCGCTCCAGCGTGCCCAGCGGAACGGCGGTGGCGTCCTTCGTCGCGTCTTCAACGGCCTTGGCCTTGGCCGCGTTCTGTTCCTTGGTATTTTTCGGCATCGAGAAGGCGGCCATCACGCGGTTGAACGCGAAGGTGTCGTCGTCGACCGCCGCGAGCTGTTCGGCCTTAAGCGCGTGGGCGTCGGCGCCGAGCGACTCCATCTCGGCGTTCTTGTGCCGGTGATCCTTTTTGCCGTAGGTGAGCGCCGAGACCATCGCCGCGAGTCCCGCGGCGAGCGCGCCCGAGAGCGCGGCGACGGATCCGCCTCCGGGAGCCGGGGCGTCGGAGGCGAGTTCGGCGACGAAGTCCCGCACGCTTTTGGAAATCAGCGGCCGCTCTTCGGCGATCACCGCCTCGATGACTTTTTGGGACGGGTCGAAGGGGGCGATGTCGCTGAGGCCCAGCGATTGGACGCCGACGCGAATGAGTTCTTCTTCGGATAGGCCGCGCGACGCTTTCTGCTTCGCGAGAAAGTATTTCCCGGCCTCGATCAGCACGCGCTTGGGGACCATGCCGATCACTTCCGAACCGGTGACGCGTCCGCCGCGCTCGGCGGCCAGACGGCAGCAGGCGTCGAAGACTTCGTGTACCGGCGCCGCCTCCAGATCGAGGATGTTGACGGTCACCTGCGCGCGTCCGTATTCGGGAATCAGCCAGCCCGTTCCCTGGACGGATTTGAACATCCCGGGAATCCTCTCCGGAGTTCCGTCGGGGTTTTTGAGAATTTCGCCGTTCGCGCCGCGCTTGAGCTTTCCCGTTTCCCGGATTTCGTTGGCGATGTCCTTTGCGAGACGGACGTTCGCGGTGTTCAGGTTGATGTTGTAGGCGATCAGAAAATTGCGCGCGCCCGTGGTGAGGGCGCCGAAGCGCGGAACGAACTTCGCGGGCCCGAAGTCCGGCGCCCATTGCGGTTTCTTGAGCTTCTCGGCGAGGGCTTCGTATTCCCCCGCGCGGATGTCGGGGAGCCGTTCGCGTTCCGGTTTGCGCGCCGCCGCGGCGTAGAGATACACGGGAAGCTGCAGTTCCCGGCCGACGCGTTCGGCGAGCCGTTCGGCCAGCGCCGCGCATTCCTTCAGCGTGGTTCCCGCGACCGGAACGAACGGGCACACGTCGCAGGCGCCTTGGCGCGCGTGTTCGCCGGAGTGCTTGCTCATGTCGATGAGTTCGTGTCCCTTTTGGATCGCTCGAAACGCGGCTTCCAGCACGGCCTCGGGCGTTCCGGCGAAGGTGTAGACGGTGCGGTTCGTGGTCTTTCCGGGATCGACGTCCAAAAGTCCGACACCGTCGACGCTTCTAATCGCGGCGGCGATCGCCTCGATGATCTTGGGATCACGGCCTTCGCTGAAATTAGGGACGCACTCTACGAGCTTCATGGGGGATTCCTCCGGACATACGGAGAGAATACAGATTTGCGGGGGTCTTTAAATCGCCGGGGGGCTATGGGACTTGGACGAAACCGAACGGATAGTCCGAGCGTTCGACCACCGCGACATGATACGGGGTGGTCGGGCCTTTGCCGTTTTCCACCGGAGCGATGCGGTAGCGGATGAGGATCCGGCCGCCTTGTTTGGCGACCGAGACGATCTCAAGCCGCCGGGCCGAGTCGGAGCGCGCGCCGAAAACGGCGACGACCATCTCGCTTTCAAAGTCGACCGCCGGCAAGGTCTCCGAGCGGCCGACGCGCTTCCACAGGTCGATAAAATCGTTCGGGGAGGTGAGCACCGCTCCTCCGGCCGTTCCGAGACCGCCGGAATCGGCGCCCCAGGAACGCAGTACCGGCATCCGCTCGATGCCGAGCGTGTCTTCCAGTCCCTGCTCGGTTTTCATGTCCTTAAGCGCCAAGGGTTTCACAGAGGCGTAGGCGGCGTCGGCATCGGCCTGTTTTTGGGCTTTCGTGAGCGCGCGGCCTTCGGCTTCGGTGTATTCGCGCCGACCCTGAACCCGGTCCAGCTTCTGTCCTTCTTCCAGGAAGGCTACGGCTTGATCGCGGGTCACCGACATCCGGCTTCCTGGGATTCCGACGATGTCCATCCGTCCCGAATGGACCCTCTTCCGTTGGGCGACGGCCGCGGCGGCGACGTTCAACGGGCGAGAGGCTTCCGGCGCCCCGAGAAGCACGGGGGTCAGTCCCTCAAGAGGGACGGTCGGATTATTGGCGGCCCGTGCGTCGCGGTTGGAATTTCTAAGGCGCGACGTCACGCGGGCCATCACCGCCCGCGCTTCTTCTTTTGAGAGGGGGCGGTTGGGGACTCCGGCCCATGGATCGTCGCTGTTTGGCGAAGGTTCCGGGATCACCTGCTGGATCCCCAGGCGGCGGCTTTCGGCGTCCAGATAGGTTCTCAATTCGTCGTTGGTGTACGTGGGTTGCCCGGGGGGTGCGCCGACGACCTGCGGAGTCAGCATCGCGGTTCTCTTTTTCTCCACGGGGGCGGCGTCGTTTTCTTCGGAACCGAATCCGCGGACCGCGGCCGCGCCCCCGGATAGACCCGCGCTGCGTTCGAGCAGCTGCGCGGTTTCCATCACGAGGCCGCCTTTCTTGGCTGAAGCGGACGGGTCCGCTTCGTCGGCGACGCCGCTCCATGCGGCGGAAACGGAGGCCTTGTTCCTCGCGACCAGCTGCCGCCGCGCTTCTTCGATCTGCGCCGGAGAAAGAGCTTCGAGAGCCCGTCTTCCCGCGTCTTCCGAGGCCGTCTCGGTTTCCGCGAGGTCCGGGAGGATTTTCGGCGCGAGACGGTAGCGGACTTCGTTGAAAAAAATCGCGCCGACCATGACGCCCGTGGCCGCGAACGCGGCGAGGCGCGCGGGTTGAGGCAGCCAGCCCATCGGCGTGTAGGTTTCCCGCTCCGCCTCCAATCGCTTCATGCGCAGGCGGGTCTGAAAACCTTCGGGTAGGGGGTGCCGGGGAAGATCGGCGACCATTTTCGACACGCGCTTGAGCGTGTCCAGCTCCGCGCGGCACTCCCGGCAGTCTTCCAGATGCGCGGCGACGCGGCGCTTTGCGTCCTCACCGAGCGCGTCGTCGATATAGGCGGAGAGGTCGTCGAGTGTGTGGTTTTCGCTTTCGTTAGCCATCTTCGTTTTGCGCGTACCGTTTCAATTTAAGCGCGAGGGCGTTTCTCGCGCGCGACAGTTTCGATTTCACCGTGCCCTCCGGAAGACTGAGGGCCTCCCCGATGTCCTGATAGGAGAGCCCTTCGATGTCCCGAAGCACGACCACGGCGCGGTTTTCTTCGTCGAGTGTTTGCAGCGCCGACTGCACCTCGCGGGCGACTTCTTCCGTCTCCAGGCCCGCGTCGAGCGCGGGTTCGTCCGCCGGAAGCGAGCCTTCGGTATTCTTCTCCTCCCCGTCCTCCCCGCCTCCGAACAGGCCGTGCAGCGGGAGCGTTTTCCAAAAACTACGCCGCTTTTCCGAGCGGACGCGGTTCTTCCAGGTATTCACCGTGATCCGGTACACCCATGTCGTTTGCGCCGAGTCGCCCCTGAAGTTCGGGAGCGCCTTGAGCGCGCGGATCAGCGCGTCTTGAGCGAGGTCTTCGGCGTCGACCGCATTGCCGACCAGACGCAGCGCGAGATTGTAAACCAGCCGGGAATTCCGCTCCAGGAATTCGGCCTCGCTCGGCGGTTGTGACACCGGTTCAGGCCGGGGAGTTCCCTCGTCTTTTTGCTCTTTCGCGTCGGCCCCCATATCGGCTCTATTATGCCCCCGGCGGATTACGGAATCTAGTCCTTGCAGTCGGGAGAGTCCCCATCGTAGACCATCGTATAATCGTCCTCTTTAAGGAGGGGCGAAACGACGATGCGGCCGCTTAGAAAGGAGTTTTCCGTCATTTTGAGCATTTCGCTCTTTTGTCCCAAAGCTAAAAGCTGGTTGTAGGATTCCATCAAAGAGCCCAAAGAACGGTTGCGCACGCGGATTCGCTCCGTCAGTTCGGCGCCCGGCTGGGCCGAGGCGGCGTAGAGGAGCAGGTCCTTGGTTAAGAGGGATTTTTGGTCCCGGATCGCGGCTTGGACGGAATGAAGCCGCTCAAACACGCGGGCGACCTTTCCGCCGTGATCTCCGGTCAGCCGCAGGCGCCAGCAGCGGTACATCCGCGCCCGGGGACCCAGTTCGATGGCTCTCGACGGCACTTGGATCTGCGCGGCGGCTGCCGCGTCGAATTCCGGCATGCGGCGCTCGATCTCGGAAAGAACGGGGGCGAACTCGGGGTCGGTCGCCGACGCCGCGAGCGTGGAGGCGCGCCCCTGTCCGGAGGGATCGCCGGCCGCCCGCGCCGCCGCGACGAGCAGGAGGCAGGCGAACGCACTCGACAGCGCTCGCCGGCTCATTTCGTCTTAAGAACCCCTTTTTCCTCGAGCCTCTTCAGCAGGGCGTCGAAAGCCATCCCGATATCCTGAAGTTCGTCGGTATCGCGTAGATGGAAGCTGGTTTTGACCTTGTCGCCGCGCTCGATTTTCACCATCTCGGTGATCAGGCGGTGAATCGGGCCCGCGAGGCGCTGGGAATACAGTAAGGCGAAAAGGAAGGTAAGCGAAAGGTTGATCGCCAACGAAACAAGGAGGGCCGGAAGAATGATTTCCGTTCGGGTGAAGATTTCCGGGTGAGTTCCCGTTTCCTGGACGATGTAGAAGAAATCCCCGGCGGTCTTGGAATCGGCCCACGACAGCACGGCGTAGGTGACCAACGCGGTGATCAACGTGGAGAGCAGAACCCAGCCGCCGAGTCTCAGAATCAGCCGCGTTTGGAAATGAGGTTCGATCAGGAGGCGGGAGCGGCGGTTTTTCATCGCGACCTCTTTTTGGAGGATGCGCTTTTCGCGCGGGAAGGCTTTGCAAATCCCTTCCGGGCGCTAAGCTTCTTCTTGAGCATCTGGAGCACGGTCGCCGGGAGATAGTCGCCGGGTTTGGCGCCGAGGCGGGCGACCTCCTTGATCATCGAAGAGGAAAGGTAGGTGTAGTTTTCATCGGGCATCATGAACACCGTTTCCATCTCGGGGTACAACTGACGGTTCATCGAGGCCATTTGAAATTCGTAGTCCATGTCGGAAACTGCGCGAATGCCGCGGATCACGACGCGGGCGTTTTTCCGTTTTAAGTAATCCACGAGAAGCCCTTCAAAGGAGTCCACATCCGCGCCCGGGATATCCCGAATCGCGATCTCAATCATCCGCAGCCGTTCCGCGACCGAAAAAGTAGCTGTTTTCGAGGAGTTATTCGCGATCGCGACGATTACGTGATCGAACACCCGGCTGGCGCGCCGAATAATGTCGATATGGCCGTTGGTAATGGGGTCGAAACTGCCGGAATAGACGGCGATGCGCGGCATGGGCCCTCCTGAAAGGCGCTTGAATCTATCAATTTTTCCAGGCCTTTGCTATAACGGGGCATGCTTCGCGACGTGTTCATTTTAGGCGGAGCCAGAACGCCGTTCGCCGCCTGGAAGCGCGGGAGAACGGGTTTTGGCGCGCGAGGCGGGGACTATGCCGCGCGGCACCCCTCTGAATTGGCGAGCGCCGTGTGCCGCGCGGCGCTGGAACGCTGCGGGGTGCGGGCGGCGGACGCGGACCGGCTGATTTTCGGGAACATGTACCCGATCGGACCCCACGCCTGCTACGGGGGCCGCTATGTGTCGCTGCGAGCGGGACTTCCTCCGGAGGTCCCGTCCCTCGCGATGAACATGGCGTGCGGAACCGGGCTCGCCGCCTTGATTCAATCCGCCCGCGAGATCGCCTGCGGCGATGCGGAGCTTTCACTGTGCGTCGGGGCGGACTGTCCCAGTCTTGTCGATAAGGAAATCTTCGGACCTTCCTTTTACGACGAAGAATGCGGCAGCGAGATCGGGGCGACCGTGGAAGCTCTCGCCGCCGAGCGCGGCATCGACGCGGCCGCGATGGACGCGTGGGCGCTTGAGAGCCACCTTCGCGCGAAGCGGGCAAAGGCCGTCGCGCGCGAGGAAATCGTCGCATTCGGCGGCTTGGCGTTAGACGACTCCGTTTTGGAGAACCCCGCCGCGGTTTCGTTCGCGAACGCGAAGCGGCTTTACGGGGGAGGGATCTCCGGACGCAATACGCACGCGATCGTGGACGGCGCCGCGGCGCTTGTGCTCGGCGCGCAGCGGCCAGACGGCGCGTTGGGGCGTTTTGTGGACGGGGCTTCGGTCGGAGTCGAACCCGCTCGCATGGGTCTGGCCTCGGTACCCGCGATTCGCGCGCTCCTCAAGAAGACCGGCAAAACGATCGCCGATATCGATTTGTTCGAGATCAACGAGACCTTCGCGGCGCAGGTGCTGATGGATATCGGGGAACTTCAAATCCCGCCGGAAAAGGTTAACGTGAACGGCGGTGCGATCGCGTTCGGCCATCCGTTCGCCGCGACCGGGGGGAAGCTGGTGCTGGGGCTGCTGCTCGAGCTCCGCCGCCGAAAGCTTAGGACCGGAATCGCGGCGATCTGCGTCGGAGGCGGGATCGGCGTCGCCGTACTGGTGGAAAGGTTGTAGAATCTTCTCGTGGACTGGCTCAGAATAGGCGTCAGCGCGGCGGAACTTCTCGTCACGATCGTGATGGCGGTGCTCACCGTTTTCGTCGTGTACCGGGCCCTGATCAAGACCAACACCGATTTCGACGAAGACGATCAAATCATCAAAGGAAATCTGGCGGTGGGACTTCTGGTCGGCGCGCTGCTGCTCGCGGCGGCGAACATGATGCATCAGGCCTTCAAGCCCGTGGCCGACACCGTCCACATGGCGCTGACCAACCCGCTGGCGAAGGAATCCGCTAATTGGAAGCTCGGCCTGTATTCGATCGCCAATTTGGGACTCGCCTTCTTTATCGTCGTCACCACGCTTTCCTTCTCGCTGCGGCTGTTCGGCCGGCTCACCCGGGCGAAGGACACGCGCCCCGGCAAGGAATTGTTCAAGGGCAACGTCGCCATCGGCGTGATCCTCTCCTCGTTCGTTCTCGTCATCTCGCTCTTCGTCGGAGAAGGGGTGAAGGCGCTCACCAAGGCCCTCGTCCCTCGTCCGAACGTCGGGCGCATGATGATCATGGAATAGGCCCCGGGGCCATCGCTTCCGCGGGAATTCCCGCCTATACTCTGCCGACGATGAATCGACGGCAAGATCCTTTCAGTGTTTTGCGCTCCAGGCGTTTTCTCGCCTCGGCCGTGATTGGGGTTCTGGCCGGAGGAATCGGATTGTCCGTCCTGACCGGCATCAACCCCATCCGTCTGATGAGCGAAGGCTGGTCCGCTTACGACGCTCCCCAGCCGGGCGCGACGTCGCTGACCCCTAAAACAGCGCTTCGAGGGGAGCGGATCGAGGGGGGGCCCTCCGACGAGGCGGCCGAAAGACGCGCTTCAGGCAAACGCAAAAAAGGGATGTTCCGCCGCTTGTTCGGCCGCTTCGCGGCGTTGTTTGCGCGCCGCAAGCGGCAAGCGTCCGCCGCCGCCGGGGGCGTGCCGGAGGGGGATTCCGTTTCCGAAGGGGCCGCTTCCGGCTCCGCTTCGGCAGAGGGACGCGACGTCCGGTTTTACGGGATGGGTGCGGACGCGTCCTCCGCGAAGACGCCGGTTCTCGACTCCCGGGAGTTCGGAGTCGGTTCCGTGGGTTTGGGCCTTCAAGACAACGGAGGACCGATCGCCTTGGGAGCCGGACTCCCGGTTTCCGGGTTGGAAACCGACCCGGCGGCGGATTCCTATTTCGATCCGGTGGAAGAGATTCCTCAGGTCGAACCCGTGCGCGCCGCGGCTCCGGCCGCCGCGCAGGTCGGCGCGGCGGAGGCGGGGGGCATCGGATTCGAGGAGGGTCCGCAGGGGAGCGCGAACGGACAGACAAGCGGCATGCGCGTCGGCGCCGCCGGCAGCCGCGTGGCGGGTCCGGCGGTTCCCGGAGGGACTTCGGACCGATCCAGTCCGCCCGGTGCCGACGACTCAGGACCGGGAAAACCGGGCGGTGCGGCGCTCAAAAAACACAAGGTGGAGATTCCGTCGATCGGAGGCGGCAAGGGGATTCGCAACGCGCCGAGCCGAACCTATTGACCGGGTCTTAGGAGCCGGTCGGCTCCTGCGGGAGGGGCGCCGGAAAGTCGGGGGGAGCCGAAACCGTTCGGTTTCGCATTCGAATCGCCCGCAGCACCGTGCGGACCTTTCGCATTCTCTTCTCCGCCCACCCGTAAATAAAGACATAGTGGCAGGCGGCCCCCGCCACGACGAGCAGGTGGAAGAGCTCGTGCGGTCCGAAGACTCCCGGAATGAGCACAGGGGCTTCGATCGTATCGATCACCGCGCCGAGCGCGTAGGCCGCGCCGCCGAGCGCGAGCAGCGCGAGCTTCTTCATTCCGAACTTTTGATGCAGTTTGTAGAACGAAATCGTTCCCAGTCCGCCGACGCTGCAGTAGAGGCTGACGATCGCCCAATACGGAAGGGATTTAAAGTACGTGTTGACGACGAATAGGCAGATCAGCGAACCCGCCCAGAAAATCGCCAGGAGCCCGAGCCGCCAAAAGCCGCGCAGCAAAAGCATGTGAATCGGCGTCGCGGAACCGGCGATCACCAGCCAAATCGCCATGTAGTCAAGCCTGCGGAAGAATTCGCGCCACGGCCCCGGCGTGAGCGAATGGTAGATTCCGCTCATGGAAAACAGGAGAAGCAAGGTGCAGACGTAGAGAAGGGCCGCGCCGACCTTAAAGCCGCTGCTGCGGGTTTTTAGGACAAGGCGCCAGCCCGCGTACAACGTCAAACCCGCCGCGAGCAAATGCGAAAGGCTGCTGAAGGGATCGTGAAGGCCGAAGTAGGGAATGGGACGCATCGTCGTGGCTGTAATAGGGTAGCATGCGGTCTCCGGTGGTGTCAAACTTTAGGAGCGATTAAAACCGGCGGGAGCGGAATTCCAAGCCGGGCGCGTCGCTAAGAAACCAGCCGAAGACGCCGCCGGGGCCGGAGGCGCGAAGCCACCAGTCGGTTTTAGGCTGCTCGAGAATCTTTAAAAAATCGGTATTTTCCGGACAGGCGGATTCGATCACGCGACCGCTCATCGGAACCCGGATAAAGCAGCTCCCCTCGGCGCGATAGGCAAGAATCTCGAGGAGATCCCCTTCCTTCAGGGGAAATTCCTCCGTCGGTTTCGGAGTCCGGTAGGCGGGGGCGTCGATGATTTCGGTCTTGCCGTAAGAGCTCCCGGAAACCGCCGCCTTTCTGGAGACGCGCGCCAATCCCGATTCGCGCGTGATAACGAGCGAATGCGTAAAGTCGACTTCCGTTCCGGGCGTGACCTTCAAAGGTTCGACGTCCTGCGCCGCCCGGGAAGGCTCTCTCTTTAAGGCGAGCGCGTCGCCGGGTCCCGCCCAGACGATCACCGGGCGTCCTTCTCCGGGCCAGCCCTCGTAGCGGAACAAGACCACCGCGGCGGGTCCGGGGGGCGTGGCGGGCGGAGGGGTCGCTTGCGCGTCAAATACGGCGGCGGCGGCCTCGATGCGCGCCGCGTGCTCTCCCGCCTTTGGGTCCATCCGGAAACGGGAATCGTTGGAGAGCCCGTCGCGCAGCCGCGCGAGGGCTTCACGCCCGCGCGGGTCGCCGATGGCGGCCAAGGCGTCGCACGCCTCGGCCAAAAGCTGGGTCGACGGACTCGTGCGCAGGAGACGGGACAACGCTTCGACGGCCCGCGAATCGCGGGTTCTTCCAAGGAGACGCGCGGCCTGGAGCGCGCGGGTGAGATGAGGTTCGAACAAAATTTCTTCCAGCGTTTCGCGGTCGCGCCGGGAAAACGGACCTTGGGGATTTCGGCCGGAGAGCGCCGTAAGGACCGATCCGCGCAGCGGCGAATCGCCGCGAAGATGGCGAAGCAGATCGAAGAGAGCCAAAGTGGCTTCCGGAAGGGGGGATTTCTCAAGCGCGGTCGTCGCGTGTTTGGCGGCGATGCGGGAGAGACTGTCCTCGGAGGCGGCGTAGCGTTTGGCGGCGCTCAGCGTCGCGCCGACGGAACGGGTACCGATTTTCGCGAGTTGTCCCAAGGCTTCGCGCTCCACGAGCGGGGGAATGGAATCTTGGAGCAGGGATTCGAACACGGCCCTTACGGTCCGCGGCGGAACCCGAATAGAGCCCAACGCGAGCACGGCGGTGGAGCGAAGTCCCGGATCCTCATCCGAGTCGAGAGCGGTTCTTCGCAGCGCCGGATATCCCTCCGCGTCGCCGATGGATCCTAGAAATCCGGCCGCGTGCAGGCGAACGCTCAGCGGCCGATCCTTCAATTCCAGATAATGCGCGAGGGCGCGTACGCCGAGGACGCCGCGGTCTTTAAACGCCCCCCGAAACCCTTCAAGCTCCTTGAACGCAAAGCGGCGGTCGAGCGGGTGGGCGCCTTCCATCCGCGAAGCGGTTCGCTCCATCCGTTCGAGCAGCGTGCGCGTGGATTCGGCGGCGCGCGTCAAAACGGGAACGGTGAGTAGGAGGAGAACGGCGAACGCGCGCGTCACGCGCAGGCGCGCCGGGCCTCGGCGAGTTCCGCCGAGGTATCGCCTACGGCGAAGTAGCGGCCCTGCGGATGGTGGAACACCAGCGCCGAGACGCTCGCCTCGGGGTCCATCATGAAGCCTTCGGTCAACTGGACGCCGATCTCCTCGGGGTTCAGGAGATTCCAAAGTTTTCGCTGGTCGGCCAGATCCGGACACGCGGGATATCCGGGGCTGACCCGGACGCCGCGATAGTGCGCCTGAAATTTCTGCTTAATCGTCATGCCGGAGGGATCGGGAATTCCCCACATCTGGCGGAGCTTCTCATGCAAAAGCTCCGCGAACCCTTCGGCGCTTTCAATCGCCAGGGCTTGAAGCGCGTGGGACTTGAAGTATTCGCCCTTCTCGCGCAGCGTTTCCGCCAGTTCGCGCACGCCCCCGCCGCAGGTGACGACGAAGGCGGCGATGTAATCCGGGGCGCTCGCCGTCTTGGGCAGGACGAAATCGGAGAGACACAGACCGTCCCCGGTGGACTGGCGCGGGAACTTAAAGCTCTCGACCGGGGGTTTCCCGGATAAAAAACCGGACCGGTTTTCCCACAGAGACAACGAGTCTCCCTCCGCCTGGGCAACGAAAAAGCGTGCGACGCCGCGGGGCTTGAACAGTCCCTTTTCCAAAATCTCGTCCTGAAGCGCGCGCACGCGGTCGAAGAGTTCCAGCGCTTTCGGGTCGCGCGATTGAAGCAGGGCTTCGGGATTTCCTTTGAGGCCAAGGTGGCGGCCGTAAAGCATGATCGGGTTGATGTACTCGAACAGCGCTTCGGCCTGGAAACCGTCGAGGACATGGCGTTTCAAGTCGGGCGGGGAGGGGATATTGTGCCCGTAGTCGAGCTTTTTCGGGGTCACCTTCGCGCGCGACGGGGAAGACGCGGCCGCGCCGTTCATCGAAGAAGCCAGTTCCCGCTGTCGGAGCAAGTTTTCCGAAAGGAGCGCGCCGCGGGCGTTCGGGTTCGAGAGACGATTCGCGAGATCAAGACCGTGCATCGCGTCCTTCGCGTAGAGAACCGTTTCCCCGTACTGCGGGGCGATCCGCCCGGCGGTGAACTTCGGCGTCAGAGCCGCTCCGCCGACGAGGATGGGAAGCCGGATGCCGGCGGTTTTTAAATCCTCCGCGGTGACGACCATCTGCTGCGCCGATTTGACGAGGAGACCGGAGAGGCCGATCATGTCCGGTGAATTTTCCTTCACCGCGCTGATCAGCGCGGCGGGGTCGATCTTGATCCCCAGATCCACGACGGTAAATCCGTTGTTCTTAAGAATGATGTGGACGAGGTTCTTGCCGATATCGTGCACGTCCCCCTTCACCGTGGCCAGCACGATCTTCCCTTTGGCGGCGGAGTCGGCATGGTCCATGAAGGGTTCGATGTGGGCGACCGCGGCCTTCATCACCTCGGCGGACTGCAGCACCTCGGCGACGATCATTTCGTTCGCACCGAACAGACGGCCGACCTCGTCCATCCCCTTCATCAGGGGGCCGTTGATGATATTGAGAGGGCGGCGCTTTTCTTCGTGGAGCAGGCGGTCGAGGTCTTCGAGCAGGCCTTCTTTGGAACCCTCCACGACATTGGCGGCGATCCGGTCGTCGATCGGCATCTTCGCGCGCTGCTCGATCGTGGCTTCCCGCGGCTTCTTGTCGCGAAAGTGCGCGGCGAACGCGGCGACGGGATCGGAACCCTCGGGGTGCGCGGGATCTCCCGGGCCTTTCCAAAACAAAAGCGCGTCGGACAGCTTCTTTTCCTCCTCGGGGAGGGTCGCGTAGCGCGCGAGCTTTTCCGTGTTGACCATCGCCAGGTCGAGTCCGGCTTCGACGCAGTGGTGCAGAAAAACGGAGTTGAGCACTTCCCGCCCCGCGGGCGGCAAGCCGAAGGAAATGTTTGAGATGCCGAGCACGGTGTTGCAGCGGGGGAGGGCCTCCTTGATCGCGCGGATGCCCTCGATCGTCGCCGCCGCGGAGCCGTAATAATTTTTGTCGCCGGTCGCGCAGGGGAAAACCAGCGGGTCGAAAATGATGTCCTCTTCGGCGAGTCCGAATTTCCGCGTGAGGATGTCATGGGAGCGTTTTGCGATTTCCAACTTCCGCTCCCGGGTGACGCCCATGCCGGCGTTTTTGTCCTCGTCGATCGTTCCGACGATCACGGCCGCGCCGTAGCGCTTCACCAACGGAAGGACCGCTTCGAAGCGTTCCTCGCCGTCTTCGAGGTTGATCGAGTTGATGATCGCTTTCCCGGGGCTGCGCTTGAGCGCTTCCTCAAGAACCGCGGCGTCGGTCGTGTCGATCATCAGCGGAGCCTTGGTCTTCTTCGTCAAGATCTCGAGGAATTCTGTCATGTCCTTCTTTTCGTCGCGATCCGGATTGGCCAAGCAAACGTCGAGGACATGCGCGCCGTTGCGCACCTGCCGACGGCCGATCTCGGCGCCCTCCTCGAGTTTTCCGTCGACGATCAGTTTCTTGAAGACCTTGGAGCCGATGACGTTCGTGCGCTCCCCGACGAGGATCGGCCTCCGGTCTTCGGCGAGAGACAGGGACTCCAGTCCGCTGACGGCCGCGCGGCGTTCCGCGGACGGGACGCGGGCGGCGGCGCTCTCGAGAGCGTCGGCGATCGCGCGGATGTGCTCGGGCGTCGTTCCGCAGCAGCCGCCCGCGATGTTGATCCAGCCGTTTTTCGCGAAGCGGGCCACCTTTTCGGCGAGCATCTCCGGAGATTCGTTGTATTCTCCGTTTTCGTCGGGGAGTCCCGCGTTGGGATAACAGACGACCGGGACGCGCGCGAGGCCGGCGATCGAGCGCAGATGGTCGGTCATGAAATCCGGGCCGGTCGCGCAATTGAGACCTAGCGCGAGCAGATCGAAATGTTCAACGGAGAAGCATAACGCGTCGGCGGTTTGGCCGCCCAGCATCGTCCCCATCGTTTCGATCGAGACGGAAAGAATCACGGGCAGAGAGCGGCCGACGGAGTCGAACGCGTCGTGAAATCCCAAGAGCGACGCCTTGATGTTCAGCGTGTCCTGCTGGGTCTCCAGCAGCAGCAGATCGCAGCCGCCCTCCAACAGCCCCCGAGCGGCTTCCGCGTAGTTGCGGCGCACCGCGTCGAAGGTGATGCCGCCGGTGACGGTGATGGTCTTCGTTCCCGGGCCGAGGGATCCCGCGACGAAGCGGGGTCGCGCCGGGGTGCTCTTGGCGTCTGCGGCTTCCCGCGCGAGTTGCGCCGCCATCCGGTTGAGTTCGACGGTCTTATCGCCGAGCCCGTATTCATCGAGCACGTGGCGGATTCCGCCGAAGGTGTTGGTCGAGACGATGTCGGCGCCCGCGTCGAAATAGTCCGTGTGGATGCTACGAATGGAATCCGGGCGGGTGAGGACCAGATTTTCGTTGCATCCCTCGAGCGCCGCTCCGCCGAAATCGGCGGGGCCGAGGTTGAGATCCTGGAGGGCCGTCCCCATCGCGCCGTCCAGGATGAGGATGCGCCGTTGTAGAAGGGTTTTAATTGTTTCCATAAAAAAAGACCGCGCTTCCGGCGCAGTCTCGATCGCTTCCTCTTTAGCTCCCAGTCGATGGCCGGGGCAATTCGGATGGGATTCCGCCGCACGCGTACCCCAAAATCCTCGCCAGAACTGATTCCATTTTAGGCTATTTTCGGCCTTGCCGCAAGGGCGGCTAGCGGTAGATTCTGCCCGGTTCCTTGGCGGGGTGAATCCAGGCGTCGCGTTCCCGAATGACTTTCTTGAATTCAGGGTGCTCTCGGACGGTCTCATACTCTTTCGCGGATTTCGCCTTCTCGATGAAGCGGTCGTCGATTTTGACGGCCTCGGCGAGCCGGCGGATGCCGTCCTCGCGGCGGCCGTGGGCGATCAGAAACCCGCCGTGATAAAACAGCGCGAGGGCGTACTGCGGGTCCATTTCCGCCGCGATCGACAACTCGGCCTCGGCGGCATAAATGTCGGAATTATCCTTATAAAGCAGGAGTCCGTTGGTGGTATGCGCTCGGGCCCGAACGCGCCGGACGCCGGGGTCCAGAATGCGAACGAGGCGGAAATCGTAGCTCGCCCTAGGATTCTTGAGGTCCCGGTATACGAGGAAGGCGCAGTGTCCGAAAGGCGAATAACGGATGCTCTCGATGTGAAAGCGGGGATCGGGCCAGTCAAGGGCGTGTACGCTTCCTTTGAATGCCGCGGTCGTGTGCAAAGTCTCATACAGGCCGGGGCGTTCGGCGATCGGGGCGTTGCGCACCTGTTCCAAAAACCCGGGGGCGTCGTAACCTTCCTTGCTCAGCGAGCGGACCGCGCTCTCGGCGCGCTCGCGATCCCAATAGGAGGTCCTTTCATGGGTGTAGACCCAATCCTTCTCTTCCTGCTCGCCGTCCGGTTCCACGGTGACCGTTCCAACTCTCCATCTGTCGGGATCGCCGAGCGGAGCCGCACCCAAGAGGGGGTAGCTGTAGTACTCCAAGGCGACCGAACAGGCGTTATTCCAACCCAGGAAAAGAAGCTCGTCGGTTCCCGGAACCTTGTCCGCAACCCGCCCCTGCAGATCGGCGCGCCGCGCCGCGGCCCCGGAGCAGGGCAGCAGGACGATCAGGAGCAATGGGGTCAAAGCCCGCATGCAGTGAGTATACCCGGGGATCGCAAAGACGGCTATTCTTCGTAGGGGCTTCGGCGCAACTCGCCGTCCTTCAAGGAGCGGGGGGCGTCGATGAGGCGTTCGCTGTCGACCGACATGCGAAGCGGTTTCAGCGACTGGGGTTGTCGCGTCGTCTTCAGGATTACCGTCGGACCCGCGAACAGGGCCGCGAGCAAAAACAGAATCCAGAGAAACGAGCCGTTCCTTCTCATGCCTTTAGGATATCAATCGCTCCCCAATCCTAGGATGGGACGAACGGGCGATTTGTCGTTGTTTTTAGACCTAGGTCGGCATGGGACGGCGGCCTAGCCCCAACAGGGTCCGATGGCCCGCCACTTCGATTGGAAATAAAAGGCTTTTTAACTTTCGCTAGGCGAGGTCGATCGACTGCCAGCGTTCTTGATAGAGGGAAACGAGTTTGTCGCGCAGAGGGCGCAAATCGGGACTCTTAAGATCGGGATCCTGCGCCAATAACTCTCGAGCGTCCTCTCGGGCGGAGGCGAGCAGGTCGGAGTCCCGAACCAAATCCGCCACCCGAAGGCCGAGTTCTCCATGCTGGGCCATTCCCAGCATCTCTCCGGGCCCCCGGATCTTGAGATCCTCCTCGCCGATTCGGAATCCATCGGAGGTTTCGCAAAGGATGGCGACGCGCCTGCGGGCCTCCGGGGATTTGGGCTGCGCGACCAAGCAGCAGGTGGACGCGCCGGATCCGCGACCGATGCGTCCCCGCAATTGATGCAGAGAGGCGAGTCCGAAGCGGTCCGCGTTTTGAATCACCATAACCCCGGCGTTGGGAACGTCTACGCCTACTTCGATCACCTGGGTCGCGACGAGAATGTCGGATCCGCCGGATGCGAATTCCTCCATCGCCGCGACCTTCTTTTTTCCGGGAAGCCGGCCGTGGACCAAAGAGACGCGTCGGTCGGCGAAAACCGTTTTCGATAGGCGGTTGAACTCCGCTTGAGCCGCCTTGAGATCGAGGCTCGCGCTTTCTTCGATGATCGGATAGACGATATAGGCTTGTAGGCCGCGGCCGGTCTCGGCCCGGACGATTTCGAACGCCTCCTTCTCCCCGATGTGCAGGGTTTTCGCGGGGATGCGTCCGGGAGGCATTTCGTCGAGCGTCGAGACGTCCAGGTCCCCGTACAGCGCCAAGCTCAGCGTGCGCGGAATCGGCGTCGCCGTCATCAAAAGCAAATCGAGCGGAGGACCTTTCTGGCGCAGGGTCGTGCGCTGGCGAACCCCGAAGCGGTGCTGCTCGTCGATGATCGCAAGACGGAGATTCTTGAAGGCGACCGATTCCTCCAGTAGCGCGTGCGTTCCCAGCACGGCGTCAACTTCCCCAGAGGCCGCGCGCGCGAGAATGCGCTCCCGTTTCCGCTTAGGCACGCTGGACGTGATCAGTTCGACGCGAACGGGAAGTTCTCCTAAAAATTTCTGGAAGGTCCAAAAGTGCTGCTCGGCGAGAATTTCCGTCGGCGCCATGAACGCGCCCTGATAGCCGTTTTCGATCGCCAGCAGCAGGGCCGCGATCGCAACCACTGTTTTTCCGGAGCCGACATCCCCTTGGAGAAGCCGGGTCATCGGATACGGGTTCTGCATGTCTCCGAGGATTTCGTTGACGACCCGCTTTTGCGCCCGCGTCAGTTCGAATCCCAACTGCGCTCGAAACGGAGTGAGCAAAGATCGCTTGATCTCGTAGCCGTAGCCTTTGACCACCTCGCGCGTTTGACGGTGCTTCAGAGTCCACGCAAATTCCAGCAGCAGCAGTTCCTCGTACGAAAGCCGCCGTCGCGCCTGTTCCAGTTCCTCAGAGGAGCGCGGACGGTGGATACCGCGAACCGCCTGCGGCAGGGTCAGCAGTTCCCTGCGCCGCAGCAGCTTCTCGGGAAGGTTTTCCCGGAGTTCCGGAAAAACTTCGTCGAGCGCCGCGGCGACGATTTCGCGCAAAAGCCGCTCCGGGAGCCCGGCCGTCGTTGGATAGATGGGAACGAGCTTGCCGACATGGAGCGGCGTGCGGGGGTCGTCGACGAGGTAATGCTCCTGCACGGAAATTTTTCGGATCTTCAGCAGGCCGGGTTCGCCGCGCCCGATCACCCATGCGTCCGCCCCAGGGGCCAATTCGCGTCGGAGGGATTCGAAGACGTCGTAGCGCCGATTCGGCCGCTTAAACCAGACCGCGTCGACGGCGCCGTGTCCGGGAACCTGAAGCTTGGCGATGAACAATTCGAGATGCGTTCCCGCGCGCTGCGTCAGCGTGCGCGTGACGCGTCCTTTGAGCACGAGGGGTGCGTCCACAGGGACGCGTCCGGGCGGGGTCTCGATGCGGTCTTCCCAGGTACGGGGAAAGGCCTCGATCAGGTCGCGCAGCGTTCTCAATCCCAGCCGCTCCATAAGCCGGGCCCGTTTGGGGCCGACGCCTTTTAGGTATTGAACTGGGCGCTCAAGCGCTCGGGAGAAGGCCGCGTTCACCAGCATAGTATACAATTGCCCCGACGAAGGCTTTGGACGGGTTGATCTGATATCATCCTAGCGTGGTGCGTTCCGCGTCTTTCCTTTTATCATGGGCCGTTTTTGCGTGCTGCCTCGCGGTGGCTGCCGCGGTTTTTCTTCTTCCGATCGCCAATCCCGATCTTTGGTGGCACTTGAGCGCCGCGCGCTACATCATCGAGCACCGAGCGTTCCCTCGCGAAGAGTGGCTTTCCCACACGATGGCGGGAGTTCCTTGGGCGGACTTCGAATGGGGCGTTCAACTGCTTTGGTACGGCCTAAAAGCGGCCGGCGGGATGACGGCGCTTTGGGCGTTGAAGGCGGGACTGCTTGCCGCGACGGCCGCCATCGTGTGGCGCACGCTCGCGCTGTATGGCGTCGCCGGAGAGGGCGGCGCGTTCGGAGCGTTCGCCTGGGCGCTTTCGACGATGATGGGCAACGATCTGCGGCCGGAGAATTTCTCGCTGCTGTTTTTCGCGTCGCTGCTGTTTTGGATCGAGCGGCGCCGCCTGCGCACCCCGGAAGCCGCCGGGTCCGCGATCGCTCTTCGGACGATCGCGGGGTGTGCCGCGTTTTTCTGCGTGTGGGCGAATCTTCACGCCGGATTTTTTTACGGGTTCGTTCTTCTCGGCGCCTACGCCGCGGCCGATTTCGTTCGCCGCAAGGACCGGACGCTTGCCGCGGCGCTCGGGGCGAGCGCCGCTTCGTCCTTGATCAATCCCTACGGCGCGGAGGTCTATTGGGTCGCGGTGCAGCATGCCGCGCAGAGAAAGACGCTGCAGGCGTTTATCCGGGAATGGGGCGCACCCGATCTCTTCGAGCCGTCGCTCGCGCCCTTTTGGCTGATCCTCGCGGTCTCGTTTGCCGTTGTGCTGCGGGGACAGCTTACGAGACGCTCCGCCCCCGCCGAGCATATCGCGCTTTTGCTGGTTTTTGCGATTTCATCGGCGGCGCACGTTCGGACCGGGGTCTATTTCCTGACCGTCGCGATCGTGATCCTTGCGGCGGCCTGGGTGCGAATCGATTTCCCGCCCGGCATCGGCCGGATGCTGAGAATCGGTGGGACCTTCGCGGGAACCGTTTTTTTCTTTCGCGTGATTTTCCCCGCCTTTGATTCCGGTGCCGTGTTCCGTCCGCACTACGTTCCGATGCGCGCCGCCGCGTTTCTGGAACGGGAGGCTTCCGTTTTGGCGGGAAAGCCGCTTTACAACCCGTGGGAGTGGGGGGGGTATCTCGGATACACGCTTTATCCGCGCTATCGCATTTTCAACGACGGACGCTATCCGTTTCATTCCATGCTTCCAGGGGTCAACGAGGCGAAGCAGAGCCCGGACCGCTATCATGCCTACATGCTCGGACACGGCGTCGAGATCGCGCTGGTCCAGCGCGTCGGACAATTCCTGAGGGCGCCGATCGTACTGAAGGACGGACGCGAGCAATTGCTCATGCGGCCGTTCTATTTGTTTTTCCTTCCCTCCGAATATTGGGCCTTGATTTATTGGGATCCGCAGGCGATGGTGTTCGTACGCAGAGGGACCGTTCCCGACGCATGGCTGAAGGGAATGGAATTCAAATGGTTCCGGCCCGACGATTTGGCCGCGGCGTCTTTGTCTCTTCATGAAGGCGTCGTCGGCATTTCGGTTCTTGAGGCGGAGGTGGCGCGATTTATTGCTGACGGCGCCGCGGCGGACGAGGTGGAAGCCGCGCGGGAGTGGCTGCGGGGACTTCGGGAGTTCTCGTCGTGATTGTCCACCGCGGGCGCGCGTTGACCGGATGGGCGTGGATCGCGACGCTCCCCGTGCTCCTCTTCCCGGTCGGCGATCCGGATTTGTGGTGGCATCTGCATGCCGCGAAGCGTTTGCTCGCGGACGGATCCTGGCCGCGGACGGAGGTATGGTCGTTTACGATTCCGGGCGCTCCGTGGGTGAATTTTGAATGGCTCGGACAACTGGCGTATTACGCCGCCTATCAGGGAGGCGGAATCGCAGGGGTTTGGCTGCTGAAGGCGCTGTTGCTGGCCGCGGCGGCGCTCGGCGTGCAGTTTCTTCTCTCCCGTATCGGAATCGGCGTGCAGTACAGGGCGCTCGGGACCGCGCTTTGGATCACGGCCGCCGCGCCAAGAGCCGACGCGCGGATCGAACTCTTCTCGATCGCGGCGTTCTCCTGGCTCTTGTGCGGTTTGGAGACGCGCCGTCGCCGGGGAATTCCGGCGGGTTCCGAACGCTCCCTCGCGCTTTTCGGAGCGGCGGCCGGAGCGCTCTGGGCGAATCTTCACGGGGGCTTCGTGTACGGGTTTGCGCTTTTGGGGGCGTACGCGCTCCACGACTCGCTCGAGCGGCGCGGACGCGGTCTGTGGTGGGCGTTTGGCGGCGCTGTGTTTGGGACGGCGCTTAATCCCTATGGTCTGGGTCTGCACGCGCTGCTGTGGCGGCACGCCGCCGAAGCGGCGAGCCTCCAGGGCCTCATTTTGGAGTGGGCGCCGCTCGATCCGACCCGCCCCTCGCATTGGCCGACGTGGTTCTTCTTAATCACGACGATGGCGGCGCTGGGGGCGCTCTGGCGCGGCCGCCGCCGCGTCCCGCCGTTGGCCGCGGTCTTGCTCGGACTCTTCGGCATGGCCGCGCTGCGGCATGCGCGGGCCGGTATTTTCTTCGTGACGCTGGCGATCGCCTATCTCCCGCTGCTCGCGCTTAAAGCCCGAAAAATGCCGCGCGTGACCCGACGCACCTTTCAGGGGGTCGCCGTCTTGCTTGCCGCGCTCGGGGCGTTCGGGTTGTGGATCGGGGCGCCGGTGCGTACGCTTCGAGCCGTACACCACCGGGAGTTTTGGCCTGTTAGGGCAGCGGACTTTATGGAACGGGAGCGTGAATTCCGCGATCTGCGTGTCTACAACGCCTGGGGATGGGGAGGTTATCTGGGGTATCGCTTCGGGGATGCTTGGAGGATTTTCCAGGACGGCCGCTACGTTTTCCATCCGCTCCTGTTGGAGGCGCGCGAGGGGATCGCGTCTCCCGAAGCGTGGACGCGATTTTTAGGCCGGTATGGAGTCGAGGCGGCGCTGATGGAAAACGCGCCGCTAAAAGTGGCGTCGACCCGGGAGTATCCCGACGGAACGCGGCGCGTATTTCAACGGCCGTTCTACCTCTCGTTTATGCCGCGGGAGAAATGGGCCTTGGTGTATTGGGATGCGCAGGCGCTGCTCTTCGTCCGCCGGGAAGTCCTCGAGGTTAAGCGGATGAGCGCGCTGGAATACAAGCTCGCGCGGCCGGGGGACGAGGAGGCCCTGGCCGACGCGTTGGCCAGAGGCGAGATCGACACCGACTTGCTGGCGAAAGAACGCGAGCGGTACGCGAAAACCACCGCCTTGCCCGAGAGCCCGTTGCCCTAAGCCTCTTCTGCCTGTCGGTCGTAGAAATCCTTGTCCTTCAGGCCGAACCGCCAGCGCAGCGGAATCCGCACGATGTCCCACGCCGCGGCGACCGCGCCCCAGGTTTTCAACTTTCCCTTAAAGAGCGCGTTCAAGCAGCCGTCGTCGTCGTCGAGCTTCCAGACCACGTGCAGAAACGGCTCGAAACGAAACACCCACGCGTCGGGATACAGCGCGCCCGGCTCGGTGAACGGTACGCAGCCGATCCTTCTATACTGCCGGTGCAGCTGCATCAAGGAAAGCGGACGCCCCGTCGCGCTGACGAACAGCGGGCAGTTCCAGAGCATCAGCCGTTCCGGAAATGCCGCGTCGCGGAGCGGATCCGTCAGGATTTGCCGCGCGGTGTGGCGCAGCCACGAACAGACGCGCGCCTCCAGCTGCAGGCGCGCGATGTCCTCCTTGCGCGTCTTCCCCACCAACGGCGCGCGTCCGAGCAGGCGCAGCCACGCCGGCACCTTCTTCGACCCTAACCCGTAGATCGATAAAAACCCCCGCAGGTCCTTCGCCGCGCGCTCGATCTGCAAAGCCGCCGTCTTCTCCACCAACTCGGCCGCGCGCGGCTCCGCCGTCCGGATCGCCGCTGCGCGCGCGTCGTCCTCCAGGACTCCGGAGTGCGTCGCGTTGACCGAAAAGGAAGCCGAGTCCAAATGGACTCCCATTGAGATCAAGAATCCGTGTTCGTCGACGCCGACGCGGACGCCGTGCCGGTAGAAGTACAGGGGATGCGGGTGCGCCCCGACGCCCAGAAGCGAGAGCATGCCCGCCGGCTCCGGCGCCGCCGTCAGCACGCCGCGGATCCCGTTTTCCTCGAACGCCACCGACGGCGTGGGGGAGCTTTCCGGAAGCGCCGGTACGCGCGCTCCGTCGAGAAAAAAGGGAATTTTCAGCATCGCTGTTCCCTCGCGCAGCAGCGGCAAAGGGTCCGGCATTCGCGAGAACAGTCCCGCGTCGAAGAGAATCTCGATGAGGGTTCCCTCCTTCGCTTCCGGGGCGGGCCGCGGAGCGTAGTTGACCGGGCTGTCCATCATCAACGAATATCCCGCGGCCGCGACGCGCACGAGCCTGGGCTCCAGGCGCAGCGCGCCCAGAATCCCCAGCGCGAGCTGCCGTTTGAATTCGTCCTTCGCGTCTTCTTCGGAGAACAGTCCGGCGAAGGGATCCTCCAGATCCTCCAGCGTGAGCGGACGTCCCGCGAACCAGAGGCGGATGCCGTTTTCGACGCGGTCGGCGCGGAGTTCGGGCGCTTCGGCGGCGACGGCCGCGCGGGCGAGGGCTAAAATGAAAGAGTTGGGGTCGGCGAATTGGAATGACTTGAGTTTTTCCAGCGCGCGGGCGCGGTCGATTTTGAACGACCCGGATTCTACGAGTTCGCCTTCTTCTTCCATGGGCTATAGGAGGGTAGCAGGGGGGGAGGGGGTTGGGTAGGGGGGGTTATAGAGGAAGGATTGAATCCGAGTCAAAATCCAGGTAACCTGGGGTTATGACCACCAAGCAGAAACTCTTGAAGGCCGTTCAAGACCTGCCCGACAATGCCTCGTTTGAGGATGCCATGGAGCGCCTCTACTTCCTGGCAAAGGTTGAAAGGGGTCTAGAACAGGCAGACTCAGGCCGGACCCTTTCCCACAGCGAGGTTAAAGAGAAAATGGGAAAATGGTCGAAATAAGATGGACTCTCCAGGCCTCTCAGGACTTAGATTCAATCGCAGAGTTTATAGCTAAGGAAACTGTTTCTATTTAGCGGCCTTGGGGGAGACGGACGTCTCTTCCGGGGAATTCAGCCCAATGGCCTCGAAGTCATCACGCCTAGTCATTTGGCTCCGATTTTCGGGGAGAAGCTTGCCGATTATGCCGCCAGGATTCGGGAACGGCTAACAATTGCCGAAACCGACTTTGTCGGGGGAGCCTCCTTCGGCGGAATGATCGCCGCCGAAATCGCCCGATATCAGAGCGTTGCGGGATTAATCCTGCTTGGGAGTTGCCTCCAACCACAGAAGCTTCCTCGGTCCTATCGGTGGCTGGACCGCTTAGGCTTTTTGATACCAATTTTAAGTCCGTATTATGCCTATTACGTTCTAAACCTAGGAGGACCCGGAGCAAGGAAATGAGACGGGTCCGTCTAACTTGGGCGGCGATCCAAAGGAACTCCTCGGGGAATGCATCCAATGGGCGAGATCGCTCATACGATGAATTCGGGGGAGCGTCATCGAAGGGAACTAATGGGAATAATCAATCGTAAGAAGATTTATGGAAAAACCCAGCGGCATCTCCCGGATGATTTACCGCATTCGAGGTCGACGCGTCATCCTAAGCGGAGACTTGGCGAAACTCTATCAAGTCACTCCAAAAAGCTTGGTCCAAGCCGTCAAACGCAACCGCGCGCGCTTTCCTATGGATTTCATGTTCCAACTTTCTCGCCGGGAATTCGAAAACTTGAAGTCACAAACGGTGACTTCAAGTTGGGGCGGAATTCGAAGAGCATGTCCATACGCCTTTACAGAACAAGGAGTCGCGATGCTGTCGAGCGTGCTCCGAAGTCCGCGGGCAATCCGGGCGAACATTGCCATCATGCGGGCGTTCGTGAAAACCCGAGCATTGGTCTCGCAGAATCGAGAGATTCTCCAGAAACTATCGAGTCTCGAAGGGCGGGTTGACCGACATGACGCCGAAATCGGCGCTCTCATCGATGCAATTAGAGAGTCCGTGGAGCCCGAGAAGAAAACGAAGCCGAGAATCGGCTTTGAACCATGAATCTGCGCGCGCCGCCACAAGCGCTCCGGCAACGGCGTTCTAGCACCATGTCCAGCACCCCGCCCGCAAAAACCCAACGCCAAACCGTCGTCCACGCCGGCCGCTGGGTGCTCGTCTTGCCCGCGGCGTTCACGGGGCTGGTCGCGACCGCCGGGTTCATGTGGGCGATCGGGATGCCGCTCTGGTATCTGATCGCACCGAGGGTCGGCGGAATGCTCGCGGTAAACGCGGTGTCGATCCGCTGCGGAGCGGACTAAAGCAAGGCCGGCAATTCTTCCGGCCGCTCGATCAACACCGACGCCCCCGGGAGCGGCGTCAGACAGTTACTTTGTGACTTTTCAAACGGTAAGTGAGCGAGCGGATGCAAAAGTCACAAAGTGACGGCCTGACACCCCCTCTTCGGACACCCCCCCTTCGGTGCTCCCCTTGAAAAAATATATAATAAAGGTATACTATCTATACCGTCATGGAATTCGAATTTGACGAGCAAAAGAGCCGCTCGAACAAGAAGAAGCATGGCATAGACTTCGCCGAGGCTCAGGCGCTTTGGGAAGACGCGGAACTTCTAGAGATCCCGCTCAAATCCGAGGATGAGCAGCGAGTGCTATTCATCGGCAGAATCGGAGGATTGCATTGGTCGGCGATTGTGACCCATCGGGCGGGGAGAATTCGAATCATTTCCGTCAGGCGGTCGCGGGATACGGAGAAAGAAATTTATGAAAGCTAAAGACTTGGACAAGAAGTTTGATGCCGGGGAGGATATCTCGAAGTACCTTGATCTTTCGCGTGCAAGGCGGGTCAACGAGACTCCCAAGCGCGTGAATGTGGACTTCCCGGCATGGATGATTCATTCCTTGGACAAGGAAGCGAGCCGGCTTGGAGTCACCCGGCAGTCCATCATCAAGGTCTGGATTTCTGAACGGCTGGGTCGGCCGTCGTAGAAAGCGCTGCTGCGGCGATCGGACGGATTAATTCTCGTTTTCAGAATGAACGAATCTACGGTAGCGGCGTCAGACAGTCACTTTGTAACTTTTCAATTGGTGAGTGAGCTAGCGGATGCAAAAGTGACAAAGTGACGGCCTGACACCCCTTCTTTATAAGAGAGCCGGTAATTCTTCCGGGCGCTCGATCAACGCCGATGCCCCCGCCTTCTCCAGCTCAGGACGCTCCCGAAACCCCCACAACGCGCCGACCGCCCGCATTCCCGCCGCGTTCGCCGTCTCCATGTCGGTTCCCGTGTCGCCCAAGTAGAGGAACTCGACGGGAGGGATGCCCAAAACGGTCGCCGCCTCCAGCGCGCCGGCCGGATCGGGTTTGAGCGGCACTCCCTCACGCGCGCCGAAAACCGCGGCGAAGGAAACAGCAGGGAAAAAGCGTTCGACGGCCCGCTCGGTCAGCGCTTGGGGCTTGTTGGAAAGGACGCAGAACGGAATTCGCCGCTTTTTCAAAGACAGCAGCATGTCCACGACGCCGGGATAGGGTTTGGTCTTGGAATCCGACCGTTTGTGATACTCCTCGCGCATCGAAACCAGCAGATCCTCGCTAAACTTCCCCGCCGGGGCGGCGGACTCGACGAGATGGCGCACGCCTTTGCCGACCATAAGCTTGTATGCGTCGATCGGGTGAGCCGGGAAGCCCGCACGTTCCAAGACGGCGTTCATCGCGCCGCCGATATCTTCGAGGGTATCGAGAAGCGTCCCGTCGAGATCGAAGAGGACGGCGCGAATGCTCACGCCTTTTTTTCTTCCTCTTCGTGGGCCAGGGCGTCCGGGCGCTTTTCGCCGCCGTGGCGTTGGGACTGGCGGTTTTCGATAAGCTTCAGCGTCCGCTCTTTGAAATCCGGATTCTGGTCTAGAATTTCCCGAAAGGCGTTTTGGGGAATGATGAAAACGACGGTTTCGTCCTCGGAGCACTTGATTTGTGCGCCGGCCATTTTAAACTCGACGATCGAGGTTTCGCCGAATACTTCGCCGGGGCCGAGGGCGGCGACCTCCTCAAACGGCTTCCCCTTCCCGGGGCGGATCATCACCGAAACCTTGCCCTGGGCGACGATGTGAAGCCCTTCGACGCTCGTACCCGCGAAAATCACCGTTTGCCCTTTCTTGAAGGACTCTTGGACTATTTTTTTCGCAAGAATGACCGTGAGTTCGGGAGGGATCCCCTCCAGGAACGGAACGGCGGTTTGAAGGAATTCGGTTATCGTCATGAGAGCCTCTATGCGACGATGCCTTTTTCGCGAAGGAAATGGCGAATCTTGGAGCGGGCGCGGGCCGTTTTCACGATTTCGAGCCAGCCTTTATTGGGTTTCGAATTTTTTTTGGTCAATATCTGGCAGATATCGCCCGACTTCAACTCATAGTCGAGTTTCACCATTTTGTTGTTCACGCGCGCGCCGACGCACATCATCCCGATTTCGGTGTGAACGGCGAACGCGAAATCCAGCGGCGTGGCGCCGGCGGGAAGCGGCTTCACTTCCCCGGCGGGCGTGAAAATGAAAACCTGATGCAGCTCCAAATCGGTCTTGAGGCTTTCGATGAACTCGCGCGGGCTTTTAAGGTCCTGGAGCCACTCAATCCACTGCCGAAGCCAATTGAGCTTTTCCTCGAGATGCTCGTCTTTGCCGCTCTTCTCCGAGCCCACTTTGTAGCGCCAATGCGCGGCGATTCCATATTCCGCGGTTCGGTGCATCTCCTCGGTCCGAATCTGAATCTCAATCAAGTCCCCGTGGCGCGTCATGATCGTGGTATGGAGGCTCTGGTAGAGGTTCACCTTCGGGACGGAAATGTAGTCGGTGAAGCTCCCGGCGACGGGCTTGAATTCGGAATGAACGATGCCCAAAAGGGCGTAGCAGTTGGCGATCGTCGGGGTGATGATGCGCACGCCCATCGCGTCCTGAATTTCCTCGAAGGTTTTCTCCTGGCGCTTCATCTTTTGGTAGATGGACCAAAGGGTCTTCGCGCGGCCGAGGATCCGGTATTCCATGTTCGTCGGCGTAAGTTTTTCTTCGAGAGTCGTGCGAAAGGAGGTGAGCGCGTGCTCGCGGCTTGCCGTGATGGCGCGAACCTTCACGCTGAGTTCTTCGAACTCTTTCGGGTGAATGTATTGAAACGCGAGATCTTCGAGTTCGCTCTTGAGCTGAAACATCCCAAGCCGGTGCGCCAAGGGGGCGTAGAGCGTGATGGTTTCGTAAGCCTTGCGTTCCTGCTTTTCCCTCGAAAGGTAGTTGAGGGTCTTCATGTTGTGCAGGCGGTCTGCCAGCTTGATCAGGACCACGCGGATGTCCTGCGCGGTGGCGAGCATCATCTTGCGCCAATTCTCGGCCTGCGCCTCGTCGCGGGAGGTGAAGTTGAGCGAGTCCAGCTTGGTGACGCCTTCGACGAGGCGCGCGATTTCCTCTCCAAACTCGCGCTCAAGCTCCTCCTTGGTGGTCGGAGTGTCCTCGAGGACGTCATGAAGCAGCCCCGCGCAGACCGTGGGGAGATCGAGCTTGAACTCAATGAGAGTTTCCGCCACGGCGGTGCAATGGATGAAATAGTGCTCTCCGGAAGCCCGCGCCTGATTCTGGTGCGCCTTCTCCGAGTAGCGAAACGCCTTTTCAAATAATTCGGGATCCACGTTGGGGGCGTAGATTTTCAGGTTTTCCAGCATCGTGCGCGCGTCGGGACTCATACAGGATCTCCATCGGGAATCGCGACTTGCAGCGCGTACAGCTTCTTGTAAATCCCGTTGGCAGCGAGCAGTTCTGCGTGCGATCCCGTCTCTTCGACGCGGCCGCTGTTGAGCACCACGATCCGGTCCGCGTTCTGAATGGTGGAGAGACGGTGCGCGATCACGATGGAGGTTCGCCCGGACATCACCGTCTCCAGCGCCCGCTGCACCTCTTTCTCGCTTGTCGAATCCAGGTTGCTCGTCGCTTCGTCGAGAATCAGAATTTCGGGATCGCGCAGGACCGCGCGCGCGATCGCCAGGCGCTGCCTCTGTCCCCCGGAAAGTCTCAGGCCCCGGTCCCCAAGCGGCGTCTGGTAGCCTTTCGGAAGCTGCCGGATGAATTCGTCCGCGTTGGCCACGCGGGCGGCTTCGACGACGGCTTCGAGCGGAGAATCCTCCCGGCCGATCGCGATGTTCCCGAGCACGGTTTCGTTGAAGAGCATGGTTTCCTGAGTGACCAGACCGATGCGCTCCCGGACGGTGCGGATATCCAAATCGCGAAGATCGTCGGCGTCGAAAAAGAGCGCGCCCGCCGACGGATCGTAGAGCCGCAGCAGGAGTTGGACCAAGGTACTTTTCCCGGAACCGGAAGGGCCGACGATGGCGACGGTTTCGCCTCGGCGGACCTCGAAGGAAACGCGGTCGAGGGCCGGCGTTTCACGCGAGGGATACTGGAAAAGCACTTGATCGAGGCGAACGGCGGTTTCCAGACCGGTGAACTTTCTGGCCCCGGGACGATCGATGATGTTGGGGCGCTCTTCGAGCAATTGGAAGATTCTTTCCCCCGAGGCGAGGCCGCGCTGAAGTTCCGAATTGAGCTTGCCGAGGTTCTTCACCGGGGCGTAGGCGGAGAAAAACGCGGTCAAAAAGGCGCCGAAGGATCCGGCGTCCATGCGACCGAGCGCGATTTCACGCCCGCCGAAAAATACGAGCGACGCCATGATGATGGATCCCAAAAATTCCATCAGCGGTCCCGAGAGGGCGGTGGCCCTCAAGTAGCGCATCATCTGCACGAAGAAGCTTTGGTTCTCCGCTTGGAACTTGCGGATGGCGCCCTCTTCGTAATTGAGCGCCTTGATGAGCATCATTCCGTGCAGGCTTTCCTGGAAGCGGTGGTAGATGTCCCCCATGATCGCCTGACTCTTCGAGCTGGAATCGCGCATCTTTCGTCCCAGGGGGATGATGACCGCCGAGGCGATCGGGATGATGGCCAGGGCGACCAGCGCGAAGCGCCAGTTTAGAAAGAACAGCGACGTCATCAGCACGATGATCGTCAATAGGTCTCGGATCAGGTAGAGGGGAACGAATTGAAGCATTGATTGAACGAGCGTCAGATCGTTGGTGACGCGGGCCAGAACCTCTCCCGCGCGCTGGGCGCTGTAGAACTCCAGCGATAGACGGTGGAGGTGGCGGAAGAGATCTTCGCGCATCTCCTGCGTGATCCGCTGTCCCAGCCAACTCATCAAATAGTTTTGAGCGTAGGCGGCTCCGGATTTTACGGCGATCAAAAGCGGAACGCTGATCGTGATCAGCCACAGCGTCCGGTACGAAATCGTCTTATCGAGCAGAGGGCCGGCGATCTGCGAAATGACGACGTCGAGCTGCGAGCCGGTCAAATCTTCGCCTTTAAATAGGCCGTTGACGACAAACCGGATGAGCAGCACGGTGGCCCCGTTGGAAAGGGCGACGAGAATCATCGCCATCGCGGCCTGATAGAAGCGCAGGCGATAGGGCTTCAAGTACGGCAGGAATTTCTTCGCGAGATTCATCGAGCGGCCTCGGAAGGCTTCCGACTTCGGATTTCGCGGAGTACGGCGTCCGCAGCCCTGTCGATCGCACCGCTTCCGCCGAGTACGTCCCGCAGGGCGGCGAGTTCGCGGCGCATTTTATGGAGCGCGCGGGGGTCCTCGAGAATGTTCAGCGCGGCCGCCGCGATCGACTCCGCGGTCGCCTCATGCTGGATCAATTCCGGAACCAGACGCTTTCCCGCGAGGATGTTGGGCATCGCGATATGTTCGACCTTAACAAGCGCCCGCGCCAGAAAATAGGTGGGCCAGGAAAGTTTATAAACGACGACCATGGGCAGACCGAGGAGGGCATTCTCGAGCGTCGCCGTCCCCGAGGAGGTCAGGACCAGGTCCTGCCGCGCTCGCTCAAAATAATCGGATTCCCGGACAATCCCGGCGCGCTTGCCCTTCGGGGAACGCCAGCGGCGAACGTGGGGCTGATAGGCGGCGTCCGGCTGTTGCGGCGCAGCGAAAACCGAAAGCTCCAGGTTCGGGTAGTCCTTGGCGATTCTCGACGCAGCCTTCAGAAGAAGAGGCAGGTGTCTCTTCAATTCGGACCCGCGCGATCCCGGAAGGATCCCGATTCGGAGGCTTCGTCCGCGGGAGCGATCCAGGTCAGGAGCGGGGAGACGCTCGAGAAGCGGGTGGCCGATCCAAGTCACCGGGACGCCGCTTTCCCGGTACAAGCGCTCCTCGAAAGGGAAGATCACGAGCATGCGCGACACGAAGCGCTTGAGCATTCGGATTCTTCCCGGCCTCGATGCCCAGACCTGAGGGCTGATGAGATAAACCGATGGAATTCCGGCGGCGTCGGCGGCGCCCAGCACGCGCCGGTTGAACCCATAGAAGTCGATGGGAATAAAAAGGTCGACGCGTTCCAAGGCGAATAGGCGCTTGATGCGTGAAAGCAGAGAAAAAAACATCGGGATTCGGCGGGCCGGTTCCACGAACCCGGTGACCGCGATGGAGGCGAGGTCCGTCAGAAACCGGTCTCCGCGGCGTTCGTCGAGCGTCTCGCGCATGAGTTTTCCCGCGGCGGCGATCACCCGCACATCGTCCGAACGCCGGCGAAGCGCCTTGACAAGCATCGCGCCGTACAGGTCGCCGGAGGGATCTCCTGCGACAATTAAAACGGTGCGCGAACCGCTCAAGGACGCGGCTCCTGTTCGGAACCTAGATTCTTGCTCAGCGAGCGGGCGGCGTTGCGAATGGCCCCGCCGATGCGAGGCAAAAAAGACGCGGAGCCGCCGTGGCTGCCCACTTCGTATTTTTCGAGTTCCTCCGTGATTTGGAGCGCCAGTTTCAAGGCTTCGATCCCATATTCAGCCGACGGCCACGGTTTGCGGTTATTGCGGATGCACTCCGTGAAATGGTCGATCTCGATGTCGAGCGAACCCCGCCGCGTCAGTCGGGGGGTCACACGTTCGACATCCTTGAGCAGATTCTTGATGTCCGGCCGCTTTTTACGGTAAACGTCGAGCGACGCATTCAGGTAGTCCAGGGATATGTAGGAGGACTCCTGGAAAATACGGATTTTTCGGCAGCGTTTCAGCGAAATGCGGCTTGCGGTCAAATCGGCGATGCACCCGTTTTCGAAACGCACGCGGACATTGGCGATGTCCTCGTGTTTGGATATGAGGCTGGCTCCGAGAGCCTCAAGGCTGGTGACTTTCGAGTCGACCAAGGTCAGAAGGATGTCGAGGTCGTGGATCATTAAATCAAGAACGACCCCGATTCCCGCCATGCGCGGATCATAGGGCCCTAGGCGCTCGACCGTCAAAAACCGCGGTTCGCTGATATGTTCGATCGCGGCGAGTACCGCCGGGTTGAACCGTTCGACGTGTCCGACCTGCAGCTGCACGCCGCGGTCTTGGGATTTGTCGAGAAGCAGGCGAGCCTCGTCGATGTTCGAGGCGATGGGCTTTTCGATCAAAGTATGAAGGCCGGCCTCGAGCGACGCCATGCCGATTTCGTAATGGCGTTCCGTCGGGACGGCTACTATGACCGCGTCGATTTTCGGAAGCAGTTCCCGATAGTCGCTGAAAGCCATCGCGCCGCAGCGCCACGCCGCGATCTGCGCGCTCCAAGTGTTCGTGTCGCAAATCCCGACGAGTTCGACGTCGTCGCGTTTGGAAATCACCTTCGCGTGGTTCGTTCCCATCCGCCCGGCGCCGATGACCCCGAATCTGAGTTTTTCCTTCATTCCGAGGCCTCCGCGATTCCGACGACGGCGATCCCAAGCCGGTTCGCGCGCGCGAGAAACTCTTCGCGGTCGAACAACAGGGTTTTCCCCGCTTCAACGGCGAGCGCCGTCGCGCCCGCGGCCTCAAGCGTATCCAGCGTATCGAGTCCGACGACCGGAAGATCGAAGCGAAAATCTTGACGGGGCTTGGCGACTTTCACCAAAACGAGTCCGTTTTTTTTGGGGCGCGTCCCCTTCGTGCCGGCGAGTTCGGCCGCGCGCATCACCGCCGCGTCGGTCCCTTCCATCGCTTCGACGGCGACGATCGCCCGATCCTTAACGACGACGCTTTGTCCAATATCGAAACCGGCGGAGGCCTTCGCCGCGCCGCGGCCGAGGTCGATGTCCGCCGCTTCCTGCTCCGTCGGTTTGCGTCGGCTCAGGACTCCCTCGCCCGCGACGAGATTCTGCAAATAAGTAGCCGATGAGATCAGCGTCATTCCTTCCTTCGAAAACTCGTCGGCGATGGCCGACAGGATTGTATCGGTCCGGCGGTCCTTAAGCGAGGCGAGAATTCTTACGGCTCTCAGATCCGGCAGGATGCCGCCGAACAGGGACTTGTGCTGCACCTTCCCGGCCATCACCACGCGTTCGACGCCGGCGTCTTTGAGCGTCTTCAAAGGGCCGTTCACGCGCCCGAGCGTAAACGGGTGATAGGCGTCCACGAGGGCCGCGAGGCTCTCGTCGGTGACGCCCTTCAGCGCGATCGCGACGACGCGCTCCCCCTGTTTCTTGGCCTCGCGCGCGAACAGGAGCGGAAAGCGTCCCGAGCCCGCGATAAGGCCGATCGGTGCGTCGGTCAGGCGGCGACCTCCTCGGCGGCATTCTCCGCTGCCGCGGGCCGAGTGACTCCGCGGGTCTTCAAAGATTCTTCGACAAAAGCGATCATCCCCGCGGCGGCGGCGGGCGGAGCGGCCTCTTTGGCCTTCCGGATCGCCTCCTCCATGGGAAGCGAGCCCATGAAAAGGTCGCGGTAGGCTTTTCGGATCGCCTTCACTTCGGCCGGCGGCAAACCGGAGCGGCGAAGTCCTACGACGTTGACGCCTCGAAGCACGGCGCGGTCGCCCTGCGCGAGGCAGAAGGGGGGCACGTCTTTGTTGATCATCGCGCCGCCCGAAGCCATTACGCCGGCGCCGATGCGCACGAACTGGTGGATGCCGACATGCGCCGAGAGTACGCAGCCGTCTCCGAGCGTTACGTGTCCCGCAAGCGCGGAGAAGGAAACCATGATCACATGGTCGCCGATGACGCAGTCGTGAGCGACGTGCGTGAACGAGCAGAACAGGCAGTTCGACCCGATACGGGTCTCCCCCGAGGCCTTTGTGCCGCGGTTTAACTGGCAGTATTCGCGGACAATGTTGTTGTCGCCCATGCGAAGCGGCGCGGACTCCCCGCTGAATTTCAGGTCCTGGGGCGCCGTGCCGACCGAGGCATGATGGAAGATGCGGTTGTACTTTCCGATTTCGGAGAACTCCACAACGGTATGCGCGCCGACGGTCGTGCCTTCTCCGAGGACAGCGCCCTCGCCGATCACGGCGTAGGGACCGACGTCCACCGAGGGATGCAGTTTCGCCGATTCATGGACGATCGCGGTGGGGTGAATCGTCATCTTACTCCCCCTTCTTGTCGGTCAGCACGAAGGACATCTGGGCCTCCGTGGCGACTTTCCCATCGATGCGCGCGGTGCCTTTGAATTTCCCCGCGCGGCCTCCGAGCTTGATCACTTCGACTTCCAGCTTCAGCACGTTTCCAGGAAGGACCGGGCTGCGGAACTTGGCGCTTTCTATGCCGAGAAAGAAGGCGATTTTATTTTCGAATCCGCCGCTCGACATGAGCATGACGCAAGCCGTTTGCGCGAGCGCCTCGATGATCAGGACTCCAGGCATGATCGGCTGGCTCGGGAAATGTCCGTTGAAGAAGTTCTCGTTGATCGTGACGCACTTCGTGCCGACGGCCCGTTTGTTTTCCTCCATGATGTCGACTCCATCGACGAGAAGGAACGGGTAGCGGTGCGGGATCACGGCGCGGACGCCCATCGCGTCGATCCTTCTGATCGGCGCGGCATCGGCGGCGGCGTTATTGTCAGTGGTTTCAGTAGTCATCGTTTTCCTCCGGACGGTTAGCGTGCGTGCTCGGCCTTCCCGCGCATTTTGATCGCGCTCTGGTTGAGCAGTTTCGCGAACTCGATGTTGTGTGCGTGCCCCGGGCGGGTCACTTCGATCCTTACTTTAAAGAGCGAGCGTCCCACGAGCGAGAGATCCCCGATCAGATCGAGGATCTTGTGTCGAACGAACTCGTCTTCGAAACGGAGTCCGTCGGGCGTCGTGTGGATCTTGTCTTGACCGATCACGACGGCGTTTTCGAGGCTGCCCCCCTGGGCGAGTCCCTGCGACTTGAGAAATTCAATCTCATGTTCGAAGCAGAACGTCCGTGCCCCCGCGAGTTCCGCCACGTAAGACTCCTGATCGACGCGGATGGAGAGGTCCAGGCGCGGAACGAGAGGATGGTCGTGGATGAGCGAGGCGTGGATGTCGAAATGATCGGAGGGGACCGCCCTGTAAATCGATCCCTTGTCTTCGTAGGTCACTTCCTCCGGAATGACGAGGTAGCGCTTGGGTTCCTCGTAATGCTTCACCCCCGCCTTGAGCAGCGCTTTAAAGAACGGCAGCGCGGAACCGTCCATCGCAGGGGGTTCGTTGGCCGAGACGAGGATATCGGCGTTGTCGATTCCCAACCCCGTCAGGGCCGACAAGACGTGCTCGACGGTATGCACGTTCGCGTCTCCGAGGCCGAGATTCGTTCCGCGGACCGTCGCGACGACGAACCCGAGGCGGGCCGGAATCATAGGGGGCCCCGGAAGGTCGGTCCGGAAGAATCGGACGCCCGCGTTCGCCGGAGCGGGGCGGAAGGTGAGCCGGGAAGGATTGCCGGTGTGCAGGCCGATGCCCTCGAGAGTCGTTTCGTTCGCTACGGTGGTTTGGTTTTCCAGTTTAGCTTTCTGCATGGGCCGTCTCCTTCTCCCCTTTGCTGAGGAGCGCTTTCACTTTCTTAAGCGCGTCGTACATTTCCGGGAGCTTGTTCATCAACGCCTGCAGCTTCATCGCCTCGCGGTGGGGCCGCGCGGGGGATCCGAACAGAATGGACTTGGGAGCCACATCGCTCATGACGCCCGTCTGCGCCGTGACGACGGCGCCATCTCCGATCGTCAGGTGTCCCGCTACGCCGACTTGTCCGGCGAGGATTACCTGGCGGCCTAGTTTTGTGGAGCCCGCGAGACCCGTCTGGGAGATGATCAGGCAGTTCGGACCGGTCGTGCAGTTGTGTCCGATCTGCACCAGGTTGTCGATCATGGTGCCGGCGCCGATCCGCGTTTCACCGGTTGTCGCGCGGTCGATGGTGACGTTGGAGTGGATTTCGCAATCGTCTTCTATGACGACGCGGCCGACCTGGGCGACCTTGCGCTGCGTTCCCGTCTTCGGGTCGGTCCAGTATCCGTAACCTTCGGCTCCGATGACGGCGCCGGGGTGGACGATCACGTTGTCGCCCAGTTCGCAGTAATCCCCGATCACGACCTGCGGGTGAAGTACGCAGTTTTTTCCGATGCGGGCGTTGAAGCCGATGTGGACTTGAGCCGCGACCCGCGTTCCGTCACCGATCATCGTTCGCGCTTTGACGACGGTAAAGGATCCGATGCCGACTCCCTTTCCCAGACGGGCCTCCGGACTGATCTCGGCGTGTTCGGAAATGGAAACAGGCTCCGGTTTCCACTTTTCCTCGTGAATTTTGGCGAGGATCTGGGCATAGGCCCAGCGGGGTTGGTCGCAATAGAAGCGGTTGGCCGGCCCCTCCTCGATTTTGTCCTTGAGCGCGTTCGGGAGGAATACGGCCGCCGCTTTCGAGGCGCCGACGCGGGCTATGTACTTCGGGTTTTCAAGAAAAGACACCTGCTCGGGGCCGGCGTTCTCGAGTCCGTCCGCGCCGGTGACGACGGCGTTCTTGTCTCCGTCGAATTGGCAGCCCGTCAGGCGGGCGATTTCTTCGAGAGTGAGTTTCATCGCGTGGAACCCTCCAGCTGTTTGATCACCTTTTCGGTCAGGTCCACCGAGCCTTGGCCGTAGAGGATCTGACTCTTATCGACGACGACGCTCACGCCTTCTTGGCGCGCGACCTCGCGGACGGTCTTGTAAATTTTCCCGAGAAGGATTTCGGAGCGTCGGCTTTCGATTTCTATCAGATTGCGCTCGACCTGCCGCTGATATGCCGCAAAGTTCTTCTCCGCATCGGCTAAGCGCCGTCCGGCATCGGCGACTCGCTTGGCCAGGATGCGGCGCGCATCGTCTCGGGAGCGGAGGGCTTCTTGGTAGGCGATCGATTCCGGAGTAACCGAGGTCGTCAAAGCCGCCTCCACGGGCGAGGGAGTGTTCTCTCGCGCCTGCTTCGCCATTTCGGCCAATTCGGCGGCGCGCAAGGCTTCCGCCTCTCCGGGCGGGGCGACGATGATGGGTTCTTCCGTGACTCCCGGGATGTTGATGATCAGGGAATCCTCACCGACGGCGGGAGTCACCGCAGGTTCGGGGGACTCGCCGCGCGTCGGCGTCGACATGCCCGGGAGGCCGCGAAGCTCCGGAGGAATCTCGTGTTCGTCGCGCCGGGGCCGGGGAGGCGACTCCTCGGCGGCTTGAGGTTTCACGGCATCTTCAGGCTCGCCGGGAACTTCCGCTTCCACCGGCGGGGCGGCGGATTCCATGGCGGCCGTCGAAACGGCAACGGGCGTCCGGGTCGAAATCGCCGCCGGCCTCTCAAGGGTCGGCGCCGGGGGAGCGGGGGATTTTTCTAAAAGTTCCAGTTCGCTTTCAGCGCTCTCGAGTTCCGCGCGCAGCGTCAGAAGCTCGGCTTTTTTTAAATTGACCTGTTCTTCGGCTTGGCGGAGAATCTCCGAATAGCTCTGCTTCGCTTTATTCGTCTCCGGGTAAAGTTTGAACACTTTCTGCAGATCGATGTATCCGATGTTTCCCCGCTCGGCCTTGTTTTCCTCAAGACTGATCTCAAGCGCGCCCGCCCCGGTGGAGAAAAGCGTTAGCGCGAGAAGGACGGCGCGGATGCGGCGCGATGCGGTCATCATCAAAAGAGGCTCCCGATGCCGAAGTTGATTTGGGTTTTTGATTCCCCGGGCCGATGCTGGAGTCCGTAGCCCCAGTCAAGACGGATCGGAAAGGCGGGGGTCGTAAAACGAATGCCGAAGCCGACGTCCGACTTGAGATCATGTTCGTCCTGGCCGACATGTCCGCGGATCGAGCGGGCGTTGTCCCAGGATCCCCCGATGTCGAAAAACGTGACGAATTTTACGATGGTCTTTTTTCGTTCCCGCGCGAGCGGAAATCCGAATTCGACGTTTGCCACGTCCCAGGCTTTTCCGCCGTTTCGATAACCGGCCTCACCGATGGCGGAATAGCCCCGCAGCGTATCCTGACCCCCGATGAAGTAGCGTTCAAAAACGGGGACGACCTTCGTCTGATTGAAGGGGGTTACGTAGCCGGCCCGGTTGGCGAGAGTCACAACCGCGGGCCAATCGTTGATCTTAAACAACGTCGCGTGAAGCGCGTTTGTCACGTACGGCTTGAAGAGGTGAATGTTTCCTCGGAGGGGACCTCCGGAAACGCTGAATCCGAGCGCGTGGCGCGAACCGCTCGCCGGATCCCAGATATTGTCTCGGGAGTCGCGCGCGGCTTCCAGCCCGACCGTCGATTGGACGCTGGTGCTGTCGGCCAGCGAACTCGTGAATTGGCGGTCCACGTTGGAAATCGAGACCTGCTGGAAGGTGTAGTTGAAATTAAGCGAGTAGGTGTCGTCTTGAAAGCGCGGCCCCAAGCGGACGGTTCCCCCGGTGCGTTTGGAGATGAATCCGTTGGAGGAGCTCTCGAAGGGGTTGATGCGCCGGGTGTTGAAGACGTCGAATCCGAGGCTGATCGGTTTGCCCGCGGTCCATAGCTGGGTCCAGGACATCGAATAATCGTTGACCCGCGCGCCGAAGGACCACGAGGCTTTCGTGCGCCACGCGCGGCCGAAGAGGTTCAAGTGCTGAAGGGAGAGGGTGCCCAGCAGGCCGTCGAGAGAGGAAAAGCCCGCTCCCGCGGTCAGCATGCCGGGCTTCCCTTCAAAGATCTCGAAGGTGAGATCCACTTTCTCGGGGTCGTAGGGACTCTGGACGTCCAGCCCTACGTCGTCAATGAATCCGAGGTTGCGGATCTTCTCCATGCTCTTTTTGATTTTCGAAACCTGAAACAACTGGCCGCGTTTAATCGCGAGTTCGCGCGTGAAAACGTATTTCTTGGTCGCTTTGAACCCCTCCACGTCGATATTGTCGACATAGACCGGCGGGCCCTCCAAAACGTCAAAATGAACGTCCATTAAGGCCGTTTCTTCGTTGAAGGTTTTTGTCGGCGTGACCTGGGCCCGCAGGCGGCCATTTTCCGCGTAAAGCGATTGGATTTCGTGGATCGTCAGCTCGAATTTCTCCTGACTGAAGACCTTCTTCCGGCGGTATTCGAGCGCCTTGGCCAAATCGGTCGACGCGTACAGGGTGTGGCCGGAGAAGGTCGTGTCGCCGAAGCGGTAGGCGCGCCCTTCTTCGACGGCGACATCGAGGTAAACGAGAGTCTCGTCCTCGTTGAACGAGACGCTCGAGGAGAGAACTTTGAAATCGAGGTATCCGCGGTTTTTGTAGTACTCCTCGACTTTTTTCAAATCTCCCGACAGCTCTTTGCGGTTGAGAACCTTTTTCTTGCGGTTCTCCATTTTCGCCTTCTTGGCGAGTTTTTTGGACTTGAACGCAGAGACGCCGGTCCAGCGCACGGGAGCCAGTTTCGCTTTGGGACCTTCGACGATGGTGAAGATGGGAATTGCGGTGAGCGTATCGGAATCGATCAGAACGCTCGCCTCGATGGTGGCCCGGTGGAAGCCGCGCTTGCGATATTCCTCGAGGATATTCTGCTCATCGGCGCGGAGCTTCACTCGGTCGAAGGGGTCTTTTTTCTCCATTTCGACGGCGTCCAGCAGGCGGCCCTTGGATAGGCGCTTGCGGCCTTCGAAGCGGAAATCCTTGATCAGCGGTTTTTCTTCCACCATGAAGACCAGTTTGATGGGATGCGGCGACGGCGAGGCGGATTGAAAGTGCTCCGGGACGCGCCGGTCGCGCAAAACCGTGATGTCGGCGGCGACGCGCTCGAAATTCCCGAGATTGAGCACGGACTGAATGTCGCGGTCCAGCATTCCCCGTTCGTATAGGTCTCCCTTGCGGACCTTGATCTGGGATCGGATCGTGTTCGGCTTAACCGTTTTCGTTTTTCCGTGGGAGAAGGTTTGGATGTCGATCTCGCCGACCACCCATGGCGGGCTGGGGATTTCCTCGGGATCGGTGGCGCCGAGAGCCTCGGCGGCCTTTTCTTCTTCCGTTTTCGGTATGCCTGCCGCGAGAGGGGTTCCTTCCTGCAGTTCGATGTCGAGCCGGAGAGCCGTTTCGGACAGGGGAACTTCCTTGATCTTAACGGAGGTGAACAATCCGGAGCCGAGAAGCATTGAAAAATCCGCCGCTTTGTCTTCGGCGGAGTAGGGTTTAAATTCACGGCCTTTGAGCATCGCCTGAACCCGCGATTCGGGAACGCTCTCCAGTCCGTAAATCATGATTTGAACCACCTGTGGTTTCACCTCGGTGGGAGCTTGGGACGAATTGGCGGCCGCGTCCTCTTGAACCGGCGCTTGCGCCGAAGTTATGAGAGGAAAGGCCGCAAAAATAAGAAAAAAAGCGAGTTTTCGGAGCGCGATCACAATGTTGTCCGGTCCTGGTCAGTATACAAAATTCAATTCGCGCGCGGGCGCGCGCGTATATTTCCTTAAGAGTGTCAAAAAGCGCTTAGGAGTCGGTCGGAACGGGTTGGCCGCCGCCGGCGATCGGACTGGGCAGGGCCACTCTCCCCTGAATTTTCCCAAGCATTCTTCCGGAGAGATCGATGACCTGGAATTGGTCTTCGGGAATCGCAATGGAGGGGGTCAAGCCCAGCGGGGCGGCGGGTTGAAATCCAAAGCGGGAGAAGTATGGCGGCAGGCCGATCACGAAAACCAGCTCCAATCCGACGACGCGGCATCGCTCGAGACCGTGGCGGACCAGGCGTTCCCCGATGCCTTGGCGCTGGTAGGCCGGATCCACCCCGATCGGGGACAGCAAGAGAGCCGGTTGGCTGCCGGTGCCCGTGTCGACGGTGGAACGGTGGTAAAGCGCGTAGCCGCGAATCTCGTTTTCGTCGGCGCCGACCAAGGAGAGGTTTGGATTGAAATCGGACAACCCCCGCAAAGCGGTCGACAGGCGTACTTCATCTTCGCGGCCGAACGCGGCCCTCAAAATCCGTTCGCTGACCTCGCGTTCAGTGGGCTTTTCCGCACGGATGATGACGTTCATGAACGACCGGATTCTACAACAAAATCAATCCTTTTGACGATCCAGGTCCCGGGCCGCTTCGACCAGGCGAAGGAACTCCGCCCGATGCCCTTCGGGGTCCTGTCCCAAGGCTCCGCGAGCGTGTTCCAGTACGCCTTCGTAGGAAAGATTCTTGGCGGAATCCGACCCGCGCAGCAGCATCGCGAATTCCGCGACCGCGGTGGAAAACCGCAGATTCTCGCCTCCGGCGGCGAAGCGCGTGTCCGCATCCAAAACCGGCCTCGTCAGCAGCCGGCTTTTCCTTCCGTCGGGCTTCTTGTAGCGGAATTTCACGGTCAACAGTTCCTTGCTGTCGACGGTCCCGACCGGCTTCTGATACTTCAGAGCGTCCACGGCCTCCGGATCGTCCTCGGTATCGACGCCGACCGGAATGATCTCGTAGAGCGCGGTGACCGTGTGCCCCGCGCCGAGCTCCCCGGCATCCTTCTTGTCGTCGTTGAAGTCCTCCGCGGCGAGCATCCGGTTTTCATAGCCGACGAGCCGGTAGGCCCGGACGCGGGCCGGATTGAATTCCACTTGGATCTTCACGTCCTTGGCGATCGTCACGAGCGTCCCGCCGATTTCCTTGACGAGAACCTTGTTCGCTTCGCGCAGTGAATCGACGTAGGCGTAGTTGCCGTTGCCCTTATCGGCGAGCTGTTCCATTTTCGCGTCCTGATAATTACCGCTGCCGAATCCGAGCACGGTGAGGAAGACTCCTTGTTCGCGCTTCTTCTCGATCATGCGCACGAGTTCGTCGTCGCTGGAAAGCCCGACGTTGAAGTCCCCGTCGGTCGCGAGCAGCACGCGGTTGTTGCCGTCCTTTCGGAAGTTTTCGGCGGCGATTTTGTAGGCGAGTTCGATGCCCGCGGCGCCGGCCGTTGAGCCGCCCGAGGCGAGGTTGTCGATGGCCGACAAGATGCGCTTCTTCTCGGCTCCCGAGGTCGCCGGAAGCACCAATCCGGCGGAACCCGCGTAGGCCACGATCGCGATCCTGTCCTCTTCGCGCAGTTCCTTAACCAGCAGCGCGAGCGATTTCTTCACCAGTTCCAGTTCCTCGTACATCGAGGCGGAGGTATCAACCAAAAAAACCAGGTTGCTCGGCGGAAGCGTCTTCGCCTCCGACGACTTCCCCTTCAGCCCGATGTGAACCAGCTTGTGCTTCACGTTCCACGGGCAGGCAGCGAGTTCGGTCGTGATCGAGAACGGGTGCTTTCCGGTCGGTTCGGGGTAGTCATAGGAGAAGTAGTTGATCATCTCCTCGACGCGCACCGCGCCGGCAGGCGGAAGCCGACCCTCGTTTAAGATGCGGCGCACGTTCGCGTAGGAGGCGGCGTCCACGTCGATCGAGAAGGTCGAAAGCGGCGCTTCCTTCGCGCGATGGAAGGCGTTTTCCGGCTGGTTCGCGTAGCCTTCGCGGTCGACGGGTTCCGGCGCCTCGGCGCTCATGAGGCGGCCGTCGGAGTCGGGCGCGCGATTCACGAGGATGAGAGCGGAGGGGTCGCGGACATTCAGCGGCATGATGACATTGGATTCGCTTCCCATAAGGCCGCCGGGCGAGAAGCCTTCCGTTCCGGATTCATACAGCGTGGAACCGTCCGGGAACAGCGGCCCCTTGCTGTCGAAGCCTTCTCCCAGCGAGGTTCCGTAATCTTGATGATCCGAGGCGATGTATTCGAAGACCGGAATCGCGAGCACCATCACGCAGAACGCGGCGGCCATCTTGAACGCCGGGTATGACGACCAAGGCGTTTTTGGACCGCCGGCGAGTTTCACGGCGAGCGGTCCGCGGACCTCGCTTTGATGCGAAAGATCCGCGTCCGCGAGTTCCTTCGCGAACGCGAGATCCTGCGCGAACACCGAATCCGGGTCGTCGATGCGCCCGGTCTCGAGCATCGCGTCGAGTTCTTGCGAGAACCGGTCGGCGAGTTCCTGTTCAATCATGGTCGTTCTCCATCGCTTCGAAATCTTCCCGCATCCGGCGCACCGCCCGGAACAGGATCACCGCCACGTTGGATTCCCCGAGGCCCAGCACCTGCGCGATCACGCGGTTGGTCATGCCGCCATAGAACTTAAGGGAGACGATCTCCAGTTCTCGGTCGTCGAGCTTTGCGAGCACCTCGAAAAGCCGTGCCTGCCGTTCGTCCTGCTTGAACGGCGGCGGTTCCGCGGGTTCCGGCGCCAGGCCCAACGTCAGCCATTTGCGCCGCTTTTGGGAACGGTAGTTGTCGGCAACCGCGCAAAACGCGATCGAAAACAACCAGCTTCCTCGATCGCCTTTCGCGAGGTCGAACTTCGACCAGGATTTCATCGCGCGCAGGAAGGTTTCCGAGGTGATCTCGTCCGCCCGCGTGCGCGAACCGGTCCGGTGCCGCGCGTAGTTGTAGACCCGGTTGAAGTACTCCTCGTAGAAGAACTCGAATTCCCGGGCGGGGTCGTCTGTCATGATTGAGGAAATCATCGTCGCCATTTTAGTCCCTCTCGATAAGTATTCGCGGGAGGCGGCGATGTATTACAGCTGCGAGTTATGATTGTTTTTTAGACGAAATCTGTAAAGCTAGGAAAACAAGTGCGAACAGCGGAGAGCCGATCCCCGAGAGCCAGAGAAAGGGATCGAGCGTGTCGATCGCGGCAAGAAAGACGAAGAGGTAGATGAAGTCGCGCTGGGTCAAAGTGTCCTCGACCTTCGCGAGAAGCGTGCGCACCCGGCCGGCTTCGGGTTCGGCGACCGAGGCCACGCCCTGAAACAGCGGTCCGCCCTCTTTGCGCCTTTTTTCCTGTTCGGCGGTGTGGCGGTACACGAGCCAGGCGGAGATCAGCGCGCTGACTCCGGCGATCGCGCCCAGAAGTGCGAGCGGCCATTGACCCGTCGCGCGCCAGCGGCCGATGCCGAGCGCCGTAAACAGCGTGAAGTGAATCAGGTTGTCGCCCCAAAAATCGATCTGCCCGCCGAGCCGGCTTTCCTGGTAGCGCAGGCGCGCGAGCTCCCCGTCGCAGCCGTCGAACAGCGTATGCGCCCAAACGATCAGCGCCCCGGCGAGCGTCCAGCCGTAGGAGCCGCCCGCCAGCATCAGCGCGCCCGTCAGTCCGACGGCGCAGGAAAACAGCGTCATGTGAGTCGGCGTGATGGGCGTGTCCAGCAGAAGTCGCGTTGCGGCCAGCGAGATGTGCCGGTCGAAGTGCTTGGCCATGAAGCTGTCGGTGTCTTTGCGCGCCTCACGCAGCAGCCACGACAGCCTGGGGTGTTCCGCACTCAGCGAAAGAACGTCGTCCTCGCGGAGGACGACGGGCTCGGCGCCGCCGCACGGTTCGACGCGCAGCACTTCGACGCCGTCAGGTGAGCGGTAGACGCCGGGCCCCGACGCCGCAAGCGCCTCGAGTTTTTTGCGGCGAAGCAGATGGCCCGCATCGGCGATCAGGGCCGGGCCGGTGACGGCGCCTTGGTTCCACTCGATTTCCACTCCGGAGGGAAAACGCAGTCCGTCGGCGGGCGGCGGATCCATCGGGACGCGGATGCGCTTGGCGCCCGCGCGCTTGAGCAGGTGCAGATGCCGTTCGAGAATCGTAATGCCGCCGAAGCGCCTTAAGAGGCGTTCGGGATCCGCGTTTTTTAGGACGGCGAGTTCGGGGATCACGCGTAGAGCCGGTCGAGCAGGAAGCGGCAGTCGCGGGCTTCCTCGAACGCGGAACGCGCGCGCTTCTCTCCGGAGATCGCGGCGTGAAATTCATCCAGAGATCCCGCGAACCATTCCGGATGGGCCGACCCCGCAGACAGCGGCTCGGGAAAAACGTAGTGTGTTCCGGGGTCGCCCGCCCCGCGGATGACCGAGAGGCGGTCGTCTAAAATGTCGATGCGCCCCTTCTCGCCGTAAACGGCGCCGTGGTTTCTGCGCGTGTCCGCTCGCCAGGTGAGGCGGACGCTCGCTGTGGACTCCGGATACGTGACCAAGCAGACGGCTTCCTCTTCGGCGCCCTTGGGACCGCGCAGCACTCCGTGAACTTCATTGGGGGCGCGGCGCGCGATGCCGCCGATCAGGTAGAACGCATGCCATCCATGGTCCATAAGGATTCCGCCGCCGGCCGAGCGCGGGTCCGTTCGCCAGTTTCCTTTCGCGTTCTTGGCGGCCGCGGTTACGGCCGGCTTCGTGCGCAGGACGTGCCACTCGGTGTGACGAATCTTTCCGATCGTCTTCAAGTCGAGCAGTTCGGCGAGTTTTAAAAAAAGCGGCGCGTATTTCCAATTATGGATCGGAATGACGGAGCGTCTATTCTTCTTCGCGGCAGCCTCGAGCGCATTCAACTCAGCGGTCGAGAAGGTGAGGGGCTTCTCGCAGAGAACATGGAGTCCCCGTTCCAGCGCGTCGAGCGCCTGCGCGGCGTGCAAGTGAGGCGGGGTGGCGATATCGACGAAATCCAGCGCGGGTTCCGCGGCGTAGAGTTCGTCGAGCGACGCGTACGCCTTAAGGCCAAAGACGAGGTTTTCGGCCGCCGTCCGGCGCTCGGCGCTGGAATCGACGACGGCCGCCAAAACGAAGCGTTCGTCGCGCCGGTATGCGGGGACATGCGCCTTTTCGGCGACCTGTCCGAATCCGATCAGCGCGCCTCGAAGCGGGGTCAAGGTCTTAGAGCCCGAGCCGCGGCCGAACGGCCTCAAAGGTTTCCTCGAGGAGATCGAGTCCCTTCATCGCCTCCTGCTCCGTGATCACCAAGGGCGGATTGATCCGGATCACCGGGGAGTAGGCCATCGTCAGCAGCCCGCGCGTGAGGGCTTCTTCGAAAACCATCCGGCACTGCTCTTTCGAAAGCAGCTCTTTCGAGGCGCGATTCTTGACCATCTCCACGCCGATCAAGAGTCCCCGGCCGCGAACGTCGCCGATGAATGGGAAGCGCTCCTTCATCGTCTTCAACCGCTCGAGCATTTTCGCGCCCAGCGTCCGGCTGTTTTCAACGAGGTTCTCCTCATCGACGATCTTCAGCGCCGCGTTGCAGGCGGCCGAAGCCAGCGGGTTTCCACCGTAGCTGGAGGAGGATCCCGACGGATTCGCGAACGGCTTCGCGTCCGAGATCTCCTTTGTCGTGATGATGCCAGACACTGGGAACCCGCCCGCGATGCCCTTTCCGACCGTCATGATGTCGGGAGCGACTCCCTCGTGATCGACGCCGAACCACGCCCCGGTGCGGCCGAAGCCCGTGATCATTTCATCGGCGATAAACAGCGCCCCGTGCGCGTGCGCGACGTCGCGGACCGCCTCGATGAAGCCTGCCGGGGGGATGACGTTGCCGTTGGTGCCTTGAATCGGTTCGAGAATGATCGCCGCGAGAGATCCCGCCGTTGCGCGGCGGATGGTTTCCTTCAGGAAATCGATCGCGATCTCCGCGCTCTTTTGGGGATCGTCGGTCCGAAACGGGCACCGGTACGGATTCGGATAGGGGCTCTGGTAGATGCCGGGCATGAGCGGGCCGAGCCCGTGTTTAAACGAATCGCCGAGCAGCGGGAGCACCCCTCCCGTTTTCCCGTGGAAGCCGCCCCAGAAAGCGATGACTTCCTGGTGTCCGGTATAGCTCTTGGCGAGGCGAAGCGCCGCTTCTACGGCTTCCGCGCCGCTGGAGTAAAGCTGCGTCCGGTCGAGACCCTGAGGCGTCTTCGTGATCAAGCGCCGCAAAAACTCCACGCGGTTTTTCGTCGTGAAGCTTCCCACCGAGATGTTCGCGGCCTGTTCGGCGATCATTTTCGCGTAGAGCGGATGACCGTGTCCGATCGAGGCGACGCAGACGCCGGCGATGAAGTCGAGGTACTCTCGACCGTCCTCATCGACGACGACGGCGCCCCGTCCCTGCTTCATCGCGATCTTCGAGAAGGTGGCGATCTGCTGCAGCCCCGGCGTCATGTAGAGCTGTTCTTCGTTGTGCAGGGCCTGGGAATTAGGGCCGGGAATCCAGCCGGGGGATTTCTCGGGGGCGGTGATGGTCATGATGCGACTCTCCTGGCGGCGTTGAGACGCCGCTGCAAATGCCACGCGATTTGGACGGCGGCTTCGCGCCGCACGAGCGCGAAGCTGGGCCACGAGTTCAGGTCGAGAAGCGTGATGCGGCCGTTTTCGGAGATGATCGCGTCTCCGCCGAAAACTTCCAGATCGAGTTCCCGCGCTCCGGCCGCCGCTTGCGCGGCGAGCGCGTCGAGTTCGAACGGCAGGCGCTTCGCGCGGACGGGATCGTGATAGAACCAGGTGAACCAGTGGTCGGGACCCGCGCCGTAAAACTTAACGAGATCTCCGTCGATATGCGGCTGCACGACGAAATGCGTCACTTCGCGCTTGGTGAAATCGGCGAGCACGTCTTCGACCTGGGACCAGGATTTCACGAAGACGACGTCGTGGTCGCAGGTGTTGTGGACGTCGCCGCGCTTGAGCCACCACCCGGCGGGAGCCGCAAAGGAGGGGGGATCTCCCGCTCCGTCGGCGACCGCGCGGATTTCGGAATCCGGGAACGTGACGTCGGCAAGCCGGAGCATCGCCGGAACCATGTGCGTCCGGTAGCAGTTGAGGACGCTTCTCGGCGGGTTGATCCAAAATCGCCCGGGCGTACGGGCCTCTTCGGCGAGGCGCGTGATGCGAGGGTAGGATTCGCACATCGGAAGGATAACGTCGCAGTCCCCGAGTTCCATCCCGTCTAATTCTTCGGGCGTGACGGTCTTCGCTTCGATGCCGAGGTTTGAAAGCTGTTCCATAACCGCTTCAAGAATGAGTGCGTCGTCGGTTTCCCTGTTCGGGGAATTAGTCAGTTCGCGAAATACGCCCAGTGCCTTATGCATGGTTCCTCTTGGCCGTCTCAGCGATCAGCGCGCGAGCGGCTTTGAAATCCTCGGGCCGGTCGAGGTCTACGGTGTCGGAGAGAACGATTCCCAGTACCGGGGTCCTCGATCGGACGAGTTCCGTCCAAAAATTACGAAGGCGGGCGTAGGCGTCGGGGGATTTTAAATTCCCGGCGACGGCGCGGCTGAGCGCATAGAGCCCGCAGGTGACCGTCTCTCGGACGGTCGCGTCTTCGCCGAGCGCGTCGACGAATCCATCCTGATCGCAATCGGCCCAAAGCGGCTTTTCATCCTCTACGAAACGCGTCAGGGCGAGCGCGGCGTCGGCCTCGGCCGCGCGTTGGGCGAATCGCCGGACTTCGCCGGGAGGCGCGACGACGTCGACGGTACTCATTAGGAATCGTTCTTCCGTTTCCGCCAAGGAGGAGGCCACTAGTCGAAAGCTCTCCCATGACGACGCGGTATCAGCCCGCAGAAATCGAAAGTCGAAGTCGGGAAAGGCGGCGCGCAGCACGCCGGGGATCGCGTCGCCCGAGGAGTTGTGCAGCAAAGTCACGCTATTAATGCCGGCCTCTCGCAAGCCGTCTAAAACCCAACAGACCAGCGGTCGGCCCCCGAGTTCGACCAGGGGTTTGGGGATTCCCGGATGCGAGTTCGCGAGACGCGAGCCCAACCCGGCGCCGATGATGCCTGCGGCCCGAATCACGCCGTCACCTCGCCGAGAACGGCGTCCAAATCCGTAAGCCGGTCCAGGAGAGCCGCGTCCAGGCCTTCCAGCGCTCGGGCATCGCGGGTCCCCCGCATAAATCCTAGGCGCATGCCCAAGGCAGCCGCGCCCCGCATGTCCCGCGCGACGGAATCGCCGATCATCCAGCAATCCTCGGGAGCCGCCCCGAGGGGTTCGAACGCCGCGGCGAAAATTCGCCGGTCCGGTTTGACGGCGCCCACAACTCCGGAATCCGCCACCGCGCCGAAGAGATCCGCGAGGCCTTCGCGGTGTAAAATTGAGCTTAAATTCCCGTAGAAATTGGAGACGATGCCGAGGCGCCAAGTATTCGAGAGGCGTTCCAGTGTCGGGCGGTTGCGTCGGAATGCGTCTCGGGACTCGCGGGTGAAGCGGGCGGCGACTCTTTCTCCGAGGCTCTTGTCCGCCCGGAGATTCGCCGCCGTATCGGTGCATTGGAGCAGGACGGTTTCTGCGAGGTCGAGGCCGTTGAGTTTATGGCGCTCGTGAAGATGATCGTCCGCATCGTAAAATGCGCGCTCGAAGCGATCCCGGGCGAACTCTCCGCCCTCGTCCTTATATAAGGAATAGAAGCGTTCGGGCCAGTGGACGCCGTCACAATCGAGCGTTCCCCCGAAATCAAAGAGAACGGCGCGCGTTGTTTGGTGGAACATAGAGCCTGCTGCCGGGATGGCTCCCGACGGGAGATTATATCATTTCCAAATAGACCTTGACAAACAAGGCCAATCCTGTTAAAAATGCCTTGGTTGGTGTTTGCGCCGAGTCTTCCTGGGGCCGTAGGCCTAGGAGGTCTCGGTTTTTTTTGTCTCGGCTTCCTTTGCGAATCCGGAGGGTTTTGCGCCGCAAGGCAGGACTAGAGTCACAGCGTGTCTTTGGTCACGATGTCTTGTGTCGGAACGAGACGAAGTCTAAACTTGAATTATGCCCGGCCCTAAGACGACTGCGCCAGAAAAAACAGACAAGCTCGCAGGTCTCAAAGCGAAGCTGAAGAATATCGACCTTAAAGCAATTCGCGAAAAGGTCGAGTCCTATGTATTGGGCGCCCCGGACGTCCTCGGCGTCGATATCGGTACCAGCTCGGTTAAAATCGTTTACCTGAAGACCGAGGGGGGGGTGCGCACGCTGAAGGCCTGGGGGCACATCCCCATCGAGGTCAAGGCTGAGGCGGGACCTGAGGAGCGGCGTCAGCAGGTGGTCAGCCGCATTCGGGCCTTCATCATCGAGAAGGGCCTTTCAAAGGTCCACAACGCGGCGGTATCGATTTCCGGAAACGCGGTTATCGTCCGGTATGTGAAGTTTCCCCTGTTGACAAAGGACGAGCTTCGCTCGACGCTTGCGACCGAGGCGGAACCCTTTATTCCGTTCGACATCAACGAGGTGCAGCTCGGATTCCACATCCTGAGCGAGATTACCGAAGACGGACAGAAAAAGATGGAAACCGTTCTTGTCGCGGCCAAGAAGGAAGCCGTTCAAGACCGCGTCGCCGTCCTCGAGGAACTTAGCCTCAAGCCCTCGATCATCGATGTGGATTCCTTCGCGATCGAGAACGTCCATGAGGCGGCCGCCGATCCCAACGCCCAAATCGGATCCACGCTCTATCTAAATATCGGCCACTCGGTGACGAATCTGTCGATTATCGAAAACGGCGTCACGCGCGTCGTGCGCGATGTGTTCATTTCCGGCAGCACCTTCACGAAAGCCGTCGCGCGCGCCCTGCAGTACGAGGTGCCTCAAGCGGAAGAGGCCAAGCGCAAGTATGGGATTCTCTTGGACGCCGACGAGAAGGAAAAGGTCCTTCAGGAAGGAGATCGCGACGCTCTCGGTGTTTCTCAGGCCGTCATCGGGGTTATTAAGGACCTGGTCGGGGAACTGCACCGTTCCGTCGATTTTTATCTTTCGCAGGGTCCGGAGCGGAATATCGGAAAAATCGTCCTCGCCGGGGGATCGGCGCGGATGAAAAATCTATCGAAAGCCTTGGCCGCCGAACTTAAGGTTCCCGTGGACGTCCTCAATCCGTTCTCGTTTCTGTCCGAATCGCCCCAGGAAATCCCCGCGGAGATCGTCCCGGCGATGAGCGTCGCGGTCGGTCTCGCCCTGCGCAAGAACAAGGACTGGGTATGATCAAGATAAACCTGGTGCCGCAGGAGATTCTGGACAGGGAAATCCAGAAGCAGCGCATGGTCCAGGTGGGGATCGCGGCAGGATTTCTCTTTCTGATTTTCGCCGGAATCTCCTTCAAGCATTACTACCGGGGGGTCGCTCTTGCCAAGACGCTCGCGGAGCAGGAGGAGAAGTTCGAGAAGCTTAAAAAGATCGTCGCTCAGGTCGAGGCCCTCGAACAGCAGGCGAAGGCGGTTCGCGGACGACTGGACGTGATGAAGGAGTTGGACCGCTCCCGGCCCTTGTATCCGCGCTTCATGGGCGACCTGTTGAGCACCTTCCCGGCCGGGGTGTATCTCAAATCTTTAGCGACGACATCCGTGGGCATGAAGATCGCCCTGGCGATGAGCGCGGAATCGGTTTCTTCCCAGGACGTTTCCGATTGGTATAGAACGCTTGAAGTTTCCGAGAAGTTCCATGGACCCAAGCTCGGCGCCTTGACGCTCTCGAAGGAGGGCCTCGTGACTTTCAGCATGGGCGTCGACTACGAGGAAAAGACGGAACCGAAGAAATAGCTCCAATGGCTGATTTCAATATCGAACTAACGAAAGAGCAGCAGCAGTACCTGGTCTTCGCGGTCCTCGTGATCGGGGGTGGAGGATTCTCGTACGTCAAATATTTCTGGCTGCCCACCTCGGAAAAAATCAAGGAGACGGCTGCAAAAATAGAGGAGGTCGACAAGAAAATCCAGAAGGCTCAGCGGCAGGCCGGCCAACTCAACAAGATTAAAACGCAGCTCGCACAGCTCAATGAGGAAGCGGAGAAGGTCGAAAAGCAGCTTCCGAAGGATCTGGACCTTCCCGGCGTCATTGACACGGTGAGCAATCTTGCGAAGAAGAACGCCGTTTTGATTTCAAGTTTCGGGGCTCCCTCCAGTGCGACGAAGGCGCATTTTAAAGAAATTACCTTCATGATCGCTGCGAGCGGCAGTTATCATGATTTTGGCCGGTTTCTTGCGGCATTAGCGCTGGAAGAACGAATCTACAACGCGAGAAACCTGAATTTCTCCATAGGGGCGGGAGCTTCCCCCGGCGGCGAATCGAACCTGACGGTCACGATGCAGTTGGTGTCGTATCAATATAAAGGATGATGAAGAAACTATTTTTGACGATGTTCGTTTTTTCCCCGGCGGTGATCGCGGCCCGAACCGCCGGCGCCGAGGACGATGTCGCGGCGCTCGTTTCGGAATCGACAAGCACGCCGAAACTGACGATTGACGACCTCTATAAAGGCGGGCGTTTCCGGGATCCGTTTAGAAAGGTCACGGCCGGAGAAACCAATGTGTCGCGCGAAGACAAGGAATTCTCGATGGAAACGTTCAGCATCCATTCGTTGAAGCTTAAAGGGGTGATGCGGGAAAAGGGCGGCGCTTACGCCATCCTGATCGACGAGGAAACGGCGACCGGCTTTATTCTGAAACAGAAACGGCTTTACACCTATAAGAACGAGAAAATACCCGGCGTCACCGGGAAGATCAACATCGAACAAAAAACCGTGACGCTGATTACCGACGATAAGGACGTCCAGACCTTGAGGCTCGGAGAAGAAGAGACGGAAGGCGGAGCGGACGAACCCAAGGACTAGGAGTGACCTCGATGAATGGACAATTTATAAAACGAATCGCAGCCGCGGCATGCGCCGCTTCGCTTCTGGTCTCCAATCCGGGATGGCTCGCGGCGGCCGTGGTGCTCGAAGGAGTCGAAGTCGGTCCGGACGAAATCACGGTTCATCTCAGCGATAAGGTCAAATTCAACGCATTCACCACGACGGAGCCGCCGCGGCTGGTGCTCGAATTGCTCGATACCGAGCACGTCGCGTCCAATGAGTACACCCCAGGGCAAGGGACTTATCTGAAACGAGTCCGCTCGGGACAGTACCAGCGTGAGCCGGATTTGATATCGCGCGTGGTCTTGTATCTGTCCGATTTGGTCTCCTACCGCGCGAGTTGGGACGACTCGCGCCTGAAAATTTCTCTGGTCGCCGCCGATCTTCCTCGAAAGGCCGCCGAGGTCGCGGCCGCCGTCGCGGTTCCTGCGGCGGCTCCCGCGGCTGCCGCCGCCGTCGACGCGGCGACGCTCGATGGGGTCAGCGTCGAAGACGACGGGATCACGATTTCTCTGAGCCGGAAGGTGAAGATTAACGCGTTCACCACCGAGGATCCCGCACGTCTGGTCGTCGAGCTTTTCGGGACCCGACATGAAACGACTTCCGATTACATCCAGGGGAAAGGGGATTTGATCCGTCGGGTTCGTTCCGGTCAATTCCAGCCCGAGCCGGATCTTACCTCTCGGGTCGTCCTTTATCTGAATAGGCTCGCGACCTACAGCGTGCGGTGGGAGGGTTCCAAGCTCCGCGTAACGCTGCAGTCCATCGGCTCCGCCGAGCCCGAGGCACCGGTGGAAGCCGTCATCAAGCCTCGTTCGACGGTAAAGGTCCCCGCGCCGGTCCCGGTTCCCGCGCCCATCCCGGCGCCGGTCGTGATGGCTGAGACGCCCGCTCCCGCGCCCGTCGTCGCGGAAGCGATGACGCCAGCGTCCGCGCCCGCGAAGGCCGCTCAACCGCGCGCCGCCAAGCTCCCGGCCAAGATGACGACGACGACTTCCGCGGAATTGGAGCGGATCGCGATGGCGAAGGACTACGATCGGGTGGACGATCCCGTGACGAGCGAGGAAGCCCGCAAAGTCGTCCCCAAAGCTTCGATGTCTGAAGCGAAGACGCAGCGCGACATTCTCTCCACGCTTCCAACCGACCCGGTCACGCTGGATTTCGACGATATGGATGTCCGGGATATTTTAAAGCTGCTCGCGACCAAGGCGAAGGTCAATGTCGTTTACGGCAGCGAAGTCACCGGCGCCGTGACCATTCATCTTAAGGACGTGCCCTTTAACGAGGCGTTTATGACGACGCTTTCAATGAAGGGACTCATTCCCGTTCAGGTCGGAGAGAACATCCTGCGCGTCGTCACTCCGGCGACGCTGGCCACGCAGCGCGCGGCGGGGATCAATCAGACTAAGATCATCAAGCTGCGCTACGCGCAAGGCGCCGACATCCTCCCCTCCATTACGGGGATTCGCGCGGCCGAGGGGCGGGTCGGCGCGGTGGTTCACGATAAGACGACGAATTCTCTGGTCGTGACGGATTCCTTGGAGGGGATCACCTCGTTGGAGCGCGTTTTGTCCGAGCTCGACGTGCGGCCGCAGCAGGTGTTGATCGAGGTGAAGATCGTCGAGGTGACGCTGTCCAAGGACATGCACTTCGGTATTCAGTGGGATTATTTCGCGAGAGATGGGGGCAAGATTTTGGGCCAGCAGGGGACGAATACCATAGGCTCGATCCAAACCCCTGGGGTGCAGACCAACCCGAAACCCTTCGACCAGAACGCGTTGGAGGCCGATCAGACCACCGGGCTTACGGGATCCGCGGGGCGCGGTACGGGAATCACGCTTCCGGCGTCCAAGGTTTTTGGCGCGTTCACGCTGGGCCGCGTGACCAACAACTACTTCCTCAACGCGACTTTGACCGCCGCGGCCTCCGAGGGGAAGGCGAAGGTGCTGTCCGACCCGAAGGTGACGACGCTCAACGGTCAATTGGCGTCGATCAACATCACGACCCAGATTCCCTATGTGACCTCTTCGGTTTCTTCAAACGGCGTCGCGACCGAAGCGGTCGCCTATACAACGACCGGCATCCAATTGAGCGTCACCCCGACGATCAACGCGGACGGCCGGGTGCATCTCGACGTCAATCCGACCGTCAGCCAGCCTTCCGCGACCGCCGCCTCGGCCGGAACGACCGGCGCCATCGGCATCGATGCCCGTACCGCGATGACCAAGGTGCTGGTGCGAGACGGAGAAACGATCGTCATCGGCGGGCTCATCACCGACCAGGTCAACGACACGATCGCGAAGATCCCGCTGCTCGGAGACATCCCGATCCTCGGCTGGCTGTTTAAGAAGAAATCGAAAGTCCGGACGCGCGTCGAATTGCTGATCTTCGTCACCACGCGCATCGTCAACACGTAACCGGATGATGCTGCCGACCGCCGCTGCGTTGTCGGCGTGCGGGGGGGTCCTGTTTCTCGGCGGAGATCCGCCGTGGTCTCGCGCCGCGGTGATCGTCCCGGTCGCAGCGCTGCTGGCGCTCTGGGGGCTCTCCCGCGCCGCCGTCGGCTACGCGACGATGCCCTCGAAACGGAACCTCGTTTGGGCGGCCGCGCTGGCGGCCGCGGTGGGGTTGTCGGCGTATGCCGCGACGGGAAAGGCGGCGCAGTCTCCCGATGCGTGGGTTTGGTGGAACGCGGTCTGGATTTTCCCGATGATCGCGGCGATTTCCAAGGATGAGCGCGCCGCGGTCGATGACGCGGTGCGCGCGGCGGCGTGGACTTTGATGGTGCTGGCGTTTTATCAGCGCTTCGTCCTCGGCATCGCCGCTCCGACCGGTTCGCTTCCGTCGGCCGCCGCGTTCTCTGCCGCGGTTTTGCTGTTGGCGCCGATCGCCTTCGAGCGCTCGGATCGTCTTCTGCTATGGGGGTTGATGATAACGCTGATCTGGTCCGGCGGGGTGGACGCCTGGCTGGCGCTCTTCGCGGCATTCGCGCTCACGACGCCTTGGAAACCCGGCGCGCGCCTCTATGGCGCGCTGGCGGGCGTTGCCGTGTGCCTCGTCGTTCTCTACGGCGGGTTGGAATCCCCCGAATTCTCAGTGCGCGCCGCGCATTGGAGCGCGGTCTGGTCGGCGATTTTGGAGCGTCCCCTGCTCGGCGGAGGTCCGGGGTTTTGGGGGCCGGATGCGTACGCGCCGTCCGCGCTGTTGGTCCCCGCCGAACTCGGCGTTGGGTTCTCGATCCTCGCGTTGGGCGGGATCTGGCGCTGCATCAGCGTCGGGCGAAGTCCGAAGACGTTCGGCGTGCTTGCGCTGGCCGTATACGCGCTGATGGAGCCGGTTTTTTCAACGCCCGGAATTCTTTGGCTGTTCGCCTACTCCGCGGCGTCGTCGATATCGGAAGGATCGGAATGCGTCGAGATCCGGATCCCCTGGCGTCTGCCGGTGGGCGCGGGCTCGCTGGGAGCCGGGTATTGGATCGGACGCTCGGTGCTCGGCGCCTGGGGGGGGCGATGAGCGGCCCGGATTTTCGCTACGATAAGCCGCTCGGGCTCCCCGCATGAAACTCCATCTTCTCTCGATTTTGGCATGCTCGTTCTGCGCGCGTGATTTGCGCTACGAATCCCTCGAAGGTCATCCGCGCGAAGACGAGGAAATCGAAACGGGGAGTCTTCGCTGCGCGGGGTGCGGCGCTGGATTTCCAATTAAGGACGGAATTCCTCGCCTGCGTCAAGAGGACGCCTCTCGCAAGGCGCGTGAGGACTCCGCTCCCGTCTCCGGCGTGGCGAAGACGAAGGAGAGCTTCGGCTTTGAATGGCATCGCTATCCCGGTCCCCGTCCCGAGGATCGAGGTCTCTTTCTCGAGGAAACCCAACTCGATGAGACAGGGCTCGAAGGGCGCCTCATTCTCGACGCCGGTTGCGGGATGGGCCGCTATACGCACGTGGCGCTTTCGCTCGGAGCCGAGGTGGTCTCCCTCGACCTTTCCGACAGTCTTACCCGCCTGATTCCGGAAATGATGGAAAATCCGAAACTGCACGTCGTTCAAGGCGACCTGCTTCACCCCCCGCTCAAGCCCGGGGTCTTCGACATCGTCTACAGCCAAGGCGTGATTCATCATACCGCCGACACGCGGCGCGCGTTCGACCGGATCGCGAATCTGGTCAAGCGCGACGGGCTCCTGAGCGTCTGGGTATACGGCACGCCGGGGTCGTACGCGAGTTTTCGAACCAATCCGCTGCGCTCCAACCGCCGATGGCTGCGAAGAGCGCTTCCCTTGGTGTGGGTGGGGGTCTGGATCCGGCAGATTCTAAGCGATCTTCTCCGGGTGTTTACGACCCGAATGCCTGTCCCCGTTCTCTACGCGCTTTGTTATCCGTTGACCGTGATGGGCGCCGTACCGCTCCTGAAGTATCTTACCTTCTCCGTCGATCCCGAGTTCCAGGTAAGACTGATCGAAAATTTCGATTGGCTCGCCCCTCCGTTTCAGACCAAGCACACGAAAGAGGAGTTCGGCGCCTGGTTCAAAGAGAACGGCTACGAACTTCTTTCTCGGCTTCCTCACGGCGTCGTTCCCAAGATTGGGGCGATCGGGCGGCGGAAATCGAAGCCCGGCGCGGCCTGACGATGCGCGTGCGGATGCTCACGCCCGGGTTTTATCCCGCCCTCGGGGGCGCCGAGAAGCAGGCGCTGGAACTTTCAAAAGCCCTCGCGGGAGACGGCGTTTCGATCGAGGTGTTGACGCGGCGGCTTCCGGGATTGTCGGCGCGGGAAACCGTAGAGGGAATTCCAGTGGTCCGCGTCGCGGCGCCGGGGACCGGGTTGATCAACGCGCTCGTCTTTTTCACGGGGGCGGTTTGGCGGCTTTGGCGGGACGCCGACGACTACGATGTGGTCCACGTGCACTTAGGCGGATCCCCCGCGCTCGCCGCTTGCTTCGCCGGGGCGTTGACGGGGCGCAAGGTCGTCGCGAAAATCGGAGGAGGACGCGGCATCGGGGAGATCGCCGTGTCCAGCCGGAGCTTCTCCGGGCGCTTGAAATTGACGCTCTTGCGCGTTTTCCAACCGCGCCTGGTCGCAGTTTGCGAGGACCTGAAGGCAGAGTTGGTGGAGCACGGATTCTCGGAGTCGTCGTCGGTCATTCCCAACGGAGTGGATTTGGAAATCTATCGTCCGGCGGACCCCTCGGAAAAAGCCCGCCTGCGACGGGAATTCGGATGGCCGGAGGGGACGCTGTTCGTATACACCGGTCGTTTTTCCCCTGAGAAGCAGCTCCCGCGATTTGCGCGCGCGTTCCGGGAGGCGGCGAGGGGACTCGCGTCGCCCGCGCGACTTGTGATGATCGGCGAGGGTTCGGAGGCGGAGAGGATTCGCGAAGCCGGGGGCGAGGCCGTTTTGCTGGAACCGTCGACCGACGCCGTCGCGGCGCGCGTGCGCGCGGCCGACGTTTTCGTGCTCCCATCGGTTTCCGAGGGACTCTCCAATGCGCTTTTGGAAGCGATGGGATCGGGGCTCGCGATCTGTGCGAGCGCGGTGGGCGGTACGAAGGAGGCTGTTCCGGACGGAGAAGCGGGCTTGCTGTTCGATTTCGACGACGACGCCGCGATGGGGGAGGCCGCGTCGCGCTACTTGCGTGAGCCTTCGCTCGCCGTGCGGCACGGCGTCGCCGCCCGGCGGATCGCCGAGGCTCGCTTCGCCATGCGCGCGGTGGCCCGCCGCTACCGGGAACTTTACGAGGCTCTTGGAGCCTAAATGGTAAAGTAGCGCGCATGTGCGGAATCGTCGGCATCGTTCACAACGCGGCAGGGAAGGTCGACCGGACGCTTCTGCGGCGGGCCAATGACCTCATTACGCACCGCGGCCCCGATGACGAGGGAGATTTCTGCGACGATTTCGCCGGGATCGCGATGCGGCGCCTGTCGATCATCGATCTAAATACCGGCCATCAACCGATCGCCAACCGGGACGGAACCCTCCACATCGTCTTCAACGGCGAGATCTACAACTTTCAGTCGCTGCGGGAAACGCTGGAAAGGGACGGCTATCCGTTCAAGACGCGGACGGACACCGAGACGATTCTCGCGCTCTATGAGAAATACGGCGCGCGCTGCGTCGAGCATCTTCGCGGGATGTTCGCGTTCGCGATTTGGGATTCGGAAGAAAAGCGGCTGTTTATCGCGCGCGACCGGATCGGGAAGAAGCCGCTTTACTACACGATGCAAAACGGTTTTTTCGCCTTCGCCTCGGAGCTCCGGTCTTTGCTGGTTTGGCCCGGTGTCGATAAGGCGGTGAATCCGAAGGCCGTCGATCTGTTTCTCTCGCTGCAGTACGTGCCGAGTCCGCATTCGATTTTTTCCTCGATCCATAAACTTCCACCGGCCCATACGATCGTTTACGAGAACGGCCGGGCGAACGTCGAACGGTATTGGGATCTCCCGATGGACGGACCCGATCGCTCTTTGTCGACGGGCGACGCACAGGCGATGATCGTCGATAAATTACGGGAGTCGGTGAAGCTCCGAATGATCTCCGATGTCCCGCTCGGCGCGTTTCTGTCCGGGGGGATCGACTCTTCGGTCATCGTCGCGCTGATGAGCGAATTGTCGTCGAAGCCCGTAAAGACTTTTTCCATCGGATTCGACCACGAGGATTTCTCGGAACTCCCTTACGCGAAAGCGCTGGCCGACATGTACGGGTGCGATCACAATGAATTCGTCGTGACGGCGGAGATGGCCGAGATTCTGCCGAAGCTCGCCTGGCATTACGGGGAGCCCTATGCCGACACCAGCGCGCTCCCGTCGTATTATGTGTCCCGGGAGACGCGTCGGCACGTGACCGTCGCGCTCAACGGAGACGGCGGCGACGAGAATTTCGCGGGATACATCCGCTATTTCGCTCTGAAGGCGATGCGGCTTTACGACGCCGTCCCCGGCCCGCTTCGCGCTTTAGCCTACGAGACCGCCAAACATCTTCCTGAAGGCGAAGCGCCCTTGGGGTTGGTGTGGCGGGCGAAGCGCTTTTTCCGTTCCGCGATCGGAACGGACTACGTGGGCCGGCATCTGAAGACGCTGTGCTACTTCGCCGAAGAGGATAAAGCGTGGCTGTACTCCGATTCCATGAAGCGCGCCTTGGGGCGCCGGGAGGACGACGCGCATTCCGCGGCCGAGAGATATCTCCGAGCCGCGTACGATCGGTCGATAGGGCAGGACTATGTGAATCGAATGCTGTACGTCGATTTCGCGACCTATCTTCCGGAATGCCTGATGGCGAAAATGGATGTGGCGTCGATGGCCAATTCCCTTGAGACGCGCTCTCCGCTTTTAGACCACGAATTCGTCGAGGCGGTCTATAGGCTTCCCGGGGATTGGAAGTTGAAGGGCCTCAAGGGTCATAAGTGGATTTTAAAGCGCGCTTTCTCCGATAAACTTCCCAAGTCCATTCAGAAGCGAGGCAAGATGGGATTCGGAAGTCCGATCGGTCCGTGGTTCCGGGGTAAACTCAAGCGGTATTGGGAGGACCGGGTGCTTTCTCCTCAGTCACTGGCGCGCGGGTATTTCGACCCGAAATCAATCGAGCGAATGTGGGCCCAACATCAAAATCGCGAGTGGGACCACGGTTACCGGCTTTGGGGGCTGATGATGCTCGAGCTTTGGCACGAGCAGTACCTGCCCGATTTCAAAGGCTTTTAAGAGCGGTGCGCGCCGGGGAGCAGGCGATGCAGAAGCGCGCGCTCCTGCGACCCGAGCAGGGCGTAGCCCGCCGAGTAATAGGCGATCGCCGAGATCGCCCCGGCCGAGATCAGGCCCGTCCAATCGAAAAGCCAGCCTCGGACGAGCCACAGCGCGGCGAGAAGCGCCGCGCCGGCGGCGACCGGCTTGAAGACGACGCCGAGGAAATAATCCCAAAGGCTCATCGAAAAGACGCTTCTTCCGAAGCGCCACACGAACACCGGCGCGGTGATCATCTGCGAAAGCGCGAAACCGGCGGCCGCGCCGGCGCTCCCGTAGCGCGGCACGAGCACGGGCCAGGAGGCGAGACAGATCACGGCCTGCGCGACATGCCAGGCCGTTGAAAACTGCGGTCGGCCGAGCGCGAACGACGCGGTGTTGGGCATCGCCGCGGTTAGGTTGAACGCGTATCCGATCAGCAGCAGGCGCAGCGGCCAAGTGCCCGCGTTCGAGAAATCGGCGTCGAGCCACAGCGTTAAAAACGGCGGTGCCGCGACGAAAAGAAAGGTGAACGCCGGCACGACGAGCCACAAAACAAGCTGTCCGATCTTCAAGTACGCCGAACGGAGACCTTTCTCGTCCCCCGCTCCGGAAATCGCGCTCAGCGCCGGAAACGCGGCGGTAATGATCGAGGACGGCAGCACCCAGAAGCGCTGGATCAGATACGCGGGGATCAGGTAATAGGTCAGCTGTTCGATCGGGAAAAAGAGACCGACGATGAACTTATCCCATTGGAAGGCGACCGACCACGCGAGGACGCTCAGGAAAACCTGGAAGCCGTGCCGGAGGAACGGGGCGCGCAGCGCGGCGTCGGCCTTTCGTGAGCGGGGATCCGGGTCGGCCGGCAGCGCGCGGGACGCGAGCGCGTAGGCCGCGAGCGCGCCGAACGCCTGAATGCACAGATACAGCACGGCGACCGGCTTTAGCCCGTGCCCCATCCGAACGAGCGCGAGACTGCCCGAGAGCAGGGCCGCATGCGTCGTCACCGAGATCGCCGTCGCCAGATCGAAGCGTTGAAGGCCTTGGAGAACGGCGTTTCCGCCCTGAAGCAGCGAGTAGAAAATCGCGGCGACCGCCGTGCAGCCGACCAGCCACGCGCCGTCGGCGGCCAGCGAGGGAGGGACCTCGAAAAAGCGCCAGATGACGGAGTTGCGGCCCAGAAAGAGGAGCGCGGCGCCCGCCGTCGCGCCCGCGGCGTGCGTCCAGAGGGACATCCGGAACACGGCCCGCAGTCCGGCCGCGTCGCCGCTCCCGTTGTACTCCGCGGTGTACTTCATCGTGGAATTTCCCGTTCCGAAACTCAGCAGGTAAAGGTAACCCGACAACAATCCCATCAGGCCGTAGAGCGCGTAGCCCGCCTTTCCGAGTTCGCGGATCAGCGCGGGGATGACGATGAAGGAGAGCGCGACGAGGGCTCCCTGGCCGCCGACGTTCCAGAGCGTGTTTTTCGCGAAGAGTCTGCTGCGGGAGCTCACGGTGTTGGGGGATTATATACAATAGGCCGATTACGCCCATGCGCAGCGCTGCTTCTGAGACTCCGGACCTCTCCGTTGTGATCCCGGCTTGGAATGAAGAGGGAAACATCGCGCGGGTCGTTACGGACGCGCGCAAGGCGGCCGAGGACCTCGATATCTCCTGCGAGGTGCTGGTGATGGACGGCGATTCCGAGGACCTCACGCGGGAAGAGGCCGAGAAGGCGGGCGCGCGCGCCATCATCGAGCGGGGGGGCTTCGCGGAGAGTCTCCGTCGGGGCTTTCGAGAGTCACGGGCTCCGTGGATTCTCGTCGTGGATGGGGACGGATCCCATCCGCTGGACCGATTTCCTGATTTGTGGAAACGCCGGGAAGGCGCCGATATCGTGGTGGGATCCCGGCTGGTTCCCGGAGGCGAACTCACTCTCCCGGGCTGGCGCAACGCGCTGACGCGCGTGCTCAACTTTTTCTTCCGCCGCGTGATGGGGGCCCCGGTCGCGGATTCCTCGAGCGGCTACCGGCTCTACCGGGCCGAGAAGGTCCGGGGACTTTCGGGCTCCTCCCGGAGCTTCGAATTCCAGCAGGAGACGCTGCTTTCGGTGGTTCGGCGCGGCGGCCGCGCGGTGGAAGTTCCGATTCACTACCGATGGCGCGAGAGCGGAGAATCCAAGGCGCGCGTGTTCCGACTCGGCGCCGGATACGTTCGGACGGTTCTTCGTTTCTGGCTCGGCGGCGGCGGTTGATGCGCCTGCGTCTGGTCATCCCGGCCTACAACGAGCAGGACAACTTGGAGGCGCTCTTCGCGCGCATCGAAACGACCGCGTCCTTATCCGGGATTTCCTACGCCGCGAGCGTCGTCGATGACGGCAGCCGAGACGGGACGGCAGCGGTCGCTGAGAGTCTGAGCCGAACATACCCGATCCGGCTTTTGCGCCACGCAACGAATCAGGGGCTCCAGGGCGTCTTTCTGACGGGGATGCGTGATGCGGTTTCGGACGCGGGCGACGATGACGCGGTATGCGTTCTGGAGGGAGACGGCACAAGCGCTCCGGAAGTCATCCCTTCGATGCTCGAGAGGTTTCGCGACGGAGCGGACATCGTGATCGCATCGCGCTATGTCCCCGGCGGCGAGTATCGCAATTTCCCTCTCAAGCGCCGCGTTCTGAGCGCGGGGGCGAATAGGCTTCTGCGGATACTCTGCCCGATCCCCGGAGTACGCGACTACACCATCTTCTATCGGCTGTACCGGACGGGCCCCCTTCGCGCGGCGCTCGCGGTTTATCGGGAGCGGTTCACCTCAGTTGGCGGGTTCGCGTGCAACAGCGAGATGCTGCTGCGGATGCGCACGTTTGTTCGCCGAATCGACGAGGTTCCGCTCGTTTACGATTACGGGCTCAAGCGCGGAGTGAGTGGGATGAAGATCGGGGACAACCTCATCTCGTATCTCTCTTTATTCCGAATTTTTGCGCTCGATTGCGAGACGCCCCCATGAGATGGGGGCGCGCGGCGGAGGCTGCACTGGTGTTATGGACCCTGGCGATCGTATTCACCGGGATCGGGTGGGGCCTGCCTTCGTTCGCCCGCGTCGAGCGTCTGCTGCCGCCGGAGCGTGCGCGCGACCCACAAATGCACGCGAGGCTCGCGGAGTCCCGTCGGGAGCTCTACCGGAAGATGGAGCAAAGCGGTCGGCTTCCGGTTGACTATGTAAAGCATGCGATAGTTGTCGAGCCCGGAGCGGGCGACGCTCAGATGCGAGTGCTCAATGCGTACCGGTCCTATTTCCTGCGTTCCGCGAACGGCGACGAGCAGAAGTCGCTGACCTATCTCGCGCACATGAAGCCGCGCGAATGGAACTTCGAACCGTACGGGATCGATTACGGGGGGGCCTATCTGTACCCACTTGGCGGTCTATACGCGGTTCTTCGGGCGTTTGGCTTCCTTGCGGTGGATGGGGATTTAACCGCGTATTTCGAGGACCCTTCGCGGATGGCGCGCATATTTCTCGCGGGACGGATATTCAACGCAATCTGTTTTTTGCTGGTCGTGCTGATGGTCTATCGGATCGGCGGGACTTTCGCGGGGCGCGCCGGAGCTCTATCTGGAGCCGCGCTTTTCGCCGCGGCGCCGGTACTGACGCTCAACTCCCACACCCTAAACCCGTACGGTTGGGCTACGCTATGGTTCCTGGTCGCCTTCGAGCGTGCGGAACGATTCTTGGATGGCGGCGGCAGAGCACCGCTCGCCGCGTCCGCTGCAGCTGTAGGCATGTGCGCGGGTTCCTCTATGGCGTTTTTATCTGCGGGGTCCTTACTGGCCGCCCCGCTGTTGCTTGCGGCGTTGCGGCGTATGCGCGTTTTGGAGGCAGTATTTCAATTCGCGGCGGCGGTGGGAATCGCGGGTGTCGTCTTCATCTTTACGAATCCGTATTTGTTTTTGCGTTTCGAGTTGTTTGCGGACCAAATTCTCTTTTTGACGAACGCGTTTCCGTTTGCTCCGAACGCCGCGAGCTTCGTCAGGTTCTTCGGCGCATTCCTGCCCCCGAATTGGGGGTGGCTGCAGACCTTCCTCGCTGTGGCGGCTTGCGCCGCGGTCGTTTGTCGCGCCGAGGCCCCGGTTCAGTTGGCGGCGTTCTCGTTCGCTGCGGCGGTTTTCTATCTGGGAGGGCGCGGGCTCGACGACTATGCCCACGGCCGCCACTTTCTTCCGTTTTTCTCGCTCGGGGCCGCGCTGATCGGGTGGTTGCTGTTTAACGCCGTTGCGCAGCGACTACGTCGTTTCGCGGCCGTCGTGGCTTTGTTGGCGGTCCTCGAAGCTGCGGGCCCGAGCTTGTCGTATGTGGCGCGCTTCGCGCGGGAATCTTCATCCGGGGCAAGCCGCATCGAGGCCGGCGACTGGATCAACGACAGGATCGCGCCGGGAGAGAGTATCGGGCTTGTTAAGCCGCCGCAGTATAACCATACTCCGCCGTTCCGGTTCGACCGCTATCGACTGGTTCTCTTTGATTCCCCGGACCAGCTCGACGCTGTCGAGCCGCCGCAGTACGTCGTCGCGAGCGAGTTGAATTTGACGTCGTCTATGAAAACCTTTCTCGAGGAGTCCTACGAAACGGTGGCAAAATTCGGTGGTCGACGCCTGCTGCCTTGGGGAACCGTCAGCGGATTGGCGTCGGGCGCCGATCCGTTGATTTTCGTGTACCGCGCTTCGCGGACGCGGCAGCCCTGAAGAATAAGCCGCTTTTTCGCACCTCCCCACCGTCGTAGCAGCCCCCACGCCCCTCTCCCCGTTTCTTCGCAAGGCCGCTTTTTGCTTGTTTTATCACTATCCAAAATATTACTATAGATAGTAATAGGATTAGCTACCATCTACCTCATGACCAAGCTACAACTGGCCAAGACCCGACGGAAAATCCGTGCGATTAAGACCCGGCGCACCGCGCTGGAGTACATCGCCCTGGCGCCGCATCCCATGGTCCAGGCCTCCATTATCCAGCGGCGCTTCAGGGGAGGGAACGCCATTTGCCATTACCTGGGCATCCCTACCCCCCGAGGCAGTTGGCACCGCTATATCCGCAAGGATGAGTTGGACTATTTCCGCCGGCGGACCGACCGCTGGCGGGAATACGCCCGCGCTATGGCCGAATGGGTAAAGCTCAGCGAGGAAATGGAGCGTCTTCTGCGGCAACTCGGCAAGGGCCGTTGCGAGAAGGTCGAGATTCGCAGCGGCAAAAAGCGTCTTCGTCCCTGGAGCCGGCACAAGAAGGTGAAGTAGAAGCCTCGGGTTGCGTCCCCTTGCCCGAGGCGCTGGTCAAGACGATCCAGCACTTCGCCCCGGACTTCCTGCCCGCGCCGGCGCGGGTTCGGGATCCGCGCAACCCGGACCGGATCACCTATCCCATCGAGCACTTGCTGCTGTGGGCATCCTGTCGTTTCTGGTCAAGGCGGGCGCACGGCGCAACATCAAGTACCTGCTGGGGACCCGGGGGTTCATTGAGAACCTCCGGAAGATCGGCGCTGTCTTCTACGCCGAGACCGCCTTCCCGGACACGCTGCCGCACGGGGATACGCTCAACTACCTGCTGGAGCGAGTCGCCGTGTCGGGCATCGAGGACCTGCGCACGCTCGTGATGCGCGCGCTGCTGCGCGGACGCTGCCTGGAGAGGTTCCGCCTCTGATGGAAAAGGGGAACTTACTGCGGGGGCGCATTCGGGAAACCATGGGCAGCCTGAAAGTGTTTTCGCAGATGCTGTGGGCGGAACTGACGCACAGTGTGGTAAATCCCGGCCGGCTTCGCGCCTTGCTAGAGCGGCGCATCCAGATTCGATTCGATACCAGTTAGACCCCAAGCGCCGTACGTGCCCCGGTCCGCCGTGCCGCCGCCCTAACCTAAGCTGAGCCCAGCCAATACGAACCCGTCCCGCGGGCTCGTGTGCGAGATTTTCCCCCAGTGACCGCACCCCACTGAATCGGCCTCGCGGGCCCCGGCCGCCCGCCACGACGGCGCCGCAGAGCCGCCGATTCGTCGGCCCTGCGGACGCGGACGCAGGGTAGACACGCGCCGAAGGGCCGGTTATAATCCAAGAATGTCCGGCATGGAGTGGAAGGACGAACAGCGGGTTTTTTTCGATAAAACGGCTGCGAGTTACGGCGTAAATTTCGAACAAGCGAACCCCTACCTTGATTTCGTACTCGCGCGCTACATCGGCGCCATCTCCCCTCGGAAGGGGGAATCCATCCTGGAACTCGGCGCCTCCGGGGGCCGCTTCACGAGCCCCCTCCTTGACGCCGGTGCTCGGGTCTGTGCGATGGATATTTCCGCCAAATCGCTCGACTACATGCGTGAGCAACTGCGGGGACACTCGGGGTTTGACCGTCTTGAAGTGCTTGAGGACGACGTGACCGACCCGCAGGCACTGGGGGATCGGCGCTTCGATGCGCTCGTCGGCGCGCACATCCTGCACCATGTCGGGGACGTTGGTCTCGCGCTCAAGACGATTCGCCGCTACTTGAAACCGGGGGGGCGCGTCGTTTTTCTTGAGCCGAACCCGTGGAACTTGCTCTGGTACATCCAATTCACCGTTCACCCCGGAAAGAGTTGGCGCATTGAGCGCGGGATTTTTCATGTGTGGCCGTCGCGGGTACTGCGCCATTTTCGGGATGCGGGCTATGCGCGCGCGAGCATCCGCTGCTTCGGGTTCTTTCCGCCGGTTTTTCTGAACTGGGTCCCAGGCACCCGTGCGCTGGAGTCGACGCTGGAGCGCTTAGGCCCGCTGTCCCGGCTCCTGACGCTGAATCTGTTCACCGCCGGGAACCCCGATTGACGAAGCGCGTCTTGATCAGCGGCGGAGCCGGCTTCATCGGCGTCAACGCGGCGGATCGCTACCTGAGCAAAGGATGGAAGGTTTCGGTCTTCGACAACCTTTCCCGCAAGGGGACCGAGAAAAATTTACGCTGGCTGCGCGGCCGCGGCCCCGTCGAATTCGTCAAGGGGGATTTGCGCGACGCGCGCGCCGTCGACCGTTGGGTCTCGGGCCGCCGCGCCGGGCTTGAAGTCGTGCTCCATTTGGCGGCGCAGGTGGCGGTCACCACGTCCGTCGTCGATCCCCGCACCGACTTCGAGGTCAACGCGTTCGCGAGCCTCAATTTGCTGGAGGCGATTCGCAAAACGAAGCTTCGCCCGTTGGCGATCTACGCTTCGACGAATAAGGTCTACGGCGGCATGGAGTCTATCCGGACGCTGCGGCGCGGGGATCGGTACGCCTACGCCGACCGGCCGCGGGGGATCGCCGAAACAGAACCGCTCGATTTTCATTCCCCGTACGGCTGCTCGAAGGGCGCGGCGGATCAGTATTTTCGCGATTACCGCAGGATCTACGGCCTGCCGACGGTCGTTTTCCGCCAGTCGTGCATCTACGGGCCCCATCAGCAGGGCAACGAAGATCAGGGTTGGGTCGCGCATTTCATGATGGCGGCGCAGGCGGGGCGGGGCGTCACCCTGTTCGGCGACGGGAGGCAGGTGCGCGACGTTTTGTTTGTTTCCGATCTTATCGACGCCTACGAACTGGCCTACCGCAAGCGGGCCAAATCGGCGGGCCGCATCTACAACATGGGGGGCGGGCCGTCGAATACGGTCTCTTTGCTCGAACTGCTCTCTTGGATCGGCGAACGGCGCGGCCGCAAGGTCCCCGTGCTTCGCCGCGGATGGCGGCCCGGGGATCAGCGCGTCTACATCTCATCGATCGATTCCGCCCGGCGCGAACTCGGCTGGCGTCCGAAGGTGTCGGCTCGCGAGGGTTTCGAACGCCTCTGGACGTTTTTGGAGCGCGGCGCATGAACGGTCCGTCCGACGCGTCCGCGATGGAGACCGTTTCCTGCAACGCGTGCGGGTCGGAGAACGTCCGCGTCCTGTTTCATCGTCCCTATCGCGAGGAAATCCTCGCCGACGGAGAGTCGTTCGCCGCGACCACCGACCAGTTCCAGGGTTTCGGCCGGATCGTGCGCTGTGTAGGGTGCGGACTCGTGTTCACCAACCCCCGTCCCCGCGAGGCGCTGCTGCTGAAGGGGTACGGGGAATGCGTGGATGAAACCTATTTGGACGAAAGTTCGAGCCGTTCCATCAACGCGCATTTGAGCCTGCGCACGATTCGCCGCTTTAAGCGTTCGGGCCGTTTGCTGGAGGTCGGGGCGTCGACAGGATATTTTCTGAACGCCGCGCGGGTCGACTTTGAGGTCGAAGGATTGGAGCCCTCGGCGTGGGCCTCCAAGATCGCGCGCGACCGCTTCCGGCTGGACGTGCATCCTGAGACGCTCGAAACCGCCCGCTACGAGCCGGAATCGTTCGACGCGGTCGCGATGGTCGACGTGATCGAGCATCTGGCCGATCCGAAGCGCGCGATCGAACGTGCCGCGCGCCTGCTGAAGCCCGGGGGGGTCCTTTATTTGATGACCCCTTCGATCACAAGTCTCTCCGCGCGCCTTCTCGGTTCCTATTGGTGGGGCCTGCGGCCGGCGCATATCTATTATTTTTCTCCGGAAACGATCGCCCTTCTTCTGGAGAGCGCGGGTTTGGAAATCAAGCTGACGCGTTCCTTCGGCCGCATTTTCACTTACGGGTACTGGTTGAGCCGACTCAAGCACTATCCGCGCGCGGTGAGCGGAGCCGTCGCCTTGGCCGTTCGCGCTCTGGATATCGAAGACAAGCTGCTGTATCTCGACACGCGGGATTCGATGGAAGTGTGCGCCGTCAAGCGATGAGGCGTTATTTTCTGCCGCTTCTTCTCGGGGCCGCATTTCTCGGGCGGATCGGCTTCGGCCTGCTGCATCCGGATCTCGACGCGGCCGGCCGGCTCGACGACCAGGACAGCTACTTCGCGATCGCCTCCGCGTTTTCCGATTCCTGGACCCTGAAGGACGCGTTCGGAGAGACCACCGCGATGCGCGAACCGCTTTACCCCGTCGCCTTGGGGTGCTGGTTCAAGATTTTCGGGGCCCGCTACGGAGCCGTTCTCGCGTTCAATTCCGCGCTTTGTGCGCTCACCGTCTGGCTTCTTTATGGGGTCGGCCGGCGATTGTTCGGCGATGCGCCCGCCGCGATCGCGGCGGTTATTTTCGCGTTTTATCCGGCGTCGGTATTCTACGCGGCGGAACTCAAGCGTGAGTCCATGCTCGCGTTGGCGGGCGTGGCGCTGATCGCCGTTCTTCTCGAAGCGCAGCGCCGCAAAACCGCGCGCGCGCACGCCGCGGCCGGAGTCGTCGGCGCATGCGCGGGATTGTTGAACACGACTTTGCTGCCGTTCGCTTTGATCGCGGCGCCCGTGGGGTTGCTGTGGGCGGACCGGAAGGATTCAAAGCGGGCGACCGCGAGGACCGCGGCCTATCTCGCCGCGTTCTGCGCGCTGTACGCGCTGTGGCCGATCCGGAACTACGCGGCGTTCGGACGCTTTATCTTCGGGTCGACGGCCGGGGCCGCGTCCTCGTTTTACAGCTACATGAAGATTCCTCCCGAGGTCGCGGGTACCTCCGAGGAAACCCGGCTCAACCTGCTCGATCCTGTCAACGCGGCGGCGCGCGATTTAACCCCGGCCGAACGCGAGGGCTACTACTGGCGCGCCGGATTTCGCGAGGTTCGGGAAAACCCGTTGGCCTTCGTCCGGCGCGTCGCCTGGCGGTTTTTCGTTGATATTTGGCGCGTTTTGCCCCGTCCGCGGCCGAATGAGTTTTCGCCGCGGTTGATCCGCTGGGTGAGCCTGCTCAGCGACGGGTGGATTCTGCCGATGGGGCTCTTGGGTTTACTGTCGGTACGTCGGGATCCTCCCCAGATCGTCTGGGCGTACGCGCTGGTCGCCTCGGTGCACGCGGTCTACGCGCTGATTTTAACCTCGATTCGTTATCGCATGACGGCGATGCCCTGGGTGATTTTGTTGGCATCGGTGGCGCTCTCCCGCGGTTGGGAGCGGCTGCGCACTCTTCGAACGGGCGGCTGAGGCTTCTCCCCTCCCGAACCCCCGTTTGCTATACTCCGGAAGTCTTTGGATTGCAAAAAGTGCAGGCACAAGCGGCGATTTTAGCTGGCGGCCAGGGCACGCGCATGCGTTTGTTCACGCGTGAGCCGAAGGCGCTTTTGCCCGTTTCCGGCAGGCCTCTGATGGCCCACCAGCTGGAGTGGCTGAAAAAGAGCGGCTTCCAAACTATTTTCTTGTGCCTTGGCTACGGCGCCGAGCGGATTCGCGAGGTCTTCGGCGACGGTTCCGCCTATGGCGTGCGGCTTCATTATTCGGTGGAGTCGGCGCCCCGCGGCACGGCCGGCGCGGTTCGCGATCTTCCGGGCGCGGTCGATCATGATTGGCTTGTCGTCTATGGAGATCTGATCGTCTCCGTCGACGCGCCGGCGCTGCTTGAGGCTCACCGCGCCGGGGGGGCGGCGGCCACGATGGTCGTGCGCCCCACGGACCATCCGGAAGACTCCGATCTCGCCGATGTTTCCGGAGACGGGACGGTTTCCTGGGTCGGCCGTTTTGATTCGGCGCCGCCGGTCTCCGGCGCTCGCCTGGGGTGCTGCGCGGTTTGGGCGCTCCGAGGCTCCTTGCTCGCGCGCGTCCCGCTGGATCGGCCTTCGGATTTCGCGAGGGACTTGTTCCCGGCCGCGATCGCCGCCGGCGAAGCGATGCGCGCCTTTCGTGTGGAAGAAGGCGTTCTCGATATCGGAACTCCGGAACGCTATCGGCGCTTTATCGAAGAGACGGGGGCGTCGTGAGCGGACGCTGGGGCGTATTTCTCGACCGGGACGGCACCGTCAACGAAGAGGTGGGCCTCATCGACGATCCCAAGCGCCTGCGGCTGATTCCGGGCGCCGCTTCGGCGATCCGCCGTTTGCGCGAGGCGGGCGCGGTGCTGGTCGTGACGACCAACCAGCCGGTGGTCGCCCGTGGGCTGCTCGATGAAGCGGGGTTGGGCCGGGTCCACGCGCGGCTGGAGTCGCTTCTGGGCGAAGAGGGCGCGACGCTCGACGCCGTTCTCTTTTGCCCTCATCACCCGGAGGCGCATCACCCGGAAGCCGCCGATCCCCGCTACCGCCGGGAGTGCGAGTGCCGCAAACCGAAGCCGGGCCTGCTGCTCGAAGGAGCTCGGCGCTTCGGGTTGGATCTCGGGTCCTGCTACATGGTCGGCGACAGCACGCGCGACGTGGCGGCGGGCCGGGCGGCGGGATGCCGCGCGGCGCTGCTGCTTAAGACGGGGGTCGCCGGGGGCGACGGGACCTGTCCGGATGCGAGACCGGATGCCGTGCTCGATAATCTCGAGGCAGCGGCCGATTGGATTCTGCAACGCGAGGGGCGCGCATGATTATTTCCCGGACTCCGTTTAGAATCAGCTTTGCGGGCGGGGGAACCGACCTCCCTTCGTTTTATCGCGGGGAATCCGGCGCCGTCGTCTCGACCGCGATCGACAAGTACATGTATCTGACCGTCAATAAATATTTCGACGACAGCATCATCCTCAAGTACTCGCGCACCGAGGAGGTCCCGGCCGTTTCGAAGATTCAGCATCCGCTGATCCGCGAAGCGATGCGCTCCGTCGGCATACCCCGCGGCATCGAGATCACCTCGATGGCCGACGTGGTCGGGGGAACGGGCCTGGGTTCTTCGTCTTCGTTTACGGTGGGCTTGCTCCATGCGCTGTATGCGTATCGCGGACGCTACGTCACCGCCGCGGCGCTGGCGCGCGAGGCGTGCCGCATCGAGATCGACCGTGTGCGCGAGCCGATCGGCAAGCAGGACCAGTATATCGCAGCCTATGGCGGCTTCCAGTACATCGAATTCCTCCCCGATGAAGGCGTGAAGGTGACGCCGATCATTTGTCCTCCCGAGCGCCTGCGCCGCCTCAACGGACGCTTGATGCTGTTTTACACGGGGAAAACGAGAAAGGCCGGGCGTATTCTCGGGCGGTTGAAATCGCAGATGAAAGGCAAGCGCGACGATTTGCGGGAGATTAAGGGGCTCGCCGACGCGGCCCGGCGCGAACTGCAGCAAGGCTCCATCGACGACTTCGGCCGCATTCTCCACGAAGGGTGGCGGGTGAAGCGGGGTTTAAGCCGCGGGGTTTCCAGCGCTGAGATCGACGGCGCCTACGCCCGCGCCCGCAAGGCCGGGGCGCTGGGCGGCAAGGTGCTCGGCGCGGGCGGCGGCGGATTTTTGATGCTGTACGCGCCGAAGGCCGCGCAGGCGCCGGTGCGGCGGGCGATGCGGGATTGGCGTGAGATTCCGTTTAAGTTCGAATCGGAAGGTTCTAAGATTATTCATGTGGGGTAGCGATGAAGAAGAAGCTTAAAGACATTCGTCCGGGACAGGGATTCTGCTCGGGTCCCGGCGGACTCGGCGTCGAGGCGTTCGCGCGATGGTACCGGCAGGCCGAGCTCGACGCTTGGGAATCGATTGATTTCAAGGCGGTCGCAGCGATCGCGAAGGTTTTGGAAACCGCCGAGAAGAACGGAAAAACGGTTTTTCTGATGGGAAACGGGGGATCGGCCGCGACCGCCTCCCATCTGGCCGTCGATTTCTGCAAGACGGCGTGGTGTCCCGGGAAGAAGCCGATGCGCGCCGTCGCGTTGACCGATAACGCCGCGTTTCTGACCGCGATCGGCAACGATCTCGGATACGACAAACTGTTCGTGCGTCAGCTCGAAAACCTGCTTTCGCCGGGGGATGTGCTGTTTATGATCTCGGGATCCGGGAACTCGCCGAATCTCCTCGAGGCAGCCCGCTTCGCCAAAAAGCGGCGGGCGAAAGTCGTCGCGATGGTCGGATTTTCGGGCGGGAAATTGAAGAAGGCGGCCGACGTCGCGCTGCACGTCGCCTCGGATCAATATGGAGTCGTCGAAGACCTGCACATGGCGGTGGGGTCCATCCTCGCGTTCTACATGAATCAGCGCGCGTGAAGCTGTCCATCCTCTTTCCGGTCTACAACGAAGCCGCGACGGTTCGGGAGATTCTCGATGCCGTTCTCGCATTTTCGATGGAAGGTCTCGAGAAAGAGGTGTTGATCATTGAGGGCAATTCCACCGACGGCACCAAAGCAATCGTCGGGGAATATGCCGGCCGGCCGGGAGTGCGCGTTTTTTACGAGGAACGCCCCCGGGGCAAGGGCGCGGCCGTGCGCACCGGCCTGCGGGAGATGGCGGGGGACGTGCTGCTGATTCAGGACGGCGATCTCGAGTATAAAGTTTCCGATTATCCGAAGGTTCTCGGTCCGATCCTTCAAGGCGACGCGGAGATCGTTTTCGGATCGCGCGCCCGGGATCCGCAGACGCATTGGCAGTACCGGCAGTTCCGGGGGCTCGAGCGGCTCTACGGATTCTGGGTGAATCTCGGAGGAGTCCTCTTTACGGGGCTCTTTAATTTTCTATACGGAACGCGTATAACCGACGGGGCGACGATGTTCAAGGTCTACCGTAAGGAGGTCTTCGACGGCTTTACGCTGAAGTCGGACGGGTTCGATTTCGATTGGGAGATGCAAGGTTGGGCGGCCAAGCGGGGGCGGCGCTTTCATGAAGTGCCCATTTCCTACAAGGCCAGAAGCCGGGCGGAAGGCAAGAAAATCGTCTTCTGGCGCGACGGCATCCGGGTATTATGGGCGATTTTAAAATACAGATTCGTCGATTAAAGGCGCTCGCCTCGAGCGAGTGGTTTTGGGTCGCGTTCGCGTTCGCGCTGCGCGCCGCGTTCGCGCTCAAGCTCGGAGGCCGACTGTACCAGGCCGACGAAATGGGCTTCGACCAGCAGGCGGCGTTTTGGGCGAGGAATTTTTCCTTCGGCGCTAACGATGCCGTCGGCGTGGTCGCGCCCGTTCCGACTTTTCTGCTGGGAGCGGTTTATCTCGTTTCCGGGGAAAGCCGCTTCGCCGCCCGGCTGGCGCAGGCCGCCGTCGGGGCCGCTGCCGTGTGGGCTCTCGGCCGGGCGACTGAAACCGCCGCCGAATCAAAACGCGCAGGCCTGTTCGCCGCAGTGCTCGCGTCGTTTTACCCGTTCTTCGTGTACTACTCCGGGATGCTCATGAGCGAAACCCTCTACGTGTTCACGACGGTCGCGGCCTTGGGCCTGAGCATTCAGGCGCTTCGCGAGCAGGGCGAACGCGCGGGCGTCGCCGTCTCGGCCGCGGTGATGTGGGCGCTGGCCGGACTCACGCGAATCGAAGCGGTCCCCATCGCGCTTGCCCTCGGCGTCTCGGGTTTGGGGCTGGCGGCCGCAGGACGCTTTTCGGTGAAGGCGGCGGCGCTTGCCGCCGTTTGCTGGGCGCTGCCTCTTTTCGGCTGGGCGGCCCGGAACCGTGCGATTGTCGGCGCCTATACGCTCGACACGCACGGCGGGATCACATTGCTTGACGGGACGGTGAATTTCGATCTCAACGAGCAGGACACGCTGATCGCTCGACGCGCCTTCGAGCGGACCGATCTCTACCGCCGGGCGCGGATACTCGGCGAGGTCGAGCGCGACGCGCTGTACCGGCGCGAGGCGTTGGCGTACATGCGCGCCAATCCGTTGACGACATTGCGGCAGTGGGCGCGCAAGGCGGTCAACTTTTGGCGTTTGTATCCGCGTCAGGACAAACAGTACCGCGACAACGACGTAAATTCTCCCGGCGTCGGCGTGAATCGGCGCCTGCTCGCGGCGGTCAGCCTCGCGTTCGAACCGGCTCTGATCGTCCTCGGATTCTGCGGGGCGTGGTCTTTGCGTGGCCGAATCTCCGTTCTCTTTCCGCTCTACTGGATGGTGCTGGCGACCTTCGGCGTCCACACGATCGTCGTCAGCCAGATGCGCTACCGTCTTCCGGTCATGTCCGTCCTGATTCTCTTTTCGGCTGCGTTCGTCAGTGCGCGGATCCCGCTCGGGGAAATCGCATGATCGCTCCGCCGATGTCCAGGCGCGTGTTCTGGACGGTCGCTGTTTCGCTGGCTCTGGCGGCGCTGGCGCTGCGTTTGTGGGGAATCGCGTACGGATTGCCGCAAACCTTCAACGGCGACGAACCGCATCACGTGAACATCGCCGTGTCCTTCGGACGTGGGAGCCTCCATCCCGGTCTTTTCAAATACCCGACGCTTTGGATGTACGTGATGGCGGGCGCGTACGGGGTTTACTTCCTTGTTTGGTCGGGTTTCGGCATGCTCCGCTCCGTTGGCGACTTCGCCGCGCTGTTCGCGTGGGATCCTGGCGGGTTTTACCTCATTGCGCGCTTGCTTTCGACGGCCGCTCAGATGGCGGCGCTGATCGCCGTCTACCGGGCCGCCTGTTCGTTGGAGCGCCCCCGAGTCGGGGTTTGGGCCGCGGCACTGCTGTGCGCTTCTCCGACCCTGACGGTCAGCGCCCACGCCGCGAAGCCTGATTCTCTGATGCTGCTGTTCGCCGCGTTGGCCTGGTTGTGGGCGATGCGCCACCTGGAAACGGGGGATGCGAAGTATTTATTGGGATGCGCGGCCGCGACGGGTTTTTGCGTGTCGACACAGTATGTCGCCGCGCCGTTGGTTCTCTTGGGGCCGTTGGCTTGGATGATGCGCCGCCTGGAGACCCGGGAGGGTTCCTGGAAGTTCCTCGCGCTCTGCGGGGCCGTCGTCGGGGCGGCCTTTTTTATCGGGTCGCCGTTCGTTCTTATCGACTGGCGCTCAGCCTGGCGCGACATCGTCGATACCGGGAGAATGGCGTGGGCCGCCGGAACCCCCGCGGGCGTCGTCGTGTTGGAAAATCTCGGCAGATTCGCGGATCCGTATTTTATCGGGGGGGGGCTCGCCTGCGGGGGGGCGGCGTGGCTGATGAGGCGGCGGCAGTCGCTGGCGATCGCGTTCGTCGTCCCCGTGGCGGCGCAGGCCGCATTTCTCGCTGTTTCCCCCAACGGAGGGTGGTCGCGTTTTCTGATTCCCGTGTTTCCGGCCCTCGCGCTGTGCGGCGCGTTCGCGTTCGAGTCTCTGCTGCTGCGGTTCAAGCCCGGGGAGATCGTCCGCGGCGTTCTTCTCGCGATCCTCGTCGCGCCGGGAGCCGCCCGTTCCCTCTCGTTCGACGCCGAATTGGTATTGCCCGATACGCGGACGGCGGCGGCCGAATGGATCGAACGCTCCCTTCCTGAGGGGGCGGGGATCTTGACCTTCAACCCTCATACCGCTCCGCGCCTTCGGCAGAGTTTGGAGCAGGTTCGCTCGCTATTGGCCGAAACCGAGGCGAGCGGCCATCCCCGTGCGCGTCTCTATCGGATCATGGCGGACTCTCATCCGGGCGGCGGCTATAAGGTGTTTCGAGTCGCTCAGGACGCCGACGTGCTGCAGTCCGGACCGCGGCATGTGGCGTTTTCCGCGGCGGGGCGCGCGGTCATCGATGTTTCCGGAGGATTGACGGCGGCGCGCGCGGCGGGCGCGGACTATTTTGTGTATACGAGCTACGGAAGCAGCAAGGAAGGGTTTCTCCGGATGGCGGCCTTCCTCAGCGAGGTCGAGAGAGAGGGCGTCCTGTTGGAGCGCTTCTCTCCCGAACCCGGCGCACGGCGCGGTCCGGAAATCAAGATTTTTAAAATCAAGGAGAGTTCTTGATGGCCGTGAAAGGCAAGAAGGTGATCGCGGTGCTTCCCGCGTACAACGCGCAGGCCACTTTGGGAAAGACGATCGACGCGATCCCCAAGGAAGTGGTCGACGAGATAATATTGGTCGACGACAACTCGACCGACGGAACGGCCGCGCTTTCCCGCAAGCTGGGCTTGGTGACGATCGTCCATGATAAGAACCGGGGCTACGGCGGGAATCAGAAGAGTTGCTACACCGAAGCGCTCGCACGCGGCGCGGATATCGTGATCATGATCCATCCCGATTATCAGTACGACCCCCGGCTGACCCCCTACCTCGCGGGGATTATCGCCGATGATGTTTGCGACATGGTTTGCGGAAACCGGATCCGGACGCGGCGTGAGGCCCTGGGCGGCGGCATGCCGAAGTGGAAGTACTTCGCAAATCGGCTGATGAGCATCGTGGAAAACGTTTGGTCCGGACAGAATTTGGGTGAGTGGCATTCAGGCATGCGCGCCTATTCAAAGGAACTGCTCGAGGTGGTGCCCTGGCAGGAGAACTCAGAGGATTTTGTTTTTGATCAGCAGTTCCTTCATCAGGTCGCGCTCATGGGATTCCGGTTGGGCGACATTCCGGTTTCGGCGCGCTATTTTGAGGAGGCCTCGTCGATCAACTTAAGGCGCAGCCTGGTATACGGGTTCGAGACCCTCGGTGTAATGTTTTGGGTCCTTTTGGCCCGGCTTGGACTTTACCTGCACCCGATGTTCCGCCCGCGGCGAGAGAGGACCCCGTCCTGAGCCCCCACGCTTTCGTTTCCCCGGACTCCGACCGCTGGCCCCGTATATTCACGGGAGCCTTCGCCGCGTTTTCAGTGCATGTTCTGCTGCAGGCGCTTTCCGGTGCGGTATGGCCCGGCGCGCTGGCCGCGGCGCTGCTGATTTTCCTGCTGCTGACGATTACCGGCTGCGGACGGATTTTGCTGCGCAGCTTTCGGGTCCGGGGATTGACCGAGCCGGAAAAAACGATCGTCGGCGCGACCTTGGGCTTGGGCCTGCTCAGCCAGGGACTCTTTCTGCTCGGGGTCGCGGGATGGCTTAAGACCTGGGCGGTTTCGCTGCTGTTGGGGGCTTTTTGGGTGATCGGGTTCACCGAAATGCGGGATCTCGGCGCGTCGCTGAGCGCGAATCGCGATCTGCTCAAAGACCGGCCCGTGCTGGCCGGAGGCGTGCTCGCTGTGCTCGCCGGGTTGTGGTGGCTGTGCTTCGTGCCGCCGCATCAGTACGACGCCCTCGTCTATCATTTGCCGCTCGCCGCGGATTACGCCCGCAGCGGACAAATCACCGCGCGTCCGGATCTGTTGTTCTCCCATTTCCCCCAAAACGGAGAAATGCTCTACGCCCTTTCGCTTCTCCTCGGCTCCGACCTCTTGACTCAGATGATGACCTGGCTGGGAACCTTTCTCAGCGTGTGGTGGACGCTGGAAATGGGTAAACGGCTGGTCCCGGTCACGGCGGTGCTCCTCGCCTGCTTTTTGCTAGTGACCCATACCGCGGTGATGCTGCTGACGCCCGTCGCCTACGTCGAATGCCTGGTCATGCTGTGGGTCAGCGCGTCCGTTTTTTGCTTCGTGCGCTGGCGTGTGGACGCCGACGAGCCGGACATGCCGCGCGGATGGCTTGCGTTGTCGGGGGTGTTCGCCGGTCTCGGCTTGGGAACGAAATACTATGCGGGGATCGCGAGCATCGTGCTCGGCATCGTGCTGTTGGGGCGGTGGGCGCAGGCGGCGGCCAGCGGCGGGACCGCCGGGGCGAAGAGCCGGTTCAAGGACGGATTGCTGTTTACCGCGTGCGCGACGGCGGCGGGGCTTCCGTGGCTGATCAAGAATTGGATCGTCGTCGGCGATCCGGTGTTCCCCTTTTTCTATCGGTATTTCTCTCTGCACGGCGTGGACTGGGCCGCCACGGCGGCGCAGCGTTATTTCGAAATCCTGGTGGAATATGGACACCAGAAAGGGAGCTTCCTGAAGGATCTGACCCAGTTCCCTTATTTGGCCGCCACCGGATCGACGCGCTTCGGCGCGGGGGCCGACGTGTTGGGCGGATTGGGGTGGGGCTGGTCGCTGGCGGCTCTGCCGGTCGCGGTTTGGGGCGCGTGGCGCAAGCGATCGCTGCGCTGGATTTTGGGATACTGCGCCGCGCATTGGGCGATTTGGTTTTCCACCGGCGTCGTGCTGCGGTTTCTCGTCGTCATTCTCCCGCTGTGGGCGCTTTTGGCGGCCAACGGCCTTCATGCGCTTTGGCAGCGCCTGCGGGGGGGGTGGCGCCTTTTGCTGGCCGCGGGGGTTGCGGTCGCCGTTTTCACGAACGCGGCGCTGTTTTTGTTCGTTCACGCTTCGGTGGGGAGCTTCGAGGTGCTGACGGGCGTCGTCTCTCGTGATAAATTCTTGTTCGATAAATTCGACTATTACGCCTGCGCGCGCTTCGCGTCGGAGCGCCTTCCCGAAGGCGATAAGATTCTTGTCGTCGGGGAGCAGCGCGGTTTCTTCATCCGTCAGCCGCATACGGTGACGACCCCGATGGCGCCGAACCGCTTCGTCAAGGTCGCGAACCGTTCGGAAAACGCCGCCGCCTATGCGGACGCGCTGCGCGAAGAGGGCTACCGTCATCTATTGATCTCCCACCGCGAGGGACGAAGACTCGGGGATCAATACGGGGTATTCCATTTCAGCGAAAACGGCGCGGCGGTCTGGACGGCGTTCTCGAAAGATCGTTTGCGCGCGGTTTTTGATTCACCTGGACGCTGTACGGTGTATGCGATACGATGACGAATTTTGATTGGGGCAACATCCCGTTGTACGCTAAAACGATCGGGACGGCGTTTCTGCTTTCGCTGGCGACGACCCCGCTCGCGCGGGCGGTCGCGATCCGCATGCGCTGGCTGGATACGCCCGAGAGTGCGGTGAAGACGCATTTAGTCGCGACTCCGGCGCTCGGCGGCGTAGGTATTTGGGTCGGCTTCGCGGGCGCGCTGGTGAGCGCACGATTTATGACGAGCTTCCCGACCGGGACGCTCTTTAATCTGCGCGCCGTGCTGGCGGGGGGGGGGCTCGTATTCCTCCTCGGTATCGTCGATGATCTGCGCAAGCCCCTTGGTTTGGATTGGAAAACCAAAATGGCCGTCCAGACGACAGCGGCCGCCTTGCTGGTCTACTTCGGGATTCAATTGCGATTCATCACTCCGGACTACCTCGCGGTCGTCTTGACGGTTGTTTGGGTCGTCGGCATCTGCAATGCGTTCAATATCATCGACATCATGGACGGGCTCGCCGCCTCCCAGGGCGCCGTCGCCGCGCTGGGGTTTCTGCTGATCGCGCTGCCTTCCGAGCAGATCTACGTGAATTTCGCGGCCGCGGCCCTCGTGGGCGCGGCCGCGGGATTTCTCCCGTGGAATTTTTCCGTAAAACGGAAGATTTTCATGGGAGACTCCGGGTCGCTCTTGCTGGGGTTCGTCCTCTCGGCGCTCGCCCTCGGCGTCGACTACACGCAGATCAATCCGCTCGGCGTCTTCGCGCCGCTGTTTATCCTGGCGATTCCGATGTTCGACACGTTCTATGTGATGTTCATCCGCATGAAAAAGGGGCTCTCTCCGTTTCGGGGGTCGCTGGATCATTTCGCGCTCCGCCTCGAACGCATCGGCTATACGCGGCCTCAAATCGTCGCGCTTTGCTTGGTGGCGTCCGCGTTCCTGTCGCTTTGCGCGCTGCTGGTGACCTTGGTGAGCACTCCGTGGGCCGTCTGGATTTACTTCGTCGTCGGGTCTTTCACCCTCGTGCTCGCGTGGGCCGTTACGAAAGTGGAAATGGAATGATCCGAACCGAGGTGCTGATTTTGGGAGGCGGTCTCGCGGGGTTGTCGACCGCGTATCATCTGGACCGCCTCGGTCCTCGGGGGCGGTATCTGCTCGTCGAGAAGCGCGAAAAAGTCGGCGGCCGCGCCGCCACCGAGGAGCGCGACGGCTTTCACTTCGACCATACCGGGCATCTGCTTCATCTGCACGACGCCTACGGGAAGAAATTGATCACGGGACTGCTTAAGGGCAATCTCGATTCGCATGAGCGCTCCACGTGGATTTATTCACACGGCGTCGAGACGCGCTATCCGTTCCAGGCAAATACATTCGGGCTGCCCCAAAAGGTGATCGCCGAGTGTCTGGGGGGGTTTTTCCGCGCGCGCCGTCTCGGCCGGGCGTTGTCAAGGAACCCTTCCTTCGGGGAGTGGGTCGAGAAAACATTCGGGGCGGGGATCGAGAAGCACTTCATGGGCCCCTATAACCGCAAGCTATGGCGCACGCCGCTTCGCGCGATGACGACCGAGTGGCAGGGCCGCTTTCTGCCGACGCCGAAGCCTGAAGAGGTTCTCTACGGGGCGTTGACCGACCAAAAGAAGTTCTTCGGCTACAACGCGTTTTTCCGCTATCCGAAACACGGCGGGATTCAGGCGCTGCCCGACGCGCTCGCCGCGCGTCTCGACGCCCGGGGTGTGGCGCTCGGAAGGCGCGTCGTGTCGGTCGATTTGCGCGAGCGCGTCGCCGTGATCGAGGGGATCGGCGAAGTGCGCTACGAGCGCCTCGTCAACACGATGCCGCTTCCGGAGTTTCTCGACCTCGCTTCCGGGCTGCCTGCCGAAGCCCGCGCGGCGCGGCGCCGCCTGCGCTGGGTCAGCGTGCACAATCTCAACATCGGCGTCGCCCGTCCGCGCGTCAGCCGCGCGCATTGGATCTACTTCCCCGAAAAGAGGTTTCCGTTCTACCGCGTCGGATTCCCGACCAACTTTTCGGGAAACGTCGCGCCGCGCGGGACATCGTCGATGTACATCGAAATATCACGGGATCCCGGAACGCGAATAGACCGCGGCGCGTTGGAGCGGGCTTCACTCGACGGCCTGCGTGCCGCTGGGGTGCTCCATCGCTTTGACCGCGTGGTGAGTCGGTTGTGGATTCCGATCGCGTGCGCGTACGTGATCTATGACCGGGCGAGGACCCCCGCGGTCGCGACGATCATGCGCCATTTGAAGACGCGGGGCGCTTCTTCGATCGGGCGCTGGGGCGGTTGGAAGTACTCGTTCATGGAGGAGACGATTCTCGATGGGCGGGATTGCGCCCGCCGTCTTTGCGGGCTGCCGGTCGAAACGAAGACAAGCCGCGTTCCGCTTCAATCGCTCAAGTGAAGCGGCTTTGGACCGCGCTCTTTCTCGCCGGCTGTTCCCCCGCGGTCGAATCCCCGCGCGTCAGCGTGATGACGTTCAACGTCGAAAATTTGTTCGACGCGAAGCACGACCCCGGCAAAGAGGATTGGGCGTTTCTGCCTCTCACCGAAAAAGCCGGTCCGCGGCACGCGGCGGCCTGTGCGCGGGCGGCGAACGCGCTCTATCGCGAGCAGTGCCTCCGTTGGGATTGGTCCCAAATCGTGCTCGAGACGAAGCTTTCCCGCATTGCCGCCGCGATTTTGCAGGTCGGCGGCGGGCGCGGCCCCGATGTTCTGCTTCTTCAGGAGGTCGAGAATAAGGAAATCCTGGAGCGTTTGGGCAGGGATTATTTGGGCCCGGCCGGCTACGAGACGGCCGCGCTGTTGGAGGGCGACGATTCCCGGGGCGTCGATCAGGCGATCCTTTCCCGGTTGCCCGCGGCGGGCCCGCCGCGCCTGCTCCGCGACCCGGAGGGAGCCTTGTCGAGGGGAGTGCTCGTGCAGCCGTTGACGCTGCCCGACGGAGCGGTGCTCGATACGGCTTCGGTGCATTTCCCGTCCCCCGCGCGGCCGCGAGTCCTGCGCGAACAGGGGTTCGCGTTTCTGGAGAGTTGGCGGCGCGGCCGATCCCCGGAGGCGCTGCTTCTCGTCGGCGGCGATTTCAATGTTTCCGCCGAAGAGGACGCCCGCTTCGGGATGTTCGCCCGGGCGCAAGCCGCCGGTTGGGCCGTTTCGCATGAACTCGGCTGCGCGGAGTGCGCCGGGACGAACTACTACGCGGCGAAAAGGAGTTGGTCCTTTCTCGACGCGATTTTGCTTCCGCGGACGATGGCGGCGGGAGGCGGGGGCGCCTGGCGGGCCGACCCCGGGTCTGTTCGGGTCCTCTCCGAGGCGCCCGGACAGAAGGACGCCCGTGGGGCGCCGATGCGATTCGACCCGCAGGACGGAAGCGGCGTGTCCGATCATTTCCCGCTGATTCTTGAACTTGTAAAACGTCGTTAGGCGCGCTATGCTCTGCTCATGTCCAGCGGACGAAGCGACCGCCTGCGCGTTTTGCACGACGCCGCCGACGACGAACTCAACGGGTTCTACTACCGGATGCTGAAGCTCAAGGACTCTAAACCGGGGCAGAGTGAGTTGAACCTGCTGCGTCGCGCCCGCGCGGCGTTGGAGGCGCGCACTTATAAGGACGCGGTGCGTCAGTTTCAGAGCTTCTCCCGGGTCGCGCGCGAGGCGGTCGCCTCCAGCGACGAGAGTGCGGCGTCCTATAAGTCGGTGGAGAAATCTCTCGAACGCCTCCGCCTGTTTGCCGAGCAGGGCGTGGAGATGCCCTCATGAACCCGCGTTCGAAAAGCGCCCTGGTCAACGGTTTCTGCATTTTGGTCGCCTTGGTCGCCGTCCTGCGCTTGGTCACCGTCCCGGCGGAGAGCGTGGAGGGCGCGGTCCGCGAGCACCCCTGCGTGCAGAACCTGAAAGCCTCCTTCCAGGGGGTTCCGTGCTCAGCCGTTCTCGCCGCGTCCGAGTCCTACGACCGCAGCATCCGTCGGACGCTTCAGGCGAAATGCTACGACTGCCACGGCGTCGTCTCCAGGATGCCGCTGTACGCGAAGGTCCCGCCGGTGAAGGGGTTGGTCGCGAAGGATGTCCGGCGGGCGAAAAAGGAATTCAACATGAGCGCGGGGTTCCCCTTTATGGGGAAGAAGGACTTCCTGGAAGACCTGCACGAACTTGAGGAAGTCGTCGAGGAGGGGGAGATGCCCCCGATCGAGTACAAGCTCATGCACTGGCAATCGGGGCTGACTGCTTCCGAGCGCGGGAAGATTCTCGCCTGGGCGAAGAACACGAGCAACGCGCTGAAGGCTTTGCGTCAAGCGAGCCCGAGCAGCAGCGGCGCGCAGTAAGCGCCGAACGCCGCCCACACCCCGATTCCCCCGCAGATCCCGTAGGCCGCCGCGCGGTCCCAGGAATAGAGATTGAGGAATCGATCCACGAGTTCTCGGCTCGCGCGGACGCACACGAGCCCGGCGGCGAAAGCGGACAACAGGCTCACAACGGGAATGGCGTTCATGGCCGATGCGACACCGGACCGGAGCCTAAGGTTCCAGCAAGCGGGACAAGGCCGAGTTCGGGGGGGCGCTTGCCGCGAGTCGGCGACAGGCGAGCAGGGTCTGCTCGCTTACCTTCTTGAAATGCTCCTCGAGCATACGGCGTGAAAAAGACGGTAAAACCCTCAATAAAATAGAGGCGATCCAGGCCGGCGGGGCGGCGGGAAGTCGGATGAGGGCCCTGATCCAGAACCGGGGCAACGCCCCTTTGGCGCGCCCGACCGCCAAGCCTTCCCGGGCCGCGATCCAGGCCGTGCGCAAAAGGGCGCGGTCTCCCGCGAGCCGGCGCGTGTCGTAAGCGGAGCGTTCGAGCGCAATCAGCAGGGGAATCCCGAACGCGTATTTGGCGCAGAGTTCTCCGAGCGGACGCGCCGACGGGAACGCCCGAATTCCCGCGGAATTTAGAAGATCGGCCCACAGCACCGAGGCTAAAGGGTTCTCGCCGGCGCACAGGAGTTCTTGGGCGGCCGTAATGGAATAGACGACCCGGTTGTTCTCCGGAGGCAGCGCCGCTATTTCGGGAAAGCACGCGGCCACCGACGCGCGCATCGCGACGGCGTCCAATTCGGCGGGGAAGAGAACCGGGGTGAACACCGCCAACGGGGGCACGCCGTCGCGGCGCCCGAGTTCTTCAAGCACGGAGGCCAACGCCTCGTAGCGCACCAAGACGGCGGCGGCCTTAAAGCGGGAAAGATCAAACGGCAGCAGCGCGACGGCGCGGATGGGAAAAGACAGCACGGTCCCGGTCCGCCGGTCTTCGACCGAGCCGTGGCCGCCCACGGGTTTCCGGTCCGGCGGCCGGTAAAAAACGGGTTTGTACCCCGCCGCTTCCAGTCGCGCCGCGAGCACCCGGCCGAGAGATCCCGTTCCGACGAGCAGAATCTCCGCGCCGGGCGGGACGGGCAAGGCTACCAGTCCCCGGTGCCGAGCCGGAGCAGTTCGGGTTCGCCGCCTTCGATCAGGCTGACGATCGTGCTGGGACCCGCGAACTCGGTCTCGCCGGGGTCGAGCACCAATTCGATCAGATGCGAGGCGTTGTCCTCGATCAAAAATCCGTAGATCTCAAGTGAATCGTCTTCAAGACCGAGCAGCTCGTGCGTGATGTTCGTCGAGAGAAGCACGCTTGCGAAGGCGGCGATCAGTTTCTGGGCCAACGGGCTCGGCGGGAAGCGAATGCCGATCTCGCGATCGCGTTTGGAGGCGCGCAGATACCGCGTAATGGTCTTCTTCGCCTTGAAAATGAAGGTGAAATGTCCCGGAATCTTTTGGCGCAAGATCCGGTAGGCCGAGGTATCGATCCAGGCGATCTCCGCGGCTTTCGTGATGCTGTCGCAAAGTACGCTGAAATGCTTTTCGGGCTCGGCGCGCTTGAGGCGGTAGAGCTTCTCGACGCCCGCCTTTGACGCGGGGTCGGCGACGACGACCCAGTTCGAATCGGTCGGCAGGCAGACCAACCCCCCGCCGGAGAGCACCGCGCAGGCTTTCGCGAGAATCCGATCGTCGGGGTTGTGGGCGATGACGTACTCGATCACGGGGAGAGTCTAGCGCATTTGATACCATGAGAGCCGATGAAGAATCCCGTCGTCACCGTCGGCGTCTGCGGAGGCTCCGCGTCCGGGAAGTCCGTTCTTTCCCGCTACCTCGTCGAGGGTTTGGGAGGCGACGCGGTGGTTTTCTGCCAGGATTGGTACTACAAGGACAACGGGAAGTTGAGCGCCAAGCGCGCGGAGAAGCTTAATTTCGACCATCCCTCCGCCATCGAGTTCCCGCTCTTGGTCCGGCAGTTGGACGCCCTGTGCCGCGGGAAAGCGATCGAAGCTCCGGTTTATGAGTATAAGACCCACGCCCGTATCGGCGCCCAGCGCATCGAACCCAAGCCCGTCGTGATCGTCGACGGCCTATTCGTGCTCCAGAACAAGAGCGTCCGCTCGCGGCTTGACGCGTCCGTCTTCATCGAAGTCCCCGCCGACGAACGCCTGCTGCGCCGCGTTCGCCGCGACGTGAGCGAACGCAAGGTCGCGCTGGACGAAACCCTTCGCCTTTACGAGTCCTTCGTCCGGCCGATGCACGACAAGTACATCCAGCCCTCCGCCGCCAAGGCGACCTTTCGCTGGCATCAATTGGAAGACGAGAAGTTTCGGAAGGAATTTTTGGACGAGGTGAAGGCGCGGGTCGCGCACCGCCGCGCCGCGCCGCGGTGACGCCGCTCGCGCTTCTCCCGCTGCTTTGGGCGTGCTTGCCGACGGCGCACGCCCGTCCGCTTGAGGGGATTCGCCTCCCCGAGGGCTTTGCGATTTCAGTGTTCGCCGAGCGCGTTCCCGGCGCGCGGTCGCTGGCCCTTTCCGAAGACGGCACGGTGTTCGTCGGGACTCGGCGCGAGGGAAAGGTCTACGCGCTGCGCGACCGCGACGGGGACGGACGCGCCGAGGAGATCGCCCTCCTGACCGAGGGGCTCGATTCGCCCAACGGCGTCGCCGTTCGCGGCGGCGTCCTGTTCGTTGCGGAGATCTCCCGCGTGCTGCGCTTTAAGAAAGACCTGTCCGGCTACTCCGTGCTCACCGACGCGCTTCCTCGCGACCCCCATCACGGCTGGAAGTTCATCGCCTTCGGACCCGACGGAATGCTCTACGTCCCCGTGGGCGCGCCCTGCAATGTTTGCCTCTCCGACGACGATCCGCGCTACGCGTCGATTCTGCGTTTGGACCCGGAGACCGGGAAAAGCGAGGTGTTCGCCTCCGGCGTGCGCAACACCGTCGGCTTCGATTGGCGTCCCGGCACGCGGGAGTTGTGGTTTACCGACAACGGGCGCGATTGGATGGGCGACGACTCGCCCCCGGATGAGTTGAACATGGCCGACGCGGCCGGTCTGCATTTCGGTTTTCCGTTCTGCCACGGGGGGACGATCCCCGATCCGGAATTCGGAAAGCGGCGTTCTTGTTCGCAATTTCGTCCTCCCGAGCGGAATTTCGGGGCCCATACCGCGTCCTTGGGCATTCGGTTTTATACGGGGACGATATTCCCCGAAGGCTACCGGGGCGACGCCTTCGTCGCCCAGCACGGATCCTGGAACCGCTCGGTCAAGACGGGCTACCGGATTGTGCGCGTGAAGATGCGCGGCGCTCGCGCGGTGCATCATGAGGTGTTCGCTTCGGGGTGGCTTGCGGGGCGGCGGGTTTTGGGGCGACCGGTCGATGTCCTTGTCATACGGGATGGGTCCTTGCTGGTCTCCGACGACAAGGCAGGTGCGGTGTATCGGATCGCGTACGGGGGGGATTGAGTGGGTTCGAAGCTTTTTGCGTGGCTGCTGTTCGGGTTGGTCGGGATGGCGGCGTTCGGTTATGGGAAGAAGCAGCAGAAGCCGAAGGCGATGCTGCTGGGCGCGGCGCTGATGGGGTATCCGTATCTCGTGGACGGCGCGCTCGCGCTGTGGCTGGTCGGCGCGGGACTGACCGCGGCGTTGTTCGTCGATTCGATTTAGCCCTCGACGCGCGGGTTATGCCGTGCGTGTATGCCATTCCAAATCGAGCCCGGTCTGCCCGGGCAACTCGTCGCCGAAACGCGCGATTCCTCAGCGAACTGGCTAACGGCGTCAGCGCGTCGACGCAGAAGCAAGCGCTGCATGCACGGCTGTTTTTCTTCGAGCATGTGCGCGGTAAGAAAATCGGCCTAGTTTCCGGGGTCCTGCGCGCCAAGCGTCCCAAACGCCTGCCGACCGTCTTCTCGCGCGACGAAGCCCGGCGAATCTTGGGCCGCAAATATCCGAACGCGTCGAAAGAATGGGGTTGGCAGTGGGTGTTTCCGGCGAGGACGCTTTACCGGGAGGGTGAAACGGGTATCGAGCGGCGGCACCATCTGCACGAGACGGTTCTGCAAAAGGCGTTTCGAAGCGCTCGGCTGAAGGCGGGGATTGTGAAGCCGGCGGGGTGCCATGCGCTGCGGCATTCGTTTGCGCCGCATTTGCTTGAAGATGGATACGACATTCGGACGATCCAAGAATTCGGCCATAAGCGCGTCAATACGACGATGGTGCATACGCATGTGCTTAATAGGGGAGGGAGGGGGGTGAAGAGCCCGGCGGAGGAGATGGGGCTGGAGTTTTAGGTGTCCGAAGCTCGACTTTTTGTTCGGGGCGCACTAGCGAATAATATAGTTGGCATATATACTTTCCTCATATGTCGAGCCGGATTTTATCAAGCTATACGGATCGGCCGAATTATTAGTTAGGCATAGCGGCACGGAAATTATCCATGAAAAATCAAAATGGCGACGACAGGCAGTTCGACTGGCACTATTACGAAACTTCTCTCGACCGGTGCGTGCGAAGGTTGCAGGAGATTGCTGAAGAGGCGGGGATCATCGGGCACTTTTTTACTCAGCGTCCGTCCTCAATTAGTGGCTCCACAAGAAAGGATCTCATCAACTCCGCGACTGCTTGGGTAAACGAATCTCGCGTACCTGGATACTGCGGCTTCAAGCTTGCCGAAGAAGGAGTCGTTCTAATCCATCAGGTTGCAGCTCGAATCGCAGTTCTTCGAAAGGTCTACGAAAAGAATGCCCAAGCAGAACGATTGGACCGACTGGACCAGATAAAGGCGTTATTCGACAGCTTGGAGCCTGCCATTAGCCAGAGCTTGCAAGAGCTGGCTCCCTATCAGCGACTAGACGGGGAGGAAATCCTGCGCGCGATTGTGGAGAAAATGAAGGCTTCTAAATGATGACATGCCTAACATCGGCTAGAGCTGGCGGCGGCGTGTTAGAGGAAGAACTTTATAGCCGCCGCGGCTCAGCCCGGCGTTAGGCACGCCAGATTTTCTTCGGAGGATTAGATGCGGAAGGAAAATCAACCTGCAGAAATGGACTCGCCAAAGGATTGGGATGAGGTTGTCTCTGAGATTAGCGCAGCTATTGAAGAGCCGTATGACACTAAAATGAGAAAGTTTATCGTTGAGGCGCATCTCTCTACCCCTGCCTCGCGATTTTCTTACATGCTGGAAATTGTCCGCACGATTGCTTGGAAAGGGGCGGCGGGTCAGGTTAAAACCCAGATTTGGTTCGCTGGTTATGTTATCGCCGCGATACTGGCATGGGACAGGAGTCATTCGGTCCTCTGGACGGTCCTTCAGGGCGCTCTCAGTTGGATCTATGTCGGTTATAGGCTCTTTACTCCATAGGTGCGATTTTTTCCGAATTTAAAGGCCAATGAATCCCGAGGAGGAGACTGCAACTGATTGGTAGTGCAAATTTCTCTTCGAGAGTGTGTCAGACCGTTACTTTGTCGCTTTTGACGCAAATGCTGCTAAGTGAGGGCTGACGCCCTCCGGTTGTCGACCGTGGCTACTTTAGCACCCACTGCACGACGCGGGACATAGAACATAATGGACATAGAAAAGGGCACGCGGTATTCAAAAATCATCGGCAATTTCGGCGAAGGGTTTCTCCTTAACTGGCTTTCTCGGTCAGGGTTTGAGGCCTGCCTTGTCGATCATACCGGGCTCGACGTTATCGCTTATCATAAGACGAGCAAAAGGCGTCTCGGTTTTACCGTCAAATCCAGGACCCGGACATCCGCCAGAGACAAAAGCGGTGTGAATGTTTTCTCATTCCGAAAAGGGAAGGATGACCGTCAAAAACTCCTGGATGCGTGCGAGGCCTTCGGTTGCCAAGAGCCCTGGATAGCAGTTTATGTGGAAACGCTGAATTCGGCCGACCTATACCTCACGAGTCTGGAAAACTACGATAAGAAATATAAGTCGAGCAGGAGTCGGGCGATTCATGATTGGAAGATGGGTGAAAAATACACCACGATGTATGGCGAAGATCCTGACGTGAAGCATGTTCAAATGACGTTCGGGACTTCCCGGTGGAATTGGACATCAAGTTCCCGCTAACATTGGGTACAGCCGACTGCGGCCTAAAGGAAAGGCCTTATAGCCGCGGCGGCTGACCCATGCGTTATGCGCCTTCAGGAACGACACGACAATCCGCTTCTGGGCTTGACGAGTATAGCGTATCTGCTATACTCATAGCAGGTTGAATTACAAAATAGCCTTCTACCGCACAAGCCGGGGGCGTTGTCAGGCCTGCGACTATGCGCGCGAAATGGAAGAAGGCCACCAAGCCAAGGCCAAGCGATGGTTTGTAGCGTTGGCGGAATTGGGGCCGAATATCCCCCAGGATTATGGGAAGCATCTTCGAGACGGGGTTTGGGAGCTTCGGATCATAATCCAACATCACCAGCACCGCTTTCTGTATTCGTTTTGGGAGGATATCATCGTCATAACCAATGCCTTTTTGAAAAAGTCTCGGGCGGTTCCGGTGACGGAAATTGAAAAATCTCGCAAGTCGATGGCCGATTGGATAAGTCGAGAGTGTTGGGAGGATTTATGAAGAAGCGCGTCAGCGGTAGTGTGTCTCTGGATGAGGTGTTTGCTAAGGCGGAGAAGAGCGCCGCGTGGAAGGCCGCCTATGCAAAGGCTGATATTGAGGTGCGAATGGCCATCGATATCGCTAAGGCGCGGGATCGTGCGAACATGACGCAAAATCAGCTCGCGAAAGCGATTGGCACGACGCAGTCGGTGATTTCGCGCATCGAGCGAGCCGATCAGAATCTGACGCTCGCAACTTTGTCGAAAATTGCCGCCGCGCTTCACCGCAATCTTGTGATCCAGCTCCGGTGAATAACTTCTCGGAGCACCAACGTCGGCACATAACCATGCGCTTGTGTTGACGCGCGCTTTCTTTGAGGAGTTCCTGTAGCGCGCGGGGTACAGCGGAGCGTTATGCACATGCGAATTCTTTTTAAGCTCGGACTGCTATTCATCCTTACGGCAAGTTGCCGCCCCCCGGCGGACGCAAAACCAGCTGTCATCATTGGCAGACTGGATATCATTCCGAGGGCGGCGGCGTGGTGCAGTTGTAAGCTCAGCAGGTGGGACGGCGGCGGTCCTGAGGGCACATTGCTTATTAGCTCGTTTGCTCCCGCGCCGGGCCTCCGTATCGCCTGGATGAATTTGGATGGATCAGTAGTTGAGTTGCCACAGAAGAAAAGCTGCACATTCATGAGTCCCGGAGACTCGGGGGTCCTTGAGCAGTGCGCTTTCTTCAAAAGCGGCTATGTCGTTTCAACGCAACTTTTCATAACGTCGCGAAATCCAGGCGGCTACATCACCAAGGGTTCGATGCGGGTTACCGAGAGTGGAGTTCGTTCAGTCATTGAAGTCGAAGGATCATGCGGCTGCAGTGCATAACAATGGCTGGACCTGCCACGCGCATTTTCATGACAACTAATAGCGCACGCGGGCCAGCCCTGCGTTAGGTGGGTGTATTAAACATGCGAAGTGCCGCAATAATTTCATTGCTAAGCTTGTTGCAAGCCGGGTGTCATACTGCTGCAACAAAGAGCCAGGGAGGATGGGGCAAGCCGTACAGTGGAGCGCGCTGTGCCCATCGGGGGATGTCGTTTTGGGGCAAGGACTCGATAGTATTAAGGGCATCTTTTGTCCCGGATCTCGTTTTATCAGCGGTCGCCGATACAGTCTTACTCCCAGTTGATTTCGTCGTGGACCATGACCCAGAGCGACGTTATTGTTCGGTAAAATGAGACGCATGGCCTTTAGGAATTCAATTTTTCTCGTGTTATTTGCCGCGCTTTCTTTCGGCTGCGCGTCGCTATCTCTAAAGCGACAGCTGAAAAGTCAGCTTTCGGAGGGTGGAAAATACTCCGTTGAAATATTGTGGCTCAACGTGGACGAGAAAACAGCAGGGGTGAAAGTTCGCGACAAGTCGAAGTTCATTGATTTGCAGGGGATTAAAGAGAATCGAAAGTACAAGCACGATGGTCAGGTGTGGAAACGAATTGATTAACGAAGCTCATGTCAACTTTCCGGGTCTAAAAGCGGCACAGCATCTACGGGCAAGCCGGACAACATGACAGGTATCGTGAGACGACGACAGATACTCCTTCTTTCGGCGAGCTTCTTGGTTTCCCCGCTGTTCGCTGCACAAAGTCCGCAGGACTCTCAGATACTGCTGCAAATTGTACGCGAGACTAGATGCGATGATGTGTCGAGTGATGCGAGCAATCAGGCGGCTGCGGTCCTTGCAAGGAGTGGCCATTCGAAGGAGCTACTTGAGATTCTTGCCGCAACATCTGGGTACTGCGTCATGGGTACGATAGCTCAGACCCTGCGCGAAGCCACTCTGCCGGTTTTTGAAAAGCGAATACACGCAGAGCCAGGCAACAGATATTTACTTGGCGCTCTATCAAACATTCAGAGTCCAAGCGCCGGTCCCCTCCTGGAAAAAACCTTGGCGGCGCGTTCCGATATCGAATCGATTGGACCAATTCTTCATGCTCTTGTCGCCAATCAAGTCGCTACGGCAGGTCCACTCGTCAAGCGCCGGTTCGAAAACACGCCTCGGGAGGGCGAGCTCCTAAAGACAGAGTATGGACTTGGCTTGCTTGGCCTTGGTGACGCGTCGGCCGTGCCTTGGCTGAAATCTAAGATTGAGAGCAAGACAGATTCTGCGGATCGGATTGCGGACGGGCTGGCATGGCTCGCGGGGAGCCAGCCTCCGTTTGCTCTCCTAGTGGACGAGAGTTCGCTTACGCCATTGCTCCCAGGGCTCGGGGAGTGCGTGGCAACGCGCACCTTTGGGGATGTTTGTGCTCGAACGCTTGAAGTCCTAACCCGGCAAAATCATCCTGCTCGAGGCGACACTTGGAAAAAATGGATTACCGCGAATAAGAACAGGCATCCGATTTATTCGAAGCCTTTGGATAATGCAGTCCGCGCTTCCCTGTTAAAATTCCGAGCGAATCTTGAATCTTCCGGTCGTAGAGACCCCGCCATGGATGATGCCGTCGGTTACTTGAAGCAACCGATCCGCGGCGGAAATTTCCTTTGGCGGTTTGACGTGAATCCTGCTCTCAGCGCGGGCTGGGACCCAAAGCAAGGACTTGGATTTGATCTCCTATGCGGCGTGGCTTTGTCGTCAGCGGTTCGCGTGCCACAGAACCTTGTATTCAGGAAGGATCTGATAGGTTTGAATTTGACTCTGATGGTTGCTACCAGCAAGACGGAACAAATCGGCGCTCTGACTGAGGCTGCAAGCGAAGCGGTCAAGCATTTGGAGGCATACGCAAATGGCGAACGATAGGAGCCAGCTAACTAACGGCTGCTGGCGACTGCGGTCGTTGGGAGTTCAGAAGTGACGGTCTGACACCCTCTCGCCCCCTCTCTTGGCGTACAAATTTCGGAAGCCGTTTGGCGGACGAACTTATGACGGTCGGAGGACCCGATGGAACGGACCAGATTGAAATTCACGATTGAAGCCGGCGAGGTCCTCATATTGGGAGACGAGGGCGGTTTAGAACACCTGGCCGAAATTTGCCGGCGCGTAATTGGAAAGAAGGATCCATCGGGTCATTGGCATCTTCAGCCGGAGATGAATAATCTTGTCGAAGGTTCTATGGGGGCGATAATTCAGTTCACAGATGACGACCAGGATTTTCGAGAGGAAGCCTAACTTGGCCCGCGAACCGCAGCCCTGGCCGTGTGAATAGCCATGTCCGGGCCACGGTCGGCTGAGGCGGAGCGATGAATGTGAACGGAGAAATGCCTCCCAAGCACCTTGGCCTGGCGCTTCATGCGGGTCTTATCCTCTGCATCGCGGCGCTCCTTCTTCACGACATGGCAACTAAGGGCGACCTTTCTTCGTACGGGTGGTATAGGGGCGTCCTCGGCATTGCGTTGATTGCCAACGGCTTGTTCGCTCTGATTTTCCCTTCGGAGATAACGAAGTGGAATGAGAAATTTTTTGCATCCAGTCGCAAGGATAGTCCTGCCCTTTCGGGAATGTTTCTCCCTCAGAGTTATGAAACGCCTGGTTGGCGAGCTTGTGCGAGGAGCGGTGGAATATTCTTGTTCGTGTTTGGCGTTGGGTTGTGCATAGGTGTGATTAAATGAGCCCGCCTAACTTGTGGATGGACCTGCCGCGCGCGTTTTTCACGGAACCCGTTTGCGCAAGCAGGGCATCCCGGCGTTATGCGCACTTGACAATCCCCGGAATAGCCGTATACTCATTGTGGATACGTTCTGGAGGTGTTGATGAACGCCACAGTCCAAAAATGGGGCAACAGCTTGGCTTTGCGCATTCCCCACGCGGTCGCAAAGGACGTTCACCTGCATCAAGGTTCGGTCGTCGATCTTCAGGTGGTCGAAGGTGAGTTGGTCGTGAAGCCGAAGCGTAAGAGCAAGCTTTCTCTGTCCCGATTGCTCAAAGGCGTTACGTCGCGGAATCGACACAACGAACAGTTGTTGGGTGGCAGCCAAGGCAAGGAAGTTTGGTAGTGCCTCCACCCTACTGCCCAAAACGCGGGGACGTGGTTTGGCTTTCCTTCTCGCCCCAGGCCGGCCATGAGCAGGCCGGTAAACGGCCAGCTCTGACCTTGTCCCCCGAGGCCTACAATCGAAAGGTCGGATTGGCAATTTTTTGCCCGATTACCAGTCAGGTCAAGGGCTATCCATTCGAGGTCTTGATTCCCAAAGGGTTCAAAGCTGAGGGCGTCGTTCTTTCGGATCAGGTTAAGAGTTTCGACTGGCAGTCTCGGGGCGCTCAATTTTTTTGCAAGCTGCCTGATTCCGTGACTTCCGAAGTCCTGGGAAAGCTTGAAGTCTTGCTGAGTTGAGATGCCTAATAGGGTGTCAAATAGGGTGTCAAAATAGGGTGTCAGACCGTCACTTTGTCACTTTTGAATGAACGACAGACAGCTCTTGAAGTTCTATTTGGACCGAGGCTCCCCAGAGGCGCAGCGATGGAACCTGTCCCCGGAAAGCTTGTCTGCCGAGCTCGCGAGTCGCAGCCTGCTGATGAAGTGGCTGAAGCCGAGAAAGGAGATGCGCGCCTGCAATGTGGGGATTGGGGTCGGAGAATGGGACGACTTTCTTGGTTACTGGCTGGAAGGCCGGGGGACTTTGACGAGTATCGATCGCGACCGAAAGGTCGCCGGCGTTTTTGCATATCGCCAAAGGCGCGAACTCCATCCGAATCCTGCGAAAGTACTCTGCCGGGATGTCGTTTCCGCCCCTGCTCCGGCGCGGGGCTTCGATTTGATTTCCGTCTTGGGCTCAACATCGATGGAATCCAACGAGGCTCCGGCATTTTGGTCGGCATGTCATCGTCTGCTGAGGAAGGGCGGTCGCTTGTTCTGTCTTGGATTCCGGAGGCAGCAGTCCCCCCAGCGGCTGCGCTCTTTGCTTCAGGGGCTGGACTTCCGCGTCGAGAAGGCATCCGTCTTGAGCGAGAAGTCCTATTTTGTTTTTCTCGCGAAAAAAGGAAGGACTGCAAAGCGTTAGCGTTCCGATAAGAAAGGGCCGACGCCCTCCGGTTGTTGACCGGTGGCTACTTTAGTACCCACTGCGCGACGATCAAGACGGATGCCCGGTCAGGTGCAATGCCGAAGATCGCAAACGGCGCCAAGGCGTTGCTGTGTCACCTTCGGGAGGTCGTCGAAGCAAAAGTGACTAAGTGACGGCCTGACACCCTCTTCTCGTCAGGAGGCCCGGGGGCCGCTTTCTCCGGCCCTGGATATTTCAAGGTATAACAGTTATACTGCAGTAGATGCCGGAGTTTGAGTTTGACCCCGATAAGAGTCTCCAAAACAGGGAGAGACACGGCGTCGATCTTGAGTGGGCGCAACGGTTTTGGGATGTGACCCATGTGATCATACCAGCCAAGACCGACAGGGAGATCCGATTCCTGCTGCTTGCCAAGTTCGAAGACAAGTGTTTCGCCGTGGTGTTCACAACGAGGGGCGAACGAAATAGGCTTATAAGCTGCCACAGGGCGGATCGTCGATTGGAGCGACTTTATGAAACCCAAGTCAAAAAGCAAGAGAGCTGAGCGAATTACTGCGGCCCAGTTTGATCGGAAATTCGAGCGTGGCGAGGATATCGCGCCGTACTTGGACTTGAAGAAGGCGATCGTGGTTCAACGAGTAAATGTCGACTTCCCATCCTGGATGGTCGACATGCTGGATCAAGAGGCCGTCAAGCTCAACGTATCCAGACAGGCAATCATCAAAATGTGGATTCGAGAGCGGCTTGATCCCGGCCATCGGATCACGCGATGAGCCATTGTCGTCTAGCAATCGCTGCGGCAACCGATGAGAGGAGGCGCGAGTGAGGCAGGTCGATCTCTGGAGAGGAAGGGGCTCGAATCGTTGAGCCGTCCGACTTCGGCTTAAGCCTTTCTTCGGCCCTTGAGTTCTCCGCCCGGTTCGCGAAGCCGGTCCATGAAGGCCCTCGCCTCGCCGAGCGTCAGCACCGTCGTGACGCAAACGTCCTTGTCCTTGAGCCTCTCCTCCCACTCCGCCGCGCTCGCCCCGCGCAGGACTCGGGCGATTTCCGATTCCAGCTTCGCGGCGTGGGCTAACGGGTCGTCGGCGAGCTCGCGCAGGGACTCCAGGCCGAGCGCGTCGAGCAGGGAAAGCGCGAAGGGCTTTTCCAACGCCGCCACCGCGAGCCGTCGTCCGTCGGCCGTCTCGTAGAGACGGTAGAACGGATGCGCGCCGTTCCACCATCGCGGGCCCTGGGGGTCCGTTCCCTCGGCGAGGGCCTCGCCCAGCGGGACCGGGAGCAAGGAGTGGGCGGTTTCCGCCATGGAGACCGAGACGCGCCGGCCTCTTCCCGTCGTCGCGCGTTCGATCACCACCGCGAGAATGCCGGCGACGGCGGAGAGGCTGCCGGCCATATCCGCGATTTGCGTCGGCGGGACGTGCGGGTCCGCCTCCAAGCCGAGAAAACCGCTGACGGCGAGGAAGTTCAGGTCGTGGCCGGCCTTGCGCCGCCACGGGCCGTTGTCGGGATAGCCGGTCAGCGAGCAGTAGATCAGGCGCGCGTTCGCGCCCATCAACGTGTCGGCGCCGAGTCCGCAGCGGTCCATCAGCCCCGGACGGAAGCCTTCGATGAGAATGTCGGCTTCGGCGGCCAAAGCGCGTACCCGCGCCAAGCCTTCGGGCTTTCGGAAATCCACGGACAGAAGCTCTTTTCCCGAGTTGACCATGCGAAACACCGCGCCGACTCCGTCGATCTTGGGAGGCATCTCCCGCGCCTCGTCGGGAAAATGGGGGAGCTCGAGTTTCGTCACGCGGCAGCCCAAATCCGCGAGCATTTGCGCCGCGTAGGGCCCGGGAAGAAGCTTGGTGAAGTCCAGGACGCGAAGATTTTCGAAGCCGGCGCAGGGGCCGCGCAGGCCGCCGAGCGGACGCCCCGGAAGAGGCGCGTTCACGACGCTCTCTCGCGCAGAACCTCGCGGGCTATGATCAAGCGTTGGATTTCGGACGTGCCCTCGTAAATCTCTCCGGCGCGGGCGTCCCGGAAATAGCGTTCCACCGGAAACTCGCGGATGTAGCCGTTGCCGCCGTGGATCTGCACCGCGTCGTAGGCGACGCGGTTGGCCGTGACGGTGGCGAACAGCTTCGCCATGGACGCTTCCTTGGTGCAGCGCTTGCCGCGTGAGAGCAAAGCCGCCGCGCGCCGAACCAAAAGGCGCGCCGCGTCCACGCCCATGGCCATGTCCGCGAGCTTGGCCTGCGTGAGTTGAAACTCGGAAATGCGCCGGCCGAATTGCTTTCTGACTTTCGCGTAGGAGACCGCTCCGTCGAGGGCGGCCTGCGCGATCCCCACGGCCTGGGCGCCGATGCCGATGCGTCCCCCGTCGAGCAGGCTCATCGCGATCTTAAAGCCCCCGTTGAGCGAGCCGAGCAAGGACGAGCGGGGGACTCGGCAGCCCTTGAATTCGAGCGCGCGCGTGTCCGAGGCGCGCAGGCCCATCTTCTTCTCCTTGCGGCCGACGGTGAATCCCGACGTTTCCTTCTCGAGGAGAAAGCAGCTGATGCCGCGGCTGGCGCTGGCCGGGCTGGTGGAGACGAAAACGACGAAGAGTCCGGCGATTCCGCCGTTGGTCACCCAGCATTTCTCGCCGTTGAGGACGAACCCGTCCCCGTCCGGGACGGCCGACGCGGCGATGGATCCGGCGTCGCTGCCGGCGCCGGGCTCCGACAAACTGTAGGCGCCGATCACTTCGCCCGCGGCGAGCTTAAAGAGATATCGGTTTTTTTGATCGGGCGTTCCGAAGCGCTGCACGGCCTCGCAGACCAGCGAGTTGTGGACGCTAAGGCAGCCCTGGTAGCTGGCGTTGGCCCGGGCGAGTTCCTCCATCGCGATCGCGTAGGTCAGCGCGTCGAGGCCCATGCCGCCGTACTCCTGCGCGACCATCAGGCCGAAAAAGCCGAGCCGCCCGCCTTCGCGCAGGAAATCGGCGGGGATGGCCTCCGCCTCCTCCCACTCAGCGGCCTGCGGTTTCAGGCGCTGCGCGAAAGCGCGGGCGGCGTCCTGCACTTCCTTCGCCGTTTCCGTGAGCTCGAAATCCACGGCTTAATCGTCCTTCTCGATCTCCGCGTCGATCACCGTGTCCCGGTCGATGTCCGGAGGCGGGCGCCGCGGGGGTTTCAGCGATTTTTTCAGCGTCTTCCACGCCATCAGCGCGGTGAATCCCGCAATGAGCAGATCGTCGATCCAGCCGACGAGCACGAGGAAATCCGGGACGAGATCGTAGGGCCAGAGCAGATAGACCAGTCCGGCGAGAAGCCACAGAATCGCCGTGCGGGGCATCAGAGCTTCGCGGCCTTCAAGACCGCGTCCAGGGATTTTTTCGCCGCCGCGGTGATCGGCGTCAGCGGCAGGCGCGGCTTCCCGTCTCCATAGCCCGCGTCCTTCATCGCGCTCTTGATCGGAATCGGATTCGTCTCGACGAACAGCGCCTTCATCACCGGGAAAAGCTTCGCGTGCCAATGGCGCGCCGCGCGGTAGTTTTCCTGCAGCGCGGCCGCGGTCATTTTCGACATTTGACGCGGGTAGAGGTTCGAGGTCACGCTGATCACGCCCCGCGCGCCCAAGGACATCATCGGAACCGTCAGCGCGTCGTCGCCGGACAGGACGGTGAAGGAATACGGGCAGGCGGACAGCACCGCGGCGACCTGATCCAAGGAACCGCTGGCTTCCTTGGTCGCGACGATGTTGGAAAATCCTTTCGCGAGCCGGGCCAGCGTCGGCGGCAGGAGATTGATCGAAGTGCGGCCGGGGATGTTGTAGACGACGATCGGAAGATTCACGGCCTTGGCGAGGGCGGCGAAATGACGGTAGAGACCGTCCTGAGTAGGCTTCGTGTAGTAGGGAACGATGACGAGCAATCCGTCGACGCCCAGCTTCTCCACGGCCTTCGCTTGGACGACGGTTTTTGCCGTCGAGTTCGTGCCGACTCCGGGCACGACGGGGACCTTGCCGGCGGCTTCCTCGACGGTAATTTGGATCACGCGCCGGTACTCCTCCGGGTCGAGCCCGGCGGCTTCGCCGGTCGAGCCGCAGGGAACGAGCCCGGAGACGCCGGAACGGATCTGGAAGCGGATCAGTCTTCGAAGGGCGGCTTCATCGAGCGCCCCGTTTTTGAACGGGGTGATCAAGGCGGTAAAGGTGCCTGCGAATCTCATAAGCGTGTTTCTCCGTCGTAGATTTTATGAACGGGGCCTTCCAAAAATACGCCCGTTCCGTCCGGTTGAAAGCGAACGCGAAGCAGTCCGCCGCGGGCGCGCACGGAAATCGGAGCGGGGCGCTTCGTCCAGCCGGAAGCGAACCAGGCGGCCGCGACGACCCCGGTTCCGCAAGCCAAGGTTTCGTTTTCCACTCCGCGTTCGTAGGTGCGAAGCCGGACGCTTCCGTCTTTTCCGATCGCGACGAAATCGACATTCGCGTTAAATTTCTTCCTGAGGGGCCGGCCGAGCGAGATGGGATCCAGGCGATCGAGGGAAGCGGAGGCGACGCGCACGACGGCGTGAGGGACTCCCGTGTCGACGCGGTTCTTCGCGAGGAGGCGGATGTCGGGCATTTGAACCGAGGCGCGATTGGCGCCGAGGATGCGGGCCTTAAGGACGCCGCCGGGCGTGTCCATTGTGAAGGAGCTTCCGGTCCAGCCGGCGTCGTGCATCCACCAGGCCGCGCAGCGCATCCCGTTTCCGCAGAACGCTGGGGAGCCGTCGGCGTTGTAGTAGCGAACGCGGGGGCGGGGGTTCTTTGAGACGACGAGAATCCCGTCCGCGCCGATCGCCGAACCGCGGGGGCACCATTTCCGCGCGAGAGCGGGTCCGCGGCCGGGCGCGGCCACCAAGATAAAATCATTTCCGGCGCCGGAGAGCTTCGTGAATCGCGTCACGGGTTCCCCATCAGCCTCTCGAGCATGGCGCGCGCGACCTTGGAGGTGAAGGGGTCCGATCGTTCCGCGGCCGCGGCCACGGCGAGATCGGCGCTCGCGAGTTCCGGCTCTTTGCGGCGCAGGTAAACGGAGGCCCGAATCCATCGGGCCAGCGCATGCCGGGAATCGCCGCTGAGCACGAGTTCCGCGCTCGCCCGGGCGGCGTCCAACTCCCCGTCTTTGAGTTCCCAAAGCGCGCGTTGGAGGATGGCGTCCTCCCGGCTCGGATTGTGAAGGATCGCGGTTGCCAGGTTCTTGCGGGCGTCTTCCACGCGTCCGCGGATGCGCTGCACGCGCGCGAGGGCGAGAAGCGAATCCGTCGATTCAGCAATAGAGACGGACTTCTGCAAAGCCGCGGCGCCTGCATCATAGCGGCGGCGCGCGGCGAGGACTTCCCCGTAGTTGAGCCAAATCCATGGGTTTTTGTCCCAGCCCTCCTCCTGCAGCGCGCGTTCGAAGTGCCGTTGCGAGGCGGCTAGGTTGCCCTGGGTGCGGTAAATTTCCGCAATGCCGTTGTTGGAGACGGCGTTGTTGGGATGAATCTTCAGCACCCGCTCGTAGTAGGGCCTCGCCCGATCGTCGAGCCCTGTTCCGTGCAGAACGGTCGCAAGCTCCGTGATGATGTTGAGGTTCTTGGGATAGAGGCCTTCCGCGAGTTGGAACACCTGCAGCGCGGCCGCGACTTCGCCGCTGAGGCGCAAACTCCGCCCCAGCAGGAGATACGCCTCCGCTCGGTTCTTTCTCGGAAGGTCGGCGATCGACGCCACGGGAAGTTCCGCGACGACCTCGGCGTAGCGTCCCTGAGCGACCCGCTCGCGCAGCGCCGTGATCTTGGCGGCGTGTTCCGCCCGGCGCGCGAAGCCCGCGCACCCTGCGAGAAGCAGCGGCAGTAGGAAAACCAGGCGTCTCACGGAAGCGCCTCCTCCGCCGGAAACAGGCCGGGAATCGATTTGAGAATCAAACCTTCCTTCGCGCCGTTGATTGCGGCACTCGCGGCGATCATGCCGCGCTCCATGACCTGAACGGCCTTGGCGACGTCGTAGTAAACGATGCTGCCGACGTCGGGTTCGATCAGAACGTCCGCCTCCCGCCGTTGTCGGCGGGAGAGAAGCGCTCCACGGATGTCGATAACCTGTTCCAACGCGCCGAGAACGTTGGTCGGAGTTTCGTTCGAATAGTCGTGTTCGGTCACGCTCGCGAGGGTCCACTCCGCCCCGAGCAGTTTCGCGGCGTCGACGGGGATGTAGTCGACGACGCCTCCGTCGACGAGATAGCGGTGGCGGTATAAAACCGGTTTAAAGATGCCCGGCAGGTTCATCGAGGCGCGAACAGCCGGGGCGAGAGGGCCGTCGCGAAAGATGATCTTCTCTCCGGTGGAGATATCCATCGCGACGCAGGCGAAGGGTTTCTCCAATTCGTCGAAGCGCCGCTCCCCGAGGCCGTCATGGAGCATCTTTTCAAGGGGGGCGCTGGAAAGCAGTTGGTCGTTGAGGATGAGGCTGATCAGGCGGATGGTGTTGAGGTTGTTTCCCGAATTAAGGCGCGTAGCGGCGCCGATTTCCCAGAGACGCTCCAGCGAAAGGCCCCCGGCGTAAAGGGATCCAATGACCGCGCCCATCGAAGTCCCCGCCACGACGTCGATCGGGAATCCGGCGTTTTCCAGGACGTGGATCACTCCGACATGCGCCAGTCCCCGGACGGAGCCGGCGGAAAGGACCAGCCCCACGCGCGGACGGCGTCCGGGCTTGAGAAGGCGCACTTGCTCCCAAAGATGTTCGCGGAGCAGCGCGTCGGAAGACGATGGGCTCGCGCGGACGGGCGGCGCCGCCAGCGTCAGGAGCGCGGCGAGCGCTCCGGCGAAAATCACGAGGGATCCGTCAGCGCGCGCCCGATCGCCCGTTCCAAGCGCGCGCGAGAAAGAAGGTGTTCGGTGACCGCTTCAAGAAAGCGGCGCTGCGCGCGAAGAACGCTCGCGGACGCGCTCAGCGCGGCGGGGGATCCGGGCACGAGCGACGCGGACTCGTAAAGCCCGCGCAGTTTTACGTATTCCTCTTCCCGCAGAGGCCACTCGGCCTGCCAAAATTCGAGATCTTGATGCGCTTTTCGTACTTCCAGATGGACCTGGTCGCGCAGTTCGGCGCGGTGGATTTCACCTTGGCGCTGCTCGGCCACGCGCTGCTGGTGCTGGGTCCAGAAATTGAGGGCGAACGGCAAGCGCACGGCGACGGTCGCGTCCCAGTTGTTCTGACGCAAGGGGAATTCCGCCCCGACCAACTCGTAGTCCACGCCGAGAACGACGGTCGGAATCCGCCGCCCGAGCGACAGGTTCACCTCGATCGCGTCCATCTGGGAGCGGTATGTTTGGGCCTGCAGTTCGGGACGGAGTTCGGTGGACCACGCCAGGGCCTTGGCCAGATCAATGGAGACGGGTTTCGTTTCCAGTGTGCCGACCACCGTGATCGGGGTATCCAGTTCGCGGTTGAGTCCCCTGAGGAAGTCGAGCCGCGCCAACTCCAATAGCCGTCGCGCGTCGGCGGTCTCAGTCCGAAGGTCGGCGGCAAGCGCGACGGTTTTTAGCGCGTCCTCTCCGTGCCGCCCTTGAGTTCCGGATTGGGCCGCTTGTTCGGCGAGCGCCGAAGAGGTTTGGAAAATCTCGCGGGCGAAGAGGTAACGGTAGAAGACTTTCTGCGTGTGATAGGCGACGTCGAGCTTCGCGGAGTCGTAGGTCGCGCGTGCGCGCTTAAGTCCGGTCTGTGCGAGTCGATAGGTGTTTATGTTTTTGCGGCCCGCGTAAAGAGGCAAAGAGGCGTAGGCCTGTCCTGAAAAGAAGTTCTCCTTATTGGACGGGAAGAGGAGATTCGACCCGAACTCGGGGCGCAGGGAAAAGGGAACGCGGGCGTTGAATCGGGTGGCCGATCCCTGCAGGCCGACATCGGGAAAGAACAGGGTTCGGGCCTCGCGGACTCGCTCTTCCGCGATTTTCACGTCTTGCGCGGCGCTCTGCATCGCGGCGTTGTTGCGTCCCGCCTTGTGCAGGGCTTCTTCGAGGTCGTAAATCTCGACTCCGGAAGCCGATTGAGCGTGAACGGTCCCGGGGGTCGGGAGTAAAAGCGCGACGGCGAGGAGCGGGCGAAGAAGTAGGCTCAGGGGGCGCATCGGACGGCTCGAGGGTCTCCTAAATCGTAAAAGCCCGCGTGAGGTGGCGAATTTCCGTCCTCACGGAATCGAGATTCTTGCGCAGGCGCTCGACGTCTTCGCGCGAGGCGCTCTCGGGAAGGTCTTGGATCGCGCGGTCAATGGAGGCCGTCAGATGGTCCACCAAAGACCGGTCCTTTTGCACCATGCGCTGAAGGCTGGCGATCATCGCGTTAATCTCGTCCTGGAGTTCCATTAGGTCGTCGCCGGTGCGTAAGGAAACGCGGTGGGTGAGATCGCCGGTCGAAACCACCTGAGCGGACCGCTCAAAACGGTAGATGGGTCCGGCCCAGCGGTGGGACACAAAGAGCGTCACAAGCCCCATAATGCCGAGGAAAATGATCAGCTTCACGGCTCCCATGCGGATGACCTGGGCCAGCATCGGCATCATGCCGGGGTCGACTTCTTGGACGAAGCGCACCATCGTGTAGTAGATGTCCGCGCCGACGATGATGCCGGTGAAGAGCACCGCCGCGAAAACGACGGCGGCGTACTTAAGCTGCAGCGTCCGCTTGACGAGAACGGTGCGTCGTTGGAACTTCTGGGTATCCTCGCTCATCGTTCAGGCCGTGGCCGCCTCGGGGGTTTTTTGAAGAGCGGTGACGGTGTCGAGCAGGTCGAGCCACGCGGGGGTGACGGTCTTCAGTTTCGCCGTGGCTTCCTTAAGCGAAACAGGGACTACCGCGTCCCCGCGCAGAGCGACCATCTTGCCGAAGTCTCCGGCGATGACCAGTTCCGCGGCTTTGACTCCGACGCGGGTTCCGAGAATGCGGTCGAACAGCGTGGGCGGACCGCCCCGCTGGATGTGCCCGATGACGGCCGAGCGGACTTCCAGGCCGCTCTCTTTTTCGAGAACGGCGGTGAGCCGTTGGGCCACTCCGCGATCCTTGAGCAGTTCGTGTCCGAACTCGTCGAGTTCCTTCGCGCCGCCGCCTTCGCCGGGCAGTTCGATCGCTTCCGAGGCGACCACCAGCGCCGTGCCGCGCGCGGCATGCGCCGCTTTTACCTTGGCGACCATATCCTTCACGTCGACGGGCCGCTCGGGGAGGCAGACGTAGTCGGCCGGTCCCGCGATGCCCGCAAAGAGCGCCACCCAGCCGGCGTGGCGGCCCATCACCTCAAGAACCATGACCCGGCCGTGGCTGCGTCCGGTGTCGCGCAGGCGCTCGAGAGCTTCGACCGCGTGCGTCGTCGCGGTGTCGAAGCCGAAAGTGTAGTCCGTCGCCGAGAGGTCGTTGTCCATGGTCTTCGGGACGCCGACCACGTTCGCGCCGTGCAATTCGTAAAGTTTGGAGGCGACCCCGAGCGTGTCCTCTCCGCCGCAGGCGACAAGCGCGTCGAGGTTAAGCGTCTTGAAAGTTTTGAGAACCGCTTCCACGCCGCCTTCGCGCTTGAAGGGATTCGTGCGGGAGGAGCCCAGGATCGTGCCGCCCTTACCGACGATTTCGGCGACGCAGGCGGGGGTCAGCGGGCGGGCGTCGGCCTCGATCGCGCCTTTCCAGCCGCCGCGCAGGCCGAGGCACTCGATGCCCTCGCGTGCCGCGCGCAGAACGACGCCGCGGATAGCGGGATTGAGTCCGGGGCAGTCACCGCCCCCGGTTAGGATCGCGATTCGTTTCGCCATAAAACAATGCCTCCGGACGGCCCGGGCCGTCTTCCTAGAAATTCCCCACGTACTTGAATTGAACGACTCGTTCGGGCTCCCGCGGCTGCCCGTTGGAAAAGGTTCCGCCGTGTCCGATCGCGCGGACCGCGACGTCGAAATTAAAGTACGGCGTCAGGTAAAAGCGAAGACCGGCGTTGAAGCGGCTGTCGCTGACGTTGTTGATCGCGTCCCATTCGGTCATGAGCTTGAGCTTGTCGCGCAGGTTGAGACTCACGCCGATCATCCCGAAGAGCGAGTTGGAGTCGAAATCGGAGACGTTCATGCCGGCGTGCGCTTGCAGACCGGGGATTCCTATTTCCTGGGTGCCGACGAAATAAACGCCGCGCTGTTTGTGGTTGTAGCGCTTGTCGGGCCGGTTGTAGAGCCAGCCCTGCCCGTCGAATCCGAACGCGAAGGCGGGGATGTACCGATCCCCGTCGAAGAAGCGCATTTTGAGCTGGAGCTCCGGGCGCGTCAACTGGACGGGAGAGTCGTTGCCGACGAGGCGCTCGACATTGAAGGAAACTCCGAGATTCACCCGAGGGTAGACGCCGAAGCCGAGCCAATCGACGAAGCCCCCGGAGGAGAAAAAGCGCGAGCGGTTGGCGAAGCCCCCTAGGTCGAGAACGGCCGCCGAGGGCAGGTCGATCAAGTCGGTGTCGGGCAGCAGCAGGCCGCCGGGGCTCGAATCCTCAAGACCTGGAGAAGGAGCGCCTTCCACGGGGCTCCCCCGGTCCGGATTGAATTGCGCGAGGGCGGGGCGGGGCGCGGCGATCAGGGCGACGAGCAAGGCGAATGCGATCTTCATTTCTTGCGTTTCTCCATAGCTTCGATGCGGTCGATCGCGAATTTAAGCGAACGTAGAACGCCCTCGTGCTTTTCCGTTTCAGCGGCCTTTTTCACCGCGGTCAAAGAATTCTTGGAGGCGATTCTCCCGAGGGCGTTCGCCGAGACGCTGCGGATGCGGACATCCTTGTTTTCGAGTTTCTCAAGCAGCAGGGCCTCCTCCTCCGGACCCGCGGCCCCGAGCCGGGCGAGGGACTCGATCGCCTGCAGAGGCACGAAGGGGTCGGAATCCTTGAGCGCCCCCCGGAGCGCGGCGATCGAGGCGTCGTTCGCGTGATAGGCCAAGGCTTTGGCCGCTTCGCGCCGGACAAGCGCGTCCGAATCTTTCAGGGCATTGATGAACGGTTCCAGCGAAGACGGGTCCCGGAATTGTTGGAGCGCGCCCGAGGCGGTGCGCCGCATGGCGGGGTCGGGATCCTCGCTCAGGAGCGCGTTGAGGCGTTTGACCGCTGCTTGGACGCGTGCCGCTCCGAGCGTGCGCGTCGCGGCGTAGCGAACGCCTGGGCTCTCGTCGTCCAGCGCCTCGAGCAACGGCTTCGCGGCCGCGTCGGACCAGGCGAAGGAAAGGGAGACGGCGGCTTGCTGACGAACCTGGGCCTCCGGATCCGTCTGGAGAAGCTTCGCGATTGCCTCCGCGGCCTGTGTCGCGCGCAGGCTTCCCAGCACATCCACGGCTGAGGCGCGCACGAACGAGTCCGGGTCCTTCAGGGTTTCGATCAGCTTCACGACGGCGCCGGGGTCGCGAAGGTTCCCGAGCGCGTAAATCCCCTGCCGCCGGACCGACGCGGTGGAGCTTGCGAGATCTTCCAGGGCGGTTTCGAGCGGGGTTCGAACGGGAGTCGCCGATGGGGGCGTCTCCTGAGCGGCAGCACGGATGAAGGCCGTTTTACAGAGCGCGGCTAAAGTCAGCGTCAGGACGGCGATCGGCATGCGCATAACGCGAGGATACTTTTTGTTTTTAAGGCTTTTCAAGAATTTCCTCAATCTTGTCGTGCAGCGCTTTCATTTCGAAGGGCTTCTGCAAAACAGAAATGGCCCCGCTCATCATCGCGATGCCCTTTTCCCGGACGGTGTCCCGGCTGGTCATGATCACGATCTTGGGAACCTTGCTCCCCATTTTCGCCGAGAGTTCCGACGCGACGTGATAGCCGTCGATGTAGGGCATCATCACGTCCAGTAGGACGAGATCCACCTTCTCCTTCGTCGCCAGCTCCAAAGCTTCTTTCCCGTTTTGCGCCGCGAGGACCTCGTAGCCTTGAAACCCGAGATCCATTTTGAGGAGCTCGAGAAGGTCCGGATCGTCGTCGGCGACTAGGATACGCTTTCGATCTTCCATGCTTTCTCTCCTAAGATTTTACCAAGCTGGTCGAACAGCCCGTCTTTGAGGAAGACGCGCTCCTCCGTCTCAACGAGCGTTTGGCCGTGCGTCGGCGTGTCGAGTTTAATGTAAACGGGGATGCGGCCCGGATGTTTGCGCAGAACGCGCTTGAGGTCGACCAGAAGGTTTTCTTCGAGACCGACCGTCGAAAAATTAAGGGTCAAAGCGCGCGCGTAGCGGTTGATCGCCATGTCGATGGGCATGATCTCTTCGACGATCAGTTCCGGGGCCGCCCTCTCATCGTCCTCCGCGCGGAAATTAGTCGGAAACGAGATCCGTCCCGTCACCGCGACAATCGCGTTGGAGGTCATTTGCTTCCCCAGGCCCGTCGCGTAGGCTTTTGGGAAGACGAGCATCGTGATCTCCCCGGTGAGATCCTCGAGAACGCCGCGGGCCATCGGGTCGCCCTTGCGGGTGATGATTTTCTTGACGGACGCGATCATCCCGGCGATCCGAATCTGCTTCGGGGCGTCGTCGCCCAGCGCGGCAAGCGCCTCGATCGGATGCGTCGAGACGCAGCTCATGATGTCTTTGTAGCGAACAAGGGGGTGACCGGACAGATAAAATCCGAGCACCGAGCGTTCGTTCTTGAGAAGATCGCGCTCGTGCCAGGGAGCGATTTTTTCCAGAGATTCGTCCCCTCCCGGCGCTCGGGCCACGGGCAAATCGCTTCCGAACAGAAGTCCTTGTCCGCGCGCTAAGTCCTCTTTGATGCGCGACTGCCGGCCCACCGTCGCGTCGAGCGAGGCCGTGAGCCGCGCGCGCGCTTCCTCGATGCTCAGCCCCGCCATCAGCGAATCCATCCCTCCGGCCATGATCAGCGATTCGAGGCATTTGCGATTCGCCGACTTCAGGTCGACGCGGCGGCAGAAATCATCCAGAGATTTAAAAATTCCGTCCGCCTCCCGCGTTTGAACGATCGATTCCGCCGCGCCGTGTCCGACGCTTTTGACCGCCGTCAAGCCGAAGCGGATAACGGGACCGTCCTTCGCGTCTTCGATTGAAAACTTTTCGGCGGATTTGTTGACGTCGGGTCCCATCAACGTGTAGCCGGCGGCTTTCGCGTCTTCGAGGTAGGTGACGAGCTTGTTTTCCTTGCCTTCTACATCGATGGCGCTTTTGCCGATCTCGGAGGTCAAAAGCGCCGTGTAGTATTCGACCGGGTAGTTCGCCTTTAGATACGCGGTCTGGTACGACAACGTTCCGTAGGCGACGGTGTGGGATTTGTTGAAGCCGTAGCCTCCGAACTTGAGGATTTGGTCGTAGATCTTCGTCGCGAGCTTTTCCGGGATGGAGTTTTTGCGGCAGCCCTCGACAAATTGCGAGCGCAGCTTCTCCATGACCTCGGGCACCTTCTTGCCCATCGCCTTGCGCAGGACGTCGGCCTCGCTGGGCGTGAACCCGGCGAGTTTCTTAGAGATCTCCATCACCTGCTCTTGGTAGACCATGCAGCCGTAGGTGTCCTTCATGATCGGCGCAAGCAGCGGGTGATCGTAGCGGACCTTCTTGCCGTGCTTGCGCTCTACGAACAGATCGAGCATGCCGCTCGACATCGGGCCGGGACGGTAGAGCGCGATGCACGCGCTGATGTCTTCAAACGAGGTCGGCTTCAGTCGCCGCAGCAGTTCGCGCATTCCTTCGGAATCGAGCTGAAAGACGCCGAGCGCTTTCCCGGACTGCAGCAGCGCGAAGGATTTTGGATCGTCCCCGGGGATAGCCGCTAGGTCGAAGCCCGGTTCGTGGCGCGCGCGGATCAGCTTGACGGCGTCGTCGATGATCGTCAGGTTTCGCAGCCCCAAAAAGTCCATCTTCAGGAGTCCCAACTCCGGGAGCCAGTCGCCGTCGTACTGCGTCGTGATCACATCGGAATTGGTTTGCTTGGCCAGCGGCGCGTACTTCACGACGGCTTCCTTCGTGATCACGATTCCTGCCGCATGCACGCCCGTGTGCCGTTTGAGTCCCTCGAGTTTCTTCGCGAGGTCGAGCAGTTTTTTCGTCTGAGGATCGGCGGAGGCCTGCCTCAATTCGGGAACCGATTCCATCGCCTGGTGAATCGTGTTCCCAAGCGGGATCAGCTTCGCGAGTTTGTCCACCTCCGAAAGCGGAACGTCCATGACGCGGCCGACGTCGCGGATGGCGAGACGCGCCTTCAGCGAGCCGAAGGTGATGATTTGCGCGACGTTATCGTGTCCGTACTTATCGCGGACGTATTCGATGACGCGCCCGCGGCCTTCGTCGGAGAAATCGATGTCGAGGTCGGGCATCGACACGCGGTCCGGGTTTAAAAATCGCTCAAAAAGCAGATCGTGGACGATCGGGTCCACCGCGGTGATGCCGAGCGTGAAGCAGACCAGCGCGCCGGCTCCGGACCCGCGGCCCGGACCGACGGGGATAGAGTTCTTTTTCGCCCAGAGGATGAAGTCCCAGACGATGAGAAAGTATCCGGAATACCCCATCCGCTTGATGATGCCCAGTTCGTACTGGAGGCGGTCCAGGTAAACCGTCGATTCGTTCTTGCCTATCGCTGCGAGGCCTTTCCGGCACAGCTTTTCGAGATAGCTGTCCTGGGTATAGCCTTCCGGAAGCGGAAAGGTCGGAAGGATCGAGGTTCCCATAGGGATATCGAGGCTGCAGCGTTCGGCGATGTCTACGGTCGCAGTCACCGCCTCCGGGGCGAAATGGAAAATCTTCATCATCTCGGCCGCGCTCTTGTAATAGAACTCGTGGCTTTCGAAGCGCAGTCGGTTAGTCTCGGCGATTTTTTTCCCCGTCGAGATGCAGACGCGGGCGTCGTGCGCGATGTAGTCGTCCTTGCCGACATAATGACAGTCGTTTGTCGCAACGAGGGGAATTTTCGTTTTTTGATGGATTTCGAGCAGGGCCTTCAGCGCCTGGCGCTGCTTATCGAGGCCGTGATCCATGATTTCCAGGAAGAATTGGCCGGGTTCGAGGATGTCGCGGTATTGCATCGCAAGCGCGGTCGCGCCCTTGAGGTCGCCTTCGGTGATCTTCTGATTGAGCTCCGACTTGAGGCAGCCGGAAAGGACGATCAAGCCCTTCGAGTGCTGTGCCAGGATCTCCTTATCGATGCGCGGGTCATAGTAATACCCTTCGAGGAACCCCTTCGACGAGAGCGCCATCAGGTTTTGATACCCTTCGAAATTGCGGGCAAGCACCGTGAGGTGGCAATTATCGCGCTGGGAGCCTTTCCGGTCGAAGCGGCTGTTCTTGGCCAGGTACATTTCGCAGCCGATGATGGGTTTGATGCCGACCTTGCGGCAGCGGTCGTAGAATTCGATGGCGCCGTAAAGATTTCCGTGATCGGTGCAGGCAATCGCGCGGGCGCCGTCGGCGGCCAGGCGCTGCAGCAGTTCCGAGGGCGCTTTCCCGCTGTGGTCCGACCAGCGCGTCGTTCCGTCCAGCAGTGAGTATTCGCTGTGGTTGTGGAGGTGGACGAAATCCTGTTTGGAACCCATGTCGTTGAGAGGGGGGGGGCTATTCGGCTATAATGCGGGCGTGCCGCGCAAAGACTCTTTTTTCGAAAAATCCATTCGTAAGCGTGTTATCCACAAGGGTCGCGCGATCAATTTCAATGTCGACACCGTTCTTCTGCCGAACGGGAAAACGGCTACCCGTGAATTTGTCGATCACCCCGGTGCCGTTTGCGTCGTTGCGTTCCTCGATCCTAAAACCATCGTTCTCGTACGCCAATACCGGTATCCCGTGGGCGAAACCACCTACGAAATCCCGGCCGGAAAGCTCGACCCCGGCGAGAAGCCTCTCCCATGCGCCCGCCGCGAACTCCGCGAGGAGACGGGCTATACGGCTCGCGTCGTCCGTCGCTTGCTGACCTTTTGGCCCGCGCCCGCTTTCTCCAACGAATCGATGTACATCTACCAAGCCGAGGGTCTCAAACCTGGAACCGAAAGCCCCGATGAAGACGAATTCATCGCGGCGATGTCGGTTCCGTTTCGGCAAGCGCTTGACTGGGTTTTTTCGGGCCGTATCCGTGACGCGAAAACCGTGATCGCGCTGCTTGCCTGCGCCGACAAAAGACGCTAACGCCGTTCAAAAGTATATCAATTTCCGTCGGAACGGGCACCGATGACACCGGAAGAAATTCAATCCTGGAAGCCCTTTCTTAAGCGAATCACGCTCTTTAAGGACCTCGCCAACGAGGACCTCGAGCAAGTGGCCGCGTTATTGAAGCCGCTTTCCCTCCCCCGTCGGGGGACTTTGTTCCATCAGGGCGACGCGGCGGACGCATTCTATGTCATCACCTCGGGACATGTGGAATTACGCACGGAACGGCAGGGACGCACCTCCGTTTCCGGCTATATCGGCCGGGGGGACACGCTCGGGGAACTCGCGCTGCTGACGGGGGAGCCTCGCGCGTTTACGGCCGTTCTGGAAGCAACTAGCGAATTTCTTGTTCTTTCTAAAGAGGATTTCGCAAGCGTGCTGCGGGAAAACCCGTCGATGCTGCTCCAGTTGTCCCGGACGCTCTCGAATCGTCTCCTGGAGGGAACACGTTCCACGGGTCCTCGGTTGCCCTTGCAGCCGAAGCTGATCGCTATTTTAGCCCCGGTTTCTTCGGAAACCAGACGGTTTTTCTGTTCCGCGTTCGCGGGTTTCCTGGTCGAGCAGACTCGCGGTCGGGTGTTGCTGGTGGATCTCTCCACCGGACGGGATTTTGGGGGTCTGGCCCGGGCCTTCGGCCTCGAGCCGCGCGTGGTCACCGAGGAGGATTTACGGGGCCGGGACTTGCACGATCCCGCGGTGCTCGGGGATTTCGTCCAGGTGCACCCCTCCGGTATCGGCATTTTATCCTTGCACCCGAAAGCGCTGACGGGACGGTTGTTCCGCAGCATTTTTCTCTTGATGAACCTGCTGCGCGATCACTGCGATTTCGCGGTGCTGTCGCTTGAGCATCCGCTGCAGGACGTCGAGAAATCGATTCTGTACGAAGCGGATCAATGGATGCTCCTCGGGGATGAGCGTTCGACCGACGCGTTTCAACGGACCGAGTTGGAACTGCTCGGCTACGTCCCCGAAGCGAAGCGCTTGGTCGATGTCTGGCTTGGCGAGACGATGCCCAAGGAACTCGCGTTGGCGTCGCGGTTGGAGTGGGCTCGCATCGACTGGCCCGCGGAGCTCGCGTCGCGGGTGTCTCGCGGCGATTCTCCGTTCGCGACGCTCTCGGATTTTCCGGCGGCTCGGGAGGGGGTGGAAAGTCTCGCCCGGCGCGTCTCGCACCTGCGGGTGGGCATCGCGCTGGGAACGGGCGCCGCGCTGGGCTACGCCCTGATCGGCATCTTTAAGGAATTCGAGAAAGAACATGTTCCCATCGACATTGTGGCCGGAACCTCGATCGGCTCCTTGGTCGGAGGCCTCTACTCGCTCGGGGTTTCCCCCGGAGAAATCGAGACGCTCGCGGTGTCCGTCGATAAGGCGTGGGTCTACGAGAATCTCTTTTGGGACATGACTTTGCCGCGGTCCGGACTTTTCTCCGGGACGACTTTGCTGCGCTTTATCCGGTCCTATTTCGGCGAAAGAGAATTCGTCGATTTGCGCCGACCGTTCCGGTGCGTCGCCACCGACATCGAGACCGGCGAAGAGGTCGTGCTGCACGACGGGCCGGTGGCCGACGCCATTCGCGCCAGCTGCGGCATTCCCCTGGTCTTCAACCCGTACCCCTACCGGGGGCGCTTTTTGGTCGACGGAGGTCTCGTCGATCCGGTTCCGGTCAAGGTGGTCAGTCAAATGGGCGCCGATATCCTGGTTTCGGTGAATCTCACGATGCCGGCGGGCGAGCGGAAAAACGCGCTGCGCGCCCGCCGCGCCGAGGGGGCGACGATTATGGGAATGGACCTTGCCCAGCTTAAGGACCTGACGATGCCCCAGGCGCTGCGCGCGCCGAATGTCGGGCAGGTTCTTTTTCAGACGATCTATACGATGGAATATGAGATCGCGAAGGCCCGCGCCGGTCTCTCGCACATCAACATCCACCCCGATCTCTCGCGCTTTTCCTGGACGGAAATGCACCGGGCCAAGGAGATTATCGCCGCCGGCACGGAGATCGCCGCGGCGGTCATCCCGAAGATAAAGGGCATGCTTCCGCTGTTTTCCGATTCCTGCCGCGTCGACCTGCACAGGTCCCGCTGGGGCAGCTAGCGTGAGGCGGCGGTTTCGTTGCAACACGAGGTCCGGAGCCCGCTAAAACGCGCGCCCTATTTAGGTAGAATTGTTCCGTCGCCCATCCCAAATCCCGAAGGAAGACGCCATGACCGCCACTATGACCCAGCCCAAATCCTCCAAGAAAACCGCTCCGGCCAAGTCGCTCGACGAGATCTCCACGTTATTGGGCGACGACGCCGAAAACCTTTTGAAATACAAGTGCACGAAAGTGACTCAGGACAAAATCCATCACCCCGGTTCGGACTGGGTGGACCGGATTTTCGGGCCGTCGAACCGGAGTCCGCGGGTTTTGCGCAATCTCCAGTCTATTTTCGATCACGGCCGCTTGGGGGGGACCGGCTACCTGTCGATCCTGCCGGTCGACCAGGGCATCGAGCACGCGGGCGGCGCGTCGTTTGCGAAGAATCCGATCTACTTCGACCCGGAGAATATCGTGAAGCTCGCGATCGAGGGCGGCTGCAACGCCGTGGCTTCGACCGTCGGCGTGCACGCGGCCGTCGCGCGCAAATACGCGCACAAGATTCCGTTCATCGTGAAGATCAACCACAACGAGATGCTGACCGCGCCGAACACCTTCGACCAGATCATGTTTGGATCCGCCGAACAGGCCTATGAGATGGGCGCCGCGGCGATCGGGGCCACGATCTACTTCGGCTCGCCGGAGAGCGGGCGGCAGATCGTCGAGGTCGCCGCCGCATTTCGGCGCGCGCACGAGCTCGGCATGGCGACGGTGTTGTGGTGCTACCTGCGCTCGAGTTCCTTCAAGAAGGACGGCGTCGATTATCATTCTTCCGCCGATCTCACCGGCCAGGCGAATCACCTGGGCGTGACGATCGAAGCCGACATCATCAAGCAGAAGCTGCCCGAGAACAACGGCGGCTACAAGGCGCTGAACATGGGCGGTTCGAGCTATGGAAAGTTCGACGAGCGGATTTACACGGAGCTGTGCTCCGATCATCCGATCGATCTGTGCCGCTATCAGGTTCTTAACGATTACTCCGGCCGCATGGGACTGATCAACTCGGGCGGTGCTTCCGGGAAGAACGACTTCGCCGACGCGGCCAAGACGGCCGTCATCAACAAGCGCGCCGGCGGCATCGGCCTGATCTTGGGCCGCAAGGCGTTCCAGCGCCCGATGAAGGACGGCGTCGAACTGCTCAACACGATTCAGGACGTCTATCTCAACGACGGGATCACCCTCGCATGAGGCGCCTGATCCCCGCCGTGTTCGCGGTCGCCGTGCTGGCGGCCGCCTGCGTCAAGAAAGAGGAGACGGCTCCGAACACCGGGGCCAACCCGTTCCAGAAAATAGAGGCCGCGCCGATGACCGACGGAAACGAAACGACGACCCCCTCCGGGCTTAAATTCGTCGACTACCAGGTCGGATCCGGGGAGTCCCCGGCTGCGGGACAAAACGTGTCGGTTCACTACACCGGCACGCTGACCGACGGCTCCAAGTTCGACAGTTCCGTCGATCGCGGGCAGCCGTTTGAGTTCAAGATCGGGGTCGGCCAGGTCATCAAGGGTTGGGACGAGGGTGTGATGTCGATGAAGGTCGGCGGCAAGCGCAAGCTCATCATCCCCCCGAATCTCGGCTACGGCGCCGCGGGCGCCGGCGGCGTGATCCCGCCGAACGCGACCTTGCTCTTCGACGTAGAACTGCTCGACGTCAATTAGGGCCGTTCGTCAAGTTGTTCAAGTTGTTCAAGTTGTTCGAGCCCGCGGTCAGCGGCTCGACTTTCCGGCGATGCGCCGAAACGCGTCGAGCCGTTCTTTCGCGCGCGCGCGCTTTCCTTTAAGTTCCCGGCTGTAGGCTAGATTCGGCAGCCACCGCACGACGAGATCATCGAGGGCCGCGCGCCAGCCGGACGGTTCCGCCGTCCCCTCTGCCGCCATCAGCGGCGCGTCCCGGTAGCGCTGGATTTCGGCGGGCAGCGATTTCGACGCGGCGCGGACTTCGTTGGAGAGGCGTTGGGCTTCGCTCCAGCCCTTCGTGTCGCCGCCGAGCAGCGCCGAGGCGCGTGCGCCCTTTTTTAGCGCGGTCTCGAGCTCCCGCTCCAGTGCGGCGCCGGCGTTTAAAAAATCGGCGCGCTCTTTCTCTGAAACCGGAACGAGGGCCACCGCGGCGCGCAGCGGCTGGGTCAGAAATCCGCGCAGCGCGGCGAGGCGCTGAAGCATTTCTTCAAGGGCGGCGATCGCGATCCAGCGGGCCGCGTTCTGGCGCAGCGAGGCTAACGCCGCGAGGCGCGCGCGAGTGATCTGCGACTTGCGCTTGGTGAATGCGGCCTCACGGTCGAACGCGGCGAGCGCGGCTTCCGCCTTCGAGATCGCGGCGAGGCGACGCGCGAACGCCGGCTCCTCGGCGAGACCCGCGGCCCGTTCTTGCAGCGCGCGCTGCACGGCCGCGTCCTTCAGGCGCGCGTCTGGAATCGCTTCGCCGAGAGCCTTCGCGAGCGACCACGCGCGGTGCGTTCGCGCCGCGGCATCCAGGCGGTCGATGTCGTAGCGGAGTCCGTAGTAGGGATGACGCAGCGTCGGATAATCGAGTTTTCCCGTTTCGACCAAGCCCGGAGCGCCCGGCGCTTTGCGGCGGTTGAGTTCGCTTTGCAGCGTCATGACCTCGGGGGAGTAGCCTGTCAGGTTAGCGGCCCCGAGTCGGTCGTAGAGCGAGACGCTCGCGTCGACGGTCCCCCCGGGACCGGGTGCGCCGCCGGGGCCGATTCCCCGCTGCGCGTCCCAGCGGCCGGCGTTGTCGGTGCGCGAAAGTTTGCCGCTACGTTCAGAGTCCACCCCTTCAAACAGCGCGTTGATCACGGCTTGACGATCCTCGTTGTCGAGGTTGCGAGTCTGTTCGAGAGAGCGGGAGAACGAGGACGCGCGCTTGAGCCGTCCATACATCCCTTGCGCGTTGTCGGGGTTGAGTTCCAGGAAATTCTGCATGTCTTTGTAGAGCGAGTTCTCGAAGACCTTATTCCCGGCGGCGTCGTCTTTGGCGAAGCCGATCGCCAGATGCGCGGCCGACTCGGGATTTTGAGCGACCCAAGACTTGAGATCTTCCAGCGCCCTATCGGGCTCGGCCGACTCGGATAATTGCGCGCCGAGGCTCGATTTAAGAATGCGCTGCGCCACGATTTCGGTCGTTTCCGGATCGCTCCTCAGGCGATCCTTCATTTGCCGGACCAGGTCGGCGTGCGCTCCGTCCGCGGCCCGACCCTCGATCGCTCCGGGTTTGGGCGCCGCGCTCAAAAAAAGCGCCGGGAGGGCGAGCAGCAAGGCGAACGCGGGCATCATGGGAACCGAAACACGGTCTTGCTGCCGAACAACACGCGGCCGTCCTCCGAGAGAGAAGCCTCGCCGAGCAGCGCGTCCGCGGCCGGGATTTCCTTGCGGGCGTCGGATTGGATCTCGATGAAGGTGTAGAGCAGTGGCTTGTCGATTCCGCTGGCAAGGACCATCGCGTATCGCCCATTGCGGGTCAGCGCGAAGCGCTCGATCCGCTCGAATTCAGCGGTGGAAAGAAGGCGGTTTCCCGTGAAGGAGTAGGCCGCGGCACGCCACCCGTCGAAACCCCGCTCGATGACGAGAATCGTTTCGCCGTCGTCGGATAGCGCGACGGGGTCGAGATCGCCGGGCACGTCGACGATGTCGTTTTTCCAAAGCGTCTGACCCTCGGTTCCCAAGTACGCGAACGTGCGCGACGAGGAGAGCACTTCATCGTCGCGGCCGCGGCGGATGAGATCGGCCTTCTGGCAGTACCACGCAAAACGGCCCGAGCGAGAAACGCCGCCGCGGGTTTCGCGTTCGCGGATCAGGCGGGGCGCGGTCTCTTCCTTCCATTTTCCCAGGCCGATTTCCTGGATGACGCCATCCTGCGTGTACAGCAGCAGCGAGGCCGGACCCTTGATCCATCCGGTGGGATCGTCGGGGGCCGCCGACGCCGAGGCGGCGAGCAGCAGCGCGAGTCCCGCGACGGCCGGCGTCAACGCGCCCGGACCTCGACCGGGACGGTCGGCTTTCGGTAGAGTTGGATCGCGTACGGCTGCGTGAAGGCTTGGATGACGAATCCGCCCGCGGCGGGTTTCTTTTCCCGGTATCCGAGAACGAGGGCGTTTCCCTCCGCCGCGGGAGGGAGGAATTCGACCCCGTAGCCGCCGGTGCTGCGGGATCCGAGAAAAACCGCGACGGCGATATAGCCGGAGAAGTCGACCGGGGGCGCCGGTTGGCCGATTTTGTCCTTCCAAAGCGAGGTCCACGCTTCGGCGTCCCGGACAACGACCGTTTCCCCGGGGGATTGGCTGTAGCCCCCGTCCCACGAGGATGGGCCGTCGGGGCGCTTGGAGACAAGCAGTTTCGCGGGTTCTTCCATCGGCGGGTTCTCCTTCGGAGGGGTTCGAGCCATGCCGAGCAGCAGCGGGGCGAGTATGAGAGCGGCGACGCTTCGGATGTTCATTCTTCACGGCCTCCGATTAAAAGCGAGGGAATTCGGAGCGTCGGCTGTCCGTCCGAAACGGGAACGCCTTGGCCCTGCTTTCCGCATGTTCCGACTCCCCATCCCATATCCCACCCAAGGCGGTCGATCGAACGGAGAACGTCGGGACCGACCCCGAGCATGTTCGCGTCTCGAACGCGGTGCCGGATTTTCCCGCCTTCGACCCAGTATCCCTCGTCGACTCCGAAAACGAATTCTCCCGTCGCGGTATTCACTTCTCCGCCGCCCATCTTGGTGACCCAAAGCCCTTTGTCGAGGTCCCGCAGGATCGCGGCGGGGTCCTCCTTGCCGGGAGCGATGTAAAGATTAGACATCCGCGGGATCGGTTTGTTCCGGAAAGATTCCCGCCGTCCGTGTCCGTTCGACGCCCGTCCGTCCCGGAGTGCGGTCGTGCGGTCGTAAAGGTAATCGACGAGCACTCCGTTCTCAACCAGCGGCGTCGCGCGGGCGGGAAGCCCCTCATCGTCGAAGGGAAACGAGCCCCGGGCGAACGGCAGCGAGGGGTCGTCGACGATCGTGAGAAATTCGTTGGCGATCGTCTTTCCGATCGCGCCGGCGTAGTGCGGGGAAGTTCCCTCCTGCACATGATCGGCCTCGAGGGAGTGTCCGATCGCTTCGTGAACGAAGGTCCCCCCCGCGGAGGAGGCCAGGACGACCGGCATCTGACCGGCCGTGGCCACGGGCGCGGACAACTTCTCAACCGCAGAACGCGCCGCGCGGCGGGCGATGCGGACGGCGTCGTAATCGACGAGGAGTTCGCGTCCTTTGAGTCCGCTGATGACTTCGGAGCCGCTTTGCAGAACGCCCTTTTTTTCCGCGGTGACGCTGACCCCCAGCGCCATCGTCACGCGTTCTCCTATCTTGAATGCGCCGTCGGTATCCAGGATGGCGAAGCGGCGCTCGCGCTCGGAATAGGCGAGGTGAACTTGGCGGATGTGGGGAAATTCAGATCGGATGATCCCGTCGAGCTTCGCCAGAAGGGCGACTTTTTCCTCCATCGGGAAATCCCCCGGAACGAGGAGCAGGTTTTTCCGGAAAACCTCGGGACGCGCGAACGGAGGAGGGGATTTTCGGACTCTCCCTGCCAACAGGGAGTCCGCGAGTCGGCGCGCCTCGCTCGGATCGATCGCGTTGATCGCCCCGTGCAGCGTTTGGATCGAGCCGTCAGGGCCGCGTTCCAGGTAGCGCAGGCCGGTCCCCCGGTCCTCTCCCGAGGAAATCTCGGTGACTCGGGAGTCCTCGAACGACACCGCCGTCCCGCGGGAGTTTTCGAGAAAAACTTCCCCGTATTCCCCGCCGGTCAGTGCCGGAGCCCAATCCTCATGGCGGACGCTCGCCGCATCGACGTTCATCGGAGAAAGGCAGGCAACGTGACGATGAAGTCGCATCCTTCGCCGACGCGGGATTCGCAGCGGAGTCCGCCGCCCAGTTTTTCAAGAACGACGGCGGCGAAAGGCAGTCCAAGCCCCCAGCCTTCGATCTGGCCTGTGAAGGAAACGTCGATCTGGTAGAACTTCCGGAACACGCGATCTATTTCCTCGGGGGGGATGCCCGGGCCGTTGTCGCGGAAATGAATGACGACGATTCCGTCTTCTTCAAGTGCTTCGATTTCGACCTTAGGAGATTCGTTCGCGCAGAATTTTACGGCGTTTTCGATCAAGTTCTTGAAAACGTCGCGGATCAGGCCGGGATCCCCCACGGCGCGGATGTCCGGGGAGCATGCGACGGAGGTCTCGGCCTTTTTTTCCGCCAAGACGTTTTTGAGCGCCTCAACGGATTGATCGAGAACCTCCTGCACCTTAAAATCGATTTTCGAGAGTTCGGTCGCCTGCAGGTCCTCGAGTACGGTGTAGTTGAGGAGTTTTTCCACGAGCCCCGTGAGTTTTTGTCCCTGCTGCAGGACGGTTCGGAGCGCGCTCACGTGGAAACCGCCCTTTTCTTCTTCCTTCTTGCTGAGATCGTCGATGAGGAGCTGGCTGTAGCCGGTGATCGAGGCGAGCGGGGTTTTGAGTTTGTGAGAGATCAGAGAAAGGAAGTTGCGCTTGAGGCCTTCTTCTCTGCGTTCCTCGGTGACATCACGGAAAACGACGACTCTCCCGGTCACCTCTCCTCCCTTCTCGTCGATGATCGAAGAGGCGCTCCCCGCCAGAATGAGCTTCTTCGGCTCTTCCCGAACCGCCTCAAACGTAAGCAGCGGCGCGGTCGAGATCAGGACTTCTTGCAGAGAGGGCGTCAGCGTCATTCCCGCGACTGCGGCGTCGATCCTGTTTTCAGGATTCGCCCCCATGAAGCCGCGCGCGGCGGCGTTCGCGACGAGGATGCCGCCTTTCCCGTCGGTGAGAACCGCCGCCTCGTTCATTTCGTTCAGGAGTTTGTCAAGTTTCGATTTTTCTTCCACGAGAGAAGCGAAGAGGCGGGCGTTTTCGATAGCCACCGCGGCCTGGGAGGCGAAGGCTTCAAAAATGCGCAGGTCGACGTCGGTGAAATCCCCTCCGATGCGGTTGATCGCCTCGACCACGCCGATGCATTTCCCGCGCAGCACGATCGGGGCGGCCAAAATCGAGCGCGTGACGAAGCCGGAGTCGGCATCGACCTTCGAGGACCAGCGGGGGTCGGCCCTGACGTCGTTGATGATCTCCGGCTTCCCCGCCGCGGCGACCGTCCCGGCGATGCCTTCGCCCATTTTCAGCCGGATCTTGGAGAGTTCCGGGTCCAGACCGAGGGCGACGTCGAAATAGAGTTCGTTGCTTTCCGGGTCGACGAGCAGCAAGGAGGCCGTTTCGGCGTTGACGACCCGCGCGGCAAGCTGCATCACGGTGTGAAGCAGTTCGGACAGCTCGAGCTTGGACGACAACAATCGTCCGACCTCGAGCAGCAGTTCGAAGTGTTCGGCCTGCTTGCGTTCAGTTGTCATCGGATTACCTTATATTATTGAAAATTTCATAACTTCCTGCTACGACATCCTCATGGGGCTGCGAACGCCGCGGGTGTGCGTGGGACTGCTCACCGGAGTCTTGCTGTTGCCGGCGGCGGCCGGGGCGCGGATCAATTACCGCAGGCTTTTAAAGGATCTTCCAGAGGCTCCCACGGTCGAGAAGCCGTTGATGATCCGGGCGATCGGGGTCTCCCGGAGACGCAAGGCTGCGATTCAATTGGCCCCGCGCCTGTTGGACTCGGCTTTACCGGCCCCGCAGCGGCGCGCGCTCGTGGAAGCGCTGGGGCAATTGGCATACCGTGAGGCCTCGGGTCCTCTCGTCGTCGAGTGGGAGCGCCTTCTCGGGGCTGCGGTTTCCGAAGAGGAAGGCGATCGGGAACTCCAACGTCTGCGCGGGGCGGTGGCGCTCGCGATCGGACGCACCGCCGAAGAGGGAAATGCGGCCGCGCTGGCCGCCGTTAGGCGCGGGATTCATGATGCAGCTTCCGAGGTCGCACTCGCCTCCATCGAAGCGGCCGGCCGGATGCGGGACGCGGGGTCCATCCCCGTGTTCGCGGCGTTGTTGGGAGGGAGCGACGATCTTCGTGCCGGGGCAGCCGCCGACGCGCTCGGCCGTATCGGCGGGAAAGAGGCGGAGCGTCTGCTGCGCGAGCGATTGACTACGGGGTCTTCAAGTGTACGGATCGCGGCGGCGTACGCGCTCGCTCGCATGGGGCGAAGGATCGGGGTCTTAACGCTCGACGGATTTCTGGAGGAGGTCGTCGGCCCCTACGCCGATGGAATCGCCGCAGCGGGAGCGCTCGCCGCGCTCGAAAAAACACAAGGAATCGCCTATCTCGCCGCGATTCTGGACGCCGGACCTGGGGAACACTTTTTCGCCGCGGTGCGCGCGCTCGGGCGCTCGGGTTCGCCTCGCGCGGTGCTCCCGCTGGCCGGACTGCTAGGGTCCCCGGACGAGGGTGTGCGTGCGGCGGCCGTCGCCGCGCTGGGGGCCGTCGGCGGCGACCGAGCCGCTTTCGAACTTCGGCGGCGCAAAGACGATCCCGATCCGGCGCTGCGCGCCACTATCCGGGAAACGCGTGCCCTCCTGGGGGATTATGTTCTTCCCTAGCGCTTGGGCGCTGCTGCTGGCCGCGGCCGTCGGCGCATCGGATTCAAAAACGATAGACTTCAATCCGGACGACTACCCGCGCTACACCGTGGGCGCCGCGCTGGAAACGGAGGCGTGCTCCGCCGACGGGATCAAGGACGTGTTGTTTTCCTCGCAAATGCGCTGGCAGGGCGCGAGCAGGAAGGTGTCGGCCCGGAACGCGGCGCTGATCACTCGGTGGGCGGCGCATGTCGGCGATCCGGAGGCGTCGGCGCGCTACGGTGAAATGCGTTCGCTTTCGGACGGCCGCACGGTGTACTGGGCGGTCGCCCCCGACGGTCTGATCCCCTATCTGGAAATGGATCTCCGGCCCGGCGATAAGTTCATCGCCTACTTCGTGTTTATCGGATGCGACCGGGGCAGGCCGCTGCTCGCGATCGAAGACTACTCCGAGCCTGAACAGTACGACGCCGGTGACGAGCAAGACGTCGTTATTTAGCGTCGGCGGAGCGGATCGTGAACACACGCGCGTCTTCGTCCCACGCGGCACCGCTCTCCTCGACGGCCTTGACGAAATCGGCGTAGCGCTCAAGCCCCGCGAACAGAGAGGAAACGTCGCGTTCAACCGCGAGCGCGCGCAGGGTTTCGACGGAACGCGCGTGCCCTTTGGGAAGTTCCGCGACGAGGCGGATTCCGCCGGCGCGAAGGGCTTCGTCCGGGTACGCGAACGGGACGCCGGCGCGCACGCGGTTGTCGGCGGCGCCTTCCGAGGGGAAGACCAGGATTGCGCGTCCGTCAAAATCGACGCTGAATAGGTAGAGCCTCGCGTCCCGGGACGCCGTGACGATGGCCCGCGCATCCTGCCCGGGCGTGAAACGGTTCTGGTTGAGCATCATTTCCACGGAGAGTCCGCTCCCTTTTCGGGCGGGCTTCAGGCAGGTTTCCAGCGTAAGTTCGTAGCGCCCCGAGGTCTTGTGCGCATCGACGACCTTCTCGGCTTCAACGCGGCTCGAACGGGTCGCGCGCAGCACCTTTTCGAGTTGCTCGGAGACCGCGTCATCGGAAAAGTCGGGATGGCCTTTGATTTCAGTTCCCTGCATACGGGCCACGGCTTTAGAGCGCGCAACAGAAAGCGCCGCGGCGCGCGAGGCGTCGACCGACTCAAGGGAGGGCACCGAGGCCCTTGCCTCGATCCACCGGCACCCGCGCACGCCGGCCCGGTCGAGGAAGACCGCGTCGGAATCGCGGGCCTCTTCGTTGAACAGCGACGCGGACACTGCGTCGACGGCGACGGTCTTTTCGAGCAGCGCGCGCATTTGCGAAGTCAGACGGGTTTCCACGGCCGTCGACGCGACGAGTTTCGAGGTTTCGGTTTCGAGAAGCCGAGCCGAAACCCGGATTCTCCGCTTCGCGATGAGTTCGATTCGTCCGACCAGTTGATAGCGGGCCCCGGAGAAATTCCCGATGCGGGCAGCGGTGTTCGGGTCTCCCAATCCCGTCATTCCGAGCCGGATTTCCTTAAGCATCTGTCCCACGTACTGTCGGTCAAGCACGGTAAAGCGTTCCTTTGTGATCGCGAGGGCGGAAAGCGAGTCGGAAAACGCGCGTCCCAGCTCCGAAGTCTTCCCGTCCGCCGACTCGAAGGGTATGATCGCGACGTTCGCGCCGCGCTGCGCTGGGGACGCGAACAGGGGTTCGGCGAGCAAGGCGGCGGTTTTCTCAACGCGGCTCGCGGCTTTTGCGGGGAGGGCGAGGAGAAAGGAGCAGGAAAGGATCAGGGCATGTCGCATTATCGTGACTCCAAGAGTACGGCGTCCCCGGCGCCGGCAAGGCGCGGGGTTTGGCCGCGGTTGTCGCGGCGCGCGTCGGCTTAAATCCCCTCGTGAGCAGCGCGTCGGCGAGAAACCGCCTCACCGCGAAAGCTCCCGGAGCGCCGGCGTAAATCCCTGCGCCGCGGCCCGCTCCAATAGTTCTTTGCCGCGCGGTTTGTCCATGAACGGACCGCGCTCGCGGGACAGCAGCAGCCCCGCGTTGTATTGCGCGATCGCGAATCCCTGCTCGGCGGCTTTCTCGAATAGACCGAGCGCGGAGCGTTCATCCTCTCCGACGCCGTCGCCGCGAAGGCGCATCGAGCCGAGATTGATGCGGGCAAGGGGGTGATCCTCCATCGCCGCAGCGGCGTAAAGTTCGGCCGCCCCGCGGGCGTCTCGAACCACGCCCCATCCGTTTTGAAGAATCTTGGCGAGCACGAACAGGGCGTGCGGATCTTCCCGTTCGGAGGCGCGGTAGCCGATCCAATCTACCGTGCCCGCGTCGAACTGTGCTCCCGGATTCTTGATTTCAGACGCCCGCAGGATCCAGCGCAGAGCCCGCTGCGGATCGGCGGGAGTCCCCCTGCCTTCGTGCGCGTAAACTCCGGCGCGGTAGAGCGCGGGAAGGTAATCGAGCTGGGCCGCTTTTTCGTACCAGCCGAACGCGGTCTCCATGTCGCGGCGAACGCCCAGACCTTCCCGGAAGAGATCGCCGAGCAGATCCATCGCCGCGGGGTCTTGTTCCGAGAGTGCCGCCAAGGCGAGGGAAGCGGCTTCTTCATAATCCCCGTTTTTATAGGCCAGACGCGCCGTGGAGATCGCTGCTTGCGCGCTTATCGCGAAAAAAGCGAGGGAAAAAGAAAGGAGGCTCGAACGCATCCCTCTATGATAGGCCCCGCGGGACCGGGGGTCAATAGAGCGGGAACCCGCAAGCCCGAGCGGTGTCCTACCGGGGCTGGATCCGGAGGGATGCCATGAAGTGGGAAAAAACGATCGTATTCTTCGCCGCCGCCGCGCTGCTCGCGTTCGCTCCGGCTCCGGCGAGAGCCGACGCGTTGAAATCAATGGCCAAGAAGCTCGTCAAAGGCTTAAGCAAGGAAGGGAACCGCAAAGTGGCGGTTCTCTCTTTTCCGTACCATGACGGTCGCGTCGGTCCCGGATCCACGATCATCCAAGAACGGTTGACGACCTATTTGGCCGAAACCGGGAAGGTTGAAGTCATCGAGAGACGCCTGCTTGAAAAAGTGCTCGGCGAAATGAAGTTGGGCGCTTCCGGGGTCGTCGACGCCGAAACGGCGCAGCGTTTGGGCAAGGTGCTCGGAGCGGGGGCGGTCGTCACGGGAACCCTTCAGGACCTGGCGAAAAACCGGGCCGAGGTGAACGCCCGACTCGTACGAACGGAGACGGCTCGAATCCTCTCCGCCGACATCCGGCGCATCGACCGGAGCTGGACCGGCTCCCCCGCGGATCCGGTCGTCGTGCGTCCGTCCCCGTCCGGCAAGAACGCGTCTCAGATCGCGCTGCTCTTGGATACCAGCAGTTCGATGAACGGGCTTATCGATCAGGCGAGAAATCAATTGTGGAAAATCGTGAACGAATTGGCTGTCGGCGAAGAGAAGGGGGAATCCGCCTCGGTCGAGGTGGCCTTATACGAGTACGGAAACAGCCGGTTGGACGGGCGGACGGGCTATATCCGGAGGGTGGTGGGGTTCACCAAGGACCTTGACGCTGTTTCCGATGCGCTGTTCGCGCTGAGTACCGAGGGCGGCAGCGAGCACGCCGGACAGGTGATCGAGCGAGCCGCGCGCGAGTTGTCGTGGTCCGGCGAGCCGGGAGCGTACAAGGCGATCTTTATCGCGGGAAACGAATCGTTCGCTCAGGGGCCGGTCGACTACCGCGCGGCGCTGCGGTCGGCGAAAGCAAAAGGGATTTTCGTCAACACCGTCTTCTGCGGCTCGCATCAGCGGGGCATCGCGGCCTCCTGGCAGGACGGCGCGGTGTCGGCCGGCGGGGAGTACTTTGCCATCGATCAGGACCGGCCGGTGCTCGCGATGCGCGCTCCGCAAGACGATGAGCTCGAGCGGCTGGGGCGCGAGTTGTCGGACACCTATGTGCCGTTGGGCGCGCACGGAGAGCGGGCCAAGGCCCGTCAGGCCCGGGCCGCCGCAGCCGTGAGAGGGGCTTCCGGGGGCGCGGCGGTCGAGCGCGCGCTTTTTATGGCGAAGCCGCAGTACTCGCAGAGCGCGCAATGGGACGCCGTTTCCGCCGCGCAGAAGGGAGAGGCGTTGGCGGAGGAGGCGCTCCCCGCGGAATTGAAGGCGATGGATAAGGGAGAGCGCGAGCGGGCTCTTAAGAAAAAGGCGGCGGAACGAGAACGTCTGCAGTCCCGGATTCGGGAACTCGACGAGAAGCGTCGGGAGTATCTGGCGGAGAAGACGGCCGCCGCCCCCGCGCCCTCCTTGGGGGCCGCGGTTCTCGACGCGGTCCAGGCGCAGCGCCGGCGTTGAGCGCTTAGAGGGGTTCGTCGTCGACGATTTCGCCGATCATATCGGGATCGTAGTGGCGATCGATCGCCGCGTCGCTAAAGCCCATGCCGCGCAGGCAAAAGCGCACGGCCTGCATCACGAGTCTCTCTCGCGACAATCCGTAATCGACGGCGCTTTTTCCCGGCAGGCGGACAAACAGCAGCGAGGCCGCGAGATGCTGGCAGAGCCACAAGCGAAGCCCGTCGTCGATCGGGATGGGGGCGATGTCGCCCGAGCGCTTCGCGGCGTCCAGCGATTGCAGAAATAGATCGAGGAACTGTTCCTTGAAATTGTCGAGGAACAGGCCCGCGAACTTGCCGTCATCGAGCAGGCTGCTTGCCATTAAACGCGGCAGCGCCAAGTCCTGCTCGATGACGATCCTGTGCATGAGTAAATGGATCATCAGCACCAGCTTCTCGGTCGACGCCGGGATGCTCCTGAACTGATCGAATAGCGGGTCGAGTTCGGGAAGGGCGCAGCTCTTCAACTGGATCTCCTCATAAAGCGAGTCCTTGCTGGGAAAGTGCCGGTATAGAAGGGCTTCCGAGACGCCGGCGGCTTCGGCTAGGTTCTTGGTCGTGGTCCCGTGAAAACCGTTTTTGGCGAAGACGGGGATCACGGCTTCTACGATCGCCGCCCTGCGCTCGTCGGAGCTGAGCCTTTTGCCGCTGGACATACTTGTAAGTTAGTACATACTTATTACAGATGACAAGCTTTTTCTTGTTCCGTGTGCCGTTGTTTGATAGAATCGATTTCCATTTCAAGGGCTTTCCTGATAATGACCGTTCTCCCCGCTTTGCGTTATCCGACGATCGGCTCTTGGTCCTCCGATCCCGAATCCGAAGTTTATCCGCTGGATCGTGTTGTCGATGCGCTGGGGAATTTGGGCAAAATTGTTTCGGTCATCGAAAAAGACGGCGCGCTGTTCGCCGTCACCAACGGGGAGGCCCGGCTCGGCGGGGCGGGGACCCTCGTCGCGGTGTCACCGCCGCTTCCCGCCTCCCGTTTAGGGGACTCGTCGTTTTGCCGCGATCACGGAATTCGGTTCCCCTATGTTTCCGGAGCGATGGCCAACGGAATCGGGTCGGTTGAGATCGCGGTTGAGCTCGCGCGCCGCGGGGCGCTCGGATTTTTCGGAGCGGCCGGTCTTGCGCCCGAGCGCGTCGAGCGGGCGATCGAAAAACTCGACGTCGAACTCGGCGAGCTTCCCTACGGTGTGAATTTGATTCACAGCCCCAACGAACCCGAGCTCGAGGAGGCGTTGGCCGAGCTTCTGCTGCGCAGGAGCGTGCGCATGGTCGAGGCCTCCGCGTACCTCGGCCTCACGCCCGCCATCGTGCGCTATCGTCTGTCCGGAATCCGCCGCGGCGCGCACGGGCGCGTCGTCGCGCCGAATCGCGTCGTCGCGAAGGTATCCCGCGTCGAGGTCGCCGAGCAGTTTTTCTCTCCCGCGCCGGAGCGCATCCTCCGCGAGTTGGTCGCCGCCGGACGACTGACGGCGGAGGAGGCCGCGCTCGCCGCGGAAATCCCCGTGGCCCAGGACGTCACGGCGGAAGCCGATTCGGGCGGGCACACCGACAACCGCTCCCCGCTGACGCTTTGGCCGACGCTGCTTTCCCTTCGCGACCGCCTTCAGGAGAAATACGGCTACGGCGCCGCGCTGCGCGTCGGCGCCGCCGGTGGAATCTCGACGCCCGCCTCCGCGGCCGCCGCGTTCGCGATGGGCGCGGCGTATGTGCTGATCGGTTCGGTCCATCAGGGAACCCGCGAAGCCGGGACCTCCGACGCCGTTCGGGAATTGCTGGCCGGAGCCCGCCAGGCCGACGTGACGATGGCGCCCGCCGCCGACATGTTCGAAATGGGAGTGAAGGTCCAGGTGCTCAAGCGCGGCACGATGTTCGCCATGCGCGGGGCCAAGCTCTACGAACTCTACCGCACCTGTGATTCGCTCGACGCGATCCCGGCGCCGGAGCGCGCGCGCCTCGAGAAGGATCTGTTCCGGGATACGCTTGAAAACGCCTGGGCGTCCACGCGCGCGTTCTTTCAAACGCGCGATCCGTCTCAGATCGAGCGCGCCGAGCGGGACCCGAAGCACAAGATGGCGCTGGTGTTCCGCGCCTACCTCGGGCAAGCATCGCGTTGGGCGAATGCGGGGCTCCCCGAGCGCAAAATCGACTATCAGGTCTGGTGCGGCCCGTCGATGGGAGCCTTCAACGAATGGGTCGCGGGATCACCGCTCGAGGATTGGCGCGCCCGCACCGTCTCCAGGGTCGCCTCCAACCTGCTTTTCGGCGCCGCGGTGGAGACGCGCCTGAACGCGCTGCGCGCGCAGGGCGTTCCTCTGCCCTCCGGCGCCCGCGTGCGCCCCGTCAAAGGGGATGAATTATGGGAGAGACTCGGATGAAAAAGAAGACGACGACCAAGGCCCCTGACGCGATCGCCATCGTGGGAATCGCCTGCCTGTTTCCGAAAGCCGGAGGCCGCGCGGATTTTTGGTCGAACTGCCGGGACGGTGTCGACGCCGTCGGCCCGATTCCATCGACGCATTGGGATCCCGCTGATTTTTTCGACGCCGATCCGAAGCGGCCCGATTTCACCTACGCGAAGCGGGGGGCGTTCCTTTCCCCGGTAGACTTTGACCCGCTCGAATTCGGCTTCGCGCCGAAGGATATCGAGGCGACCGATACCTCCCAATTGCTCGGCATGATGGTCGCCCGCGACGCGCTGCGCGACGCCGGCTACCGCGCTCCCGGCGACACCGCGTGGCCTAAGGAATTGGGTGAGGGCCGGGCGTTCGATCCGAAGAGAACCGGCGTGATTCTCGGCGTGACCGGAGCTCTCGAACTCGTGATTCCGCTCGGGGCGCGGCTCGGCCACCCGCTTTGGAAAAAAGCCATGCTTGCCGCCGGCGTCGATCCGTCCATCGCCGACGACGCGGTCGAGCGGATCTCCGAAGGCTATGTCGGATGGCAGGAGAACTCCTTCCCCGGACTGCTGGGAAACGTCGTCGCCGGACGCATCGCCAATAAGCTGGATCTCGGCGGAACCAATTGCGTCGTCGACGCGGCCTGCGCGAGTTCGCTGGGCGCATTGCATCTCGCGTCGATGGAGCTTGCGACCGGCAAGAGCGAGCTGGTTGTCGCCGGGGGCGTCGATACCTTCAACGACATCTTCATGTACATGTGCTTCAGCAAGACCCCGGCGCTCTCTCCGAGCGGCGACGCGAAGCCGTTCGACGCCGACGGCGACGGCACGACCCTCGGCGAAGGAGTCGGCATGCTCGTCCTTAAGCGTCTCGCCGACGCCGAGCGCGACGGGGATCGGATCCGCGCGGTGATTCGCGGCATCGGCTCCTCCTGCGACGGCCGCGGAACGGCGATTTACGAACCCAGCGCCGAGGGCCAGGTTCGCGCGCTGCGCGACGCGTACGCCCGCTCCGGCGTCTCTCCGACGACCGTCGAGTTGGTCGAGGCGCACGGCACCGGGACGAAGGTCGGCGACGCGATCGAAGCCTCCGCTCTCGGCGAGGTCTACCGCGAGGCCTCCCAGGAAGGGACCTGGTGCGCCCTCGGTTCGCTGAAGTCGATGATCGGCCACGCGAAGGCCGCCGCCGGCGTCGCCGGGGTGATTAAGGCCGCGCTCTCGCTCGAGCGAAAGACCTTGCCTCCGACGCTGAAGGTGCGCCGCCCGAACGCGCAGCTGCAGCCGGGGGCGAGTCCGTTCTACGTGAACACCGCTCCGCGGCCGTGGCTGCCGCGCGAGGCGCATCCGCGCCGAGCGGCGGTCAGCGCGCTCGGCTTCGGCGGGAGCAACTTTCACTGCGTGCTCGAAGAGCATGGCGCCGCGAAGGCGACGCCCGACGAGAACGCGGAGACGACGATCGCCGCGTTCTCGGCCGGCTCGACCGAGGCGCTGCTTCGCACGATCGCGGTGTTCCCGAAAGACGCCGCGTGGAGTTCCCTGCGCGCCGCGGCCGCCGTTTCCCGCGCTGCGTTCGACGCGAAGGCGGCCCAGCGCGTCGTGGTCGTCATCGAGAAAGGAGGCGACGCGGCGCGCGTTCTCGAGAGCGCCGGGAAGCTCGTCGCCGCGAAGCGCGCGAGCAGTCCGGATGGGGCTTACTACGGGTCGGGCGCGCCCGGCAAGCTGGCGTTCCTGTTCCCGGGACAGGGGTCGCAGTCCGTCGGCATGCTGCGCGATCTTGCCTGTCGTTATCCCGAAATGATCGATACGCTCGCCGAGGCCGACGCCGTTTGGACCGATCCGGAAGGGGAAGGCCGCCTAAGCGACCGCGTCTACCCGCATCCGACCTTCACCGCAGAGGCGGCGGAAGCCGACGAGCGCGCGCTGCGCGACACGCGCCGCGCCCAGCCGGCGATCGGCGCGGTCAGTCTTGGTGCCGCGCGCGTGCTCAAGCGTTACGGCGTGAAGCCCGCTCTTGCGGCCGGGCACAGCTACGGCGAACTCACCGCGCTTTGCGCGGCAGGACGCCTCAGCCCGGAGGAATTCTTCCGCCTTTCCGCGCTGCGCGGGAAGTTGATGGCCGACGGCTTGGGCGACAAAGGCTCGATGCTCGCGGTTCAGGCGCCTTTGGACGAGGTTTCTTCCTATATAAAGGAGGGCGGGTTCGACCTGGTTCTCGCCAATAAGAACGCGCCGGCGCAGGGCGTGCTTTCCGGGGCCACCGGAGAGATCGAGCGCGCCGAGGCGTTCTTGCGCGAGAAAGGCGTGCGGGTCAAGCGGCTCCCGGTCTCGGCCGCGTTTCACAGCAAATTGGTTGCGGGCGCTCGCGAGCCGTTCGAAACGGCGCTCGGCGCGGCGCCGTTCAAGAAGTCCGAACTTCCCGTCTACGCGAACGCGAGCGCCGGGGCCTATCCCGACGCCGCGTCGAAAGCGCGCGCGTTGTTGGCCGGACAGCTCGCCTCGCCGGTCGAATTCGTCGCGGAGATCGAGGCGATGTACGCCGCCGGCGCGACCGACTTCCTGGAAGTGGGTCCCGGGGCGCGGTTGACCGGCTTGGTCGGCGCGATTCTCGACGAGAAGCCCCACTCCGCCTGCGCGCTCGACGCGTCCCAGGGCAAACGCTCCGGCGCCGCGGACCTCGCGCGCGCTCTAGCTTGGGCCGCCGCTCGCGGTCACGCGGTGGCGCTCGATGCGTGGGACCCCGAGGCGCCGAAGCCGCCTGAGGGGAAGAAGCGATTTACCGTTTTGATCAGCGGCGCGAATTACCGCGCTCCGCATACGCCGCGACCGCCCGTGAAGGCGAAGCCGCCCGAGCGTCTCATAGCCCCCATGAAGCCCGGCACGGCGGGGCTTCCGCCCCGCCAGGCCGAGCGTCTCATAGCCCCCATGAGGCCCGGCACGGCGGGGCTTCCGCCCCGCCAGGCCGAGCGTCTCATAGCCCCCATGATGCCCGGCACGGCGGGGCTTCCGCCCCGCCAGGAGAAACTTGTCGTGAAACAGGAAACCAATCCTCAATCCGTACCCGCGTTCGCCGCGCCGAATCAGGCGATCGAGGCGCTGCGCCAGATTCAGCAGCAGACCGCCGAGCTGCACGCCAAGTTCCTTGAAGGCCAGGAACGCGCGCTGTTCGCGATGCAGGCGCTCGTCGCCGGACAGCCGCTTCCGGCGATGCCGGTGACGACGTTGCCCGTTCTATCGGCGCCCGCGCCGATCGTTGCCGCGGCGGCGCCCGCTCCCGCCCCGGCGGCTTTCGCCGCTCCGAGGCTTTCCGTTTCCGCTCCGATCCCCGTCGCCGCCAACGGAAACGGGAATCACGGGATGGAAACCTCTCTGCTCGCGATCGTCGCCGACAAAACGGGCTACCCCGCCGAGATGCTGAATCTCGACATGGGTCTCGATTCGGATCTGGGGATAGATTCGATCAAGCGCGTCGAGATTCTTTCGGCGATGCAGGAAAAGTTTCCGAACGCCCCGGCCGTAAAGCCGGATCAGCTCGGGACGATCAAGACGCTGGGTCAGGTCATCGCCCATATGGCGAACGGCAGCGCGGGCGCCGCCGTCTCCGCCAATGGGAACGGAAGCCGGGGCATGGAGGGGGCGCTGATCGCGATCGTCTCTGAAAAAACGGGCTACCCGGCCGAGATGCTCAATCTCGACATGGGCCTCGATTCGGATTTAGGCATCGATTCGATCAAGCGCGTTGAGATTCTTTCGGCGCTTCAGGAGAAGTATCCGAGCGCGCCGACCGTGAGGCCGGATCAACTCGGGACGATCAAGACGCTCGGCCAGGTGATCGCGCATATGTCGAACGGAAACGGCGCCGAGCGTCCCATAGCCCCCATGAAGCCCGGCACCGAGGGGCTTCCGCCCCACCAGAAGGCGTCCGCCGAAGCGGCCGGAGCCCCGCTCAATACGAGCCGGGTGGAGGCTGTCGAGACCGGAAAAAAAACTGAACGGGCGGTTCGCCTCGCGGGCGAAACCGTCCTGATCGTCGCTGAGGGCGACACGCGAGCCGACGCGCTCGCGAAGGCTTTTGCAGCCGAAGGAGGAAAGGCGAAAGTCGTTCCGCCGTCCTTCGACGAATCCTTGGACGGCGTCGCAGGGGTCGTGATCGCGGCCGAAATCGTCGACGCCGCCTTTCTCCGGAACGCGCTTCTCTTTTCCAAACGCTGTGCTGCGGCGCGGCTCCGGTTTTTCTGCACGCTGACCGCGCTCGGCGGCCGCTTCGGATTCGAGAACTTCCGCGGCGACCCGCTCTCGGGCGCGCTCGCGGGACTCGCGAAAACCGCCGCCCGCGAATGGGATGCTGTCCTTTGCAAGGCGATCGACTGCGGCGCGTTCGACGCGGCCGCCGTAGTCGACGAATGTTTGGCGCGCGGTCCGCTCGAGACGGGCCTCGACGGCGCGCGGCGCTTCGCTCTGGTCGAACGATCGTTCGCGCCCGCCCCCAGGGCGGCCCCCGTCTCCCCTGGAGAGTTGGTCGTCGTGACGGGCGGCGCCCGCGGCGTCACCGCCGCCTGCGCCGCCGCCCTCGCCGCGGCGTGGAAGCCGACCATGGTTTTGCTGGGCCGCAGCGAGATTCCGGCGGGCGTCGATCCGTACGCTTCGGCGAACGACGACGCCGCGCTGAAGAAAGCGATCCTGGCTGCCGAAGGCGTGATGTCTCCGAAGGCGCTGCAGGGACGCGTACACGCGGTGCTCGCGCGCCGCGAGATCGAGGCGAGCCTCAAGAAGATCGAAAACTCCGGCGCGACCGCGGTTTACCGCAGTCTCGACGCGCGGGACGCGTCCGCGATGAAAGCCCTGTTTCAGGAACTGAGGTCCGTCTACGGCCCGGTGCGGGGTCTCGTGCACGGCGCGGGAGTTCTGGCCGACCGCTTGATCGCCGACAAGACCGCCGAGCAGTTCGATCAGGTGTTCGGCACGAAGCTTGACGGGGCCGCGGCGCTGTTGGGGGCTCTCGATCCGGGTGAGGCGAAATTCGCCGTCTTTTTCTCTTCGACGACCGCGCGCTTCGGACGAAAGGGCCAGGTCGATTACGCGATGGCCAACGAGGCGCTTAATAAGCTCGCCCGAAGCTGCGGCATTCGCGCCGTATCGTTTAACTGGGGACCGTGGCGCGGCGGAATGGTGACGCCGGCGCTGGAGAAGGTCTTCGAGGCCGAGGGAGTGGGGCTGATCGATGTGTCTTCCGGGGCGAAATTGCTGGTCGACGCGCTCGCGGACCCCGCGTGCCCTTCGGAGTTGGTGGTGTTGGGAGAGGCGCCGATGCCGTTTGCGTTTGAACGAACTGTGGCGCTGGAGGATCATCCGGTCCTCAATTCCCACCGGTTGGCGGGAAAGCCGGTGCTGCCTGCGGCGCTGATGGCCGAATGGCTCGCGCACGCCGCCCTGCACGCGAATCCGGGATTGGGTTTTTCCGCGATTGAGGATTTTCGGGTGCTTAAGGGCGTGGTTTTGGATAAACCGGCGCGGCTGCGCTTTTACGCGGGTAGGATTCGCGATGGGGTTTGCCCGGTGGAAATGCGCTCTTCCGACGGGGCTCCGCGGGCGCGGGCGCGAGTGCTGCTCGGTCATGCAGGCGAAGCGCCGGAAGGGGTCGCTCTGGATTTGGATCGTTCCTCTCTATCCGCGGAACGCATTTACAACGAGCATCTGTTCCACGGCGAACCGATGCGCTTCATCGAATCAGTCGATGGTTTGTCCGACGCGGGAATCGTTTGCCGAGCGCGAACCGCGCCGGTTCCGTCGGAATGGATGAAGAAGCCGCTGCGTTCGCGCTGGATCACAGATCCGGCGGCGATCGATGCCGCGTTTCAGGCGCTGATCGTCTGGTCGCGAGAGCGCAAAGGGATGCCGTGCTTGCCGACGGGGTTCGCGTCCTACAAGCAGTTTCGGGCGGGCTTCCCGAAGGGTGGGGTGATTTTAAGGGCCAAGGTGATCGAGGCTGCGGCCCGGCGCGCGCGCGCCGATGTGGATTTTATCGATGATGCGGGCGCGGTGGTCGCGCGGATGAGCGGCTACGACTGCGTGCTCGACGCCGGTTTGGATGCGGCGTTTAAAAACGGGGCGGCGGTCTAGAATCCGATGCCCCACAGGCAGGAACCTATCGCGATCGTCGGACTTGGAGGCGTCTTTCCCGGCGCCGCAACGCTCGACGCGTTCTGGGAGTTGATCGCCTCCGGCCGCGACTGCGCCTCGGAGCCGCCGAAGGGACGCTGGCTCCGTCCGGTCGACGAGCTCTACGACCCGCGCCCCGCGACGGCGGATAAGATCGTCTCGAAGAAAGCCTGTTTCGTTCAGCATTTCGAATTGGACCGCGCGGGGATCGGCCTCGGAGAGGAATTCCTAAAGAATCTGGATCCGGTGTGTCACTTTGCTCTGCACGCCGCGCGAGACGCGGTCCGGTCTGCGGATCTGCGCGGTACCGATCCGGGACGCATCGGCGTCGTCTTCGGAAACATCGCGCTGCCGACGGACGGTTCTTCGGCGCTCGCCGCTGAAACCTTCGAACACCGGCCGCTTAAGACGCCGCTCAATCGCTTCGTTACGGGGCTGCCCGCCGGTCTCGTCGCGCGCGCGCTCGGCCTGGGCGGCGGGGCCTACACGCTCGACGCCGCCTGCGCCTCTTCCCTTTACGCCCTTAAACTCGCTTGCGACGAGCTCAATGCGCACCGCGCCGACGCGATGCTCGCGGGCGGAGTTTCGCGGCCGGATTCGCTGTACACCCAGATGGGATTTTCTCAATTGCGCGCGCTCTCACCGAACGGAATCTGTTCCCCGTTCGATGCGAAGGGAAACGGATTGGTGGTCGGGGAAGGCGCGGGACTCTTCGTCTTGAAGCGCCTCGATGACGCCTTCAAAAACGGCGACCGGGTGCACGGCGTGATTCGCGGGATCGGACTTTCCAACGACATCGAAGGGAGTCTGCTCGCGCCGAGCGCCGAGGGACAGCTGCGGGCGATGCGGGCGGCGTACGAAGCCGCCGAGTGGCGGCCGGAGCAGGTGGAGCTCATCGAGTGTCATGCGACCGGGACGCCTTTGGGCGACGCGGTGGAGGCGTCGAGCCTGCGCGCGCTGTGGGGTGAAGCCGGATGGAAACCTGGACAGGCGGTGATCGGCGGGGTGAAGTCGAACGTCGGGCACCTTTTGACCGCCGCCGGCGCGGCGGGACTGATGAAGGTGCTGCTCGCGTTCAAGCACAAGTCGCTGCCGCCGACCGCGCATTTCGAGAAACCGGCGCCGGGCGTGGATTTGGAGAGCGGTCCTTTCCGCGTTCTCGCCGAGGCGGAGCCGTGGAAGTCGCGCGGAACCCGCAAGGCCGCTGTGTCGGGCTTCGGTTTCGGGGGGATCAACGCGCATGTGCTGGTCGAGGAGTACGAACCGCCGAGGCGCGGCAAACGCCGCGTGAAGCGCACTGCGAGGCCGCCGAAAAGCGGCGGCGTTCCGGTCGCCGTCGTCGGAATCGGAGCGCAGTTCGGTCCGTGGGATTCGCGCGACGCACTCGAGGAACGTTTTTTCGGTTCGGACGGTGAGAAACCGCGCGCGCCGCGCTGGCGCGGACGCTCCGGGGAGTCCTTCAGGGCTTATCCCATCGACGCGTTCGATCTGCCTCTCGGCCGCTTCCGCGTGCCGCCGAAGGAATTGGAACAGGCGTTGCCGCAGCAGCTGTTGATGCTGAAGACCGCCGCCGCCGCGGTCGATGACGCGGCCTGGGAGGACGGTCCGAAGCTCTCGACCGGAGTCTTCATCGGTTTGGCCCTGGACCTCAACGCGACGAATTTCCACTGCCGCTGGCGGCTGCCGGAGGAAAAGCGCGACGCCTTCGGGCCGGCGCTCAACGCCGACCGGACGCTCGGGGCGCTCGGCGGGATCGTCGCCAGCCGCGTCGCGCGGGAATTCCGCGCGGGCGGAGCGAGCTTCACCGTGCAAAGCGAGGAAAGTTCGGGTCTGACGGCGTTGGAGGCGGCGGTTCGCGCCTTGCAGAGCGGAGCGCTCGACCAGGCGTTGGTCGGGGCCGTGGATTTGGCCTGCGACGCGCGCGCGGTGCTCGGCAGCGACGCCGCGCGCCCGTACTCCAAATCCGGCATGGCCCGACCGTTTCGCGAAGACGCGGATGGAACGATCCCCGGGGAAGGGGCGGCCGCGCTCGCACTGAAGCGCCTCGACGACGCGCTGCGCGACGGGGACAGGGTCTACGCGGTGGTGCGAGGAGTCGGATCGGCCTCGACTCCCGCGGGCGAGGCCCCCGTGCCCGCGTCGGAGACCGTGGCCGAAGCGATGCGGCGCGCCTACTCGGATGCGGCGATCGACCCGAGGACGGTGGGACTTTTCGAAGCGCACGGCAGCGGCGCTCCGGCCGAAGACGCCGCGGAGCGGGCCGGGATCGAACGCTTTCTCGATGGGCGCGTTCCGGCGTGGCGGATTTCGACGACGAAGGATCGCATCGGCCACGCGGGCGCCGCCTCCGGATTGGCGTCGTTCGTGAAGGCCGCGCTGGCTTTGCATAAAGAGGTGCTCCCGGGAGAGTCGGCGAGTTATTGGATGAGAGACCGCCAGTCGGGACCGCGGCGAGCGGCGGTCTCCGCGTTCGGCATCGACGGGGGCTGCGTACACGCGGTGCTCGAGGAGGCGCCGACGAAACCTTCCGGCGCCGGGTTGCGGACCCCTCGCGCGCGATTGTTCGCGGCGCGCGCCGAGTCGGTCGAAGGGCTTCGCGCGCAGTTGGAGAGTCTCTCCCCCGAGCGCGCCGTCGGACGAGGGCCGCGTTCTTTGGCTGTCGTCGCCATCGACGCGGTGGAGGCGCGCCGATCGGCGGCGGCGCTGTTGGAGCGCGCCGGGCGCGAACCGGAACGCGCGCACGGACGCGCAGGCGAGCGAGCGCTGTACCGCCCCGCGCCTCTGGAATCCGGCTTCAAGACGGCGTTCGTGTTTCCGGGGTTGGGAAACGCGTTTCACGGGATGGGGCGGGACCTAGCGCTGGCTTGGCCCGAGCCTCTGCGCCGCCAGGACGCCGAGAATGAATTTTTGGCTTCGCAGTACCGCGCCGGAATTTTTTGGGGGGAGCGTCCGGAAGCCTTCTCCCCCCGCGACGCGATATACGGCCAGGTATGTCTGGGCGCCTTCACCGCCGATTTGATGCGCGGGTTCGGGCTTCCCTGCGATCAAGCCGTGGGCTTAAGCCTCGGGGAGTCGGCGGCGTTGTTCGCGCTCGGCGCGTGGAAGGACCGCGACGAGATGCTCCGGCGTCTGGAAAAGTCGACCTTGTTCACGCGGGAGCTGACCGGAGAATGCCGCTCGGCGCGGACGCGCTGGAAGCTTCCCAAAGGCGAGCCGCTTGAATGGGTCGCGGCCGTGGTGGACGCGTCCAAGGATTCGGTCGACGCGGCGCTGAAAAACCGGGAGCGGGTCTACCGGTTGATCGTGAACACGCCGCACGAGACGGTAATCGGCGGGGAGCGCGGGGCAGTGGAGGCGCTCGTACGCGAGATGGGGGCCCGCTCCATGCCGGTCGACGGTGCAACCACGTTGCATTGCGAAGCGGCGGAGCCGGTCAAGGACGCGTACCGGGAACTCCATCTGTTCCCGGTCGAAGCGCCCGAGGGGGTCTCGTTTTACAGCGGCGCGACCGGGGAGGCGTACGCTCCGAACCGGGAATCCGCGGCCGACGCGATCCTCGCTCAGGCGCTCGGCCCCGTCGATTTTCCTAAAACCGTCGAGTCAGCCTATCGCGACGGCGCGCGATTGTTCATCGAGATGGGACCGGGGGCGTCCTGTACGCGGATGATCGGGGGCATTCTCGGGGACCGGGTCCACGAAGCGGCCGCCGTCTGTCCGCGCGGCGAGTCCGCGGTGTCGGCGACGCTGCGCGCGTTGGCCGCGGCGTTCGTTTCCGGAAAGGAATTGGATTTCGCGGCGGTGAACGGACCTTTCGAACAGCCCAGGCCCGAGCGGCCGGCGATGCGCATTCCGGTGGAGTACCGCCCGGACCCCGATCCGTCTCCGGCGCCAGTCGTTTCGGGGCGCGCGCCGAGGCCGGTTCCCGTCGCTTCGCCCGCTTCCGTCGCGCCGGCGCCGGTGAACTGGTTCGTGGAGGCGCGGCGCAAGACGGCGGACGCGCACGCGGCGTACATGAAATTTGCGGATGCGGCGCGGACGGCCTTGGTTGCCGTTGCCGTCCCGGGCGTCGAACGCGATCCGAACGCGGTGCCCCGGGCACTTACCAAGGAGCAATGCTTTGAGATCGCGATGGGAAAGATCGGCGCGGTTTTGGGACCGTCCTTCGCGCACGCCGACTCGTATCCGACCCGCGTCCGCCTTCCGGACGCCCCGCTGCAGTTGGTGGACCGGATCACCTTGATTGAAGGCGAACCGCATTCCATGGGCTCGGGCCGCGTCGTCACCGAGCACGACATCGAGAGCGGCGCCTGGTATTTGGACGGAGGTCGGATTCCCGTCTGCATCGCGGTGGAAGCGGGACAGGCGGATCTGTTTTTATCGGGTTTTTTGGGAGTCGACGCCGTCACGAAAGGGAAAGCCGTTTACCGGCTCCTCGACGCCGAAGTGAGCTTTCACCGTCCCCTGCCGGGACCCGGCTCCACGATCGTCTACGACATCCGCATCCTTCGCTTCTTCCGTCAGGGGGAGACGCATTTGTTCCGCTTCGAGTTCGACGCGACGGTCGACGGGGAATTGCTGCTGACGATGCGAAAGGGCGTCGCGGGTTTCTTCACGCAGGAGGAACTCGACGGCGGAAAAGGAATCGTTCACACCCGATTGGACCTTCGGGAGATGCCGGGAAAGGTGACCGGCGGTTTCGCGCCGCTCGCGCCGCTCGACGGCGTCGAGATTTACGACGACGCGCGGGTCGACGAGATTCGGCGCGGCCGGATGTTTCCGGAGCTCCCTCTGCGCGACCCGGTCGGACTTCCGGATGGGCGCATGAAATTGATCGACCGGGTGACGCGCTTCGACCCGACGGGCGGCCGCTTCGGGCTGGGACAGCTGCGCGCCGAAGCCGACATTCATCCGGACGATTGGTTCTTGACCTGTCACTTCGTCGACGATCAGGTGATGCCCGGTACGTTGATGTACGAGTGCTGTCTGCACGCTTTTCGCACGATGCTGCTGCGCTTCGGTTGGGTCGCCGAGAAGGACTCGGTCGTTTACGAGCCGATCCCCGGCGCGGCGAGCGTGCTCAAGTGCCGGGGCCAGGTGATCGCGTCGACGAAGACCGCCGCCTACGAGATTTCGCTTAAGGAAATCGGCTATCAGGACGACGGAACGCCGTACGCGATCGCGGACGCACTGATGTTCGCCGACGGGCGCCCCGTCGTGGAGATGCTCAATATGTCGGTGCGGCTCTCGGGAACCCATAAGACGGATCTGGAGCGGCTATGGGACCGTTCGGAGCCGGCGGCGCTGTTCGATGACGCGTCGATCACCGCCTTCGCGATCGGCAAGCCGTCGGAGGCGTTCGGCGAGCGGTATAAGATTTTTGATTCCGAGCGCGTGATCGCGCGTTTGCCGGGTGCGCCTTACAAGTTCCTCAACCGGATCACGCGCATCGAGAAGGCTCGTCCGTGGGTGCTGGAGGCCGGAGCGGTGATCGACGCGGAATACGATGTGCCTTCCTCCGAATGGTACTTCGACGCGGACCGCCAGCCTGTGATGCCTTTCGCGGTGCTGCTGGAGGCCGCCTTGCAGCCTTGCGGCTGGCTCGCGGCGTATCTGGGCTCCGCGCTGACTTCCGGCGAGGATCTTTCCTTTAGAAACCTCGGCGGCGAGGCGGTTCAGCTTCAAGCGGTGACGCCGGGGATGGGGACGCTGAGGACGACGGTGACGCTGACCGGCGTTTCCAATTCGGGCGGGATGATCATCCAGCACTATTCCTATAAGATGCTGTGCCGCCAAGAGACGGTCTATGAAGGAACGACCTACTTCGGCTTTTTCTCGAAGGGCGCGCTCGCCGACCAAATCGGAATCCGCGACGCCGCGCTCTACGAACCCGATGCGGCCGAAACCGCGCGCGCCCGGTCGTTCGACGTTCCTCGCGAGGCGCCGATGCCCGATGATCGTTGGCGCATGGTCGAGCGCGTCACCTGCTTCGTCCCCGACGGCGGGCCGAAGGGGCTGGGTTTTATCGAGGGCACCGCCGCCGTGAATCCCGAGGCCTGGTTCTTCAAGGCGCATTTCCATCAGGATCCCGTGTGGCCGGGTTCGCTCGGGTTGGAGTCCTTTTTGCAGCTGCTCAAAACCGTCGCGCTCGAGCGTTGGGGAGCGGCGGCCTGCGCCCGCTTCGAAAGTCTCGCGCTCGGTGAGAAGCACCGGTGGATCTATCGCGGCCAGATTCTTCCGGCCGACTCGCAAGTGACGGTGCAGGCGGTCGTCACGGAAATCGACGAGGAACTTCGGCGAATCCGGGCCGACGGCTTCCTCAGCGTCGACGGCCGCGTGATTTACCAAATGGTGGATTTCACGATTCGGGCCGCGGGGGCGGACGCGTGAGATACAGAAAGGTGAGGCTCGACGCGATCGGCTACGAACTCGGGCCGGTGGTCGTGAGTTCCGCGGAGATTGAGGAGCGTCTCGCGCCGGCGTACGCGTCTTTGCATATCCCCTCCGGCCAACTGGAGAGCCTGACGGGCATCGTCGAGCGGCGCTGGTGGGAGGAAGGGGCCCCGCTTTCGAAGGGCGCGGCGGCGGCGGCCAAGAAGGCGCTTGCCCGCGCGGGCGTCGAACCGGAAGCGATCGGGAGCCTGATCTACGCGGGCGTTTGCCGCGAACAGTTCGAACCCGCCACGGCCTGCGCCGTCGCCTCCGAGATCGGCGTGCGCGACAACGCGCTCATCTACGATTTAAGCAACGCCTGTCTCGGCGTGCTCAACGGGATTTTGGAGACCGCCAACCGCATCGAGCTGGGACAAATCCGCGCGGGACTCGTCGTCTCCTGCGAATCGTCCAGGGAGATCAACGAGATCGCCATCGAGAAGCTGCTCTCCTCTAGAAACATGGACCTGTTCAAAACCTCGCTGGCCACCTTCACCGGCGGCTCCGGCGCGGTCGCCGTCGTGCTGAGCGACGGGTCCTTCGGGGCGCGCGGGCGTTCGCTTCGCGGGGGCGTGTCGCTTGCCGCGCCGGAGCATCATCGGTTGTGTACCTGGGGCCTTTCCAAGGGAGCGGGCGGACGGGACATGCACCGGGAATTCATGGCGACCGATTCGGTCTCCGTGCTCGAACACGGCGTGTCGCTGGGGATTAGAACCTGGGACGCGTTCTTGAATAAATTGGAGTGGAGCGCTTCGGCGGTGGACCGGGTGATCTGTCATCAGGTCGGTTCCGGACACAAGGACGCGATCCTGAAGACCTTGGGGGTCTCCGAGGAGAAGGATTTTTCGACCTACTCGTTTTTGGGAAACATCGGGACCGTCAGCCTTCCGATGACCGCGGCGCTCGCCGAGGAGCGCGGGTTTCTAAGGGAAGGCGACCGCGTCGGGTTTCTTGGAATCGGAAGCGGTCTAAACTGCATGATGCTGGGGTGGGAATGGTGATTTTGAAACAGCGGGCCTGGCGGGGCGGAAGCCCCGCCGTGCAGGGCCTCATGGGGGTTATGGGACGCCCTGCCGTAAAGGCGCAGTATCCGTTCGCGTCGAATTATCTCGACCAGCGGGGATTTCGTCAGCACTACCTCGACGAAGGTTCCGGCCGGCCCGTGGTGATGGTCCACGGAAACCCGACGTGGTCGTTTTACTACCGAAAGCTCGCCGCGGAACTTCGGCGGGATCATCGGGTGATCGTTCCCGACCACATCGGCTGCGGTCTTTCCGAGAAGCCTGCGGTCGGCGACTATCCGTATACCCTGGAGCGCCGCGTCGACGATTTGGACCGTCTGCTCAAACACGCGGGAGTCGGCGACGACGTTTCTTTGGTCGTTCACGATTGGGGCGGAATGATCGCCATGGCGTGGGCGCGGCGGCATCCCGAGAAGGTCAAGCGCTTGGTGATCCTTAATACTGCGGCGTTTCATCCGCCCGAAGGGAAGGCGGTGCCGTGGCAGCTGAAATTAGCACGGACGCCGCTTGGAACCGTGCTCGTGCGAGGATTCAACGCCTTCTGCCGGGGAGCCGCGTCGGATTGCGTGACCCGCAGGCCGCTGGCGCCGGATGTAAGAGACGCCTATTTGGCGCCGTATGACAGTTGGAGCAATCGGGCGGCGGTTCTGCGATTCGTCCAGGACATCCCGTTGCGGCCGGAGGACCCCGGATACGATCTGATTTCAAAGACGGCCGAGGGACTGGGTCGCTTTCGGGAGACTCCGGCGATGATTTGCTGGGGCATGCGGGACTTCGTCTTCGACGTCGACTATCTCGTCGAATGGGAGCGCCGGCTGCCGAAAGCCGCCGTTCACCGATTTCCCGATTGCGGACACTATGTATTGGAAGACGCCTCCGAAGAAATTCTCGAACTGGTCCGCGGATTTTTCGCGGCGAACCCGCTTGATTAATCCGATGCTCGACACGTTCGTCAATATCGCGTCGCACCTTCCCCGGATGGCGCGGGAGCAGCCCGACGCGCTCGCCGTCGCCTGCCCCGCCGGCCGCGACGCGTCCGGACGCTACCGGTGGATCCGCTTAAGCTTCCGAGCGCTGGATGAAGAAAGCAGCCGTCTCGCGCGCGGACTCGCCGAAGCCGGCATCGGCCGAGGGGTGCGAACCGTGTTGATGGTGCCTCCTTCGCCCGAGTTTTTCTCTCTGACCTTCGCGTTGTTTAAGGCGGGCTCGGTCCCGGTTCTTGTCGACCCCGGAATGGGGATCTCGAATTTGAAGTCTTGCCTGGATGAAGCCGAGCCTGAGGCGTTTATCGGCGTTTCGAAAGCTCACGCCGCGCGGATCGCGCTGGGCTGGGCCAAGCGAACCTTGCGGACGACGGTGACCGTCGGTCGGCGCTGGTTCTGGGGGGGGCGATCCCTGGCGGACCTGCGCTCCTCAGACGGTTCCGAGTACCTGGTCAAGACTCGTCCGGAAGAGACTGCGGCGATTCTCTTCACGAGCGGGTCCACGGGAACGCCCAAGGGCGTCGTGTACAGTCACTCGATTTTCGACTCCCAGGTGCGCATGCTCAAGCAAATGTACGGCATCCGCCCCGGCGAAATCGACGTGCCGACCTTCCCGTTGTTCGCGTTGTTTGGTCCCGCGTTGGGGACTTCGGCGGTCGTTCCGGAGATGGATTTCACCCGGCCCGGTTCGGTCGATCCCCGCAACATCGTCGACGCGATCCGGGAATTCAGCGCGACCCAGATGTTCGGCTCCCCCGCGCTGCTCGACCAAGTCGGCCGCTGGCTGCATGAACAGGGCGAGAGCATCCCGACGATGCGTCGCATGATCTCGGCGGGGGCGCCGGTGTCGCCGGCCGTGCTCGCACGATTTGAAGGCCGCCTGGCGTCCGGCGCAGAAATTCACACGCCCTACGGAGCGACCGAGTGCCTTCCGGTGGCGACGATCGGCAGCCGCGAAATCCTGCGCGAGACGCGGGTCGGCACCGAAGAGGGTCTCGGCGTCTGCGTCGGCCGCCCGGTCGCGGAGATGACGGTCAAGATCATCACGATCACGGACGGCCCGATCGCGGATTGGGACGACTCCCTCGAAGCGCCGGCGGGCGTCGTCGGAGAAATCGTCGTCCAGGGACCGGTCGCGACGCGGCGCTATTTCAACCGAGATCGATCGACCGCGCTCGCGAAAATCGAGGAACCGCAGACCGGATTGTTTTATCACCGCATGGGGGATCTCGGGTATTTCGATCAAAGCGGGCGATTGTGGTTTTGCGGGCGCAAGGCGCATCGCGTCGACACCGGCGCGGGTACCCTGTTCACCGTTCCGTGCGAAGGGGTGTTCAACACGATTAAGGGGGTCGCCCGCACCGCGCTGGTCGGGGTCGGCAACGGCGTCAAGAAGCCCGTGCTGTGCGTCGAGTTGGAGCCGCAGGCCAAGGGGTGGCCGAAGCCGCGTCTGATTCAGGAACTCCGGGAGCGGGGAGCCAAATACGCGCACACGAAAGGCATCGAGACCTTCCTCTTCCATGACTCCTTCCCGGTAGACATTCGGCACAACGCGAAGATATTCCGGGAAAAGCTAGCCCGCTGGGCCGAGCGGCGGCTTTGAACGTCCTCGTCACCGGCGGCGGCGGGTTTTTAGGGAAAGCCCTCTGCCGCAAACTCGTTGAGCGGGGCGACCGCGTGCGCAGTCTGTCGCGCGCGGACTACCCGGAACTGCGGGAGATGGGCGTGGAAACCTTCCGGGCGGATCTCTCCGACCCGAAACTGCTCGAGGCCGTGCGGGGCTGCGACGCGGTTTATCACGCTGCGGCGAAGGCGGGCCTGTGGGGTCCGCACGCGGAATTCTTTCGGGCGAACGTAAGCGGGACCGCGAGCGTGATCGACGCGTGTCTGGTCGAAGGCGTCCCGAAATTGATTTACACGAGTTCCCCGTCGGTCGTGTTCGGAGCCTCGGGGCAGGAGGGCGTCGATGAAAGCCTCGGCTATCCGGAGTCCTTCTTGGCCTCTTACCCCGAGACGAAGGCCGAGGCGGAACAACTCGCGCTGGCGGCGAACTCCGAGCGTCTCGCGGTGGTCGCGCTGCGCCCGCATCTGATCTGGGGTCCCGGCGACAATCACATCCTCCCGCGGCTGGTCGCCCGTCGTCGCGCCGGAAGGCTGCGGCGGGTCGGTCGGGGAAATCCGCTTGTGGATTCCGTCTTCGTCGACAACGCGGCCGACGCGCATCTGCTCGCCTGCGACCGCCTGCCGGCGCTCGGGGGAAAGGTCTACTTCCTCTCCAACGGAGAGCCGATGCCGTTGTGGGATCTGATCGACGGGATTCTTGACGCCGCAGGCCTTCCTCCCGTGGAGGGGACGATTCCCGCGCCGTTGGCGTACGGGCTCGGAGCGGCGCTGGAGGCGGTGTACGGCCTGTTCGGAATTCGATCCGAGCCGCCGATGACGCGCTTTCTCGCCAAGGAACTTTCGACGCCGCATTGGTTCGACATCGGGGCGGCGAAGCGGGATCTCGGCTACGCGCCGAAGGTGTCGATCGCGCAGGGTCTGCGGCTGCTGGCCGAGAGCCTACAGGGAAGGACGCGGGTCCTTGATTGAAGCTCCCAGATAGATAAAACTTAAAAGCTCATGCGATTTAAAGCGCTTTCCCTTGCGTTTCTGTTGGCGTCCCCGGCGGGGTCCGCGGATCGCCAGGTCGGGGACACGACGAATACTTCCGGGATCGGCTACGAGGGAACGCAGCGGCTCAACTATGTCCCCGGAGTCTACACCGACAAGCGCGAGGAGGACGATCCCGATTTCACGCGGGATCCCGACCGCGACGATTTAATCTCGTTGGTGAAGCATGTCGCGGACCTGATCGCCGACCGCAACCTTCCGCAGGATTCCCTGCCCGGCATGGACCTGTTCATGGACAACCTGCAGGAGGAAATGAAGGACGGCACCGATCTTCCGCGTTACGAGATCTTGATGAACGCGGACAGCGCGCGCGGCGTCATGGCCGCCGGCTACGACGAACTGCGCTTCGGCCTGGTTCCCATGATCGTCGCGTACGAAAAACTCAAGACGATCGACAAGGGACTCAAGCCGGTCGTCCAAAAAAATACCGCCGAGGACGCCCCCGCGATCGAGGAAGCGTCTCAGACCCTGAAGCCCGCGGCGCAGGCGATTCAGACCGACCCGCCTTCGGCGCAGGGCGCCCCGGCCGACGCGTCCGCGGTGAAGAAAATTCAAGACCAAAGCCGCGATTTGAAGCCGCTCAAGCCGCTTTCGGAGCAGGCGAAGGAAAAGCTCAAGGACGCCAAGCAGCGGATCGCCGCCGTCGAAGCGCTGGTGCCGGTTCTCGAGCAGTACGGTCAGAAAGCCGGCGATTTGGAAAACAAGTCGCAAAACAGTCTCGCCGACAGCCGGACCAGCGGCGGAACGCGGGACGTCGGCCGTCAGATGACTTCCAAGAAGGTGATCGAAAACGCGGCGAAGTGGATGAAAAAGGCGGTGGAGAAGGCGAAGAAGGTCCATAAGGAGCTCGAAGAACTCGCCGAGCCGAAGGAGGGTCTCCCGAAGGCGCTCGGGGCGGCGGAAGCGGCTTCGGCGGCGGCGATGGGGGCGAAGGAGGCGCTGGAGCAGAGCGAGCAGGCGATCAACCAATCGATGAAGCAGGTGGACGGACCGATTCACGCCGCCTGGGAAGCCGCGCAGGAGGAGTCGGAGAAGCAAAAGCAGGTAGCCAAGGCGCAGGAAGAGAAGGATAAGGCCGAGAAATCCGCAGAGAGCGGTGAGAAGGCCGCCCAAAAAGCGAAGAAGGCGTCCGCCGATTTGAAGAAGGCCTCGAAAAAAACCGCGGACAAGCTCGCGAAGCTGCGCGAGAAGTTCGGCAACCCGGATGACGCCGATCAGCTCTCCAATCTTCCGCCGATGCCGATTCGAGTCGAACAGCCTAAGGCGGTCGAGCCGACGGGGGGGCGCTATCGGTCCAATCAGAATACGCGCTCGAAAAAACTCACCTATCCCCGGGACTTAAGCCGCAACGTCGCGGACGTGATCTGCGACAACTACGGCGAGCGGGACTGCCGGGATCCCGGAGGCAGCACGATCGGCCGAACCGCCGAGGACCGCTCCGGGTTGACCGGAGAGTTTGCCGGCGCCCGCGCGCCCGGGAGAGCGCCGACGGCCGCGGCGGACGTCTCCGTCGAGAGCGAGCGCCCCGGCGAGGGGCTTGTCGCCTCCGCCCGCGGCATCGCCCGGGTCGCGGCCGGGAGTTGGCAGCACGCGTGGACGACGGGAAAGCAGACTCTCGCCGGCGGTGAGCGCAGCCCCGGCGCCGTGCCCGGGGCGCCGCCTCCGGAACGGCTCGCCGCGATTCGGCCCGCTCTGGTGACCGCGAAGAATGCCGAGGCTCTCGTCGAGCTCGAGCCGGAGCGCGCGCTGCGCATGGCCGGCGAATCGCTCGCACAGATGGCCGTCAACCCGTACGCGCACTTCGTTCAGGCGAAGGCCTACTTGCAGTTGCGGCGTTTTGAAGAAGCGTTGGGAGCGGTCGAAGCGGCGATAACGGCCGATGGGGGACGCTCGGCTCTCTTGCTGCGCACGAAGGCGGAAATCCTGAACAGACTGGGGCGCTATGAAGAGGCCGTGAAGGCCGCGCAGGCGGCGATCCGCGCCGAGAAAGAAGATGCGCACGGCTACGCACAGGCCTCGTGGGGATTCGCGGGCATGCGCGAATACGCGCGGTCGCTGGCGATGATGGAGCGCGCGTCGTTTTTCGACTCGAACTACCAGCCGATGCTGGAGGCGATGAAGGCGCTGCGCGAGCGCGGAGGCATGCTGGCCTTGTTCGAGGGGGAGAAGGGAGCGGTGCAGGCGGCCCAGGGGGCGAGGTCCGCCTTTTTCACCTTCGTCAAAGAGGGGCGGGAATCGTACTACCTCGCCTTCGCCGTCGCAGTGTGTTTGGTAGCGCTGGGCCTCGGCGGCATTCTCTACGACTTAAACAAGGACCGCCTGCGGCGCTGGTTCGAGCGGCTGCGCTAGCGCTTTTCGTCTTCCGGTTTTCTCAGAAAGGCTTTGCTGCGGTGGGCGCTTTCGCGTTCGGCGAACGAGATGCGCGTCGGAGAGAGCCGCGGCCTTTCGGCGGCGGGCCGGGCCGCGGGCCGCGGCTCCGGGAAAAAATAGGATTCGGGCTCAGCTTCGGGTTGTTTCTCCAGCGGACGGGGCGCCGGCGCGGGCGCGACCGCGCGTCGGTAGAGATCGCGTTCGTCCCAGACGATATCCGGGTCGGCCGGCGGGCGGTTGTCCTCGCCGTCCTTAAGCGGACGCACCGAATCCCGCCAAAGTCCGTCCATCGCCGCGGAACTTCCCACCGCCGCGACTACCGGATTGCGATCGGCATGCCAGCCGCGCTGGCGCAACACGAAGAAGGAGAGGGCGAGTACGGCGAGGATCAGCAGGAAGTCCTGTTCGTCCGGAAAGGAGCGGGTGCGGAGGCGTCGCATGGTCATGGGATAGGTCCGCAGGGTGGGTTTGGCAAGGGACCGGGCGGTAAATGTTCGGTAAATCGGTCAGGGCGTGCGGATTTGTCTTAGGGCGCCGCGAAAGCGCTCGTCGTTGAGCAGTTTTTCCAAAGCGTCCTGTAGGGCGCGCTCGACCGAGGGGGCCAGCGGGTTGGGCGGCACGGGTTCCACCGAGCGCCAATCGCCGGGACGCTCATAGATCCGCTTCGAAAAGCTCCCCTCCACGGAAATCGGTGCATCCGTCAGGGCTCGTCCCGCCGCGTCGCGCAGATGAACGCGCAGCGCGCATTCGGCGCGGTAGTTCACGAACGAGGCGCTCACCCGGCAGCGCTCGATTTCCCC